>Ga0180017_100032_pt1 | contig 58061 bp, 69 predicted proteins | sample KR46_S_MetaG_FD_129674 | JGI IMG/M metagenome (GOLD analysis project Ga0180017, IMG submission 129674) | Groundwater microbial communities from the Olkiluoto Island deep subsurface site, Finland - KR46_S_MetaG | ecosystem: Environmental > Aquatic > Deep subsurface > Groundwater | place: Finland...
CACGTTCAAACTGTTTGTTGTTCAGGCGATAAATGCCGCACAGGATTCAATCTGGATTGCGACCCCCTATTTTGTGCCGGATGAGGAGGTGATAACCGCCCTCCATCTGGCAGTGATGCGAGGCGTCGAGGTTCGGTTGCTGGTGCCGGAAACCAGCGATCACTGGATTGTCGGACTGGCTGTTCATGCCTGGATCGACCGCGCATTGTCCAATGGGGCGAAGGTCGATCGATACAAACCTGGGTTCATGCACCAGAAGGTCATGCTGATCGACGACCGGTTTTCTTCCGTAGGCTCAGGAAACATGGACAATCGTTCGTTTCGCCTCAACTTTGAAGCCAGCTTGCTTGTCCTGGACAAGGGATTCGCGCGAAAAGTAAAATCAATGTTGGAGCGAGATTTCGAGCGTAGCGAACCGATGGCGGCTGGCCATCTTGCCGGTCGCCCGCTTCTGTTCAGATTGATGGTCAATCTGGCGCGTCTCGCATCGCCACTGTTGTAATCAGGCCTACTGGAAAGAGGTATCTACTGTTGCAACAATTCGAACTCTGTCTGTACAGGCAGGTGATCGGACAGCCGAACGTTTAAAACCTCGGCCTTTCCATAGGAGATCGATCTTGAAGCAAAGATGTGATCAATATCGGAATTGGGTTTCCAGGAAGGGTAAGTGTTCGTCGAATTCCCTGTAATCAAATTCATTTCGGACATATTGGCGAAATCCTGTATCCAGGGGCGGCTTGAGCGGCAATTGAAATCGCCTGCCAGGATCGTCTTTGTCCGCCCATGCAGTACTTCCCTGATCAGTTCCAATTGTCTGACCTGCATCTTGGCATAGAGGCTCAGATGCGTGTTCGCAATTGTATGGCCCTGTATCGTGCAGACCAGCAGACCGCGACCTCTCATTCTTCCAGGCAACCGGTATTCTTCAACCTCGTCAATCGGATAGCGCGAAAAAATCGCATTCCCGTGTTGAGAGATGCCGGGGATCACCCTTGTAGTCTGTGATGCGCCAAACTGAAAGCCGGATATTTTCTTCAACGCGTCGTATTGCGATGAAAAGCCGCCCCGCCTTCCGCCCAAATCCAGTTCCTGCAGACAGACAATATCGAAGCCGGAAATAAAGCGGCCAATCTTTCTCAACGTCCTGTCTTTTGCCGGGCTGTGGGCAATCTGTTTTCTTACTCCGAAAAGATAATCGCTATAGTGCCGGCTCCCGATACATGCCTGAATGTTGTAGCTTAGCAGTTTCATTATTGTCAGGATCCGTCGCATAAAGAATTGGGTACTGGAGCAGCTTCATTATCGGGGCTCCGTTTCGGTTGTCAGGTTATTAAACGGCATGCTCTGGGCGTTACAAGCGGCGTTGCCGGAATAGCTGGCAGCCGCCATCACGCAACACCTCCGTCTGTGCTCAATACCCCACAGTCGCCGAACCCGTCCGCCTTGGGTCAGCTGCTCCAAGCAGCAGGCCCTTGTCCGCATCGACATGGATCGACTGGGTCGAGCCCATCACGCTCTTGACCGAAATTGTGTGGCCCATGGCTTCGAGTGCTGCCACCGTGTCGCGCGACAGGCAGCCATACGATCGGAAATGCCGCCATCAGTGTGCCTCTCCATTGGTTGGCCAAAACGGTTTCTCCAGCGCAATGAATACCCATTGAAGGGTTGTCACGCATAAACCATCGCCGACGTCCGCAGTTGGCGCAAAGCGGAATTCATTTGAGATGGCAACCAAAGTCCGCAATGGACCGTAAGCGCCGAGAAAACCAAGCTGATGAAACGCCTCAAGCGAGTGATCCCTCTGAACTACACCGAGAGCAGGCAAGCGGACAGAGTATGACGACAAGCGACACGGCGGGTTACTCAGGTATGATGCCGACAGCGGATGAAGGATCTCCGTTCGACGAATCTGCGCTGGCGAAGCCGGTCTATCGCAGACAAAGAGTTACATGACAGCTTACGCCGTCTCTCAGGTGATTTATTGATCAGATTATGCACTCGCATCAATTTCACGCAATCACTGAAGTACCAGATCTGGAACTCTCCGCTGAACAGTAATGCCGAGGGAACCCGTGCTGAAGATCAAGCCCGCAACCGGTCAGTTCAAGACAGAGTTAAGCGATACGAAAGCAGCGCTGCACGTCGTAAACCTGAGAAAACGCTTCGGCCAGCTTGAGGTGATCAAGGGTCTCTCGCTAACCGCAAATCAGGGCGACGTCATCTCCATCCTGGGGAGTAGCGGATCGGGCAAGAGCACGCTGTTGCGATGTCTCAATTTCCTTGAACCGCCGAACGAGGGCGAAATCTGGATCGGGGGGCGGCAAATCCAGGCGCGCGCCGGCGCAACCGGGCAGCGGGAAATCAACGCGCTCCGCATCAATCTCGGCATGGTCTTCCAGACATTCAATCTCTGGCTTCACAAGACCGTGCTCGAGAACATCGTGGAAGCGCCCATTCATGTTCTCGGTCTCAGCAAAGCGGAGGCCCATCTTCGCGCCGAGGAGCTGTTGCTCAAGGTCGGCCTGGCGGACAAGCGACATGCTTATCCCTCCCAGCTTTCCGGAGGGCAGCAACAGCGCATCGCAATCGCACGTGCGCTGGCCATGGAACCGGAAATCCTGTTGTTCGACGAGCCCACCTCCGCTCTCGACCCGGAGCTGGTCGGGGACGTGCTGAAGGTGATCCGGGCGCTGGCTGACGAAGGCCGCACCATGCTCATCGTTACCCACGAGCTCAACTTCGCCCGGCAGGTATCGAACCGGATCGTTTTCCTTCATGAGGGGCAGATCGAAGAAGAAGGTCCGCCTGACGCCTTTTTCAACCATCCATCGTCGCCACGGGTAAGGCAGTTCCTTTCGTCCCAGCGTGACGGGTATCACCGATGACGTTGCTGCAGGGATTTGGCGACCAGATCATCGCCGGAGCAATCACGACATTGCAGGTCGCACTGACCAGCCTCGTGCTCGGCATCGCAGTTGGTCTGTGTGGGGCCATGGCAAAGGTCAACGGGATCGGCGCCCTGCGGTGGCTGGCCGATGGCTACACAACAATCGTACGCGGCATTCCAGAGCTCCTGATCATCCTGATCCTGTATTTTGGAGGCACGGTGGCGCTGACCGCGCTTCTTGGCCGGTATGTCGAGGTCGATGCGTTTGCGGCCGGCGTGTTCGCGCTGACGATTGTCTTCGGGGCCTATGCCACGGAGGTGTTCAGAGCCGCACTTCTGGCCGTGCCCAGAAGTCAGATCGAGGCCGCCCATGCGCTTGCGCTGTCGAGGGCTCTCACGTTTCGCCTGGTCATCCTGCCACAAATGTGGCGATACGCGTTGCCCGGCCTGGGCAACCTCTGGCTCACACTCCTCAAGGACACCGCGCTGATTTCCGTCGTGGGGCTCGAGGATCTCATGCGCAAGGCCAGTGTGGCGGCCGGCGCGACACATGATCCGCTGACCTTCTACCTGATCGCCGCCGCCCTCTATCTGACATTCACCTCCGTCTCGCTGGTTGGCCTGGCGCTGCTGGAGCAGCGCGCGGGCCGCGGCGTGCGCATCTCGGAGTAAGAAACCGACCATGAACTGGTACCTTGTCATCGACGCCATGCCGCGACTGCTGAGCGGCGCACTCCTAACCTTGCAGCTGGCCGCCCTCTCCGTTCTTGCCGGGCTCGTAATCGCCTTGCCGCTTTCGCTGTTACGGTCATCGTCTTCAGGCGTGCTCTCACGCCCGGTCCTGGCTTACACATTTGTGTTCCGCGGCACGCCTCTGCTCGTTCAGCTGTTTGTGATTTACTACGGCGCGGGCCAGATCGAATGGATCCGGACCACCTCTGCCTGGATCATTCTCAGAGAGCCGTACTGGTGCGCTCTGATCGCGTTCTCGCTCAACAATGCCGCCTACACCACGGAAATCCTGCGCGGCGGGATACGTGCCGTTCCTGCGGGAGAGGTCGAGGCCGCAAAAGCACTCGGCATGTCCTATGCGTTGCGGACCCGGCGGATCGTGCTGCCTATCGCCTTTCGACTGGCCCTGCCCGCCTATGCCAACGAGGTTGTCCTGATGCTCAAGGCAAGCTCGCTCGCCAGCACGATCACCATCATGGAACTGACTGGAACTTCCCGCAAGATCGTCGCACAGACCTTTTCGCCCTATGAGGTCTTCATTTCTGCGGCCCTCATCTACCTTGCGATCACATTTGTCGTCGTCAAGGCGTTCGCTCGACTGGAGCGTCATCTTGCACATCACCTTGAGCGCGTCGAGAAGAATAACGGCGGCACGGACCCGGTGCACAAGGGCCCCGTGCAAGAGCTCGATCGCGATCCGGTGCTGCAGCGGGAGGCAAGATGATGCTCCCATCGACTTCATGCGGGACATATCATCCCGGCCACATCGGCGATCCGGCATTAAGAGGAAGCTGGTATGAAATCGACCTCGGCGCCATCCGCCACAATTACCGTCAGTTGCGGGCGTGCCTTCGGCCCGAGGTCAAGATCTATGCCTGCCTCAAGCGCAATGGCTATGGCTGCGGTGCAGCCGAGGTTGCGGCAGCGCTGGCATCAGAAGGTGTGCACGGCTTTGCGGTCGCCTCGATACTTGACGCCATATCCATGCGAAGCGCGGGCATCACGGACCCGATCCTGCTCTATCCGGGCGCGTTACCTGCTGCCTGGCCAACGATCGAGGCGCTCGACCTCACCATCAGCGTTTCGAGCATTGAGGAACTCGAGCGGTGGCGCGCCCGAAGGTCGAACATCCGCGTCTTCATCAAGGTTGATCTCGGCTTCTTTCGCGCCGGCGCAACTCCGCGTGAGGCGGTCAGACTTCTTGCCCTGGCTTCTGCCTGTCGCGACGTGCGCCTGGAGGGGGTCTATGCCCATCTGAGTGAACTGCCGACATCAAGGGCGCCGGACGCAACCGACCAGTTCAACCGCATGCTTGCGATACTCAAGGAGGCCGATGCGAGAGGCATTCGCCCAAAAGTGGCGATGATTTCAAGCACGGAGAGCGTGCTCAACCACCCGGAAATGGACCTCGACGCGGTCGATCCCGGAGCCTTGCTGGTTGGTCTGTCCGAGGCAACCGGTCCGATCCGGCACCTGGCCTTGCGGCCCGCCCTCAAAACCATTTCCACGAGCCTCGTCGCTGTGAAGCATGTTGACGCATCGCTTGGTCCGGTCCCGGAAATTCCCGGCTTTCATGCCGGCATGAGGCTGGGTGTCGTGAACTTCGGCTGGGGGGACGGATACCCACGAAAGGTCCCCGACAAAGCCCAGGCTCTCGTCGGAGGCAAAAGGGTCAGGCTCCTGCCTCCCGCTCATCTTGAACATCTGCGCGTCGATCTGACGGAGGTTCCCGAAGCCCGTTTCGGAGACCAGGTCGTGCTTCTGGGACGACAGGACGGCGAGGAGATAACGCATAAGGAACTGGCTTGCCTATGGGGAACCGACCTCGTCGGGCTTTACGGCCAGCTACGGGACCATGTGCCACGGATCTACACGTAAAGACAAACCGCAACGAAAGGAAGTACGATGAAAACACTCAAGCTGATGATGTACGCCGTGATCGCCACGGCGATGGTTGCTCTGGCACAGGCTCAGGACAACAGGACGATCAGGATCGCAACAGAGGGCGCCTTTCCGCCCTGGAACGCGGTCGATACATCCGGCAACCCTGTCGGGTTCGACATTGATGTCGGGGCTGCGTTGTGCGAACGCGCCGAGCTGGACTGCGAGTTTCAGACGCAGGCCTGGGACGGGATCATTCCAGGCCTCACCGTGGGAAAATACGATGCGGTCATGGCCGGCATGTCGATTACGGAGAAGCGAAAGCAGGTTATCGCGTTCTCCAACCCCTATGCGCTGACATCCAACTACTTTGTCGTCCGCAAGTCACTTGACCTGCCCGCCCTGGATGACAGCGTCCGGATCGACCTCTCAAGCGAGACCGAGAAAGGCAAACGCGCGCTGCAGGCCCTGAAGGAGAACCTGAAGGGGACGACCATTGGCGTCCAGGGTTCGACCAACGCCGAAGCTTTTGTCCAGGCACACTTGAGCGATGAGGTGGAGATCCGCACCTATGACAAGCAGGATAACCTCAATCTCGACCTGGTCGCAGGCAGGATAGATGGGGGGCTTGCGGACTTCTCGGTCTGGAAGGCCTTTCTGGAGTCACAGGATGGCGCTTCTGCCGAGCTCTACGGCCCGCGGATTTCCGGCGGGCTGTTCGGTCCCGGCGTGGGGATCGGTCTGCGGAAGGAGGATACGGCTCTGGCCTCGAAGTTCAACACAGCGATCAAGTCCATCATCGCCGACGGCACATTGGAGACGATAAGCCTCAAATGGTTCGGCACAGACGTCGTCCCCCAACCGAGCGACAACTGACAAAAAGGCCGCCATGCGAATACTTTCGTCTGGCGGCCTTGGCCATACTGATCCGCTGCAACACCCGGTCACGGGTTGCCGCAGCGGATACGGATAGAAGATGCAAAAGCAACGCCGTCCGCCTTCACGCTGCACCGCAGCGCTCCGCATGACAATGAAGAGTACCGGAGAAATCAGCATCGCGCCGCCGCTCCGGCGGGATTTCGGGCGTTCTCGACACGGGACGGGCGGTACAAGGTCAGCCGCAGGAGCCTCAGCATAGCGCCCGCAGGGGAGGCGGAACCGACTGACCCCGCCCGGGTCGTTCTGTTTGCAGCTGCCATCGCAGCCACAGTCCGAACCCGATCTCGTTAGCACTCTGCTGACAAAGCAAACCGTCCCGAGAAATGTCCGGACTTCGATTCCATCGGCGCAACGGGAATGGTTGGTTTGCGTGGGCAGTTTACCGCAGCAGCAAGCGTCCGATGATTCCGAATCTGGTGCTGCCCGCGCACCGGCTCCCAGGCTTCCCAGTGAAATTGCGACCGTTGTGGGGAGCAATCCCCCGCTCAGGAGACCGCGCATACGCCGTGCAACGGCACCTATCTGCAGATAAAAGTCAAAGGAATCTGCCGCCTGGTTTTGACCCTGACACTCCATGGAAACTCAGGGCGTTGAACTGGCGAAGCGCCCTGTTGACGGCCGTAATTGTAATACCAGCTCGGCTGACAATGGGGGTCGCACATTCTGCGGTACGGCCTACGTCGTGGGAGGCGAGGCCCGTTGCAATTACTGTTTTGCACCTCCATTACAGTCATTCCGCCGGCCTCGTGGGTTCTCAAAAGCGGACATTGCTGGTGCGTACACCGTGAACGGAACCGTGACCTCTGCTTCTCATAGCGAACGTTCGTACGACACGGGACAGATCAAGGCTTCAGGTTGGGCTTCACGCCGACCCCATCAACATTGAACTTTAACGGAAACGAAACAATGCCAAGGACATATTGACGTCTGCAAAGGGGCATATTACCCATTCGGCATGGAACCTGTCCAATTTTCAGATGCACTTCACCTCACCCAGCTGTCTGAAAGCCAGCTTCGCGAGTGGTGTGGTAAACGGGGCTTGTTTCAGCCAACTGTCGCCGCGCGGGGACCTGGGCGGGTGGCACTATATTCATGGCAGGATCTGATCTCATTGCGCGTTTTCGGAGAGGTATTTCGTGTCTTCGGCGGTCGCGCCAGCGGCTGGGCGACCGGCATTGCGGATCTGCGGCAGAAACTCGACGGGCAGTTTTTCCCCAATCTCTGGGGACAAGCCGCACTGTTTGCAAGCCAACATTCTGTCGAGCTTGTTAACCTACGGTCGACCTCTTTACATGCTGCGGCACTCGTCGTTCCGCTCGATCCACACCTAGCGTATCTCGCCAACCATGCAGCGGAGAATGAGCTTGAGAAGCAGATGCCACTGCCACTCCTTGCGCCGATGAGGACGATGCGATGATCGATCCTCGACTTGCAGCAGCATGGAGCCAACGCTTCGGCCTCGCAAAGTCGCCAATGTTCGGCGCAGAAGCCGAGGGCGACGGCGGCCATCACGACGTGTTGCTCGATGGCGGGTATGGATCCTTCGGATTGTCCGTCGTCGAGGAAAGGCCCAATCCGGCGGGCGTCGCAGCCTGGGCGTGGTCTAGCGACCTCCCGCACCATGTGGCTGTGACTGAAAAGGACGTCCAAGTGGTCCGGTGGGACGCCGCAAGCGATGCACAGCTCTATTCGCTGAGCTCGGTCAACCGCGATCTCGATGGGTTCTATCGCTACCTGTGTCGCGATCGGCTGCGATCGAACCGGACCGTCGTTCAGCATCTTGTGAGCCTCTTTGGCCGCATCCGGTCGCTGGTTGCCCATGCGGGCCTTCCCGATGATCGAACCATCGATGCCTTTGTCACCGTGCTCGGGGACCTCATTACCGACGGTGGTGCCGCGCGCGAGCCGGAGGCCTACGGCCTGCCTAGTGAAGCTGCGTCCCTGCGTGACGCTCTGGCGGGGCCTTCTCTGGAAGAGGCGCTCAGCGACATTCGAAGGGCTCCCTCGACCTTGTCTGCGCTTGCGTTGCATCCGCATCTAGCGGTGCGGCATGCAGGCGGTCAACTTTTTCAGGAGGCGCATTTTGATCTCGTGCGCGCCCCGCCCCCGGACCTTTTCGGCTATGTCGAAGCCGCGACATCTATGCCAACGTCGCGCGGCGGAACGCACTTCACGCCGCCGGCGCTGGCACGCTGCATCGTCGATCAGACCTTGCTGCAGGTCGCTGATCTCAGCTCACGCCAACATCTGGTCCTCAGCGATCCAGCCTGCGGATCTGCGGCTTTCCTTCACGAGGCGCTGCGTGGACTGCGCAGAGCAGGATTCAACGGTGCATTGCGAATTGTGGGCCGCGATGTCTCGGCGCCTGCAATTGCAATGGCGCGTTTCACGCTGAAACTTGCCCTAAGGGACTGGACGCCCGCCGGAGGCGCGGAACTCGATCTGCGAACCGAAGACACACTCTCGCGCCCCGGATTTCCTGAGGCCGATTTCACCGTGATGAACCCCCCTTTCATCTCCGTAATAGCACAGACAGCGGAGCAAAAGGCCCAACTCCGCGCCGCCGTTGGCGATCGTGCCGGCAGCCGTGGTGACTACAGCATGGCCTTCGTGACCCGAGCGCTGGAAGCCTTGAAGTCTGGGGGAGCGCTGGGCACGCTGTTTCCAGCGAACCTGTTGACCCACGAAGCTGCGACCTCCTGGCGCGAGCATCTTCGAAGTGAAGGCGATGTGCGGCTACTCGCCAGTATTGGGGATTTCGGTCTGTTTAGTCAGGCTCTGGTCCATGTTGCCTGCGCAGTGATCGCGAAGGGCCAGCCTCGTAAGCTTGAGTTCACCGCGCTCGTTACGGAAAATGATCCCGGCGCTACCGGGGATGCGCTGCGAGAGCTGCGCAAGACGGCGGGGGCCCCACCCGCTATCGCCCTTGGCGACCAACACTGGAAGCTCTTCGCAACCGACTCGGCCGTGCTCGCCAAAAAGATGCCTTGGAGGATCCTAAGTCCGAACCAGAGGAAAGTGCTGGATGCGATGGAGGCTCGCCAAACGCCCACCGTCGGCGATCTGTTCAATATCGCGCAGGGCGTGCAGACAGGTAACCTGAAGGTCTTTCTTTTTGATGACAATGCGTTCCGCCAGCTTCATTTGCCGGCACGTGAGCAGCAGTATTTTCGCGACGCCATCATGACTGATTCGATCGAAGATGGCCGGATAGTTAAACATTACCACCTCTTCTACCCGCACGGTGCAGATGGACCGCTCTTTGCCGATGAAGCTGAACTAGCATCAGCCGTTCCGATCTATTATCGCCAAGTACTCAAACCTAACGAGCAGTTACTGCGGAGGCGTGCGTCGATTGTGCAGGCAAACCGCAGTGACTGGTGGGGATTAATGCGCCCGCGGACCAGTACCTTCGCCTTCAGCGGACATTCGCGGATCGTCTCCAAGTTCTTTGGCGCCGACGGCAGCTTCGTGCTCGATGAAGAAGCACGATATCTGCCCTCGACAGGCCACGTCTGGTCGCCAAAACCTCAGTCGTATCGTTCTCACTCGGTGCAGAACGACGATCTGGCATCAGATGCTGTCGACGCGCTTGAAGAAAGCGATATCGACGCACACGTCTCAATTGACATTATGCGTGCTTATACGGCGTTGTTGAATTCGCGAGCATTCATGAAGCTCGTGTCGTTTCGTTCGGTAACTATCGCTGGAGGACAACTCGATCTCAGCAGCCGATTTGTCGGCCCAGTATTCCTGCCAAACCTTTGGGAGAAGGGTGAAGACCCGCATTCCGGCGAATTGGTTCTCCGGCTTGCTCAATCGACGTTGGCCACCGAGCGAGGCCAGTCGTCGAACCCGGTCGACATCGATCGCATTGTCGGCAGCCTTTACGGAGTACCCGAGCTTGCCGAGCTCTGAACCGGACGAGCCGAAACTATCGGCGGGGGCTTTCGAGCGACGGAGCAAGGAACTTGCGGTCGACTTGGCCCGAACTCTGGACATGGCGACGGGCGAAGTTTCTCTGGCGTACGATATTGCCAATCTCCAAGCGGCAATGAGCCTCGGCGGGCGAGCAGGTGAGATAATCGCCCGTAATCGCGGCAAACCGCATCGGGTGATTCCGCTCTGTCGCATTACCGACGACGTGTTCGCCTGGGTCGGCTACCGGGAGCATTGGAAAAGAGAAAACGGTGAGCAAAATTTCCGCTTTATCGAGGGCGGTTTCACGCTCCATGTCGGCCGACAGGGAGAACTCGACAAACCACAAATTCTCCGGAGCGAATGGATCGGACGGCGCAGCGGTATGTTCGGAAACGAGGCCGGGCATCCTCATTGGCAGCTCGACGTGCTTGAAAGTGCACGACAGGCAGTAGTCGAACCAGCGAGGTTCGCTGAGAATCCCACAGAACTTGTAGAGTTCGGTTCGGCTAGCGCGGAAGAATCTTTCGGGGAGAGCCTTCTGTTTGGCCTCACGGTCGAGCGGATGCATCTAGCAAGTGCCGCACTGTGGTGGCGTAAGCCAAGTCTTCCAATAGCTCATCCCCCAGAAAGCATCGCGGATCTCGACCGCTGGATTCTGGGCTGCGTGACCTATCTTCGCCAAGAAGTCCGCCGGTGCGTTATCGTCGGCGTGCCGTCATACCTTGCGACCTGATCGGGCGCTCGCTTCCTCGCGTCGTTCTTTTTCACGATAACGCTTCGCTCTTCGTAAGGCTTCCGGCCGGGTTCGTTCCCCGGCCCCAATCCGGTCATTGGTTTCCCCCAGAGCTAGTGTCCGGGCCCAGTCCGATCGGGCGGCCCGTTCGAGACCGTTAGCTTCACCGGATGCAGCCCGCCAGGTGCTGTAATTCGCATTAGGATGTGGTCTGAGCTTTGTGGTTCATCATGAACTGCGGGTAGTCCGGAATGGCGCGGCTTTGCCCTCCGGGAACGCGCCCTGCCCTGACGGTTCAGTCAAAAACTGACGCCTACATTTGCATGAAAGTGCCAGAATCCGACAATCCTACCGCGATCCTGGCCGCCAACCACACTTTTCCGTCTTGGTGCTCTAGCGATGTTGCTTCCTGTCGGCTATTTTCCGCCGCGAGGCAGTACGCGCTGCCTTGGGGCTTGGAAACCCCTCGGTGCGATAGGTGCTGGTCGATTCAGCACCAAACTCTCTGACCTTTGGGTCGGGGAGCCTGTGGCGTATGTCCAGGTTCCTCGGAACTAAAGGCCACAGGGCTGTCACCGACAGTTTCCAACTCCCCGATCAGTCGGAGGTAATAGTGAGTTCGCGGGGGCGCACCGCGAGAAACTCACCTTTCCGGGGAGCGGCCGATGGAACATCGGAAGATTGCGTCAACATCCAGATTTCCGACAGCGGGCGACAGGGCTGCTGGGCACTCCGTCAAACAAGCGCCTCATCCAGCCGACATACATGTCGGCCGACAGATCACGGCAATCCGCATCCATTGCGACTTCTCGCAGCAGCGGCTCGCCGAAAAGGTTGGCATCACCTACCAGCAGCTCCAGAAATACGAAAGCGGCAAGAACCGCGTGAGCGCCTCCATGCTCTATGAGATAGGCACCGCGCTGGGTGTTCCCGCCGGCCGGTTCTTCGAAGGCCTGCCCGGCAACGTGACCGCAGTGGGCGAGACCCCGCAGATAATCGCTGATGAGCGCATCATCTTCATAGCCAGCGCCCAGGGGCGCCGGCTGACGGACGGTCTGATGCGGCTCAGTCCCGGCGTGCGGTCCCGTCTATCTTCGCTGATCACGGCGCTGGTCAAGGATCTGCCAGAAGCCGATGGGGCGAGTTCCAGATGACCCGGCAATCCGTCGCTGCCTTCACGACGTTCAAGACCGGCAGCTGCCTGACCCTGTCGCGCGAGAGCAAATCCTGGGGTCGTGTAAGGGCTGAGCAGGTTCAACGGACCGGCCTCAAGAAAGAGGAGACGTCCCTCACCTCGCGTGATCATCTGGTTCTCCTCAATCTGAAAGGAAGCTCCGAGCGGGGTGATTATTCGTTGGACGGCAAGCCGGCCGGCTTCGCCCGGCGAAGGCCCGGATCGATCCTGTTCGTTCCTGCAGGGTGTCACTGGAAGGGTTGGGAAGCCGGTGCGTCCTCGGCCGCATACCTGTCGATCACAATAGACCCAGCCAAAGTGTCGGAACTGCTCGGTCGGGACAGCGTGCGCAGGCATCCGGCACTATCCCCGGATCTGGGCTTTGAGGATCCGGCGGTGATGCACGCGGTGCGGGGGATAGGGGCTGAGATTCATGATCAAAGCCCCCTGAGCACGCTGCTTGTCGAAAGCTATGTGTCGGCGATCTTCATTCAGTTGTTTCGCAGGCAGACAAATTGTTCCGTTGTCAACAAGGCCGGTGGCCTGGCACCAAAGAGCTTCAACCGGGTCATGGAGAAAATCGAACAGGATCTCGCCGCCGATCTGTCTCTTTCACAACTTGCGGACGTCGCTGGCGTCAGTATTCCCCATTTCTGCAGGGCCTTTAAGCAGATGACCGGCTCCCCTCCATACGCCTTTATCATCGGGCGCCGGATCGACCGGGCAAAACAACGTCTGCGCAGTTCGGACATGTCCATCACCGACATAGCGCTGGATTGCGGCTTCTCGAGTTCGAGCCACTTTGCAAATGGATTTCGTCGCGAGGCCGGCATGTCGCCGGCGGCCTATCGCAGATCATTCCGGCAATAAAGCGGTCGTGGAGCAACTGCATCGAGTTGTTGATCGGCTCGAGCCCGGACGTTGCCGATCGCCTGGAGACAGGCGCCGCCGACATTTCCTACGAAATCCCGCCCGGCCCTCGTTCCCCCCGGCTGTGCGTAGAGCCGTGGCTGAGTGCTGAGGCCATCGAAGGGAGGGAGAAAATACATCCGCGTAGTCGATGATTGAGGCCACGGGGAAGCGAAGTGCGAAAGCTCGAACCTGAACCGCACACTAATCGATAAATGCCGAGCTTCTCAGACCAGCGCCACCTGCAATTGCCGCAACACCGATGCCAGTCCCAGCGAACCCATTTAGGGAACCATGCATTTGGGTAGCGATTTGAAGACCGCGCGGTCATAGAGAGCGAGGTTCACACGCCCGTTAAGGCGAGATGGATAGATTACTCCAACCGAAACGGTAAGAACGATCATTGCCTGCTGACATGAAAAGGACCCCGCCTTGCGGCGAGGCCCTTGTCCTTGGGGGAGATCAGTCGCGGTTGGTGTTCGGACGCGACCAGATCAGCTGCATGCCCTCGTCGCCTTCCACCTCTACCAGGGTGGCGTAGATCGGCGCCGGGAAGCTCGGGTCGTCCAGCTTGACCGAGAGGTAGTCGCGTTCGGTTTCCTTGGCCTGCTTCTGCCAGGCGGCGCCCAGTTCGACAGCGCCGGAGAAGATGCGGAACTGCGGGCCATTGTCGGAGGGGTTTTCGACGCGCTCGAAGCGGGCCTTGACGTTGAGTGCGAGGGTTTTGATCTGGCCGGTGAAGCCGTTCTTGGTGGTGGTGAAAGTGCCGATGTTTGCCATTGTCCTATTCCTTTTCGATGTTTCGGGCCGCGCCCATCGCGGCCTCGATGGCTGTCGAAGAGACCGGGAACGATCGGTGCGCATCCCCCCGGGGTCCCCGTTGCGCTTGCGTGATGGGGTGGGCTAGTAGGGACCGCAATGAAATGGAGGACGGCCGGACGGAGCTTTCTTGTTTGGCGAGGAATGGCGGCGCAGCCGGCAGGGGAAGAAAGTTCCGTACCGCCGTTGCGACAAACCGAGCGAGGCGAAGCCGGTTGCCGGTCAGACATGCCAAATCGAGACCGCGTTGGGCGAGCTCCGAGAGATAAGACGACAAAAGGAATGGGCCAGGACGCGGCGAACATGCCGACTGCCACCCGTAACGGTCGAACAATCGGCAATCGATCCAGGCACACTTCAAGGCAGAATGATTGCTGCATCGGGCATCCATGTGATCCGGGCCAGCCTCACCGCGTCTCCGTTGACCGGACGGGCGACCGGAAAAGAGAGAACAGGCATCTGTCCGAATGTGACGTTCTGCTCGCAAGCTTGCGCGGCTGTTGCCGAAGGTCTGCTCTGGCTCCTCGTGATGTGGACAGACAGGTGGCGCGAGCGCTCCGTCGTCGTGCGCTATCGTCGCGATCGATGGTGACGGTCATGGGTCCGACCGCGCCATGGGCCGCCATCAGGGCGAGTCTTATCGAGTGGACGCCGGCGCCAAGCGATAGCGCCCGCAGGCGGTTGGCAGAGGGCGGTCCGCCCTCCGCACCAACATTGGAGAGGGAGAGCATCATGCCGCCTCCCCCACTTCGATTGCTCGAGCCGGCTGAAGGCTGTGCAGATAGGTCACGGCGCGTTGTGCATGTGCCGCCGCCTGAAAAATCGCCCGCTTGTCGTCATTGAGGATCTTCAGCCAGGAGTGGAGGTAGCTGGCGTGATCCGGCCGGGGTTCCAGCTCGGGCACTACACCAAGATCGGCGCACAGAAAGCAACTTCCGAGCTCGGCAATGAGCTCTTCGCGAGCGCGGTCGGAGCGATCCTTGTGATAACGCGAAAGATCGCGTCCGACCCGGTGCGCCGGCGCCGTCCAGTGGGTTACCTCGTGGCTGAGCACAGCGACGTAGGATTCCGCATCCCGGAAGCTCTCGAAGGGCGGCATCTGGATGTGGTCGCTTGCGGGAGCGAAGTAGGCCTTTACTCCTCCGTGGCGGATCACCGCGCCGGTGTGTTCGAAAAAGCGGTCCGCGTGCTCGATGCGCGATATCGGATCGGTGATCTTGTCCGGCCGGTGATAGTAGTGCTCAGGCAATCCATCGATCTGATCGCAATTGAAGACGGTGTAGGTCTTGAGGAACGGGACATCCCGCTCGACCTCGTCGCCACGGGAATCCGTTTCGGTCTTCGTGAAGCGGCTGGCATAGACGACGGTTGCGCCGGTCTCGCCCTTGCGGACTTGTGCCCCGATCTGACCGGCCTGCCGGTAGGTCATCCACAGTGGCGCTTCGAAGCCTCGGGCGAGGCTTTCCGACCAGAGCAGGAGGACATTGATGCCCGTGTACGGCTCGCCGGTGTGCCGGAGTGGGCGCGTGATCCGGCCTTCGAACCCGCCCGCGCTCCAGGGTTTCATCCAGGGCCTGACACCTTTTTCCAGTTCAGTGACGATCGTCTCGGTGATCCGCGCATAGATATCGACGCGCGGGCTTTTCTCTTTCCTTTTCATTTTCAGACCTCCTGATTTCAGGACCGCGCCGATCGCGGTCCGTCACGAGGTCCGAAAACGGCGGGGCTCAAGGCCGGAGCGGCACCCGAGCCGAGGCCCCGGTGCGCGCAGCGCGGCGGGGTGGTGAAGGGCCGGAACGAAGAGGAGGACGGCAAAGCCGTTGACGCTGCTGCCGGCTCCGCCCGGACCTTTCCCGGGACGGACCACGGTCGGTGTGCCGGTAAAGCGGAAAGGCGGAGCAGTGCGCCGCCTTCGAGACAGGAAATAGTTGAGCTGTCAGTGGACAGAATGACCGCCGGCGTAAGGGTCGTATTCGAAGAGGATGACGATCTCGGCGTCTTCGACCTCGTCGGCGGGCAGGACGCCATATTCGTCGTCGGACTTGAAGAGGATGACAGGAACCATGAGGATGCGTGCGAGGTTCCAGGCGTGTTTCTGGGCGAGGGAAAGATCGTGCGACATTTGAGGGCTCCATCGTTGGAGCGGGCCAATCCCGCTCTTGATGGCTCCGTCAGTGTGCGGCCCAGCGGACGCGATCACCGCGCAGGCCAAAGCCAAGCGGCCGCCGCTTGCGAGCGGACCCTTTACGGGTTGATCGTGGAAGTCCGCGCCGCACCAGGAATGCCATCCCTTAAAAGAGCGGGATTGGGTTGCGTTCTAGATAGAGCCCGGCTGTGCACGATCGGTTCGCCAAGGCGACGTGGATCGGTTGGGTCCGTAACACCGGATGTCCGTTAGCCGGCGAGCGGCAATATCTTCACCGTTCCGTTGCAATTCGCGCGCTGCATGCTATATGTAGATACATACCTACAAGAGGTGCGTTATGACCATTACGACTGTCTCGAGCCGCGATCTGAACCAGGATGTAAGCCGTGCAAAGAAGGCTGCCAGGGATGGCCCAGTTGTCATTACCGACCGGGGCAAGCCCTCCCATGTCCTGATGACCTATGCAGAGTTCGAACGGTTGACCGGTCAGCAACATAACCTCGTCGATGCACTTTCCATGCCCGGACTATCAGAAATCGAGTTTGCGCCGTCCCGTGTTGAGATCATGCCGCGGGAAATTGATCTTAATTGACCTTTCTTCTCGATACCAATGTCATCTCTGAATTGCGGAAGGCTGGAGACGGTCTTGCCGATGCCAATGTGACCGCCTGGGTAGCGGCACAGGACGCGACCGCCTTTCTTATCTCGGCGATTACAATCCTTGAACTGGAACGCGGAGTGCTGAGCGTTCAACGACGCGACTCAAAACAGGGTGGCAGGCTGCGCAAATGGCTTGACGACCATGTCCGGCCGCAATTTGCCGGCCGCATTCTTCCCATCGATGACGCAATCGCGACACGATGCGCCCAACTTCACATCCCCGACCGTCGCAATGAAGCCGACGCTTTGATTGCGGCGACCGCTTTGGTGCACAATCTTTCTGTGGTGACGCGCAATGTGAAGGATTTCCACGAGACCGGCGTGGTCGTTATTGACCCGTGGCAGGGTTAGCCATCGATATGATAGCGGGCGGAGCCGAAGCTCCGCCCGTATGGCCTAGCTGAGTGCGGCCATCTGCAGTTCGGCCGCATTGTGATCGACGGTCTGGCCGGGGTTGTCGATCGGGCGCTGGAAGGGCTTCCAGGCCTCGCCGACCATCTCTTCGTAAGCGGTCACGACGCCTTCGGCGGCGCAGCGGAGCGCGTGGGCTTGCAGGCCCATATCGGCTGCGAATTCGCGCTTGCGTTGGGCTACCCCATCGAAGCCGACCGGGCCATCGATGTCCTCGTCCCGAGTGTCATTGGATCCCTTGGCCGTGGCATCGCGGGCCTCGGTCACGGCGCGGCTGTAGAATTGTCCGGCCCCGTGGGCGGAGCCGACAAACGAACCAACGATGCGCTGCAGGTGGATCTGCATCGCCCGTTCGCCGAGACCCTCGTTGAGGGCGTCGGCCGTGTCGACGATGATCTTGTGATGGAGTTCGCGAATGCCGTCACCGTCGATCACGGGAAGACCGAAGCTTTCGGAGATGAGGGAGGCCTGAGCGCTGTCGGGGCAGGCAAGTCGGACCATTTCGAGCGAAGCGCCCTTGCGAAGCTGGGTGACCTTGGCGGATTGACGGGAAGAACGAGCGGTACTGGTCATGTGAGTTTCCTTTCCTTCACGGTATGGCCGAAGGCTCAAGCCGAACTGCCGGCCTTCCCTTCGGACGCGGTCAGGAAAAACCGGTGGAAAGACGGAGGCTTCAAGGTCCGCGCGGACCGAGACGAGCGAACCTGTCCTGCGGGTCAGCAGGGCTTTCAGCCCTTGCGCCATACCGCGGGGCCGGCTTGGCGAGGATGGTTCGCGCGGCCGCACCGCGGCGCGTCAGCGGCCTTGAAGGCTCCGGCCGCCGGTTTACGACCGCAGCCTGTCCCGAAGGGAAGGCCGGCAGACATGGCGCTCCACTGGCGGCGATGTGTGAAGGAAATGACGATCGCCAACCGGACCGCTCACCCAACCAAACCACCGCTGCGTCTGCCGATGCGGTTCGGGAGATCGCTGCGCTAACCCTTGCCTACCGGCCATTGCGGGAAGGGCATGCTTCCGGGTTCATAGTCTGGCGGGATGGCGGCTGGGGCCATGGACGCCGCAAGGTCCTCGCCGGCGACGGCCCAGTCGATGATGGCGACGTTTGCCTGATCGGGAAATGATGCAGTTCCGTCAAGGTGGGCTTCGAGCGCTTCGGCGATGTGCGCACGGGGATTGGTGGTATCGGCCGTCACTAGAATATGGACTGCAACGAACCATGTGGTCATGGTCTGGGTCTCCTGTTCGGGGTCATGAAGCGGGGAGCGTGGATCGACGTCAGAGCCGCGCGCTTCCACGCGTCGGCCCCCGCGAACCGGGTGCTGTGCCGCCTGTGATGGATGATGAGCTTCGGATAGGCGCCCTCCATCCGGAAGCTGGGGTGCCAGCCGAAGGCAATGGCGATCAATTTCCAGGGGACGGACATCAGCGCCCCCATCCGATAAAGCTGGAGGGTCCGTCATAGACATCGTGGCGGGCGGGATCGATGACGAAACCAAATGGGCCGACCGTGTATTCCGCCGAGGGAACCAGAAATCGGCGCTCCTCCGCAGCGTGATCGCGCGTGCCGCCAAGCGTCGCGACGACCTCGACAAAACCGTCGTGATGATCCGACCTGATAGCGGAGATCACGATCCAGTCGCCGGCATGGCGCGACTGGAAGGCCCGGCGATCCTTTTCGCGGGATTGACCGGGTTCGAGCACGGTTCCCGTGATCGCCTCGAACTCGTCCGGCCAACTGTCCTTGACCGTCTGGTCGGCGCAGCGCCGTTCGAAGCTGGTAAACAATTCCGGGAAGGTGATCGCAACGATCGCCCACTCGGCGTCTTCTTCGTACCAGCTATTGGCATTGCGAAGCCGCCCATCGACCCTGGCATTGCAATCGTCCGCAAGATGGAATCCGCCATGACCGGCGGTCGAATGGCAGACGATCCCCTCTGCAAAGACCGTGGCGCCCTGCGAGGGTCCCCAGGGCGTATGCGCGCGGGAGTGGATCTCCCGGCGGCCGAGAGCATTTTTCTCGCAGATGTGCTCGGCCTTCGCGGCCATTTTGGCACGGAAAGCCGGCTCGTAGGCGAGCGCCCCGTGATATCCGTTAAAGTCTCCCCGCACAAGCTCGCGCAAAGACCGGCGCTCCAACAATGCCGCGGCAAGGTGGTGGGTTCCATCCCGGCCGGGCAACATGGCGTAGGCGGTGTCATCGATGCACGCCACGGCGAAACCGTCGGCACTGGTCCCGAACTCAACCCCGGCCATGTCGGTGGGCTGAGAGGCGGAAGGGTGGGATTGGGCGGAATTGGTCATACCGCCCTCCCCTCGACATGATCGGCGGCCAGCTGGTCGGCGGTCACCTCATACAGCACCGCATCGGGGTAGCCGTGGCGCGACAGCCATTCATCGGCCGCGGCCCTGCTGACCGCGACGTGGACCAGTTCGCCCGCATCGCCGGGCCGGCTGAGCACGAGAACCGAGCCGGCCGAAGGACGCTCGATGACGGTGAAGTCGAGATCGCTGTCGAGCGAGAAGGTCTTGAAGACCTTCAGCACGATCACCGCCTTGGTGCCGTAGTCGCCCTCATGCAGGGTAAAGCTTCCGGGAACGATGGTTTTCCCGACGCGGGCACCCGCCTGTCTCTTGACGAGACGGCCGGTGTTGTTGTGGCGCTCCCAGGCCTGGAGCTTGCGGCGGTGCCGCTCAGGGGGACGGGGTGTGCCATCTGAGTAGCGGATGATCGCACCGAGCGGTGCAGTGTCGAAGATCAGTCGCGCGGACATGAGTGATGCCCTCCTGTTGGATGAAACGGAAACGCCGCCGGACAATGCCGGCGGCGTGATGTGCATTCGGAAGGAAACAGACCGCTATTCGGCCGCTTCGCGGAAACCCTCGGAGACGGCGTCCGGGTCGGATTCGTCCGTTTCCGGCTCGTCGAAGGAGCCGTCGGCATCCCCGGCGTCCTCGTCCTGGGAGAGCTCGTTGCGGGCCTTCCAGTCGGCGAGTTCGGTTGCCTCCGGCGCGAAGTGTGCCGACGCATGGACGAAGCGTTCTTCCTTGAAATGCTCGACGAGCACGGCGCGCGTATCCCGGACCTTGTTGCGCGGCAGAACCGAGGTGTCCACGCATGCCCCTTCGAGAGCCTGCCGGGAGAGGCACAGAAGAAAGTCTTCGGTCCCCATATTGGGCAGGAAGCTGTCGGCTCCGACGACAGCGCCGGCAATCCGCGAGACGATGCCGCTGTTCGACATGTTGCGGCGGCACGATAGCACTTCGATCAAGACCGAGCGGACCGCAATCCTCAGCGTGTCCTTGTCGAAGGCAAGATTGCCAGTGCCATCGACCAAGGTCGCGGCATGGGGCGCGATCTGGCTTCGGAATGAACCCGTATTGCCCGAGCCGGTATCAACGCGGACGTTTTGACCGGCAAAGGCAATGACGAGCAGCGCCATCAGCGTGTCGTCCTCGATCGGCGCGCGTTGAAGCGCTTCGTGAAGCGCATCGGTGCGGAAATCGCCAATCATGTCTTGGCCCTTCTGGGTGACGTCCGGGCGCTGCGCCGGGGCGACGGTCCCGGCGTCCCCAGCATTGCCCTTGGCCGCTTCCGGCTCGGGCATCCGGTAGACGACGGACTGCACCTTGCCGTCGCGATCGAGATACATGGCCGTATGGTCGGACTTCTTTGGCTTGCCGTAGACGCGTTCGGCCTTCCTGGGGAGTTCCGGACCGTTCCAGCCATTGAGCTCGGTAATCATGCCGTTCTTGGGCAGGTTGTTGGTCATCCATTCCTGCTGGGCGCCGAGAAAGGCCTCGACATCGGTGGTATAGCGGCTGTCCTCGTCGGCGGGGGCGAAGAGATCCTCGACCCAGGCGATGCCGTAGGCCTGCGTGAGCTCATCGTCGAAGCTGGCGTCCCGGGCATACATGCGGGTCTTGGACAGGCCGTTGGCAACCGACCACCAGGACGTCGCTTCGTTCTTCTTGGGCTTGTGGATCTTCCAGACCTCCTTCTGCTCCACGATCGAGGCTGCGGCAATGGTCCTGAGCTGCCGTTCATCCGGCATGTCGCCCTTGGCCATCTGGTCCAGCATGGCCGGAAGTACATTTGCGAGCAGCCGGAGCTTCTTGATCTGGCGCACCGAAAGTGACAGCGCCGCGGCGATGCCTTCCTCGGTCCAGCCGAGAGCAACCAACCGTTCGATGGCTCGCCACTGGTCGACGGGATTGAGCGGTTCGCGGGCGATGTTCTCGACCATTGAGCGCATTGCGCCGCCGTCGTCTGCCGGATCGGTCACGATGACCTCGATCTCTTCGAGCTCCGCGGCAATCGCACCTCTGGTGCGGCGATGGCCGGCCTGGATGATGTAGCCGTTGCCGCCATCAGCCTCGGGAGAAACGACGGGCGGCTGGATGATGCCGACGGCCTTGATGGTCGCGGCCAGCAGCGCATCGCCCTGCGGCGTGGATTTGGATTTGCGGGCATCGTCGGGATTTTCCTTCAGCGCGCGCGGGTCGATCTTGATGATATGCATTGGAAGCTCCTAGTTGGGGATTGAGGACCCGGCACGCCGCCGGTTCCCTTTTTCGTCTTCCTCTCGAAGACATCCCCGGGACCGCGGAGCGGACGGGCCGGTGCAACTGCGGCCGAGCGTCCCTGTCCGGCCGGGCGAGCGGGGCTGACCAGCCCTGCGAAGAACGACGGGCCGGGATGGCGCAGGCGGCGGTTGAGCGACAGCATCGCCGGACCCAACCGATCTGCGACCGGTCCCCTTCCTCATTCTTCTTCAGGCCGCCTCCCCGGCCTTCTCCCCCTCCTTCAATACCTCATCCGCCAGATCGGCTTCGATCTCGGCGAGTTGCCTGCGTTTATCGCCAAGCTCGTCTTCGAACCCGAATTCTCCACCCTGGCGGGACTGGTATGAGGCCAACCGGCGCTCCGCGTCGTCGAGGCGGAAGCGGTATTGCGAGCGCTCGTCTTCGAAGCCGCCGAGCACATGTTCGATGCGGGAGACGGCGCCGAGCGGAGTGACCGTCAGCGCCAGGTCGATCTCAGTTTCCGCGCCGGTTCGTGCGAGCGCGACGTCGTATTGGATTTCGTCATTTCCGAAGCATTTTCCGGAGAATACGAGATCGAAGCCGCCGATGGTGGCAATGGTGGTCTCATTCTCCTCCTGCAGATGCACGAGCGTCATGATTTCCTTCATCAGCGCGCGGCCAGCCGGCTTACGCTCGGCGAAGGATTGTCCGCCAACGGTCATGGCGAAGCCGTCACCGGAAGTCGGAATCCGCCGCTCGATGTCTTTGCCGATCTCCGCAATGCGCCGGATATCATGCTCGATATCGCGTTCGGCGTTGCAGATTTGACGACGCACGGCAAAGAGATCGTCTCGGTGCGCGGCGCGCAAGCGTTCAAGCCGGGCGATATTGGCCTCGAGGCCTGCCTTCTGCATCAGGCGCTGATCGCCGGAAGCGATCGCTTTGGCCATGGCGAACTGGTTGGCCTGCCCGTCGCCCAGATCTTCGAGCCGGCGAACGGATGTATCGCCGGAGAGGGCCGCGGCGATGAACCGGGCTTTGCGCTCGTTGTTCTGCCACATCTGCGCATCCATCGAGCCTTCGGTGGCGTAGGCGAAGATGTCGATCTCGTCATGCTGATTGCCCTGCCGTTCGATGCGGCCTTCGCGCTGCTCGATCTGGGAGGGAAGCCAGGGCACGTCGAGATGATGAAGGGCCTTCAAGCGAAGCTGGGCGTTGACGCCTGTGCCCATGGTTTCCGAGGAACCAATCAGGAAGCGGACCTTGCCCGCATTGACATCGGCGAAGAGGCGATGCTTGGCCTCGGTCTTCTTGAAGTCCTGCATGAAGGCGATCTCGGACGCCGGAACGCCGAGACGAACGAGCTCGTCGCGGATCCAGCGATAGGCGGAAAAGCCTCTGCTTTTCTCGACGCTGATCGTGCCGAGATCGGAAAAGATCATTTGCGCCGCACCGGGCAACTCGAGAGGCCTTCCCTCCCGGGTCAGGTAGGTATTGGCGCCGGTCTCGCGCCAGATGCGATAGACGTTGGCGATCAGCTTGTTGAGCTTGTTGTCCGGCTCGTTGTCATTGTCGGGATCGACCAGCCGGAGATCAATCGCCGCATGGCGCCCGTCGGTAATGACGGAAAGGAGAATGTCATCGCCGGGTTGGGCCGGACCCTCGCGCTTTTCGATGGCCTTGATGCGGGCATCAAGCACCCGCTGATAGAGCTTGAAGTCGTCGGTCGGCTTGGCGGTGACGATCTGTCGTTTGCCAGTCGAGACGGCGGGGATTTTCACATACTGCTTCAAATCCTCCGGCAACACGACATCGGCGAAGCAGCGGAACATGGCGATCAGTTCCGGCACATTGACGAAGGTGGCAAACCGCGAGACGGGCTTGTATTTGCCCGAGGGCTGCAATTCGAGTTCGGTCGCCACATCGCCGAAGGTCGAGGCCCAGGCGTCGAATTCGTGCAGGCCGCGCACCTTGAGCGCGTCGAAGCCAAGGAAGCGCTGAATCGAAAACATTTCACCAAGCGTATTGGTGATCGGCGTACCCGAGGCCAGCACCAGCGCCCGACCCGGGTTCTTTGTCTCGATGAAGCGGGATTTCACATAGAGGTCCCAGGCCCGCTGCGAGCCGTTCGGATCGACGCCTTTCAACGTCGACATGTTGGTGGCGAAGGAGAGTTTCCGGAACTCCTGCGCCTCGTCGACGATGATCTGGTCGACGCCGATCTCGGAAATCGTCAGGAGGTCGTCCTTGACGGTCGCCAGAGACTCCAGCCGGTCCTTCAGACCCTCCTTCAGCCGTTCCAGTCGCTTGCGTGACACCCGATCGTCGCCCTCGACCCTGGTGAGCAGATCTTCATAAAGCGTGAGTTCATCCTCGATCATCTGCTTTTCGAAGACTGCCGGTACGCCGATGAACTTGAAGGCCGAATGGGTGATGATGATCGCGTCCCAATTGGCCGTCGCGGCGCGCGACAGGAAGCGGTGACGTTTGTCTTTGGAAAAATTCGTCTCGTCGGCGACGAGTATCCGCGCAGTTGGATAAAGCGCCAGGAACTCGCGGGCGGCCTGGGCCAGGCAGTGTCCGGGTACGACCAGCATGGCTTTCGAGATCAGGCCGAGCCGGCGTTGCTCCATGATGGCGGCGGCCATCGTCATGGTCTTGCCGGCGCCGACGGCGTGAGCGAGATAGGTCGCGCCGGAGGAGATGATCCGCCAGATGCCGCGTTTCTGGTGGCCGTAAAGAACAAAGGCGCCTGAGGCGCCCGGTAGCTGGAGATGGTCCCCATTGAAGGATCGGGGTGCGATATTGTTGAAGCAGTCGTTATAGACACGCGCCAGCCGGTCGGTCCGGTCCGGATCGGACCAGACCCAGGTCTGGAAGGCGGTCTTGATCTTGGTGAGCTTCTCCTTTGCCGCCTCGGTATCTACGACATTGAGGACGCGCCGCTCGCTGTCGCCGTCTTTGATCGTGTCGAAGATCTGCGGAATACGGCTGTTGAGGGCATCGGCGAGCAGTTCGCCGGCATGCCGGCGCTTCGTGCCCCATTCTGAGGTGCCTTCGGCGCGGTAGTCCAGCATACGGGCATCGACCGTCCATGAAGCGAGTTCCGGCATATGCCGAATCGTGATCTCGGTGCCCATCGTCTCTCTTACAAAATCAACGACATCACTTGCCGGAATCCATGGTGCCCCGAGCCTGGCGGTGATCTCGGACGGGCTGAGATCGGCCGGCTGCACCGCCTCCAGCGCCTCGACATTGCGCCTGTAGGCCGGATCCAGCTCGGCGGCCGCTTCCGCGATCGCCAGTTTGTCGCGGACCGGTCCGGATAGGTAGGCGTCGGATGTCTGCCAGGACCCGTCTGTCGGATCTCGATAAATCGCGCTGCCGAGTTCCGCGATGACGGTCTCCCGGTCTTGATTCAGCAGTTCGGCGATATGGTCTGGATCGACATGGCCGCGTTCGTTGAGGACGACGGCCAGAGCGTCGGCGGCGCTGGTGATCACCGGGGGCGATGGCGGGGCAATGACTCGTTCGGAGAAGATCGGACCGGGCTTCGCGGTATCCGTATCGAGATCGTAATTCTCGATGGAGGCGACCAGCCAGCAATCGGGATCGTCGAGGAAGGGCTGCAGGTTCGGGCGGCGATGCGTCTCGCGGGTTTCGCCCGTCGCATCGCTCTCCGAGATCGACACCCTGGTGTGGTTGATCGGCCCGAAATCCCGCACGAAGCTCGACCAGGCGATGCGCAGCTTCACCTGAAGATCGCGCCACGGCTGATCGGTCTCCTGGGCCTTGAGCACCGCGCGCACCGCATCGCGGACCGGGATCAGCTTCCTGACGATGTTGATCTGCTTTTCGGAAAACCCCTCACTTGACCGGCCCTTGCGGACCGGAACGGGAGCGGGCTTGCCGTCGATCACCTGCATGAGGCCCCTCGCGGCATCGAAGAAGAAGCTGCCTTCGCGGACATGGGCATCTTCGGGTCTCGCGATGTCGGTCAGGGTCGTCCCAAGTTCGAGATCTATATCGATCGCGCCGGGTTCGCCGTCATAGAGCGCTTCCGGAAGAAGATGGATTGCGGCGTCCAACGCAGCTTTGAGATCGCCGTCACCGGCTAGGCATGTGTAGGTCTCCCCGAAAGGACCGGAGGTGGTCGCATGACAGCCGAGCACATGGTCGGGATGATCGGCAAACCAGCGATTGACGCGGAAAGCTTCGCTGTCCTCGCTGGCCGGAATGACCTCGGCCAGGTCCAGCCACGCCGCGTCGCTACGGGACTCTCCCGGCTTGCGCTTGCGGAAGAACAGGATGTCGACCACCACATCCGTCCCCGCGTCCTGCCGGAAGCTGCCTTCGGGTAGGCGAATTGCGGAAATCAGATCCGCGGATTTGGAGATGTGCTCGCGGGCCGCGGCGTCCGCCTTGTCCATCGTGCCCGACGAGGTGACGAAGGCGGCGAGCGCGCCGGGTTTCAGGAGATCGATCGATCGCGCAATGAAATAGTCATGCAGCCGCAGACCCATCGATCGGTAGGCGCGGTCGGATCGCACGGTCCGGTCGGAAAAGGGAGGGTTGCCGATGGCGAGATCGAAGTGCGCCGGCAGATCGGTACGCGCGAAATCACCTTCGATGATGTGGGCGACCGGCTGGAGGAGCTGGGCGATCCGCGCGGTGACCGGATCGAGCTCAACGCCGGTGACGAATGACTGACCGCGAAGCGCTTCCGGCATGAGGGCTGGGAACAGCCCCGTCCCGATCCCCGGTTCGAGAACGCGGCCGCCGCGCCAGCCGAGCCGTTCGAGACCTTTCCAGATCGCCCGGACGATGAACTCCGGTGTGAAATGGGCATATTGGGTGCAGCGGGCAAGCGAAGCGTAATCGGCCTCGTTCACGGCCTCCTGCAGCTCTTCGCCAAGGTCTTCCCACCCCTTCCGGAACCCGTCCTCGCCTGGCCGGGAGAAAATCGCATTGGCAAGATCGGAGGCGCCAAAGCCTGTGAACCGAACAAGACGAGCCTGTTCCTCCGGCGTCGCGGGCCGGTTCTCGGACGCGATTGTCGCAGCGAGCGAGATGGCGGAGAGATTGTCGCGCGCCCGGGCTTTCCAGCCCTTGGCGAGGTTCCGGCTACCAGAAAGATGAAAATTGCTGCCGCGCTCGGGCGCTTCGGCGGCTTGTCGTTCCGCGGGCCGCCGGCTCTTGGACCGGTTGGCCGCTGCCGCCGGCAGCGGTACGCCCTTGTCGGGTTCGATTTCTGGGCTGTCGGCAAAAGCGGTGACGCCGAAGCCAAGCCCGGAGGACAAGGCGTTCTGCGAACTGCCGAACGTCATGTCGAGAATGAAGGTGTCGTGGTCTGACATTGTTGGTTTCTCCTGGATTGAGGGCGAACGAAGCCGCGCCGCCAGGGGACCCAGCGGCGTCGCCAGCGTGCGGATTTGAAAGCGGAGTTAGCGGGTGATCAGCGAGAACGAGATCTCGTTCTCGGTGAGCTGGATCCCGAGATGGGACGCGGCGAAGTGCCGGTTGAAGCTCGGAACGACGAGGACGGCATCGATGAACTCGATGCCGTCATCGCCTCCGAAATGCCGGCGCTTGTAATCCCACCAGTCGTCACAGCCCTTGGGGTGGCATTCGTTCGAATAGACAACGAGCGGCTTTTGGCCCTCGGCGAGCTTGCCGTTGGAGATGATGTAGACGCCTTCGTCTCCCACAAGCCAGAAGCCGGGTTTCTCACCCTCGCCTGGTCTGGTGCCGTAATAGGGATTGCGAAAGCCGCCATTGGCGGCCGCGTCCTCTTCCCCGCGCGCGATAACCTTGCGCACCGCTTGAACCGGAAATGTGAACATGACGGACCTCACGCAGCTTCAGGCAGCGGCAGGTGACGCAGATGCACCGGCAGCTTTTCCGAAATCTGCTCATCCGTCAGGTCGTCGAGCAGCTGGAAGCTGGTCTCCGACCGACCGTAGACGATGACCGTTCGCTTGCCTCGATGCTCGGGCCGGAAGGCCCCTCCGGCATAGCCTCGATAGTCGTCCTGCGTGGCACTCCAGATGTGCTCGATCCGTTCTTCGCGGGTCATCGCCTTGACCGGCCAGCGTTCGCGCTCAACAATCGCGTCGCGCATCTCGTACGGCGAGCGTGGATCGGCAAGATCGCAATAGGCGTGAAAGAACCGCGTCACTCCATTGATGCTGAGCGTGTAGAAGACGCTGGTGATGCTGCCGGTCAGGAATTCGCGCATGGCGAACATCTCGCCGCGCATCCAGAGCGGCGGCAGGATTTCGAGCATGTAGTCGTGTTCGGGGCGGGCGATTTCGAACCATTCGCCGGCGTAAAGCGCACTGTCGTCTTTCTGCCAGCGGTCGGGTCGCCCAGCATGGCGGTCGAAGAGTCTGAACATCTGATGGCGGTCGGCGATGCCGAAATGGATCTTGCGGATGAGAGAGGTCATGGCGGGCTCCTTTGAAGCCTGTCACGGGCTGGAGCGCGGCGCACCCTTTCGGCATCACCATCTTCTTCAGCCCTTCCGGACCCCCTCCCGCGGCCGCCTCTCCGTCCGGCCGGGTCAAGGGCCGGCGTCAGCCGGGCGAAGCGTCACCCTTGAGGCGGACGGCGGGCATGCGGCATGCCGTCCTCGTTTTTCTCTTCTCCATCATTCCTTCCATTTCAAGGAGGCGTTCCAGTCATCTGATGGCGGCCTGAGCCGCTGCCAGTTGGAGCCTTCCTCCTCAGCGAGAACCCGCAGGCGCTCGGCAAAGGTCTCGCCCTGGCTATTGGCGTCGGTGGCTGCGACCATGAGGACATCCGGGCGGGCGGCGAGCCCGCGTAACGCCGCATCGGTCGATGGTGACCAACCCCCGCCGGTGCTAAGGTAAAGCGATCCTGGACGACACTGTTCGATTGCCGCAAGGCTCATTGCGTCGATCGCCGCCTCGGCAACGCAAAGACGCGTTGCATCGGCGGGCCCGAGCCGAAAGAGAACTTTCGCACCTCCATTGGCAAAACCGCGCCATTCCGGACCGCGTTCCTCCCAGCCGGTGATCTGGCCGCGATCGTCTTTATGGGCGGCCCACATGCTGCCCTGCGGGCCTTCGCGCAGAGCATCCTCGGCAATAGCTTGCCTGAGAACCGGGTCCATGATGCCCCGGATGTCACACAGATAGCGCCACGTTGCGGAGCCGCGCCACGGCTTACGGCGTTTTTGCCAACGTTTCGACACCGTCGTGTCCGGCGTCTTCTCCCTGGACTGGGTCCAGGCGGGCTCTGACGGCGTGAAGCCTATAAGGTCGGCGACGACATAAAGGGCTGCGGCAAACGGGAGCCCATCAAGATGTTCGACTAGGCGGAACACGTCGCCCTTAGCGTCCGAAAGGGGATCGAACCAGCCCTTGCCGTCATGAATGACAATGATGATGTCGCCGCCACGGCGGTACTTGACCGCCCTGCGCGTGCTTTCCTTCAAATCGACAGCAAATCCAGCGGATTCCAGGACGGCTCCGCAGGCGACTTTTTCCCTCAGTTCTTCCAGCTCGGCTTTTTTCATGCACTCTCCGCGTTCCGCGCGGTCCTCTGTCCGGGTTTCCGCTCCCTCACTTTTCGGGGCTGGACCCGGAGGCCGCGAAGAGCAAGGCAGGACAAGGGCGCGGATGGCAAGCCGGCAGTTATGACGGGTCGCGGTTTTCGCCGCCAGAAGCGGCGAAGCCTCCCTTGCCGGCCGCCGCGCACAAGCGGCATGGGTGTTCTGGCTGGTCTCTTTAATACCTTCGGCGCCAAGGACCTCAATAGAATAAAGTATAACATTTTCTCGCAAAGCAGTGGTTTGCGAATGCAGCCGCTATCCGCTATCAACCATACACACGCGTAGCAATTTCCCTTCTTCCCGCCGCAACCATTAGGCTCATGCAGCAATCACATTCGCCGTCCAATGCTAAGGAAACCAGATGGACCACGTGACACGCCTGCCCGAATTCTCGGTGATCGTATTCTCCTTCCTGCTCCACTTTGTCTGGGAGTTCTGGCAGGCACCCACCTATGCGGGCATGATCGAGATGAACCATTGGGAAGGCATCAAGCTCTGTTCTTCGGCAACATTCGGGGATGTCGGATTCGCCATGACTGCATTCTGGATTACCAGCGCTGCCGCACGATCCCGCTTTTGGTTTGAAGCACCCAAAGCCTGGCAGATACTGTTGTTTGTTGGGGTCGGCATCGCTCTGACTGTTGGTTTTGAATATTATTACACCAACATATCGCAGCGCTGGACCTACTCCGATCTCATGCCGCTGGTGCCGCCGTTCGGAACAGGACTGAGCCCGCTGCTGCAGTGGGTTTTCATCCCGCTTGCCGTGGTCTGGCTTACACAACGGCAGGCCGCAGGGGCCAAAGCCATGGAGGACCGGAAATGATGAACGACACAATGGGAGGCGGGATTATGGGGCTTGGCGGTGTCTGGATGCTGCTGATTGCCATTCTGGTAATCCTGGCCATTGCCGCACTGGCCAAGTACCTCATGAAGTGAGGCTGCAATCCGTTCCGTCGATGACTTGACCGGTCGGACGTGCGGTAGAAAGGCTCCATTCCCCTCTGCCATTAGGCTGCGGGCCGGCAAGCCGTAGACAGCAAAACATACCGGGCGATGCGTGTTTTGATGACGGTATTCATCAAATGCAACAAACCGCACGCGTTGCCGTCACAGTCCAATGTTTTCGGATTAAGGATTGCCAGGCTCTACGTTGTCGCGAGCCTGCCGTGCGTGGCTAACTCACTGTGAATTGCCCCATCATGCCGGCATCTTCATGCTCAAGAATATGGCAATGATACATGAATGGCGTTTCCTCGGCCGCTGGCTGAGTGAACTGGACAAGCAGCTCCGTTTCACTGTCGACAACGACCGTGTCCTTCCATCCCAGGCTCTCCGGCCGCGGTTCTCTTCCGTTCTCACTGATCACCTGAAAGGAGACACCATGAACATGAAACGGATGCGCGAGCATGCTGGTGCTGATCACCCACTTCTCGGTGTCGCCGAGGCGCACGCGGTCGTTGATGATACTCATGTCGAATGGCTGCCCGTTGATGGCCATGCCGCCCATCATGCCGCGACCCATTCCGCCAGATCCCATCATTCCGCCTCCCATGCCCATATCGAGAGAGAAGTTGCGCAGCTTTGACACCCTGGCGGCTGTGAGGTCAGGTTGATCTCCACCGAGCACATCGGGGATGCGGGTGACTTTGGCGGCAAGCCGCTCGTCGACCAGAAACGGAAGCACTTCGAACCGCCTGCCTCCGGTTATTTCATCGAGCAGGCCGCGGGCCCTTCCCATCATGCCGCCCATACCCGCATTGGGGTCACCCTCACTCATCAGCGACATGCCATGACCATCCGAGAAGTCGACCAGAATCTCGGCACGTTCTCCCGGTCCGAGGCGGAGCGTCTCAAGCTGTACCGGGGCTGGCAGATATCCACCGTCAGTTGCGATCAAGTGAATGGGTCTGTCGTCGCTGGAAAACAATGAATAGATCCGCGCATTCGAACCGTTGATCAAGCGTAGCCGCACGACTGACTTCGGCACAGCGGCGACGGAACCTGCCTGACCATTGACCAGTATCGTGTCGCCGGTCATGCCATGCATGATATCCATCATCGAGTTGGCGTAGGCAAGCTGGCCGTCCGTGGAGAAGCGGCGATCCTGAAGCAGCAGCGTCATGTCATCGACGCCATAGGTTTCCGGCAAGCCTCGTTCGCCGTCGAGCCCGTCTGCTACGTGCAGCACGCCGGCCAGTCCGGCGTACACGTCACGCGCGGTTCGACCATGGATGTGGGTATGAAAAAAGGCGGTGCAGGGCCCCTGTCCAATTTCCATGTCCGGCGCCCATACCTCTCCCGGTTTGACGGGCAGGTGTGGCCCTCCGTCGTGATTGCCTGGCACCACCAGGCCATGCCAGTGCGCGCTGACCGGCCATGACAGTCCGTTTTCCACACTCGGCCGCAGCGCGCCGTTGCTTATCCGAACCACGGGTCCGAGATAGGCTTGATTGAAGCCAATCGTTTCTGCTGGATGGCCCGGAAAGAAGGATGTTGTGCCTGACTGGGCAGTGACCAGAAATTTTCCTGTGTCGACTGTGTCGATCAGCGGCGGAAACTGCAACACTGGACGACCTGCGGCACCAGATGAGGGTGAGATGAAGCGGCTATCTGCCCATGCGTAGAGGGCGCTGCTGGCTGTAAGTGCCGCGCCACCGGCGAGCAGGTTCCTTCTCTTTATCATTGATATGTTCCTTTCGGCAGAATTCGTCTGGTTCCACGGTCATCAGTTCGCTTGCCCATCAGACCACCTCAAACCAGGTGTTCATTCCGGCTGCCGCATGTTCAAGCATGTGGCAATGGAACAGCCATTTGCCGGAACTGTCGGCCACGAAAGCGATCTCGGTCGTCTGGTCAGTGGTGGGCGATTGCGCCTGCCCGTAGAATTTACGGCTTTCAAGAGTCGCGGGGCTCGATCAGATCGCGATAGGAATCGATCAGTGGACGGTTACTCACAGTAGACCTCGCATACTCACCATCCATCTTTTCCAGTGCCGCGAGCATGAATTCGGCGATGTCAAGCCGATCTTGCCGGCAGGCATACCTGAACACGCGCAGGATATCCCGCTCCAGGATTTCGGTTTTCGAGATCACAGCTACCTCCCTATAAAAGTCAAGCCTGCGCCTTTCAGCGACAGGAATGTCAAATCACAATTTCCTCAACGGGCCGTTGGCCTAGCCGATTGTAGACAGCAACGGGAACGTCTCCAAAAGCCAGAAGGCGAAAGCGGACAGATATCCTGTCATCATGGCGACTCCCATCAAGATCATAACCGCTCCGGCGAATGTCCGCAGAATACGCCCGAGGCGTCCGAAGGTCTTCAATCTTGCTGCCAAGGCGCCGGTGAAAACGGCGGCAAGCAGGAACGGCACACCGAGGCCCAGCGAGTAGATCGCTAATAGTGCGACGCCGTCGGCGACCGAGGCTGATGCCGCGCCAACGGTCAAGATGGCACCGAGGATCGGACCGATGCAGGGGGTCCAGCCGAAAGCGAATGCCAGGCCCAGCACATAGGACGATACGGCCTTGCCGCCGGGCAGATCAAGGTGAAACCGTGCCTCGCGCATCATCCACGTGGGTCGAATGGTTCCGAGCATGAACAATCCGAACAACGTAACAATCCCGCCTCCGACGATGTTCATCTCGAAGCGGTAGCGAAGCAGCAATTGCCCCAACGCTGTAGCGCTGGCACCAAGGATGACAAAGACGGTTGTGAAGCCGAGCACGAAGCAGAGGCTGAAACCGAGCGCTGCGCTTCGCGCAACAGAAACCTCACCTGAGGGTGATGTAATCGTCGACCGGCCGGCGACATAGGAAACATACCCCGGCACCAACGGCAGTACGCAAGGCGACAGGAATGAGACGATACCGGCAACGAAGGCGCTCAGGATACCAATATTGGAGAGTTCAGGCATTCGGACGGCCCTTCAAGTCTTCTTCCGAGCTCACTGGTCACCGCTTTTCCGGGCACGCGCGATCAGCGTTTGCATGGTTTGCAGGTCGGTGGCGCCGCGCAATATTTCGTCACCGATAACAAAGCCCGGCGTGCCGTTGATCCGCAGAACTTGGGCGAGCGCGAGGTTGCGCGCGATTTCAGCGTCGACAGCAGGATCAGCCATATCGTTTCGCAGCCGCTCGACATCCAGGCCGATTTGCCCAGCAACCTCCATCACTCGCCCCTCGTCGGCAGCTCCTGACACCTGCATCATTGCTTTATGGAATTCGGGGTAGAGGTTCTGCTGGCGGGCCGCAAGAGCTGCCTTGGCTGCGAACACGGAATTTGGCCCGAGGATGGGAAACTCCTTGTAGACGATGCGTAGTTTCGGATCGTCTGCTTCCGCCGCCATCATCGTTGGCGCAACCTGGCGGCAGTAGGAACAATTGTAATCAAAGAATTCGACCAACGTCACATCGCCTTGCGGATTGCCACCGACTGGACTTTCCGGGCTGTTGAGCAGTTCATCACGATGGGTGGCAAGGGCCGCCTGAGCTTCTGTCTGTTCCGCCTCCCGCTGCTTCCGTTCGAGGTTCTGCATGGCCTCGACGATGACCTCCGGATTGGCTACAAGATAGTCGCGCACCCGCCGCTCAAACGCGTCCTGCGGCAGGTTCTCCGATCCGATAGTAGGCTGCTGGCCGGTCCTGAACCCCGAATCGAGCAGATACCAGGCGCCTGCCGCAATGATCAGCAGCAGGGGCAGCATGAGAAAGCCGAAACGGCGCCCCGTGAATTTCGAAAATTGCGTCAACTTCCTTCTCCCGCTGTTTAGAACAGGCCTGTCAGCCATCCCCACCACCCCTTTTCGGTAGGCGGCTTTGGCGCATGCGCGTTGTTGATGAGCTGGTTGATGTAGAGGGTCAGATTTGTCTTGCTGAAATCCGATCCATGGAAAATACCGGCATGCCGTCCGTTGCGGTCGATGACATGCGCCATCGGCAACTCCTGGTCGCGGCCGCTGAACGCCGCAAATCGATCCGCCACAGTGGCAGTTGTCTCGTCGTCCGATAGGATCATGAGCCGCCAGTTCGCCTGGTCCCACGGAGCCTTGATCGAGGCATCTGCGTCAAGAACGGTTACAAACGTGACCATTTGCTTCATCGGCGAAGCATTCACCTGTTCTTGCACGCCTGCGAGAACGGCTTGCTGTTTGGCGCATGGACTGTCACAGTTCTGCGGAACAAAGCTCAGCACGATGATCTGATCATGGAGATCGCCGAGGCGCAGGACGTCACCGTCCGGTTCTTCGAGGCTGAGTTCGGGCGTGGAAGGGCTATCCGCGACCTCGAAGGCCGGTTCGCGATCGGTCATCACCTCATCGATGCGCTCACCGGGATGGTTTGCGAATGCCGGCTGTGCGACCAGCAGGGCGGCCAGGATCAGGAAGCGCTTCATTCAGAAACCTCCCTTGGCCCCTCGGCCGCTATTCCGAGCACGGAGACCTCAACGGTGATCTCTCCGGCGTTCTCGAAGCTGAGCGTCATAGGGAAAGTCGTGCCCTCGCTGAGTTTGTCTTGCAGTCCCATCAGCATCAGGTGCATGCCGCCGGGTGCGAGCGTGATCCGCTCGCCTGTCGGCACCTCAAGCGTTTCGATGTGCTTCATGCGGCTTACGTCGCCGTCCTTTTCGACTGCGTGAATCATGACGTGGCCGGCGACAGGCGTGGTCACACCGAGGAGCCGATCCTCCACAGCACTCTCGATCGTGAGATAAGAGGCGACCGGCCGGGACGCGAGAACGGAGGCGCGCGCCCACGCATCGGAAACGCGGACGCTCTCCTCTGCGAGTGTCGGCGATGCGCCCGCCCAGAGCGCCACGACGATTGCAATCAGTATTTTCATCATTATTTTCCATTCATTCTTGCAAGGACATCGACGGCCATATCTTCCGCGGACTGGTCAGCTTCGCGGAAGACATCCTCAAAGCGGCCTTCGGGTGTCATCAGGTAGATGTGCCCTGAGTGTGCCATCAGGTAACCGTCCGGAGCCGTTTCCTCTTCCATTCTCTCGTAGTAGACGCGGAAGGATTGGGCAGCTGCGGCAACCGCGGCTTCGGATCCGGTCAGTCCAACCAGCTTCGGGTGGAAGGCCTGAACATATTCCGCCATCACCTCCGGCGTATCGCGCGACGGGTCGACGGTGATGAAGATCGGTGCAACCCGCTCGACCTCGCCGCCAAACCGATCCAGCACATTCGCCATGTAGGCGAGCGTGGTCGGGCAGACGTCGGGGCAATGGGTGAATCCGAAGAACACGAGTTGCCAGCGCCCGAGGAAGTCGGCCTCGGTCACGCGATTTCCGTTGTGGTCGATCAAAGAAAACTCGGAGCGAATTGCGGCTTCGCCGGTGGTGACCGACGGCGGCTCGCGGACGCCGATCGTCCGGACGAAATAGGCACCACCGATCACCAACGCGGCAATGGTCACCAGGAACCACAGGCCGTAGCGAATTCGTCTGACATGTGTTGTTTTGCCTGATGTCATGTCTGTTTCTCGCAGCCCCCCCGCCCTGACCAAATGTCCGGGCGGGGGGATCTCAGCCTCCTATTGGTCTGTCGACAACTTCATGTTGTCTGTCATGCTGGCCATCACCTTGGTGCACTGCTCCATCATCGGCGCCATCTGGGCCATCATTTTCATCATGCCCATCATTCCGCCCATGCCGGACATTCCGTCCTGATTCATCATATCTTTGTTGTTCCCCATGCTGCCCTCTTCCATCATGGAGCCCTGGTTGCTTGGAGTTTTGTGCTCAGCGGCTTGAAGGGTCGGGACTGCGGCGATGCTGATCATCAAAACGGCAGCCATAGTGAGAGACTTGATAGGTTTAATCATTGGTAGTTTTCCTTTTCTGCTTGGTTAGGGATAGGGAATGCCGGGGCGAAACCGCAACACTGACGGATTGTGCGTGTTGCGCGGTTTCGTCCGACAAGAGGTCATTTTGGGCTCCGCCCGGTAATGAAGATTCACCGTCTGCGGCAGCAGGGTTTCCGGCCTGGTTTGACTTGCAGGAACCGCCGGTAACCTTGTTCATGCAGAGTCCGAGCGCGCACATGGCGACACACGGCAGTGCTGTGAGGAGCAGCGGCGCTATGCCTGCCGCGGCTAGCCAACTCCAATTAAACGCGAGACCGCCAGCAATCAGGACCGCCGCAAGTATGAGGTATCCGCGACGGCCGCCGAGGTAGTAGCGAAGCGCGTAGAGAACATCGCGGCCAAACGAACCGTCCTCGGTGCTGTATTGTCGTGACTTATCCATGAAGGCTTCCTTTTCAGTTCGAGGTCTGATGTGTTTTGAGAAAATCGATCATCTCGGGCGCGTCCCATTCTGCCGGGCCGACGAGCCGTCCCAGTTCCCGCCCCTCACCGTCGATCAGGAGCGTCGTAGGTAGGCCGACAGCCGCAAGGTCGAACGAAGCCCGCATCGAGGCATCGATATAGAGACCGAGATTCCGGATACCGATCTCGGCATAGAACTTGCGGACCACCTCCGGCCCGGCCCGGTCGACAGAAAGAGGCACAACCTCGAAACCGGGGCCGCCGAGTTTTGCCTGAAGCGCGTCGAGCGTTGGCATTTCCTCGCGGCAGGGCACGCACCAAGTCGCCCAGATGTTGAGCAGAACGGTTGTGCCTTTGAATGAGGCCAGCGTGAGAGCCTGACCTGCCCCGTCCTCGAACGTGACCACGGGAAGCGGCCGAGGCGTTTCGTGCATGACGAAGGACTGGGGCGATAGTGTTGTGCCTGGTCTGTCGCTAACGGGGTGGGAGCCCTTATCGCCGTCGATGTAAATCATTGCGGCGGTGACTGCGAGCGCGACCAACACGAGGCCCCCTGCCGCAAGTGCGATTAGAATTGTGCGTTTTGCGTGCAATAGACCCGTCATGGACCAGCGCCCCGCATCTTCTGGTCCGCGGTCCGCTGGCGCAATGATTCCACCAGCGGCAGGATGGTTTTCGCGAGCACCTCTTCGTTCACCGGTCCGATATGTTTGTAGGCGATGAGCCCGTCCGCATCGACCACAAAGGTCTCGGGCACGCCATAGACGCCCCAATCGATCGCCACGTGCCCACTGATGTCGGCTCCGGTACGCGTATAAGGGTCGCCGAGGCTGTCCAGCCATTTCGCCGCATCGTCCGGCTGATCCTTATAGTTCAAACCGTGCAGCGGCACGGTGCCTTGCGCTGCCAGCTTCATGAACAAGGGATGCTCTTCGCGGCAGGCAACGCACCAGGAAGCAAAGACATTGACCAGCGATACCTCCCCTTTGAGATCATCGCTCGACAGCCCGAGCGATCGCCCCTGAACCGGCGGCAAGTCAAATTCCGGCACCACCTTGCCGATGAGCGCGGACGGAAGACTGCCAGGGTCTTGGGTCAAGCCCCAGGCCAGAAAGATGGCAAGCACCGCAGCGACAGTAAGCGGCAGGAAGGCCAAAACGCTTCGTCCCGTTTTGGCGAACGACTGTTCCCTGTCCATAGTCATAACCCACCACCGGCTTTGGCCGTCACTCGAGCCTGTGATTCCCGCTGGCGCTCGGGCCAGGTACTCTTGATGAATGCGAGTACCGCTGCGATTTCCTCGTCGCTCAGGATGTCTTCGAAGGCGGGCATGTCGCTCTCGTAGCCCGCAACAACACCGCCGACACCGAGCTTGGTGATGTCGAACAGGTCCTGGTCTGAGTGATGCCAGGTGTGGCCGCTCTCGTCATGGGGCGGCGCCGGCATGCGGCCGTTCTCCAGCCTGCGCCTCCAGTTCGGCTGCCCCTGGAGCTCGGCCCCATGGCAGGAGGCGCAGTTTTGCGCATAAACTTGCCTTCCGAGGGTGATCTGCTCGTCTGTCACAGGATAACCCAGCACAGTCAGGTCTTCGGCTTGTGTACCGGTACTTTGCGATTGCCCCTGCGCGGCGATAGCTGTCAGACCCGAAAAGGCGACAGAGGAAAGGAGGAGCATCATCCGCTTCATTGCCGCCCCCGCAGAAACTTCACCAACGCGAAAATGCCGAGGACCAGAACTGCCAGGATCAGAAGGCTGAACAGACCACCTCCGAACATCATAAAGCCCATCATGGAGCCATCCATCATACCGTTCATGCCATCACTCATCGGAGTAAACGGCGACGCCGTCCTTGCCGAAGGCGTAGGTCTTCAGCGTGCCTGTCTTTGCCGGTGCCATGCCGGGAGCATTCCCCGGCATTCCGGGCAACGTGATGCCGGTGACATCTGGACGCTCGCTGACCAGCCGTTCGATAATCTCGACAGGCACGAGGCCGCTTACGACATAGCCGTCAATCTCGGCCAGGTGACACCCGATACCTCGCTCGGGAACGCCCATTTCAACCGAGCGCTTGTCGAAATCGCGATCATCGACGCGCGTCACGGAAAAGCCGTTGGTCTCCAGATAGTCGGCATAGGTATCGCAACATCCACAGCCGGGGTCGCGCCAGATTGTGATCGCCTTGGCACCAGCAACGCTGGCACTTTCGTCTTGGGGAGCTTGAGCCGAGGCCAACGCCGTAAACGCCACACTACCAATGACAGCCAAGGCGGTAACGGTTGCGGCAACAAAGATCTTTTTCATGTTGTTCTCCATTAATTGTTAGCGAGCGGGGTCCAGGACAGACCGCCGTCGCGAGTTTGGATGAGACCGTCCTCGGTGAGGGCAACGACTTGATCGGCATTGTTGGGATGGACGGCGACCGCATCAGTGCGGAAAGATGAGCGTTGCACCCAGACGACCCCCGCGTCCGCAGAAGCCCACACACCGGAAGGTAGGGCGGCATAGAGCCTCATCGGAACCGACGCTACGCTCACCAAAGCGTGGATAGGTTCTCCGGTGGGCAACGGTGCCTCCGGCGCAGGCGCTGCCCCGGATACCAATGCGTCCATCGCATCGCCTGGCTGCACGTCCTGCCAACGGCAGAAACAGTCGGGCACGCGGGTGAGACCCAATCCGGTTCCAGCGTATAACCAGATGCCGCCCATGCCCGTGGCCAGATCGACCGAGGCCAATGCAGTCAAGTCGCGTTCGGCATCTGCCAGCCAAGGCCGGTCCATCGCGAAGACCCAAGATCGGCCAGCATCTTCGCTTTTCCATAGACCGTCACCATGAACGGAAACATACAGGGTTTCGGGGTTTGAAGAAGCCGCTGCGACAGCAACTACTGGAGCCTCGGGTAAACCCTGGCTTCTCGCCTCCCAGCTCTGCCCGCCGTCTTCGGATAGCGCAACGCCCCCATTAGACAGCCCCGCTACAATCCGACCGGCACGGTCGTTGTGCGTCGCAAGCGAAAGAATGCTGCCGCTTTTCGGACCGGGCAACGGTGTGGACACTCCGCCGTCGTCGCGGCGGATGAACCCGGCACCTCCAACGATGAGCGCATTGCCATCGAAAGCGATTGCGGAAGGTGTTTTGCCCGGCGCGGCGCGAGCTGTCCGGTTTACCGAAACCGAGAGCACTGCACTGGCCCCGAAGGCCGCAGCGGACGTGAGAAAGGCTCGACGCGTCGGCGTCGGCAAAAGCAATGTCATGATGTTCCAACTATCCTGAGGGGGTGCTCGATCCAGCAGTGCGCGAACCCGCGATGCTGAGTAGGACCATGAACGATCAGATTGATCGCGCATGAAGTCAGCCGCAGCTAGCCGGAACGGATTCCGGGCAGCGTCAGCTCAGGGTGGAGGATCTCGGAGGGTAAGGGTTCGGCAGTCCGGTGCGTCCGGCCATGCTTAGATAAACCGCATCTTCGGTGGTCGTCACTGCCTCAGGCAGGCCGGGCTCGCCCGATGGCAGGATGGCCGACAGGGGAGAAACGCAGATATAATCGCACGGCTGCATGTCACCGCCGCCGACAGGGCAATCTTTGCAGCTGCCCATATCGCCGTTTTCGACGGCGGTAAGGGCCATCGTCGTATTCATGCTGGCGGCATTCGCGGTATGCACGACCGAACCCGCCGCGAACACGGCGAGCATGAGGATCGTTAGAATGCGAGCATACCTTTTCATCTCATATCGAATAGCTAAAACTTGGTGACCTGTCCATACACGTTTTGTCGCACCGCCTGTAAGGGTTCAGGAAGGCATCAATTGTGGAACTGGTGTCCGGTCCTATCCGATTTTCCAAGCCGATGGGTGTGTGATTTCGCACTGAGCTACCAAACAAAGCCATCACGATAGACTGTAGGCAAGACATCAAGTCGGCGTTCAAGTCTCTCGTTTCACATCCTTTGGCGGAGATACCACGACAAACGACGCGGTAGTCTCACCTCGGTTGATCGAAAGTTCAGCTATCCAATTGTTTCTAAATCGTGTGTTGCTAATGCAGCATTTGAATCGCATTTGAGAAAAATCCAAGTCTTTGATTTTTCCCAGTTTTTATCTGTTTCTCGTAGTGTCTTTCCATCAACTTTGGGGAAAGGTTCAACATGGGAAAGTCAATTATTGCGGCGCTTGCGCTCGCCTTGTCCTGCGGCGCCGCCGGCGCCAATGCACTCCATCTCAACCCGACGCAGCCCGCCAGCGCCGCAAACATGGAGACATTCGGCAGAACGACAATACCTATCGGCTATTATGACTATTGCCAGCGCTACGCCGATCGCTGTGACCGCCCGGCAGATGGCCAGATCGTCGAATTGACACGCGAACTCTGGAAGGACATCATCCAGACCAACGACGATGTGAATACAGCTGTTGCTCCTCTGCCCGACAGCGAGATTTTCGGGGTTGAAGAGCGTTGGGAGTATCCCGACAATGTAGGCGATTGCGAGGACTACGCACTGGAAAAGCGCAAACGCCTAAATCAGCGTGGAGTTCCGCTGGGCGCGCTATCCATGACTGTTGCACGGGACGCAAACGGTGGCGGACATGCCGTCCTAACCGTTGTCACAGACCGTGGGGATTTCGTTCTGGACAACGTTGAACCTCGGGTTCTGCTCTGGAAAGAAGCAGAACTCTATTTCCTCAAGCGCCAATCGCAACATGACCCCAACACATGGGTCAGTCTCGTCTCTGGTTGAATCGTGCGCTGGAGGTCGATACCCAAACACCTCCAGCGCCTACAACAAGAGCTAGCAAAAAGCTCGCGAACCCTCCGTACAATGCTTCCATCATGTTATGGCCTCCGACAAGACAAAATAGACCAAACAGGATTGCAAAGCCCGAATAGGCCGCCAAGGTCGTCGCGCTGAAAAGGCCGATACGTGCCAGCAGCTGAGAAAGTCCGATGTGATCCATCCCCAAATTATGGATGCACCATCGGCACACAGCCAATCACTTGTCGGTGATTGGCTGTGAAGGCAACGGGTCCATCTGGGTTTCCGACTGCAGGTGAGTGATGCTCACGCCAAACACGGTTACTGCGAAGCAGCACAGTGCCAATAACAGATAAATGTTCCAGCGCTTGCGCTGTCGCGCTAACGTGTACGATTCTTCGATCGAAAGTCGCAGAGATGTGTCGGTCATTTTTGTCCATTGCCTGATCTTGCCAATTTGTCGAGATCGATACACGAAGCTGCTCGTCGCTGGAAGGCACGCTGACCCGAAAGACGGCGGCGCGCTTCCAAAAGAAACTGGTTCCCAGCTCGGATGTACGACTCGCTATCGCAATCGGGTGGAAGACCGTCTTTGCCTCTAGATCTTGTCCGAGCAGGATGCCGAGTGGATGGAACTCGGTGCGGAGAAAGACGTCGTGAGCGAGCCGGGGCCACGGATTGGCATGTTTCCACTCTTGGCTGATCGCACGACGGCCTGGCCAATATTCTAGGCCGAGCGCGAAATCCCAAATGGGAGCAGAGCACGGAAATGCCCGATTCTACCCCATACTTCCGACATCGCTTCGATATACACCGATACGGATCCTTCATAAGGGCCGAAGTGGCGTCCGGCGTTTCAGTGCAAGGCATCAGAGGCATTGAAGCGTCCTTCATCGAGCAGGCACTGGTTCAGGCGCTACGGGGCTTTCTTGTCATCTCCGGCTAGGACGCTCTCGATGAGCAAGAGCCCCACCCCGCACACGATCGCCACGTCGGCAAGATTGAAGGCTGGCCAATGATAACCGCCAATGTAAAAATCCAGAAAATCTGTCGCGGCGCCCTGCCGCAGCCGGTCGAGCAGATTGCCCATCGCGCCCCCGACGATAAGCCCGAGGGCGGCGGCCGTGAGACGGTTGTCGGTTTGCTTGATCCAGACAAGGAGCCCCACAGCTATGGCGAGCGTGAACGTCATCAGGATCCAAGCCGGAGCCTCGCCGAACAATCCGAAGCTTACGCCGGTGTTATAGCCGAGCACGAGATTAAAGAAGTCGGTGACGGGGATGACCCGAGGTGGAATCATGACATAGTTCAGGACCAACCATTTCGTCGCCTGATCAAGGAAAAATCCGCCAAGGGCGATTGGAAGGCCGAGCCTGAGCATATCGCATAATCCCTTATAAACTCCGGCTCAGCCGATTCGGCCGAGGGCCGGGAACGTCCGGAGGAGCCAAATTACAAAGCTGGAGAGATGGCCGGTGATCATGGCAATAGCCATGACCACCTTCACCCCGCCAGCGACGATTTTGAGCACCCGACCAGTTCGGCGCATTGACAACAGCCGTGTCATGCATCCGCGCATGAACAGAACGGCCAGGATAAAGGGCAGGCCAAGGCCCAGCGAGCATACGGCCAACAGTGCCGTCCCGCTGCAACCGTGGCGTTGGCGGCGGATGGGGCCAGGATCGAGCCCAGCACAGGTCCGATGCATGGGGTCCAGCCGAACGCGAAAGCGAGACCGAAATAGGCAGACCAAGCGCCCGCCGCTGTTCGGACTGGAATGGAACCGAACGTCACGATCAAGCCAAGGCATCGGTACAAGGCCGGTTGTGAACAAGCCGAAGATGACGACGATCACACCGCCGATCAGGTTTGCTTCGTAAAGATGCGTGCGCAGGAGTCCGCCCAACGCGGTCGCACTGGCCCCGAGCAAGACGAACACGGTCGAGAAGCCGACAACGAAGCAGAGGCTGAGGCCGCGGGGTCGGCTCGCCGCCTTCATCCCGGAATGGGCCGGAACCCCGTCAGCGCTGATCGTGCGCCCCGCGACATAGGATATATAGCCCGGTACTAGCGGCAGAACGCAGGGTGACAAAAGGGATATCACGCCTGCGGCGAAGGCTGTTGCTACTCCGATGCTGGAAATCTCCATCAGACCAGCTCCAGCACCCAGACGACAACCACGGCTACATAGGTAGCGTAGACGCCAACCAGGCTAAGAACCTGCCAGCGTCGGAAGCCAGATTCGGACGCGCCCCAGCGGACGAACACCGCGTAGAGCGCAGGCATAAGCGCGACAAAGACGAAACTCACCCAGACCAGACGGAAGTTGTCGATCTGCGTCCCGACAAGCGCCAGGGGCAGAAATCCGACCGTCATGGTCATGGCGTGATCGCCGATGATGTTGGTGAGTGCCGGCGTGATCTGGCCGCTCCGCGACACCTTCCAGGACGCGAAGATCTCTGGCAGGGCGGCAACAGGCGCAGTAATGAACAGGCCGCCGATGATCGGCGAGATGCCAAACGCCTGCACTAGATTTTGCGTAGAGATGACGGTGAAATAGGCGCCGAGCGCGAGAACCCCAACGCCGGCGACCGCCATCCAGATCCCCTTGCGCGACCACTCGACCTGCTCGGGCTTCTCGCGGCCGCGAATAAATGCCTGGGCGGCATAGGCGACATAGGCGGCCAACAGGACCCCGCCATCAATTGGCTGCAGCCCCTGCCAGGGCGCAGGAAGGATCAGGAGAGCGGCGAGCGCCAATATGCCGAGATATGGAAGGGCCTGCACGGTTGCTGCTTTCGGATCAACACGCAATAGATGCTCGCGCAGGTGCTGTTGATGTCCCGGATCATCGGGGATGTCGCGCCTGCGCGTTGCGAGATAGCCGACGGAGACGAGTGCGGGGATGCCGATGGCGGTCGAGCCGAGCATTGCCCCGAGGCCGATATCGGTGACGCCCCGCACGGCACTGGTAAGGTTTACGCCGACTTCCGGACTTGCAGTGGCAATGCCGATCAGAGAGCCCCCAGCAGCGGCTGAGAGCCCCCACTGCTTGCGCAGCTTACGAAGGGGCTCCGCCAGATGATCGGAACCCCATTCCGCCGCGAAGACGGCCGCCAACAAAACGGCGACCCATATCCAAGTGCTCATGCTCCTTCGTGACAGGTTGTCCGGGTCGAGCTGATCGACAAGGCGCGGTTCGTGAAGGAGCGGTCGGGTTCGCGGCTCGATATCATGCCGGAGCGCTCCGCCGTGTCGACGAAGCTTCCCGCAAATCGCTGCGGGCGTCGCGGATGATTGACCAGGACGACTGCAGGAACAGGCCGGCGATCACGGCGGCGACGACGAGGTCCGGCCAAGCCGTTCCGGTCCAAGCCACCAGGCCGGCCGCCACGACGACGGCTGCGTTTCCGATCGCGTCGTTGCGCGAAAACAGCCAGACCGCCCGCACATTCGCGTCGCCGGTTCGGTGGGACAGCAATGGAAGAACCGCAACGACATTGACGACGAGCGCGACCAGTGCGAACAGGCCCATCAGTTCGGCCTCGGGCTGCTGCTGCACCAGCACCCGATAGGCCGTGTTTACAAGGACCCCAAGTCCGAGCGCCCCAAGAAAAAGGCCTTGGATTAAGGCGGAACGGGCGCGCCAGACAAGGCTCCACCCGATGGCGAGGATGCCCAGAAAAGTAATGAGGCCATCGCCCAAGAAATCGAGTGCGTCGGCCTTTAGCGCCTGCGACCCAGAAATGAAGCCACCGAACATCTCGATGATTCCGTAGCCGACATTGAGCAGGACCACCATCCACAGCGCCCGTTTGTAGGCCGGTGTAATATGCGATAGGTCCTTGGCCAAATCGTCAATGTCGCCCTCGGAGTCGGTTTGGGGCTCATCTAGACGGTCAAGCCGGTAACCGATACCGCTGACGGCGCGTTCGACCTTCGGGAGGCAGGATACGGGGTCGCTTACGTGCAACGTCATGATCTGCGTAGCAGTCGAAACCTTTACCTCGTCCACTCCGACCGAGCGCACTGCCTTCTCGATCTTGGCCGCGCAGGAGGGGCAATCCATGCCGGTGACGCGGTAGCGCGCGGTCTCCGCATCGTTCGCTGATGCTGTTATTGTCATGGCTATCTTTCCTACTCAAGAGGGGATATATATCATCCATGGCTGATATGTCTAGTAATGTCGAAGAGCTGGAGCGGATCGAAGATACAACCTTTGCTCTGCGTACGAAGCTGTTCCGGGGATTGGCCGATGCCTCGCGCTTGTCAATTCTTGATGCCTTGCGCACGCGACCGTTGTCCGTCGGCGAGATCGTCGCGATCACGGGTTTGTCGCAGTCAAATGCCTCGAACCATCTGCGATGTCTCAGCGAATGCGGCCTCGTCTACGGCGAACAACGCGGCCGTTTTGTCCATTATCGCCTGAGCGATCAACGTCTGAATGATCTGTTTTTGCTTAGCGACGCGCTGCTGGCGCAGACCGCGTGCGCCGTAGATACCTGCGGGAACTATGGCACAAGCTGATCGAAGCGGGCTATTGCTGGCGCAGGGCTCCATTTCGCGGTCCTGCCGATTGCAGGTCACGCATGAGCCTACCATCCTCGGCAGGACACCGTCGCAAATCACCATTCCCGGCCATAGGAGGCCAGGGCCAGGCCGCGGACCTGATCCATTTCAAAGGGACGGACGGGTCGTCACATTGCCCCCGCATCAAGCAACTGCGGCGAAGACGAGGGGAAGCTCAAAGCCCTTCCCACCACTTTAAGTTTGCAGAATAAACATATATTCTGCTTGACCGTAGCCGAGGTGCAGCCATGAAAGAATTTGCCGCCGCCGACCTGACCCGCAAGACCGGCGATCTGTTTGACGCCGCGACTATCTCGCCGGTCGCGGTCACCAAGCACCACAAGCCGCGCTACGTCATCATGTCGATGGAACGCTATGAGAGCCTGACCCACGGGCAGGAGACCAAGCGAGCATTTCGTCTCGACTACCACGAGGCCGATAAGCTGAGCTAACCGATTTTTCCGCCACGCCCGGACACTGTTGCCGATGACGCTGCATGCCGATGAAAGGGGCGATCTGCCCTGATCGGGCAGAGCATCCGATTCACCCGAAATCCGTCGACCGGATCGTTCAACCACCCCTTTTTCGCATGTCACTTCATCCGAAAATGCAAGTTCGATTGGAGAATTGTGCCAATCTTATGCGCTCAGAAGCCTGCACCTGGCGCAATTGCTCCGAGCTCCTTGAGTGAGGCCGTAAGGTTGGACTTGCCACCCTTGTAGCCGAATACGTAGTTTGCGGTGCCAGAAATCGAAAACAGAGGCTCATAGCTTTCCTTCGCCGTGTCAGCTTCAACAGCATCGGTCACGTTGTCGAGGATCAGGCTACGATTCTCAAATGCAACAGACAGAACGGCGTGAAATAGATTACGGCTGGTATCCTTGAGCACGATTATTTCCATGGCGCTCATTGGAACATCGAGGCGGGCCAGCAAAGCCATTTTCAGGATGGCGTAGTCTTCGCAATCGCCACTGCTGCGATCCAGAATTTCGCCGGGCGTCGACCAGTAGTCCACCCGGTCATGGTTCTGGTCGTCTGCCTTGTAGGCGACAATTCTGTTGACTGATGCTGAGACGTGGCGGAGTTGCTCGCTGACAGTTGATCCGCTCAACGCAAGTTGATCGGCAAGGTCTGCGCACATTTCGGTGCAAATGTCGTCGGGTGCGCCGGAAGCGACAGCCTTCTTGATCAGGCCGGATATGCGGGCACCACTCTTGATCTTGCCGAAGCGGATCCTGTAGGCACCGAACAAAGGCGCTTCCTGACGAATGGTCTGGCTGATCGACACCCCAGCGGGGGCCGTCATCGCAGGAATCGAGGCGGTGATGACCTGGGCCTGGTCGATCATCTTTTCATTGAGAGCCGGATTTTCCGCCAGGCCCTTATCGGCAAGTTTTGTGAGCGCCGATGGTAGTGCGAGGTCGTTGGTGGAAGCAAGGTCAAAGTCAGGATCGACATCAAGATCAAGGGGAGCGAGGCCAGCTTGGGTCAGGGCAAGGGTCGTGGTGAGGTATTCCGTGGTCAGCCAAGCTGAACCCCGGGCGACATTCCGGTTCTGCAAGAGGGGAGCGGCGGCACTGGAGCTTATAAGAACTTCAGGATTTGTTTCGAGTGTTTCGTAAGCACAAGCCTGTGCGAATGAAGCGCAGAGCAACACGAGTGCGAATGCAGATACTTTGGAATATGATTTCGCTTTATATTTATCTTGCATCTGATTATTCTCCCCTTCGTTGAGGAGAAGACTACAATGCAGAGTATAATATCCCGCAAATGGGCATGCTTAACGATTTTATACTTATTTCTCTAAAAATTTATCCAATTTCATTGCGAGACTCCATCGTTCGTGGTTGGGCATTTCCGCTTCTGCGGAGCATCTTGATTGATCGCTGGATCGCCGCGCGGTTGCGGCTGATTTTAATCTCTCAATCTGCGACTTTTCATGCTGTCATGTCGTCAGGATCAGCTTGCAGGTATCGCATCCTGCGTTCGCATGCTTTGTCCCGAAGATATTTCCTCAATCTCGTCGAAGATAGGTTCATGAAGGCACGGCTGAGCGGTAAACGCGCAGTCCTCGGGTAGAGTAACATGCGCAGAGATCAAAATGCTCCCTTCCGTCTCAAGTCAGCTGCATCAGCGCCATGCCGGAATTGTTGCCGTTGTTTCGTATCGCGGTCTCCGCCGCTGGATCCGTCATGCAGCCATTTTGGAACCGAGCTTTGGCGCCAGACGGACATACGCCAACTCGCTTATAAGTTCGATCAATGTCTGCGTGACAATGATCGCAGGAAGGAGTGGGACCGCGCCGGGAACAGCGAATGCCAGCGGAAGGACGACGAGAGAATTACGCGTTGCGGCACTGAACGCGAGGGCCCGCCCGGCTGGCGCATCAAGGCAAAACAGCCTGCTCATGCCCCATCCCGCCAAGGGTGCAATAACCGCATATGCCACGTAAATCGGGACGACCCGTAACGTGTCATCAAGTGCGGGGCCGAGTTGCGGCACCACAGCGGCCACGACAACGAATAATACAAACGCTGTCGCGGGAACTGGGAGCAGCCCAAGAACCGAGGCTACACGTGCCCCCGCGGCACTTTTGATGGCCCAAAACTGGACGAGAGCGGAGAAGACAAGCGGGACCGCAATCAACCAGGCGAATGCGTGAACAAATGGCCCCGCTGTCACAAGAGACCCAGCCTCAGGGCCAAGGAAAAAACCCAGGTAGACGGGAAGCATCATCATCTGGATGACCAGAAGCGCGGGCGTCGCAGCTAGCAGGAGACGGGCATCGGCACGACCGAGATGCGAGAAGGTTACGACATAGTCGATGCATGGCGCGAGAAGCACCAACAGCACGCCTAGCCTTATCATCGGATCGGGCGGCAGAAACTGAACAAGGGCTCCCACCAGAACAGGAACCACAACGAAATTGGTCAGCAGCAGGACGCCAAGAAAGCGAAAGCGCGAGAAGGCCACTCGTAACTCGGCTAGGGGGACCTGGAGGAACGTCACGAATAACATGAATGCCAGCGCGGGGTTGATGCCGATTTCCAGCGCCGTCATTCCGTTGAGAGTTACCGCCACAATCATGCCGAGGACGACAGCGCCAAAATAGATGGGGACCTGACGGTTTTCGAGGGTTTCACGCAGGAGGGTCAATCGAACTCTTTCGTTTGTCATTTTGGCTTCGGGGAAGGTCTATATGGAATTACGGGAATGGCTATCCCGGTGGCGCCATCTTTTTGTCAGACCCAAGAACGGGATGTGAGTGACGCAATCTATGCCATGCGCGCCTTGAAGTCAGCGCATCCAGCGTACAGGTGATTGGGGGCTTAGGTCTCCTCAGGGGTGGGGCATGCAACGCAGCCGCATTGATTGGTTGCAGATGTCGCGAAAGTGCTTCCACCCACAACAGTTTAGCGACGAGTGAGGAAGTATCCGATTTCCCAACGGCAGGCTGAACATCAGAGCTTGTGGGGTCCAACAGGATCGAAAGGCAACCTGTCGCCGCAAGCCGGGTCAACGTCGGAACTCTTCAAGAGCACCGCATGAAGTTCGTCGTGAAGGCGGCTTGTTTTGCGACCACAACACCAAGCCAACAGAGCCGGTCAGCTAGCCGCTTTCAACAACCTCTGGATCTTCAGCAGAGCCACATGCCGATCCTCGTGATAATCGATGATCCCGCCAAATCGCCCGTCGGCCCGAAACAGGAACACGCCGGCGGTGTGGTCCATGGTATAGTCATCCTCCCTCGGCACCTTCTCGAATGTTGCGCGGAATTCGTCCGCGGCGCGCTTGATCTCGGCAGGTGACCCCGTCAGACCGGTGATTCTTGGATCGAAGTTCGACAGGTAGTCGGCAAGAACCTGTGGAGTGTCGCGCTCCGGGTCGACACTGACCAGAAAGATATTCATCCGGTCGGCGTCAGGGCCGAGATCTTGCAGCCAGAGCGAAATATCGCTCAGCGTCGTCGGACAAACATCGGGGCACCAGGTAAAGCCGAAAAAAACCATTGTCGGGCGGCCAATCCACTCTGATGGCGTCACCGTCACGCCACGGTGGTTCGTCAGGGTGAAGGACATCTTGCCGATGGGCAATGGCAACAGAGCGGAGCCCGTTTGCAGGCTGTCCCGGCTCTGCCACCACCCCAGACCGAGCGTGAAGGCCAGTGCGCCAACGCCCGACGCCCCGGCAACAAGTATCGTACGGCGTCTCAATCTTTTTTGTCCACGCAGCCTGCATCTTTCGCACCCATTCCCCGGATCGCCACGGGAACGGTCACGTCGCCTGCCTCGCGGAACGTCAGTGTAACCGGGAACGTCTCGCCTTCCTTCAGCACCTGTGTAAGACCCATCAGCATACCGTGATAGCCGCCTGGCTCCAATTGCACGGTGGAATCTGCTGGCACGGGGATCGCCGGCGCGTGCGGCATCGAAGCCACGCCATCCTTCACCACCGTTTCGTGCAGCATGGGCTTTCCGGACAGCGGCGTCGCGATGCCGGCAAGCGCATCGTCTGTCTCGCCAGTATTGCGGATGGTGACATAGAAGGCGCCGGGCCGGGCCATTCCGATCGAAGCCCGCGACCAGGCTTCCGAGATTTCGAGTGAGCCAAGTTGAACGGTTTCACACGCCGGCACCGGGGTGGCGGATAGGCTGAGAAGGAGAGCGGTCAGAAGATATTTCATCGTATTCACAATCTTTGCTTGAGGTCGTTCATGATTTCACTTGCTGGCGTGCCATAGCTGAATTGGCGCAGCCAGTTTCCGTCAGGTCCGATCAGGTAGAGTGATGCGCTGTGTGCCATTGTGTAACCATCCGGCGCGCCGGAACTGTCCTCGCGCTCATAGAAAATCCGGAAACTGCCGGCTGCCGCGCGGGTCTGCGCCTCGTCGCCGGCCAGACCGAGGATTGAGGGGTGAAAGGCCGCGGTATATTCAGCAAGTTCCAGGCCGCGGTCACGTGTCGGGTCGATGGAGATGAAGAGGGGCTGTACCTTTCCTGCGTCATCTCCCAGACCCTCCATCACTTGCGCCACTTCGGCAAGCGTCGTCGGGCAGACGTCCGGGCAATTGGTGAAGCCGAAAAAGACCAGAAGATGCTTCCCCGCGAAGTCCGAGGGCATGCGCACTCTTCCCTCAGCATCAAGCAGGGAGAAGGTCGGCCGGAAAGACACTTCGGCCACCGGTGTTTCCGCGCGCTCATCAAGAAGATGCAACGCGCCGTAAGCCGGAATAGCAAGGGCCACCGCCGCCCAGAGCATCTTCTGCAGAACCTTCAATCGCATCCTTGCCGTTCCTCGCGTTCCGGCTAGTCGTATAAAGCCTCTAGTGACATGAGCTTCAAGCGGAATATCTGAACATGCTCGGTCGGGAGGCGCTCCGCTGGTTAATCACTTCTGGGAGGGTCGCAGCGGGCGGGACGCAAATAATCATGAAAAGCGGCGACGCAATGCAACATTGAACGCCTCGATAGCAAGAACCATGGCGATGACCGCCAGCGTGACACTGGCAGCCTTTTCGTATTGAAATGAGCGAACATAGGACTGAATGTAGAAGGCGATGCCACCGGCTCCGACGATGCCGAGGATAAGCGATTCTCGTAGGTTCAGCTCGAAACGAAAGATTGTATCACGGGCGATCACCGGAGCCATTTGCGGCCAGATTGCATAGCGTAGGCGTGCAAGCGGCCCGGCGCCCGCGCTTTCCAGTGCGGCGATCGGTCCGCGGGCAACCCCATCAATTGCTTCAGCATAGAACTTCGCCAGCATGCCCGTTGCATGGATGGCAACCGCGATGATACCCGGAAGCGGGCCGAGGCCCACTGCGCCAACCATCAACATGGCGACGAGAATCAGCGGAATGGCGCGAATCAGCGCGAGAGCTGTCCGCACCGGACGGTAAACGACGGGCGGGGCCATGGTTTCCGATGCAAAGACGCCGAGCGGCCCCGACAGGAGCACAGCGCCGAGTGTTCCGAGGATGGCGATGCGCAGCGTCTCGGCGCTGCCTTTGATGATCTCGGTCATCACTGACGGATCCGGCGGAAACATCCGCGCAAGGAAATCACCGATGAGCGGCCCGGCGGAGAAGAGGCGGGAAAGTTCCACGTCGGTCGTCGCGAGCGACCAGAGCACGGCCCCGGCGACGAGCCCGCCTGTCGCGAAGCCGCCCCAACCCCGGCTTTCCATCACGGCACCGCCTTCAGGCGGGGCTGTACGGTAGCATTCGCATCGTCATAGACCCGGGCTGTCGCGTCCTCGGTGAGCTCTGCCGTCGGAATGTCGAAAACGATCCGACCGTTGCGCATGCCTACGATTCTCCGCGCGAAGCGCCGCGCAAGGTCGGGCTGGTGAGAGGAGAAGACTGTCGTCGCGCCTCGTTGACGCGCGGCTTCGGTTAGAAGCGAAAGGATCTCGGCTGCGCGTGCGGGGTCGAGGTTGCTCACCGGTTCGTCGGCAAGGATTAGGCGCGGCTCCTGCGAGAGGCAGCGTGCGATTGCGACGCGCTGCCGTTGTCCGCCGCTGAGACTGTCCACCCGTCGCTCAGCCAGGTCGACAATGCCGCAATCGGCCAGCGCCGAGCGCGCAACCGCAAGATCGTCTTTCGACGGCCGCCCGAGCAGGGCACGCAGCGGCCTAATGCGGCCCAGCCTGCCGTTCAGCACGTTGCGCAGCACGCTGGCGCGTTCGACAAGAGCGAAGTCCTGAAAGATGAACCCTGTATCGGCCCGGCGCGCGCGCGGCGGCGCACGGTCCGGATCGAGCGCGTCGCCCAGCACCGAGACGCGGCCGCGCCAAGCCCTCAGGCGACCATCGAGCAGCGTCAGGAGCGTCGTCTTGCCCGCCCCCGAAGGCCCGATCAGCGCGAGCGCTTCGCCCGGCGGGATAGACAGCGTCACCTGATCCAGCGTCGGCAGGCCCGAGGCGACATGGGAGAAACATAGCTCCTCGATGCGGACGGCCTCGGTCATTGCAGAAGTCCGTAGCGACGGGCGAGTGCCCGAACACCGTCGAAAGTGGTCGCATCGGCCGGGACATAGCCGTCCGGGCCGTAGAGATGCCGCAACATGGCGCGATGTTCGAGCTCGTTCAGCCGCAGCATGGCGTTCACGAAGTTTTCCTGCATTTCGGCGTCCAGTCCGGGGCGGGCAATCACCAGGTGGCTAGGGATCGGCTCGCTCTCGGCGATCCAAGTGACTTGGGACTGTTGGCCTGGCGCGAGCAGGAGATCGGCATACTGGCTGGCACCCGCGGCATCGACCAGACCCTCTGCCATTGCCTGCATCGCCTGCTGATATCCGCCCGCGAAGAACACCCGGCCGAAGAAGGCTTCCGACTCTGCGGGTCCCGCGATCAGGCCCGCGCGCTCGAATTCGGCCAGCGGGTAGAGATAGCCTGACTCCGAAATCGGATCGGCGAAGGCGATATCGCGTCCCCGCAAATCAGCAAGCGTGGTGATGCCGCTGTCGCGTCGCACGAAGACCCGTCCGGTGTAGGTGGGGGCGTCGCGATAGACCTCGGATAAGAGCGGCACCGCACCGATTTGCGCCTCGGCCAGAACAAAGGGCAGCGCTCCCATGAAGGAGATGTCCGCATCGCCGTTGCGCAGCGCCTCGACGGCGGCGGCGTGATCGATGGTCACGAAACCTTCGACCGGCACGCCGATCTCCCGTGACAGCCAACCGGTGATGGCCTCGATGTCGCCCAGTAGCTTTTCAGGGTTCTCCTGCGGAATAAAGGCCAACCGCAACGGGGCAGACTGCGCGCGAACCGGTGCCGCGAGGGCGGCGAGACTTGCACAGCACAACGCCAGAATATGACGGCGGGAGAGCATGGAGTTCATCAGAACGCCCTTTCTTCGATGGCTTGCGCCTCGGACTGAAATGCGACCCAGCTTGCCTCTGCGGCGTCCCAATCGTCGGCGCGGACTGCTGCGCCAACGGCAGCCAGACGTTCTGCGAGGGAGTAGATCTCCGGGCGGGCTACAAGGTTCGCCATGGTGCCAGCATCCGCTGCGAGATCGGCGGCGACGGTATCAGTCAGGAGCAGGATGTGCTGAGCGTCCCGGCGCGGCAGAAGGGTATCGAGGGTGGAGGCAAAGGTTGTCAGCTCCGCAAAAGCCAACCGGAATGGCGTATTCTCAGTGTCGAAGTCCTCATAAGGTTCATCCGCCGCGCCAACGATCTCAAGGTAAGCGGTGAGATCGGCGCGCTCGGACTCGCTGAGGCCAAGGCTCTTGGTCGTGTCGAACCAGTTGACAACGGCGGCCAGCGTCGGCATCGAGCCGTCGTGGAAATAGGGCGCGGTATAGACGGTCCCGAGCAGGGTCGGCGTGTCCAGCGCCCCGCCGCGCGACCCTTCATAGGCCGGCGTGACCGATCCAATGTCATGTGCCTGCCGGTCCAGGAAATTGCCATCTGGCACATGACAACTGGCGCATGATTTGCCGTTCAGCCCGTCAAAAGGCTGATTGAAGATCGCCGCGCCGCGCTGTGCCGCCTCAGGCGCGGCCTCGGTCAGACGACCATCGCCGGTTAGCATCGCGTTCGGCAGAAAGTCGAACTCGGTCATGTACGCGACGAGGGCGTCCAGCATGAAGGGCGTCGGCTCGGCCCCAGCGAATTCGTTGACGATCACGTTGCGGGTGAAATCGCGAATGCTGGCAAACCGGCCGTCACGGCCATAAGGACCCGTAAACCGCAGGCCGCGCAGGCTGGGAATGTCGATCGGGTCGGCGCGGCGGTCGTTGAACATCGGATTGAAGAAGGCACCGTCCACATCCACTGCTCCGGGTTGATGGCTGGCACCGGGAATGAAGAAACGCTGGTTGATATCCGAACGGTTGTGGCAGGTCGAGCAGGCGATGCCAATTTCACGCGCCGGGCCGCCGAATATCTCGGGGCTGTCGAAGAGCATGTCGCCATAGGCGATGAGCGGCAGGTCGGTCTCATCTATGCCTTGCTCCTCGAAACCCAGTACAAGCAGGGGCAACGGATCCTGATCGAAGATGTCAGAGCCCGGAGGCAGCGTCGCGGGAAGCGTCACCGTACGGCCGCTGAGGGCGATGGTTTCCGGCACGGCGGTGAGGGCTGTGCGCGGCGCGAAATCGGCGACGCGGTAGTTGGCGGCAAGATAGTCGGAAACAACCACCCGCGCTGTCGCCATTGCGTTGAGATCGGGTTCGGTCGCGCCAGCACCCAGCACCCCGGTGGAGCCGGTGGCACTGGACAGTTCCAGCCAGGCCCGTCCGAGCGCGCGGGCCGCTTCAGGGTCGGCGGCGGCGAGATGATCCTCGATTGCGCGATAAAGTTCCCGGGCCGTGCGTACCGCTTGCTGTGCTGCAGCGGGGCTCTCGGCCGCCAACGCCGCGTCAAGCTCTTCGTCGATGCGGGCGGAGACAAGACGCGTCGCGGCCCCGAAAACCGCTGCCCGATCTTCGCGCGCGATGGCAGCTGTCAGCGGCTCGGTCGGTAGGGAGCTTTGGCCCGCGAGCCAATCGAGCGCACCTTGCGTGTATTCCGATCCGCGATAGGGCTCCTCCCAGGCGCGCCCCAATTCATCCCAAGGTACGGGAGTAAGATTGCCCAGAAACAGGGTCAGCCGGTATGCGGCAGCCTCGGGTAGCCAAGGGGTATCTCTGGCTGGGGTCGCCATGGCCGGCCCGGCGAGCAGACCAGTTCCTAGCCCAAAGCCGAAGACGAAAGCTAGTAATTTGATACGCACACGCGCCTCCATCCCGATTCTTAGCTAAGGCTAACTTATACATCCTTGACCAACATATTGTCAATCGGGCAGCGATCCGGCATTGTCCTCTGATGACTGACCAAACTTCACAGGCTAGCGACGATCTCGCGCCGGACAGCCGCGCCCCCGAAGCACAAGCCAACGGGTTCGCGACCGTACGCGAGGCGCGTCGCAACGAATTGGCCGAAGATTATGTCGAACTGATCGCCGACCTAATCCACCAGTATGGCGAGGCACGTCCGGTCGATATCGCCGAGCGGTTTGGCGTTCGCGCGCCGACCGTGACCAAAACGCTGAACCGCTTGGCGCGCGAAGGCCTGATCACCCGCGAGAAGTACCGTTCAGTGTTCCTGACGGAAGCAGGTCGGACGCTGGCACAGGAATGCCGCCGTCGCCACGAAATCGTACTGCGGTTCCTGATCCGTCTCGGACTTGACCCCGAAACGGCGGAGCGTGATGCCGAGGGGATTGAACATCATGTCAGCGAGCAGACACTCGCCCTGTTCGAATCCTATGCCAATCGGCCCTAGCGGAACCTCACGTACTCTCGACCGCGCTGCGGACTTCAGCGATGAGGCCGTCCAAACTGGGTTCCGACAGTTCGCGCCCGTTTAGAAAAAAGGTGGGAGTCTGACGGATACCCACCGCTTCGACATCTGCCTTATCCTGATTCAGAATTGCTGTAATTCCGGGAAACAACCTGTCGCTCTTGGCCCGTTCCAGATCAAGACCGGCAGCCGCCGCGATCTGCCAGGCCAAGTCCATACGCGGTGCACCGTGCACAGCCCATGCTGGTTGCTGCTTCAGGATGGCATTGAGCACAGGTTCAAACTTGTCCTGCATTCGTGCGGTCTCCAGGATACGCACCGCCTCGTCCGATCCTTCATGAAACACAGTGTAGCGCATGACGACGCGCACCTGCTCCGGGAACTCTTCGCGTATTGCCTGAACTGCCGGATGAAAGGCCCTGCAGGCCTCGCAGGAGGGATCAAAAAATTCAACAAGGGTGACCGGAGCCTCATCGGGGCCGAAGCTTGGCGAATAATCTCGAATCAACTGCGCCTCATCAACTGCCGGGGTTACTGCCTCGGCCTCGGTCAATTGTTGGCGCCGGGTCAGGAAGAAAGCACCGCCTCCGAAAGCGGCTAGCCCGAGAGCCGAAGCTCCGATCAAGAGAGTGCGTCTGTTCATGCGCGTCTTCCTTTCGATAGAACAAGGCAACTGAGGATCGCTCCAAAGGCGATCAGGGATAGATAGGGAATGGGCAGGCCAAGGATGGTCTGTGCCTGATCGGTGCAGGACGGCCCGGTTTTTGCACAAGGCGTGACAGCCTCTTGGATCCAGCCGGAGTAAAGGCCGGAATGCCAACCCGCCAACATCAGGCCGGCCGCTGCCAACGGCAGGCCGTAGGGTCGGGCCATGCCGTCGGCGCGCCAGATCGAAAGGCCGACGATGGGCACCAGGGGAAACATGGCAATGCGTTGGTACCAGCAAAGAGTACAGGGCATCTGTCCGAGCACTTCCCCAATGAAGAGAGCGCCAAGTGTTGCGGCCAGAGCGATTACGAACGCCGCCAGCAAGGGCATATCCTCGCCGGACAATGATTGAGGGTCAGGATTGGTCAACGACGGTGTCCTTGGATCGGTGTGAAGCGAATGTGGCGAACACGATAAACAGAGCACCAAACGTAATCGCAATATCGGCTGTGTTAAAAGTTGGCCAGCGCCAGCCCTGAAAAGAGAGATCTATGAAATCAGTGACTGCGCCCTGTCGCAACCGATCAACCACATTGCCAAGCGCGCCACCCACGATCAGAGAAAATCCGATCTGTTCGACCGGGTGACGCGCCCGAAATGCCATGATGGCGAGGACCACGGTCAAGGTGCCGGTCAGCGCGGCCATGACCAGCGGTTTACCAGCCATGAGGTCAGAGAACAGACCAAAGCTCACCCCTTCATTAAAGCCGAGCGTCAGATCCAATCCGGGCAAAACTGCCACTGAATTACCCTGCGAGAGCAGCGACAAGGCCGCCGCCTTGGTCAGTTGATCAGCGGTTGTTGTGGCTCCGATCAATGCCCACACCCACCGGGCGTTCATGGCCTTACACCGCGACGCATGCTAACCCAACGCGGCACAGTTGCGGCATACTGCTCATAATCCCGCCCCAACGCTTGGCTAAGTATAGCCTCCTCGGAACGAACCTGTATCGAGGCTGACCAGAAAAAGATCAGCGGGGCAAGAATCGTCGGGATTGCTGGAACCGCTAGACTGATACCGGCCAGAAGCATGATGTGACTTTCCATTAAACCGAAAGAATTGGAATCCAATGATATCAAGGCGTTGCGCGGGCAGCTAATTTGATATTTAGCAGTTAATCATGATAAATGCCACTTGATCTTGGCACTTAATGTGA
>Ga0180017_100033_pt1 | contig 57072 bp, 64 predicted proteins | sample KR46_S_MetaG_FD_129674 | JGI IMG/M metagenome (GOLD analysis project Ga0180017, IMG submission 129674) | Groundwater microbial communities from the Olkiluoto Island deep subsurface site, Finland - KR46_S_MetaG | ecosystem: Environmental > Aquatic > Deep subsurface > Groundwater | place: Finland...
GCAGGCCCAGGCAAACCGGACACACGTGGTGGTTCGGGTCACCGCCGAAGGTAGTAGATGAATGGCAGAAGATCTTTGAGGCAGTCTGCAACTCTACGTGTACTTCCAACCCGATTACGGGCTCATACTTGTTCATCCTACTCCACCTCCGGGGTCAGCGACGGCCGCTTCAAGTGGTGAGTGGTGCTTTGCTCAAATGTGTACGCTGCCCTCAAAAGCGTGCTTTCCGAAAAGGGTTTGCCGATGAACTGCAGGCCAACCGGCATCCCGTCCACAAATCCCGCTGGAATCGAGACGCCCGGTAGCCCTGCCAAATTCACAGCCAGGGTAAAGACGTCGGACAGATACATCGTAACCGGGTCATCAACCTTTTCGCCGAACCTAAACGCCGTGCTCGGTGTAGTGGGTGAGATCAAACAGTCATATTTCTCAAAGGCGCGCTCGAAATCACGCCGGATCAGGGTTCTAACCTTTAAAGCCTCTAAGTAGTAAGCATCGTAGTACCCGGCTGACAGCGCGTAAGTCCCCAGCATCACCCGTCGCTTGACCTCCGCGCCGAACCCCCGACTGCGGCTCCGGGAGAACATGTCCAATACGTCTTTGGCGTCTTCCACGCGGTATCCGTAGCGAACCCCGTCGTACCGGGCCAAGTTTGAACTGGCCTCTGCCGGGGCGATGATGTAATAGGTAGGCAGGGCGTATTCAGTATGGGGAAGGGTGGTTTCCTCAACCCTCGCCCCCCGCTGCTCCAGCACGGTGATGGCCTCTTCGATGACCCGCCGAACGTGGTCGTCCAGCCCTGCTGCAAAGTACTCTGCGGGTATTCCAATCCGAAAACCATCGATATCAGTGACTAGTGCCTCTCGATAGTCAGGGAGCTCCGTGGGTACTGAAGTGGAGTCCATGGGGTCGTGACCACAGATCGCGTTCAGCATCAAGGCACAGTCAGTGACATCTTTGCTAAGCGGGCCGATCTGGTCGAGTGAGGACGCGAAGGCCACTAGTCCGTACCGTGATACCGTGCCGTATGTCGGCTTCATGCCGACTACTCCACAGAACGCCGCAGGCTGCCTGATGGATCCTCCGGTGTCGGATCCAAGGGCGCAAATCGCTTCCCCGGCCGCTACTGCGGCAGCAGATCCACCGCTGGAACCGCCGGGTACACAGTCTGGATTCCAAGGATTACATGTCTGCTGATAGGCTGAGTTCTCAGTCGACGAGCCCATCGCAAACTCATCCATGTTCGTCTTTCCGATAATCACCACGTCTTGCCCGTTCAGCTTGTCGACCACAGTGGCATTATAGGGAGGTACAAAGTTGTAAAGAATCTTGGAGGCACAGGTGGTTCGATGACCTTTGGTGCAAAGGTTATCCTTTAGAGCAATGGGGATGCCGGCCAACGGTGAAATCTCTTCACCCTTAGCGATCTTCCGATCGACTGCCCGCGCCTGCTCCAGAGCCTCTTCCGGGTGCAGTGCCAGATAGGCCTTGACCTGATCCTCCGTTTTATCAATCCGCCTAAACACAGACAGGCAGATTTCCTCAGCCCGAACATCCTTACCGGTCAGCATGCGGTGCAGTTCATTCGCGGTTAGTTCACAGAGTTCCAAATACCATATCACTCCTGTAAAAGACCCCATTCAATCAAGAGTCTTCTCTGAATACTTTCCCAGCGATGTGCTCGTATGATCAAGACTGTCGACGATGACATGTCCATAGGAAACGGGAATATCCTCTGGAAGTGGGGATAGACCTAGATGATTCGCGGAACCTTGAAGTTATTGCCTTGTCTGTCAGGCGCATTGGCCAGTGTGTCTTCCGAAGGCAGGTGCTCACCAACCACATCATGGCGGAAAACGTTTTGGAGGGGCAGGACGTGAGCCATCGGCGTCACATCGCCAGTATCCAGTTCCTGCAGACGCTCCGCATAACTCAGGATATTGGATAACTGTGTGGTGTACCGCTCTTTTTCCTCTTCGCTAAGTTCCAGCCTTGCCAATAATGCCACGTGATCCACGACTTCTCTGGAGAGCAAAAAACTTTCCCCCCTGTGAAAACTTACATGATTATAACTCACTACCGGCCTTGTGGCAACACTTCCCGGTAGATGGTCGTACCGGCGGCCTCCCCAAACCCCGAAATACCCCTCTTAAATGCCTTGTATCCCATTTCCGCGGCCCCTCAATTCCCGCGCCAGTCTCCGGGTGTTCTCCGTGACTTCGCGGCCGCCGACCATTCTGGCCAGCTCATCCAGCAAGTCTTCCCCTTCCAGGATGTCAATGACCGTCCGCGTAAGACCAGAACTGGTCTCCTTGCGGATGAGTAAGTGTTTTTGGGCGTAGCAGGCCACGTGCGCGGCGTGAGTAACGCATAACACCTGCCGCTGGGATCCGATGTCAGCCAACTTCTCGCCAACAGCCTGCAGAGCCCGGCCGCCCACCCCGACATCCACTTCATCGAAAACCAGGGTTGGAACGTCGTCTACCTCGGATAACAAGGTTTTCAGGGCCAGCATCACGCGTGAAAGCTCCCCACCAGAAGCGATTTTGGATAAAGAACGGGCCTCTTCACCGGCATTAGCGGAAAAGAGAAAGATGACTGTCTCCGCTCCGCCGGGGCTCATCCCTTCGTGTGGCGTCATTTGAGCCTGGAATTCCACATTACCGATTTCAAGGAAAGCCAGTTCCCGCACCACCCCGGCACAAAACCGCTGAGCAACTTCCGTCCTCATCCGGCTGAGTACAGCGGCCTCTTCCCGCCACCGTTCTGCCAGCTGGGCCACCAGCTGGGTCAGACCCCCTGTCTCAACATTTCCCTCTTCCAATTCCGCCCTTTCGGCATCAGCCGTATCCCGGAAAGACAGAACAGCTTCTATTGTATCGCCGTATTTTTGCTTTAGCCGGCGCAGGATGGCCAACCTTTCTTCAACGGTCTCAAGGACAACCGGGTTAAACTCGGCTCTGTCGCGCAGGTTAATGATGCGTCGGGCAATGTCGTCAACTTCGGCCAGTACACTATTAAGATGCTCGCTGATCTCCTCCGCATCCCGGTAAATATGTCCGAGTTGGGTTAGCGCAGTCGCAGCCACACCCAATCGATCCACCCCTGCCGGCATGGGGCCTTCTCCCCCGTACAAGGCCTCGTAGGCTTCAGCCGTCAATCGGGAGATCTGACCGGCATTGGTGAGCAGTTGTCGTTCTTCTTCGAGCTTCCGATCCTCGCCTACGGTTAGTCCGGCACAGTCAATCTCCTCAATCTGATACTGAAGTATGTCCAGCTTGCGCGCTCTTTCCCGTGACCCCATCTGAAGCTCCTCGAGCCGGACACATGCAGCCGCCCATTCCTGGTAGACCGCTTCGACCAAGCCCCGTTGCGTGAGCACCTCGCCTCCTCCGAACCGATCCAGGAAATCCCGGTGTCGGTTTTCTCGGAGCAGTGACTGCTGTTCTCCTTGCCCGTGAAAATCGACCAAACACTCACCAACATCGCGCATCGCACTCACGGTGATGGTCATTCCGTTCACCCGACACACATTCCGACCACTGCGCCAGATCTCCCTGGTCAGTACCAGAAGCCCATCGTCCAGCTCATAGCCGTCCCCCACCAGCCGGCTACGCAAGGTAGGATCATTATCAAAATCAAACACCGCTTCAAGAACTGCCTTCTCGCATCCCGTTCTAACCAGATCGGCAGAAGCCCGCCTGCCAAGAACGACCTGGAGAGCATCGACAAGCAGGGACTTGCCTGCACCGGTTTCACCGGTGAGGACGTTCAGCCCGGGAGAAAACTCAATTGCCATGTCATCAATTAGGGTAAAGTTCCTGACCAAGAGTCTTTGCAGCACTCATCCTCACCCTCTCTGCATTTCCGTAAAACGCCGTACGACTCCCGCTGCCTGCTGCCTGGAGCGAATGGCGACGAAAATGGTGTCGTCTCCGGCTACGGTGCCCAGAACTTCGGGCAGTTTTGCTCCGTCGATAGCGGAAGCTACACTCGGAGCCGCACCAGGCAGCGTCTTGATGACCACCAGGTTGTCACCGGCTTCCACTTCCCAGACGTTATCTCGAAAGACCCGCATTAGACGATCCTGACCCACCCCGCCGATCTTCTCCCCCGGTGCCACATAACGCGTCTTACTTCCTGTTGTAGCCTTGACCAGACCGAGCTCCTTGATGTCCCGAGAAATCGTGGCCTGGGTAATCGTAAATCCCGCAGCACGCAGCTCGCGAACCAGATCTTCCTGGGTGGCGATAGTGTTCTCCCTGACCATTTCCAGTATCTTCTGTTGGCGCTTTGTCTTCATTCTCGCTCACCCCGTTCTCTCACAATCACCTACCACTCAACTGGGGCCTGCCGCATCGCTGATGAGCATCTGGGTCCACTCCACAACTCCGGCCAGACCTCTAGGCATCTCTGGTCCCCAGCTTCTCGCGCAGCACGTGAAAGAAACTCCACCTGGTGAACCGTACCAGGCGGGCCACATCCGGTGAAGCCTGAATCAGAATCTCGTCTCCTTCGTCTAGCAAATAGCTCTCCTGACCATCAAGGATGCACATTGTTCCCTTCTGGCTCTTGATGAGTACAACCCTGATGATATCATCCAAACCCACAACTATGGGACGGGCAAACAGGTTGTGTGCGCAAAGCGGTGTGATTACCACTGCGTTGACGTCGGGTGCCAGAAGCGGACCTCCTGCCGACAGCGAATAGGCGGTAGACCCGGTCGGAGTGGACACAATCAGTCCATCCCCATAGTAGGCAGTTACCCTTTCATCGTCAATGCCGAGGCCGATCTCCACCGGACGGAGTAACACCCCCTTGGAAACCACCACGTCATTCAAGCAGATGCCGGAATAGACCACCTGACCCTCACGCATTACGGTCGCCTCCAGCATCCGGCGCTCCTCCAGAAAGTACGTCCCCCGCTCCAGCCTTTCCAGGGCCGTTTCAAGGTTAGCCGGCTCGATCTCACTGAGAAAACCCAACTGCCCCAGGCGAACACCCAGGATCGGCACCCCGGCAGGCGCTACCATCCGTGCGGTACTTAACACCGTACCGTCACCACCCAGAGCCATTGCCAGTTCCACGTTCTCGAGAACATTCTCCGGACAGACCGGGCACTCACCCGCACAATGGCTAGCGTCCAAAATGCAGGCTGAAGCACCCCGCATCTCAAGCCACTTTAGAATACGTTTCACGACCGGTTTCACCTGTTCGCCCGCAATATGGCGGTTAACCATCAGCGCGACCGACTTCAAAATACGATCACCCTATCATGCAGAAATTGATCAATTTGACGAAAACAGCAAGACTTGTTACAGCATGAACGCCTTGTGGCCTTCTTTCACCACACGGTCAATCTGCTCGGTATTAAACTGCACCGGCGTTATGCCCTTTGACGCATATATAAGATATTCAATATTCCCTTGAGGACCTCGAATCGGGGAGTGAGTCAACCCTCTGACCGACCAGTCTAAACTATTAACCTCACCGACCAGCCGGTCTAAAACCTCAACCTGTACGTCAGGGTCGCGTACCACGCCTTTCTTTCCGACTTTGTCCCGGCCGGCCTCAAATTGTGGTTTAACCAAGAGTACATACTCCGCCACATCCTTGGACAACTGGTTGAGTTTAGGTAGTATTTTGGACAATGAAATAAACGAGACATCGGCCGTAATCAGATCCGCTTTCACCGGAAGGGACTCCGGATCAAGATAACGGACGTTGGTCCTTTCTATCACCGTTACCCGGGGATCATTGCGCAGCTTCCAGGCGAGTTGCCCGTACCCCACGTCTACGGCGATGACGTGATTGGCACCGGCCTGCAAGGCGCAGTCGGTAAACCCACCGGTAGATGCCCCCGCGTCAAGCACCGTCTTCCCATTCAGGTCCAGCCCGAACACTTCGATGGCCCTGAGCAGTTTAAATCCGCCGCGGCTGACAAAGGGGTTGTCCTGCCCCCGGATATCGATCTCCGCTTCAAAGGCCACCCCCGTCCCGGCCTTGTCTATCCGATCGCCGTCAACAAAAACACGCCCGGCCATAATCGCCGACCGGGCTTGTTCCCTGCTGGGATAGTAACCTCTTTGCACGAGCAATATGTCGAGACGTCCTTTGGCCACCTTTGCCTACCTCGTCTTAACGGCCAACCGAAGCTTAGGGGCGCGCCGTCTTTCCCTAATCACTGTTTCAACAACCGTATCGGTGGTTAGGCCGTAGTTTTCTCTCAAGATCGACGGCTTTCCATGCTCCACAAAAATGTCCGGAATCCCAATCATGCGCACCCGAACCCCGTCAATTTCCTTGGCGGACAACAGCTCGAGCACGGCGCTGCCAAAACCGCCGCACGTCGTGTTTTCTTCCAGGGTGATGACAATACGGGTCCGCTTGGCATAGCTGGTGATGAGGTCAATATCCAGCGGCTTCACAAACCGGGCGTTGATAACGGCTGCGTTAATTCCTTTTTCGTTCAGAATCTCGGAAGCCTCTAGGGCCACTTGCACCATGTTGCCAATCGCCAGCAGGGTTACGTCATCCCCGTCCCTAACCACTTCACCTTTGCCAACCGGAATATCCTTCAGTTCCTGATCCAGGGGACAGCCTGTTCCAGTGCCCCTTGGATAACGCACCGCCATCGGACCGCCATGGTCAACCGCTGTCTTGAGGAGGTGCTGCAGTTCATTCTCATCCTTGGGTGCCGCGATCACAATGTTTGGAATCATCCGCAGGTATGACAGGTCGTAGATACCTTGATGGGTCGGCCCGTCGTCTCCCACCAGTCCGCTGCGGTCGAGCGCAAACACAACAGGGAGTTTTTGCAAGCAGACGTCGTGGACCACCTGGTCGAAGGCGCGCTGCAGGAAGGTGGAATAAATGGCAACCACCGGGCGCATCCCCTCAACGGCCAAACCGGCCGCTAAAGTAACAGCGTGCTGTTCGGCAATGCCAACATCAAAGAAGCGGTCCGGATACCGGCGCGAATACTCCACCAAACCGGTTCCGGTAGTCATTGCTCCCGTAATCGCTACTATTCGTTCGTCGTCCTGGGCTAAACGCATCACAGTCCGGCCGAATACCTCCGTATAGGATACCCTGGCTCTCTTCTGGGTCTTACCTGTTTCAATCTGAAACGGGCCCACACCGTGGAACCTGTCTGGGTTAGCCTCAGCCGGCGCATAGCCCTTTCCCTTACGGGTTAGCACATGAACCAGTACCGGACCGTCCGCCGTCCTCGCTTGGTTGAAGACATTGACCATAGCCGCGATGTTGTGGCCGTCGACAGGACCGAGATAGGTAAACCCTAGCTCTTCGAACAGCATACCGGGTACGACTAGGTACTTCAGGCTGTCCTTAACTCTCTCGCCCCACCTCAGTACTCGGGGTCCAATGGCCGGAATCCGCCTCATTAGGGTCTCAAACTCTTCCTTGCCCCGGGAGTACATTGGATCGGTGCGCAGTCTGGAAAGGTAACCCGATAGGGCGCCAACGTTCTTGGCTATCGACATTTCATTGTCGTTAAGAACCACTACTAGCCGTTTGTGCAGGTGTCCGGCGTGGTTTAGAGCCTCAAAGGCCATGCCTGCAGTCATAGCACCGTCACCGATAACAGCGACAACTGAACGCTCGTCGCCGCGTAAGTCACGGGCCACGGCCATCCCAAGAGCAGCGGAAATTGAGGTGCTGCTATGACCCGTACCAAAGATGTCATAGATGCTCTCCAGACGGGAGGGAAAGCCGCTCAGCCCTTCGTACCGGCGAAGTGTGCCGAACTGATCACGCCGCCCGGTGATAATCTTGTGGGTATAACACTGGTGGCCGACATCCCAAATGATGCGGTCGTTAGGGGCTTGAAAGGCCCGGTGCAGTGCAAGGCATAGTTCAACCACGCCAAGGCTCGGCGCCAGATGGCCGCCTGTTTCACTGACCGTGCGGACGATTAGCTCCCGAATCTCCTCGGCCAGTGTATCCATATCGTCCAGGGAAAGCGGGCGCAGATCACGGGGGGTGTTAATCCGCTCCAGTATCTCGGTCAAGTACGCTTCACCTTCTTCTTCTTTACGGCCCGGCTCCTTTTGGGTCCGGTGATGTTGCACAAGCAAATCCGTTCAACCAGAGCCAGAAACCTTCCTGCCATAAAAATCACTTCGTAAGGATTCCGAACGGCAATTGTCTTACCGTATGCTTTACCACCGACCACCATCGAGGCAATTAGGGCGGTGGCCAATACATTGAAGAAAATAATGTCCTGCCCCGGACTTAGTAAGACCACCTGAACCATTAGGGAAATACCCAGGGCACCAGCAACAATCCCGGCGATATCACCGACTACGTCCTGGGTAAAATTTGCAACCCGGTCGGCGTTACGCACCAGATACACGCTCTGCTGAGCACCGAAGACCTTCTTCGAAGCCTTAGCGTGAAAAGGAGCCTCATCAGATGCGGTTGCTGCCGCAGCTGTTCCTATTATATCAAAGATGACGCTGATAATAATGATGAGGAGTAAAAAGACGACGGCCAAGTAGATACTGGCCAATTTGCGGGTGACAATCTCCGCGATCACGCTGAAGAATACGGTAGCCAAAAATACGCCAGCCGCTACGATTAGGGCACGGCAGATGAGATCTCTTGGGTCACAGTTTCGCAAGGAAATTGCACCTCAACCCATTCTGGTTGATATCCCACCTGTGTTAGGGGGTAAGTGACAGCAGGTCAAATAAATACTGTAGCTTAGGTCCGTCAGGTTTTCCCAGTTGGTTACCTGCCGTCGCCGGACAGGCGGTTTCCCTTTAAAGCCAGCTCCGGAGCTATATCCGGGGACGGATTGCCACTTAGACTACACTTCAATCTTTGACCTGCCCGCATTGGACAGCCTAGGAGTTTTCCTCGGCAGAGTTATCCTTCCCCTAGCCTCTTTTGCAGAAACGGTTTCGACCCATGTCCGGACCGTGAGGGCCCTCACTTCCCGAACACTTTCATGGGTATCCACCGCCACCACTCATGGCAGGCTACACTGCACGCAGCGTCTACCACGAACAGGTTTCTATCCCAAGCCATAGTTCACTTGACGATCCCCACGCACTTGGGTCTCCGCGGAACCAGGGTCAACGCCTACATGCCATTGTAGGTCGCCCCGAATCCTTAACTCCCAGTATCAGCCCCCAACTGGGCGTCGGTAGCCAACACCAGGAACTTCATCGATGTGCCCGATGGCGGATTTTTAGGCCCGCCTTCGAGGAAGGATCTCTGACTAGGATACTGCGTCACTTACCCAAACCCCAGTCACAGGCTCTTGCTTTATAATGATAGCATGTGCTATGTACAGAGGCAAATGCCCGTAAACCCCCAGGAACACAGGATGCATCCCCGCCACCGCACAGCAAGCAACTACGCTCTCAATACTCACGCAAGGCTACAAATTGCACCGCGTGGCGCAGAAAATCGGCTTCTTTTCCTAGTCTATCCAGAGCGGTCAGGGCTTCGGAACAGGCTTGTTCGGCTTTTCGGCGGGCTTCGGGAATTCCAAACAGCGTCGCATAGGTTGTTTTGCGATTCCTGGCATCGCTCCCCACCAGTTTACCGATCACGGCTTGATCACCGGTTACGTCAAGAATGTCATCGGTAATCTGGAAGGCTAGTCCAAAGTTTTCGGCGTAGGCCGTAAGCACGGCAAGGTCCTCATCAGAGCCCCCCCCTAGCATCGCCCCTGCTCGTACCGCCACTCTGAACAGGGCTCCGGTCTTGGCACTGTGGATCCGCACCAAATCCTCTTCCACGAGTGATTTGCCCTCGGCCATGAGGTCCATCATCTGCCCGCCGATCAGCCCGGATGAACCACAGGCCTTAGTGACCTCCTCAACCACGGTGAGCAGCACTGAGGGACTAATCCCTGTATCACGGCCTACCTGGACCAGCAGATGAAGGGCGTGGGTAAACAGGGCATCCCCGGCCAAGATGGCAATGTCCTCACCAAACACCTTGTGGTTCGTCGGTTTGCCACGTCGCATGTCGTCATTGTCCATCGCCGGAAGATCATCGTGGATCAGCGAGTAGGTGTGAATCAGTTCTATGGCACAAGCCGCAGGCAAAGCCCGAGCCTGATCACCCCCAACCGCTTTGGCTGCCGCCAGCGTCAAGGCCGGACGGATCCGCTTACCGCCTGCAAATACACTGTAGCGCATGGAAGCGTGGATCACCTTCGGATCGGCCGTCTCCGGGGGTAAGTAACGGTCCAGAGCGGCATCAACCGTCTTCGCCGTTATCGTCATGAATTCGGAGAAGTTCATCGTCGGGGTCTTCACCCCTTTCTGACAAAGGACGCGCACTGAGGTCTTTAACCGTCAGGGTCAGAATACGCTGCTCTGCATCCTCCAGCGCCAGGTGGCACACCCTGGCCAATGATACACCCTCGGTATACAGGTCAAGTGCCTCCTCCAACGGTATCCGACCGTCTTCAAGACGGTTTACAACTGCCTCAAGCCGTTTCAATGAATCATCAAAGCTCATTTCACCCATAAGCCCCTCCCTGAGAAGTGTTCAGTTCCAGCAGCTGTTCTCTCTTCAGCTTATCCGCTCAGCAACTGTACGCAGTACCTCCCGGCGTAATTGGGCAGCCTCTTCGGCCAAGGCATTGCGCCTGAATAACGTGTGCTCCCGATATTCCTCATCATTAACGAGCGGTAGATTGATGTCCACATTCAGCAGCGCCCCGGCTACAGCCGCCTCCGCCAGACAGGCGGCCACTCCGGCATCACTTGCTGCGTTCCGGTTACCGATTGTCGCAACTCGCCTTGCCAGCCCCAGGGTCTTTAGACCAGCCTCGGCAATGGCCAGTGGTACCTCAGTAGCTTGCACAGCCCTGCGACCAATTTCCTCAGTCCGTTCGGTACGTTCTGTTTCAGTGTCTTTGGGCATTTTGAAAGCGTCCATGAGCTTCGAAAACGCTTCGATGTCGGCTTCGGCCATACGCTGGTAATCCCCGATCAGAAAGACCGCCAGATCACGAAGCTCGATAACTTCCCTCTCCACGTTCTTGAACCGTTCCCGTCCGGTGGTCAGGTTCGCTACCATCGAAACCATACTTGCTCCCAGCGCTCCGGCCAACGCGGACACACTTCCACCGCCCGGGGTGGGGGCCGCAGAAGAGGCCTGCTTCAGGAACTCGTCAACGGATAGATTAAAGGCCTTCACTTAGCCGCCTCCGATCTGCTCAGCTGCTGCAGTTCAATGGCCTGAATCAGGTTTCGCACAATAAATGCCGTCGTCAGGCTGCCCACACCACCGGGCACCGGGGTGATCGCGCCCGCAACCTTTGCTACTGACTCAAAATTCACGTCTCCACAGATCCCTTCACCACTGGGATTAATCCCGGCGTCAACCACCACCGCCCCATCACGGATCATATCCGCTTGAATCAGGCCGGCCCTTCCAGCGGCGGCTACCACAATATCGGCCTGACGGGTAAAACGGGCTATATCCCGGGTGCGTGTATGACATACTGTGACCGTGGCGTGATGTTGCAACAGCAATGATACAAGGGGTTTACCCACCGTTTCGCCCCGACCCACCACCACCGCGTACCTGCCCTCGATCTCAATGCCGTTTAACCGCATTATGGCTATACAACTCTGGGGTGTCGCCGGATACAGGCCCGCGGTACCGGCCATTAGATGACCGCGGTTAATAGGGTGTACCCCGTCTACATCCTTCACTGGCAAGACACATTCCAGAACCTTACCCCGATTTAGATGCCCCGGGAGAGGCAGTTCGACCAAGATCCCGTGTGTATCGGGATCATCGTTCAGGCTGCGGATTAAGCCGACCAGATCGCTCTCCGCAACATCCCCCTCCAGTCGAAACAGTGAGAACTCAATGCCCAGAAGGCCGCACACCCGCTCCTTGGCTTGAGCATATACAACCGAGCTCTCGTCACCTCCGACGAGAATGGTCGAGAGCTTGGGCGACACTCCCCGCGTCTGCCAGGCGGCTACTTCATTCTTGATTTCCTGTTTGATTCGATCTGCAATCTCCTTACCCCTAAGAAGAACCGCCACCAGTACCAACCCCCGTCTCCGTCTTTTCATTCACTGTGCAAAATAGTTGACCCCGTAGGAGTTGAACATGCATCTTGTCCCCAGTTCGAACCTCAGCCGCATCAAGCACCGCCTTTTCCGTGCCAGCCAGACGACAGATGCTATAGCCCCGGGCCAGTGTGTTTATCGGACTGACTGCTTCCAACCGGCCAACCAGGGTAGAAAGACGAGCAGCATCGCGGTCGAATGCACCCCTCATAGAATTTACCAACCGCCGCTCAAAACCGTCAACTATGTCTTTACGACGTTGGCACAGCCAGTCTTGGGGATCGGCTAACCCCTTTCGACTCTGTAGCCGCTGGAGCCTTTCCCGGTATCCGCGCAACTGCTGATCCAGCCCCCTGCCCAGCCTTAACCTGAAAACCGCCAAGAGGCGTTTAACGTCAGACTGGTCGGGTACCACCAGTTCCGCCGCTGCCGACGGCGTCGGAGCCCTGCGGTCTGCAACCAAGTCGGCAATGGTAACGTCCTTCTCGTGCCCGACAGCCGACACGACGGGTATTCGCGAGTCTGCAATAGCCCTGGCAACCAACTCCGAGTTGAAGGCCCAGAGTTCCTCTGGAGAACCTCCTCCGCGTCCCACGATCACCACATCAGCGGCGCCCGTTCGGCTGACCTCGTACAAAGCAGCTGCAATTTGATCCGGCGCAGCCTCACCCTGTACCGCCACCGGGACAATGAGCACTACAGCCATCGGCCAGCGCCTTTGCAGTACGATCAGCATATCCTTTACCGCGGCTCCCACAGCTGAAGTGACTAGGGCCACGCGTCCGGGCACAGGCGGCAAAGCTCGCTTGCGGCGGGAATCAAAGAGGCCTTCCCGTTCCAGTTGCTGCTTCAATTGCTCCAGGGCTAGGTACAGCGCACCCAACCCCTCAGGTTCGACGTCTTCTGCATACAGCTGATACTGGCCGTCCCGTTCATAAACCCCAACATAGCCACGCACCACGGCAACCGTCCCGTTTTCCAGCCGGAAGGCCAGCTTGGAGGCGCGAGACCGAAACATTACCACCTTCACTGCCCCCTGTTTGTCCTTGAGGCCGAAGTATAGGTGGCCGGAGGGGTGGTATTTCAGGTTGGTAATCTCCCCCTTGACCCAAACATTGGCCAGGAGTGAGTTACCCTCCAAAATGTCACGGATATAGGCGTTCAATTCACTGACGGTAACGATGCGCATCATTCATCTCCCCAAATAAACGGGCTGCCCCTATTTGGGCAGCCCGATTCTACACCGTTCCATCCTTGTCTTTTACGTAGTTGCCAAGTATCCCGTTGATAAAGCGGGGCGTGTTGTCAGTCCCGTATATTTTCCCCAATTCCACGACTTCGTTAATAGAAACGTTGTGGGGAATATCGGGACAGTACTTAATCTCGTAGAGACCCATCCGAATCAGGTTTCGGTCGATCACCGGCATGCGACTGACAGACCAGTCCTTACTAAGATTAGCAGCCGCTTCGTCTAGTTCCCTCAGATGCTCCAGAACGCCTTGGGCGAGCTCCAGTCCAAATTGGTAGTGGGCAGGATCCAGGCTGTGAAATTCGGCCGTGCCTTGAAAAGCCTGATCCAGAGTCTGGGCAGTGAGGTCGACCTGAAACAGGACCTGCAGTGCAAAATCCCTGGCTTGCCTTCTGCTTACTTTAATCATTACCTATTGCCAAACAACCGATCCCACAGTTTGCCCCAGTCGGTCTGGTCGTCTACTTTCTTTCCGACGCAGTATCCGATACCAATGGTCACTGCCACGAATATCGCCTTCAACAGCCCGTAGGTGATGGCAAACCATCCGAAGACCAGTCCAAGTATCACTCCAAGTATCTTGCCCCAATGGTATCTCAACAACGCCTGCCAATTAAAATCCACTGCCATCCCCCTATTCAACACGACCCTTGGTCGAGGCAATGCTCTCCACCAGAATTTTGATTTTTTCAACGTTGATCCCGGTGACGTCCCGTATTGAATTCTGTACGGTCTCTTGTATCGCCTTGGATGTGTCGGGGATGTTGATGTCCGGCGTAACAGCAGCCTTAATCTCGATGGCGATGATGCCCCGGTCGGAAACCACCTTCGGTTTAACCTCCCTGATTCCGGGAATCGGCGCTACCACCTTCGTGATTAAGCTTTCAATGGCCGTAAGCGTGATCTTAACCTGTCCCAGGGCATTATCATCCACCACAGCCTGTCGTTCCGGCTTCTTTTGACCGGTTGTCCAAAGCAGCCGCAAACTGACCAAAAGGAAAACGCCTAGCACCGCAATGGCCACATCACGGGTAATTATGGTGACCAACGGATCAGGCGCGATCAGACCGGTAAGCAACAAAAGCCCCAAGACCGCAGCAACCGAGATCGTAACAGTGTATATGGCCAGCAACATTCGGTCGAACGGCCCCATTCCTCTATTCTCCTCCTCAATAACTACCGCACCCGAGCCGGGGCTTCCGCTTCCTCTTCCACTTCCTCTTCCTTCGAGAAGACGACACCCTGGACGTGTACGTTTACTTCTACCACCACTAGTCCGGTCATTGTCTCGATGGCCCGCTTAACCGAACTCTGGATCTGGTTGGCAACTTCCGGAATACGTACCCCGTATTCCACTATAACGAAGATATCTACTGCTGTTTCTTTCTCCCCGACCTCAACCTTGACGCCGCGGCCCAGATTCTTACGGCCAAGCTTTTCAGCTATGCCTCCAGCCAATCCGCCGCTCATCCCCGCGACGCCGGGCACCTCAGTGGCCGCCAGACCAGCTACAATAGATACCACCTCGTTTGCGATCCGAACCGCCCCCAATTCACCCTGCAATTCAGAGGCTACCTTTGTCTGAGCTGTCATAATCTTTCACCTCCATCTTCATAGATACACTTAACATTATATCCCATCCAGAAAAATTTAACAAGTCCGTCAACTTTCGGACGACATGCGTCGCTGGATAAAATTCGTATAAACCTCACCCCGACGGAAGAAGGCGTTGGCTAACACCCGCTGGTGAAAGGGTATTGTAGTGGTTACACCTTCGATTACAAACTCGGCCAGTGCCCGTTGGGCCCGCTCAATCGCTTCTGACCGTGTGGGAGCCCAGACAATGAGCTTAGCGATCATCGAGTCGTAGTAGGGACTAACTACGTGCCCGGGGAACAGCGCGCTGTCTACCCGCACACCCGGCCCACCCGGGGGTAAATAGCTAATCACCAGCCCTGGACTGGGCAGAAAGTTGTTCCGGGGATCCTCCGCATTGATCCGGCATTCAATCGCCCAGCCTCTGACCTCCACTTCTTCCTGAGTGAAGGACAACGGTTGGCCGGCGGCAATCCGAATCTGCTCTTTGACCAAGTCGATGCCGGTGACCATTTCCGTAACCGGGTGCTCAACCTGAATCCGGGCGTTCATCTCAATGAAATAAAAATCCTGATGGCGGTCCAACAAGAACTCAACGGTTCCGGCATTTTGGTAGCCGACATTCCCGGCTAGACGCACGGCGGCTTCACCCATCTTCCGGCGAAGCTCCGGAGAAAGAGCCGGCGAAGGAGCTTCTTCCAGCAGCTTTTGATTGCGGCGCTGAAGAGAACAATCCCGCTCACCCAGATATACAAGGTTACCGTATTTATCCCCCAATACCTGAATCTCGATGTGCCTCGGCTCTTCCACATATTTTTCCATATAGACATCCGGATTTCCAAATGCGGCCCTAGCCTCGCTCTGTGCCGTCTGAATAGCCTGCATCAGGTCGGCCTTACTGTGTGCCAGACGCATCCCCCGGCCCCCACCGCCTGCCGAAGCCTTAATCAAAACCGGGTATCCGATTTCTTCAGCTAAATGCAAGGCTTCCTCGGCCTCACGCACAACCCCCTCAGACCCGGCCACCACCGGAACGCCGGCTGCTATCGCCGCATTACGGGCCTGGGCTTTGGCTCCCATCATTTCGAGAGCGGCGAGCGGCGGGCCGATAAACACGATCCCACAGCTTTCACAGACCTCGGCAAACCCGGAATTCTCAGACAAAAAACCATAACCGGGATGTACGGCGTCGGCACCGGAGATTTCAGCCACGCTGACGATCGACTGGATGTTGAGGTAGCTCTTGTCCGGATTGGCCGGTCCGATGCAGAAGGCCTCGTCGGCGAGACGGACGGGAAGACTGTCCCGGTCCGGCTCGGAGTAAACCACCACGGACTGAATGCCCATTTCGCGGCACGCTCGGATAATACGGAGGGCGATCTCCCCCCGGTTAGCGACCAGTATTTTTTTAAACAAATCTTCTTCCCCCGGGTCTATGTCTTTTTCTTGGTAATTACAAAAAGAGGCTGCCCATACTCCACCGGATGTCCGTTCTCCACCAGAATCGCGGACACCACACCCGCACTATCGGCCTCAATCTCGTTCATCAGTTTCATAGCCTCGATAATGCAGAGGGCCTGCCCAGGCTGTACGGTATCACCCAGTTCTACGTAGGGTTGCGCATCAGGACCGGATGTGCGGTAAAAGGTACCCACCATTGGTGACACCACGGTGGCACTGTCCTCATCCGCGCTCGCATTGGTCCCGGCTTCGGGTACGTCCGGAGCGGCCTCGACCGCTGCCGCATTCGCCTTAGGTATGGCCTCTACGGGCTGGGTAACTTCCACACCGCATTTACCCTTCTTAATGGTGATCCGGATCCCCTGACTCTCCATGGAGAACTCGGAGACGTCGGTCTGATCAAGGAGCTTAATCAGCTCTCTAATTTCTTCAAGATTCATGCTATCTTCTGCCTCCTTGGCTGTGTTGCCCGGGACGACGCCACCCTGGGCCGACTTTTTGGCTGGCCCCGGTCTCCCGCATCCGGTCACCCGCGCTTCAAAGAACTTTCTCGAGACGTGGGGAAATAGGGCATACGAAAGAACGTCATCTTCGTTGGTAGCTTCCTTACCGATCTCTTCCCTCATTTTTGCCAATCGCGCTGGCAATAAGTCACCCGGACGATCCGTGATGGGTTGTTTGTCGCCTAATATCTTCCGTACTATCCCAGGATCCAAGTCTGCCGGGGCCTTCCCATAGTACCCCATTAGATAGTTCTTTACTTCACCTGGTACCAACTTATAACGTTCGCCCGCGAGCACATTCAGCACGGCTTGGGTACCCACGATCTGACTGGTCGGGGTGACCAGTGGGGGATACCCCAGTTCCGCCCTCACCCGCGGGATCTCAGCCAGTACCTCTTCCAAACGGTGCAGAGCCTTCTGCTCTTCCAACTGAACGATCAGATTGGAAATCATCCCGCCCGGGACCTGATGGTCAAACACCCGCATATCGTGGAGGCGGGTAACCCCCCGTTCGTAGCCTTTTTTCTTCCGGAGCTCCTCAAAGTATTCAGCAATTTCAAACAGCTTCTTCAGATTTAAACCGGGCGCATGCTCTGTCCCTTCCAGCACCCTGACCACCGTCTCCACCGGAGGCTGCGAGGCTCCGAAGGCTAGTGGCATCGAAGCAGTGTCAACGACATCAATCCCCGCCTCGGCTGCTTTCAAATACGCTCCGACGGCCATGCCGCCAATATAGTGGCAATGCAACTGAACCGGAATGGACAACCGCTGCTTGAGTAGCTTGACCAATTCGTAAGCATGATAAGGGGTGAGCAGTCCCGCCATGTCCTTGATGCAAAGCGAGTCGGCTCCGAGATCAGCCAGGCGCACTGCCGTCTGCAGATAGTGCTCAGTGGTATGCACCGGACTAACTGTATATACTACGGTGGCCTGCACCAAACCTCCTGCTTTTTTGGTAAATTTCATTGCCGGTTCCAAATTTCGGATGTCGTTCAGGGCATCAAAAATACGGATAATATCGATGCCGTTCTCGACAGCGTGATGGACAAAGGCCTCTACGACATCGTCCGGGTAATGACTGTACCCAACCAAAGACTGACCCCGCAATAACATTTGGAGAGGAGTCTTCGGTGCGTGCTGTTTGATCAGGCGGAGACGCTCCCAAGGGTCTTCCCTGAGATAACGCAGGCAAACGTCAAAAGTAGCGCCTCCCCACATCTCCAGCGAGTGATAACCGACCGCATCGATCTGCGCGATGATCGGCAGCATATCCTCGATTTCCATACGCGTCGCCCACAGACTCTGATGCGCATCCCGCAAGGTAGTGTCAGTGATCCCAATTCGACCCAAAAACAACCCCTCCAAAGGTACAGTTGGGTTGTCAGAAACTAACAACCCAACAGCAGCTGCCCGTTGCATATTACCCTTATATTATAGAGGCACCTTCATCCTTTGGAAATAGGAGCTCCCGAAGTATACAATACACTTGTTAGCTCCCGTCCCCCCTGGCAATAACCATAATCTTTTCCGGCAGGATACTGGTCGCCCTAGCCACCAGATTGATCACCGTGGCGCCCTGTTCCGCCGTACTCAGTTCAGGTACTACCACCGTTACCGCATCGTCATCCTGAAAAAACACGACCACGTCGTTCAGCCCCTTGGCACGGAGAATGTTTTCGACGCTTACCTCGCGGTCTATCTTAAGGGTAATATCCAGAAGGCGCTGTTGGGCGCTCTGCCGTGCCTCGGGTGAGGCATTCAGATCATTGATGATGGAGTACAACAGTTCCACCTGTTTCCCCCTCGAACGTTCCCGTTCCAGTCTATACTCCACGTAATAGTCATCAATGGCAAATCCACCAGGATCGGCGTTAACCACATCTGTCGGTTCGCCGGAATCCCGCTCATCGTCTGGAATTGTTTTATCCTCGTCATTGAACATCGTACTAGCAGATGGCTCTGTGGGTAGCTCAGGCCGGATCGAAGTGTGGCTGTTCCAACTGGCCAAAAGGAAGGCCAGTACCACCACAGATCCCAGGCCGATAATCTGAAGCAATTGCTTCTTAACGAAGTAGAGTCTCAAGTTCATCCCTCCCTGACCTTACAGCTTTTTAGGAACCACCAAGATCTTGTGCGCTTCCACTCCCAGGGCCGTCTGCGTAGCCTGGAACAGTTGGGCCTTAATCCTGGGATCACGGGCCCCCTCCGCCACGACAAGCACCCCGGCCACTGCCGGACTGATTTCACGCTCCATCACCGGAATTTCGTACCCCTGTTCGGCGCGGACCACCACCAGTTGACCGCTTTCGCTTTGGTCAGTGGTCACCCGCCGGGCACCTTCTTGGTCGTTCTCATCTGTTACCCGTTTATCGGTAGTGACGTTGACCGCGTATTCCGAAACCGTGGATCCTTCAAGGCGGATGCTCACATCTACCGCTCCGACACCGTTGATCTGACCGAGCATTGTCTCCAAACGTTTTGCCAGATACTCCTCCTCATCCAAAGTCTTCAGCTTGGCGGTGTCCGCTTTAACTGGAGTTTCGGATTGTGACAGGACTTTCGTTTCCGGTGGCTGGGGTGTTTGCCTACCCCCCAGACTGCCAAAAGCGAGCATCAGGATTCCCAGTACACCTAGGGCGATCAAGAACAGCTTCTGATCCTTGCGCCGGTTGTTTCCGAAGATTTTGCTCCAGACGTCCCGTTCATCCCCCATTTTGTGTCTCCCCCTTTACTGCTGGGTTTCGTATTTTACCAACGCTTCATCAACGTTATAAAACTCTGCTACCGTCTGCCGCAGCCGGTCCCGACCATCCTCCACCCCCCTGCCCGAAACACCTATCCCGATACCGGGCGGATCCGGGGGAACATAGAGTGTGATCCTTTGCAACCGGCCGATCTCGCCGCTCTCCCCCTCTACATCGAGTACAACATCCACGTTAAGCACCTCCACATCAGGGTTTAACCTGGTCAGGGCCATTATCTGCCTCGCCAGTCCCGTCCTAAACTCATCGAGCGCCCGGGCATGGTTATCGTCCCAGCGCTGGCGGCCTTCGTCCAAGATGCTACTTGTGGCGGGCGCTGTCTGCTGTAGCGACAAGTCACTAAACGTGCCAGACAGTTCGCGGTGCCAGAATCCCGTGGCCGCCTGTAACACGGCCACAATAATCAAAAGCCCCAGAACCATCCGCACATAACGGCTGAGATCTCCTGCCGGAATCAGGAGTTCCAGAAAGACTGCCAAAACTGCTAGAATGACCAGCTGGGTGACTAACAGGTTAAGGGCGTCCACCGGGTTACCTCCTCAGTGCAGCATCACGTTCAGATTTCCCATTCCGGCGATAATGGCCAGTGAAAAGAAGAATAGGAGAGCACAGGTCGCTACCACCGCGAAAATGGCGACCATACTGTTCCCTAACGTGTTAAGGCAGTCTGAAACCTGCTTTTCACCAATCGGCTGAACCAACGCCGCAGCAAGTTTGTAGATCAGCACCAAGCTGACGATTTTCAGAAGTGGGAAGATGGCTATCAAAAAGATAACCAGCAGACCGGCCATTCCCACTGCGTTCTTCACAAGCAGGGAAGATCCGATGACCGCTTCCATCGCATCGGAAAACATTTTACCGACAACCGGCACGAAAGCTCCCGTTGCGTACTTGGCAGTCCTGAAGGCTACCCCTCCGGCGACAGCACCTGCTACCCCCTGGATGGCGAGCATACCCAAAAATATCGTCGTTAACATCCCCATAATCCCAAGCCCGATGTTCCGGAAGAAATCCGCCAGACGGGAAAGCGAGAATCCGCTAGCCAAGTGGCTGACTGCTCCTAAAATGGCGGAGAAGAGGATTAACGGCAAGACTATGTTCTGAACCAGGTTGGCCGAGGCATTCAAGACGATGATGATCACCGGGTGCAGCAATGCGGCACTGGTAAAACCCCCTACCGCACACAAGAGAGTAATCATCACCGGCAGCATGGCGTGCATGAACACCACCATGTTCTCAACCGCTTCCCTGGCCATCTGCAGTACCGCGACGAACGAGCCCAGGGCCAGGGTAAGCAGTGCCAGGTAGACAGTAACGTGAGCCATCCTGCTGGTGGTGGACTTTTCAAACGCACTGGATATGTTGTGCAGGACAGCCGCGATCACAGCTAAGACTACAAGTTTCCCAAGCAATGCGGCGTTCGCAATCACCTCATGAAACAGGTAACGAAGCAGAGAGTTTAGCACATCCAACGGGCGATACCCAATCTCGCCCCGAGCCAGAGACAGAGCCAGACTCTTAAAGTCCACATCTGGAATGGCGGCATCGATTTCGCTGTTCAGTTCCCGTACCGATTCTTCAATACGAGACAAATCTACGTCACCCAGCACTCCTTCGGCCGAGAGCAAACCTACCGGCTTTTCGCTTTCGACAGCCCAGGCCGCACCGGGCATAGAAATCAAGGCCGCGGTTATTACCAGTAAGGCGATCCAACGCATTGCATACTCCACCCAACATTTAATGAGCCTCCGGGTACTAGCCCAGGATTTTCAGCAAGGTATCCAACACCGCCATTACAATCGGGACGGCTAAGACCAGAATTAAGACCTTTGCCGCGAACTCGATCTTTGAAGCCAAGGCCCCCTCACCGGAATCACGACAGATCTGAGCCCCAAAGTCAGCGATGTAGGCAATACCAACAATTTTCAGGATGGCTCCGAGATAAAGCATGTTGATGTTAGCCCGTGTAGCCAGGTCTTTGAGCACAGTCACCACGGCTGCGACCTTGTCCAGCACAAACAGAAAGATGACCACACCCGCTGCAATACTAACCAGCATCGCCACCTCGGGCTTCTGATGGCGCAGGATGACTATAAGCACGGCGGCAACCAGTCCAAAACCAACTATCTGAAGAATCTCCATATTGCTCTCACCGCCTGTGTCTTCTAGGATGCCTGTGGCTACTGTCTGCCTGCCCGCGGGGCTTGCCGACACAGGGGGGTCAACTAGAATAGCTTAAAGACATTCTTGACCTCGCTGAACAGGGTTCCTAAAAGGTCAATTACCCAAAACAGCACGATGGCCACAGCGGCGAGCGTGACCAAATTGGCCACTTCCTCTCTCCCGGCGTGCTTCAACAGGGAGTGCAGTACCGCTGCCAGGATCCCCACCCCCGCAATCTTAAAGATCAAATCAACGCTCATTCGATTCAGCCTCCTCAGCAGATAGTCCGGGTAGGAATCGGGGACAGGCTACTTTTTCTCGTAGGCAAGACACATCCCCGTTCTAAGCCCGCTATGATGCAAACGATAGGTGTTAGGGCAGATTACGTCGTGAAAAAGTTGCCTGTCCCCGTTTCCTGCCCTTAAATCAGAATCAGGGTGACAGCCAGGCCGCCTGTAAATCCCAGGCACTGCCAGAGCTTGACATTGCGTTTAGCCTCATCATCAGCCTTATGGCCTTGTGCCTTAAGCCTCTCTATCGCCAGTCGAAGATGCTTGAGCTGGTCGGCGCGGTCTGAAGCGCCCAACACCTCACCCAGCCCCTTGACAACGGACAGGTCCTCTTCTTTTAGAAACGTCTCGGGCCGGAAACCATTCAAGGCAAACCCCCAAGCCTCTCTGACCGTGGCCCCATAACCGGCCGAAAGCTCTCGTGCCACTTCGGACATGAAGCGCCCAACCGGTGAAGGCACCCTGGTAGAGACATTGTCCAGCGCTTCGACCAGCGGTGTGGCTCCGTAGGCAATTTCGGTCTCCAAAAGGTGCAGTGCCGTCTGCATATCCCGGAGTTCACGAGGACGGTTCTGATAAGCATTGGCCACAGTCAGCCCCAGGAACCCAGCTGCTCCGATCACAAACATGGCCCCTATAATCTTGTACACTGATTACGCACCCCCACAGTCACCATTGCTTATGACCTGCATCGTTCTCCCGTTAACTATCTTTTCAACAGTTCCCGGCCCTTTTGACCTCCCCAGCATTACCAGCCTCTCAAAGACCCTTATCGAAAGAATATTGCGCAGGACCGGCCGGTGCATTAGTTCCTCCAGCGAGGCGGCGTGGGCGGTGGAAATAATCGCGACTCCGGCATTGATCACTTCTTCCAGCGCCGACACGTCCTCCGTCCTTCCGATCTCATCACTCACAATCACTTGCGGCGCCATTGCCCGCAGCATGATGAGCATCCCCAAAGCCTTAGGGCAGGCGTCCAGGACGTCCGTGCGCGGGCCTACATCGCGCTGCGGAATGCCACGGTAACACCCTGCTAGTTCAGAGCGCTCGTCAACCAGCCCCACGGTAATACCAGGAAACCCCAACGCCGGGATGCCGTTTGACACCTGGCGCGCTACGTCTCGCAGGATTGTGGTCTTTCCACAACCTGGTGGAGACACGATCAGGGTATGACGTACCCGCTTCCGATCCAACAAGTATGGCATTAAGGAATCCGCCGCCCCGGTCACCTCCCTGGAGATGCGTAGGTTAAGTGCGGTAAACTGTTTAAGGGTCTGGATGCGGTCCCCGTCCATCACCGTCCGCCCCACCACACCGACGCGGTGTCCTCCGGATACCGTGACATAGCCCGCACGCAGCTCCTCCTCTACCGCATAGAGAGAGGAACCGGTAACCAACTGCAGGGTGCGTACGAGATCATCCGCAGATACGCTGTAGGCATCGGCCAGATTACTGACAACCTGTCCGCGCCCATCAAGCAGCAGTTCCCTGCCGGGCAGATTGATCATAATCGGGCGGTTTACTCGAAGCCGCACCTCCTCCAAGTGGCACCACGCACTGTCGGGCAGTCCCTCCAACAGACCACGCAAGTTTGGCGGCAAGTAGTTGAGAATGCCCCGCGCGGTTTGAGACTCTCTCATCAGGACCTGTGCTTTTACCGTCAACAAGTGTTTGTCCCCCTCCTGGGTATATGCATATTTGCGGTTCTCCCAATGTATTCCAAACGGGATCATCCCCTCCCCCCATAACAAAAAGACAGCGCCCCGAAAGGGGCGCTGTCAGCGATTTCCTATTGATCTCAAATAACGAACCGTTACCGGTTGAGCTTAAAAGTGCTCCCCCTGGCCCGCCACATCGTGTGTTACACCGTGGTGGTCGCGGATCAGCTCAGCGGTCGGGATATCATCGTCTTCAATCTCCATGGCTTCCGTACAGCCGCACTCAGGGCATTCAACCTCCAGGATGTGTTCGCAGTCATCCTCGTCCTCGACCTCGTTGAGCCGGCTCTCCAAGGTGTAAAGATCCTCGTCGATACTCTCCAGATAATCCTCCAGGCTGTCCTGCGAGTCACCTAGTTCCTCAACAGAGTTAGCGAACTCAACCAGGACGTCAACGATACCGGATAAAAGTTTACCTTCCTTGCTTTCGGCCGCCATTTCCAGTCCGGCCGCCAGCCCCTGCAGATAAGCCACGCGGGATTTAAGATTTCCCAAAGTGAAAAACCCCCCTTCTCACCGGGTATTATAACTCCCGGCAGGGGGTTTTAAACATTAAGCCCGCTTTATGTAGTCACCGGAACGGGTGTCGATATGCAAAACGTCACCGGCTTCTATGAAGAACGGCACCTGAACCACGAGACCGGTTTCCAGCGTCGCTGGTTTTGAGCCGCCGGAGGCGGTATCGCCCTTGATTCCCGGCTCTGTCTCCACAACCTCAAGCTCAACGGTGTTGGGCAGGTCTACACCCAGAATTTTTTCGCCGTGAAAGATCACATGGATACTCATGTTTTCCTTGAGAAACTTAATATTGTCACCTAACTGCTCAGCATTCACACCAATCTGTTCGTAGCTCCCAATGTCCATGAAGTTGTAGTTGTCGCCGTCGTTGTACAGGTAGTGCATCTCCCGCTTGTCCAAGTGCGCCTTTGATACTTTTTCGCCAGCGTTGAAGGTACGTTCGGTAGTACTCCCGGTACGCAGGTTCCGGAGTTTGGAGCGTACAAAGGGCGACCCCTTACCGGGCTTTACATGCTGAAAGTCAATAACCTGGAACACGTCACCATCTAGTTCGATCGTTAGTCCGGTTCTAAAATCATTGGTGGATATCACAACCCCGCCTCCTTGTGTCACTATGCCAGTGTTATTATAACAAATCTCACACTCTACATAGGAAATTGTTTGGTGTTGTGGTCAACATTTCTGCACCGTCCTCACGAACCACTGCCACATCTTCTATTCGAACCCCGCCTTTACCGGGAAGGTAAATCCCCGGTTCGACGGTGATGACCATCCCGGCTTCCAGAACATCCTCGGAGGTTGCACCCAGGTGCGGCGCTTCGTGCACGTTGAGACCCAGTCCATGCCCCGTGCCATGACCGAAATAGGCTCCGTATCCCGCTTGATTAATGATCCCCCGTGCGGCCGCATCGACCTCATCGGCTCGAACTCCGGGTCTAATCTTGGCGATGGCTGCCAGTTGCGCCTCCAACACCACTTGATAAATGTCGCGCTGCCACTCCTCAGGATCCGCATCAACCAGCACCGTACGGGTGAAATCGGAAGCATAGCCTCCGCACACCACGCCCAAATCCAAGACCACCAAGTCGCCCCTGGCGATCGCCTTGTCTGAAGCTACCCCGTGCGGGAGTGCCGAGCGCATTCCGGAAGCGACTATGGTGTCGAAGGACATCCCCTCTCCACCGCGCCTGCGCAAGGCAAACTCCAGTTCCAGCGAGACTTCCCTTTCCAGGGTGCCCGGCCGGATGGTCTTACAGATCGCAGGAAAGGCCTCATCTACCATCAGCACACCCTGCCGGATCAGTGCAATCTCGCCTTCGTCCTTGACGACACGCAGACGGTCCACCGCCGTCTTAACATCTTCCAGTTGCACCCCAGCCAACGTCTCCGCCAGCGTTTGGTACAGCCGATAAGTCAGGTGTGACCCTTCAAAACCGATTCTGTTATAGGACCTAAACGCGATAGTGTCGCGCAGGGTCTGGACCCATGTCTTCTCCACCCGGACGGTATCGAATTCTGAGCACTCGCGCTCAGCTTGTTCGACGTAGCGAAAATCGGTCAGTAGCCGGTGCTCATCAGCACTGATCAGGAGCACTCCGCTCGTTCCCGTGAAGCCGCTCAGATACCGGCGGTTGTCCGGGCTGGACACGAGTATGGCGTCCAAGCCCTGCTCACTGATAACTTGTCTGACCCGACTCAGACGCTCCTGGTTCACGACTGCTCACGCTCGGAAGCCTTGGACACGGCTGCACGTAATCCCAGGAGGTAACTCTCCAAGCCCAAGCCGCTGATTTGTCCGGCGGCGACCGGTGCGATCACCGAATGGCGCCGAAACTCTTCACGGCTGTGTACATTTGAAAGATGAACCTCGATAACCGGAATTCCCACCGCGGCCACCGCATCCCGCAAGGCATAGCTGTAGTGGGTATAGGCACCGGGATTGATGACTACCGCCTCCGCATCCCGCCCCGCCTCGTGAAGCCAATCAATCAACCTGTCTTCAGCATTAGATTGAAAACACCGGACCTCAGCACCCAGTTCACCGCCCAACGTCTGCAGTGCCCGGTCTACGGCCTCCAAGGTAAGCCGGCCATAAACCTCAGGCTCCCGACTTCCCAGCAGGTTCAAATTCGGCCCATGTAACACATAGATCAGCAAAGCTTTCAACTCCCTCTACAGCAACGCCCCACATCCTATACCCCTAGGCACCGCTGACCATCATCTGCCGGACACGCACCGTGGGAGCACCCTTGCCGCCGAAAAACTGCAAGTCACTGCCCACCGCATCTATTTTCATTAGGAGATCCGTGATATTCCCGGCAATGGCCATCCCCCGTACCGGATGAGACACACGGCCATTTTCGACCCACAGACCCGAGGCGCCGACGGAGAAATCGCCGGAAATGGGGTTGGCGGTATGCATCCCCATTACCTCCGTCACCAGAAGCCCCGAATCCAGCTCTTCAAGCAGTTGTTCACGTTCAGTCTTACCAGGAGACAAGTAGAAGTTAGTCGTACCGACCTCCGGTGACCCTTTAAACGATCCGCGTACCCCGTTTCCGGTCGAGACCAGACCGTCCTTGGCGGCAGTGTAGGTGTTGTGCAGGAAGCTAGTCAACACCCCATGCTCTATCACTACCGTACGGGACGTGGGCACCCCTTCTCCGTCGCAAGGGCCGGAATTGATTCCTCCCGGCAACGTGCCGTCATCCACTATGGTTACCAGGTCGGAAGCAACCCTTTCACCCATCCGACCCGCAAACAGGGACCGACCTTTCTGGACGGCTTCCCCGGAAAGCGCCGGGGCCAGCACCCCTAGGAGACTAACCACCACGTAGGGCTCCAAGACCAAAGTAGTTTCCCGGCTGTCCTGCTGCCGCGCCCCGAGCATCCGAACCGCGCGGTGGGCTGCCTGGCGGCCAACCTCTTCTGGATCCAAGTCCGCGAACCGAAGCCGGAAATCCAGCGCAAAACCGGTCTGGCTCTCACCGTCCTCACCGGCGGTCAGGGACGCATATACGCCGCAGGCTCCGCCCTGGAAGTTGAAGGCCAACCCCTTACTGTTCGCGATGGCCACATCCACAACGCTGTCCTGGTAGGTTGAGCTTTCAATCACCTCGACTCGCGGGTCATAAGCTCGGGCAGCCTGCTCTACGCGCCTGGCCAGTTCCATCTTCTCTTCCACGCCGCGTGTCATAAGTTCCGCATCCAGCGTTTCCACCTCGGGATATGGCCCCAGGATATCCGGAAGGCGCAGGTACTGATCCGGTTCGGTCTGACCGGCATTGGCAATGGCCCTACGTACTGTGTCCGAGATTCCATCCGTGTCCAGCGTGGTGCTGTAGGCGAAACCCACCTGGCTGCCGCAGAATACGCGCAGCCCAATTCCGTGTTCCTCAGCACTCTTGATCGTATCTATCTTACCGTCCCGGACGTCAATCTCAATGTCCCGGCCCTTTTTCACGTAAGCTTCGGCCATGCCCACCCCGGATACGGCTGACGCCTTCTCCACCGCACTACGGGCAATACTCAACAAGTTTTCTTTACGCATGAATCAATTGCACCCTTTCACATAACGTAAAACGTCCTGTTTCTATTATGTCTCATCAATGGACGCTTAACATTTTGTTCGCCGCAAATCGCCATAATCCCTGCAAATGGAAAGCCGCAGGGTGGGAAAGGTAAAGGGGAACAGCCTGCGCAGGTTCCCCCCTAGTTCTCGCTTAACACCATTCACTGTTGGAGTTCACAGTATTACCTTAGATCCGCCGAATCTCGGGTTGTTTATGCAGTTCGGCATTGGCCTTACCCCTCATTTTGGTGCCGCCGACACTGATCGGAAGATCCTCATCCTGATCTGCGGTAAAGAGTAGGGTCGGTTGAGCATCACTCACCGGAACGCCCTGGCCCTCTTTGCCGCAGGTTCCGATGGTAAAGCCTAAGTCACTCCCTACTGCGGAGACCCTACGGAGCACCTCGGGTCCGTTTCCGGTCAGGGTGGCACCCCGGATCATGGATCCGACTTCCCCGTCCTGGATCAGGTACCCCTCGGCCACTTCAAAGACAAAATCACCTGTGGTGGTATTCACCTGGCCGCCTCCCATCTTGCGCACCAGTACACCCTCCGCCACATCCTTGATCAGGCCTTCCGGATCGGCCTTTCCAGGGGCAATGTAGGTGTTGGCCATCCGGGGCACCGGTTTATGCTGGTGCGACTCACGACGGCCGTGGCCGTTCGATTCCCGCCCCTCTTTGCGGGCGGTAAGGCGGTCGTACAGGAAGTCAGTCAAGACCCCGTCCTTAATCATGGTTACGGGTTGTGACTGCACCCCCTCGTCATCGAAAGCATAGGATCCATAACGATCCGGCAGCGTGGCATCGTCGATCACCGTCACCGAGGGATCAGCGACGATTTCACCAAGCATCCCCGAATAAACCGAAAGCCCCTTCTGTAGCAGATCGGCCTCCAGTCCGTGTCCACAAGCCTCGTGCACCATCGTCCCGCCGGCCTCACCGGCCAAGACCACCGGCATTTTACCGGAAGGCGCCGGCTCGGCATCGAGCAGACTCTTCGCCCGCTGTGCCGCAGTTGCCGCCATTTGGGTCGGATCGTACATTTTGAACAGTTCAAAGCCGGTGACGGTACCCACCGCCTCGTATCCGGTCTGGATGACCCCGTCCTTCGCCGCCACCGCGTTCACTAGGAAGCGGGTGCGAACGCGGCGATCCTCAACAAACACTCCCTCACTGTTTCCCACCGTTACTTCCTGCACCACGTCACCGTAACCGACCATCACCTGTTTGATAACCTCCCGGTCGACTGCACGCGCCGCCCGGTCCGCCTGGCGCAGCACATCAACCTTGTGTTCGGCGGTGACCTCATCCGGCGCCTCGGACACCGGGAACTCTACCGTAGGACGCAGGGTGCGCAGGTCAAAGCTGCGGCTCTCATCACCGTTTCCGAGAGCCCGTGCTACCACATCCGCCGACCGGAGCAACCCTTCCCGGCTCAGTTCGTTCGTATGGGCGTATGCCGTCGCCTCTCCGGAAATGACCCTGATACCGGCACCGATGTCGGTACCGGACTGCATCCGTTCAATTTTACCATCTTCCAGGCCGATCCCCGTAACGCGCTTGTTCTCCACAAATACTTCGGCGAAGTCGCCTCCTCTGGACAGGGCAACCGACAAGATCTCTTCGATCAGTTCCTTTGATATCAAAACCGAATCCCTCCAACTAACGCCAATAGCTTAGTCTACGTCACTGCTCGTCCATTATATACGAAATCTCAGGCTGAACACTACCATTTGTAGCCTCTGCCATTTCCTCCTCCACCTGTTCAATTTGATTTTCCGGCCGGGGGCGTCCCCAAGGCTGGAAAATATCGATCCGTTCTGGTGGACACACCGCTGCGAAGGTTGGATCTGTACTAGCCTGACTCATTGAGGCGCTTACCTGCACTTCTGCTTTAACTCGCTCTTCAGTCGCCGTAATGGCTAACCGCTGCACCCTCACTTGGAATGGTTCAGTCTCTAGACCCCGTAACAACGCCTTGACTTGTGGATACTGCCCCTCAAAGATCAGATTTAACACCACAATCTCCCCTGACTGTCCCCAACCGTCCCTAATCGGACGGAAGCCCGTTACCGAAACGCCGGTTTCCTGGGTTAGACGATTCAAAGCTTCCAAACCGCTACCGGAGAATAGCGACTCACCTATGGGTCCGCCCGACACCGGCTGTGGTCCCGCTTCTTCTTGGGTGCGTTCCAACTCGGCTACGGCCTGCGCCACGGTCATAACGTCTGCGTTGAGCTTTTGAACTGATTGCGCCAGTTCCTCGTGATACTTAAACTGAGGAACTAGCCCAAATAGGGTCACCACCGCGAGGATCATCCAGCCCGTCACAACTATTATAAGACGCGTGTTCCTGACAGGCCCAGAGAATGCCAGCGGTTTACAATGTTCGCTTGACCAGAATCGAAAACGCAACGTCCCCGTCCCCCTGTTGATGGAAGTTTTCCAGCTCCACCGACCCCCCGTAACCCAAGTTCTCCATGGCTCTAATCAGTGACCCGATGCCAGCACCATTCTGAGCAAGGCCCTCAATTCTGATACTCTGAGGACTCTGCTCGGAAGCCGTTCCGGCTTGAAGCAAAGGGCCCACCCCCGGCGCAAGAGAGAAAGTCAGAGAGGTTAGCCAGACGTCCGCTGGAACGCTGTCGTCCAGCCGGTCCAACCAGGTGTATACCAGCGGTTCACCGCTGAAGACCGTCAAATCCGAATCCTGAGGCGGGCGTGGCTCTGTTGCTGCTATCGAGTGCTGCAGGGTACCTACATGGCTCGTCAGAGCAGTTATCCGCTCTTCACCGGCCTGTACGGCACTCTCCAATGCTCTTATTTCGGTGGTCAAGTAGAAACTCGCAGACAGCACCAAGAGAACCCCGCAGATCAGCAGTCGCCTCGCTACACGCATTACGACGCTTGGGGCGGAAGGCTCTCTCACGTCTCGGGGTAACATATTCATCTCGTTTATCTGCTTTCTCCCCCTTTCACCGCCAGGCCGAGGGCCGGTGCATATCTGGGATCCGTCGCCCCAGTCATCAAGGGATGTCCGTCGAGCCACTCCGGCAGCACCCTGGAGACTGTGATTCCAATCTCTGCGGCAAGACCGGCACATAACCCATCCAGATCTTCCGCTGATAGCACAATCAATAGTTCAGGCTCAGGGCCCAGCCTGCACTTGCGGCACCAAAGCAAAGAGCGCCGAACGTCCTGGATTAGCAGCGAATGATCCGGCGAAGAGCCTTCGCCTTCGCTGTTCCAACCGACCAGTGTCCGCGCATAGGTCAGGCGGTCGCCATGAAATACCGCCAATTCGGCCGCGGTCTCATCAAGCATCAGCACCCCAAACGGCGGAAGAACGTTGGGTTTTGGCAGACCGAATATGAACCGCGAAAGGGCGACTGAACGTAATTCCACGGACACCAACGGTAGATCCGCTTCCTTAAAAGCCGCATAAAGAGCGAGCATTTCCGGTCGCGGCGTAAACGCCACTATGCATCGTTGTTGATTCCGGTCACCTGACGGTGAATCGTCACCTAGTCTAACGCTGCCAAACACCAGATCATCGATGCTTCCTGGAACTAAAAGCGGCAATTGGTGGGCTAACGCCGCTTCTGTTTCCCGGTCACTCATGGTAGGCAGGCTTGTCTGTCTGACGACCACCTTGCTGCTCTCTACTGCAGCGACCGCAGTGCAACGCCGAGAAAGCCCAAGGTCTGTGACGGCCCTACGGAGCGTCCGTCCGAGATCAAACGCCCCAGTGTCACTATGCTCCGAAGAAAACCGTTGGACGATCGGAGTCTCGTACCCTAGGACGGCACGGTACTTCAATACAGCGACCAGAATTTCACTGCACCATATGTCCACCCCGATAGTGATTCGCGGCGTATTAATAATCGGTTTCAAGCCCCTTATCAATACACGTTACTCCTGTCTTTCCAATGGATGACCTTCGTACCCCGAGTGAACACCTGTGGTGCCCGGTTTTGGCAATCGCCGTCCACCGTAACACTGCTATGCGGCTCAACAAAGAGTTTTTTGGCAATAAGGCCCCCGGTTAAGCTTGCTCCCTGCTTAAGGTGAACCTCGCCTCCGGCCACGATCAAGGCCCGTACCGTATTCCCCGGCCCGATCACCACATTCTCCGGGGTTACAATCACTGCACATCCGCCCTCAAGGCGGAAGTTACTGTCGAAGGTTACCGTTTCGGATGCTATGAACACAGTGTTCTCCGGATAGACACCCCCACCGATCTGAAGGGCTCCGTCGAAGAAATGCAGCCCGTGCCGGGGCACGCCGGCAATGTACGTATCTTCCTCGGTCACCGTTTCAGCCCGGTGCCGTAGCCATCCCATAGACAGCACCGGTACACTTCCAATCCGGTAGGCGTCTAAAGGTATCGCACCGTCGTGGATCTCTGGTTCCTCTTCCAAGACAATTGTCCCTTCAAACTGGATCGGGGGATAGATGTTAGCTTTGAACGCTATGTTGCGGCTTGCATTCTTGTATGTTCCCCTGGATTCCAAATTGAGCTCAGTGGCCCCAGCAATCTCTTTCCGGTACCCCTCGACCCGTAGGGAACCCTCTGGTGTCACCCTGTTGATCAACACCTTCTTTGACAGTGGTACACTGGACATGGATGCCCAGTCCTGGTAAACGCCACCCAGGATCTCTTCAATCCCGTTTTCGGCCAGATAATAGGCATGTACGCGATCCGCATAGAAGCACGCAGCCTTCTTTTGGGAAACGGACAGGGCCACCACAGTCATTCCCAGCAGTGAAACGACAGCGACTGTGACCGCTACCACGAGTGCCAGCTGTCCCTGGGTTTCTCGCCAACTAATCACCGACCGCACGCACCCAAACGGTCGTCTCCAGCCGGTCCGGTACTGCCTTCGCACGACCGCCCTCCAGAGACAACCTCACAATTCCGCTTTCCAAATCACACTCTACGGTGAAACTGTCAATCCGGTTTACAACGGCATTGGAAACGAAGTTGGACATGCGCAAGAGTTGGGTTCCGGCGGGGTCATAATAGTACCTGATCTGCTTCCCGGATGAATCTTCAATCACGATTTCATTGGACTTAAAACTTCGTATCCTGCTAGCGGAACGAATCTCACGGGACATGCGTTCGGTACCCATCCGTAGGTTGTCCCGACTTTCCAAGGTGTCTCCCTGAATACGCCAGAACACGATCCCCTGCTGGAAAAGAGCAAAGACCGCACCTAGGATTAAACTGCCGACCAGACTTGCGACCAGGACCTCGATAAGGGTAAACCCCTGATTTGGTGTCCTCACCTTCTAGACCTCCACGCCTGAAGTACACAGACCTCATTGAGGTCCATAGTCTGGTGACTGACCGTTATTGTAATCTGAACCAGGTGCTCACCGACTAGGTCTACATCAACCTTACGGGTGTAATCTTCAAACGGAGATTCAAAGGCTTCAATACTCACGCTGGTCAGGTTACGGTAGGGCATTCGCTTAAGCTTTTCCATTTCGCCCTGAGCCAGGCTGACCGCTGTCACCTGCTCCCATCCGGCAACGGAACTCCGGCTTCCTTTTTCAAACAGACCAAGCAGCGGTATCAGTGCGATCAACAGGACCAGCGTAGCGATCAACACTTCCGGAAGAGTAAACCCGCATTCCTTACGTGGCACTGGGTTTCTCACCACCTGTTTTCGGTTCGTACCCTCCCGGTCACCGGCTTTACAATAACCCTACTCTCCAGCCCGGTCACCGGGTCAAACAAAATAACTGTACCGCCTCCGGGTTTCGGTGCCACGCTGCCCCAGTTGAACCAAACCCGCTCCTGGCTGCTGCCGAAGACAGCCGCTGTAATCGTAAGGTTGCCGGGCAGGTGTACGGTGTTTAGGATCTTCGTATTACACAGCAGGCTGTATCTTTCCCTGTAGAAATAAATTCGGTACTCGTCCCCGCTTTCGCTGTTCAGAGTCATTTCCTGCGCCATCCTGATGTCTGCAGCCAACAACCGGGCCGATGTGTCCAACTGGTAGCGACTCAGGCTTATTGCAAACTTCGGCAGGGTCAGCGCACTCAGAATTCCCAACAGCAGGATCATCACCAGCAGTTCCACCAAGGTAAACCCGGCATCTTGGCGTCGTCGAGATTGGAGTCTCATGACGGTCACGGAACTACACGTCTGCCCGATGTGAATTACTTAGCTGGGTCCATCCTTCAACAATGGTCCCATAAGGACCCTCAAGAGGCCCCTTGGTTTCGGTTACGTACCAGGTACTGCCGGTGGAAGCTACCACAAACTTATCTGCGTTGGCGCTGACATAATACCGGTAAGACTTCGCCCAAGGGTCTCGAACCCCGTCCGAGTTTTCTGTCCAGTTAATGCCGTAGTTCCCGAGTACCCCTTTTACTGCTGAGGCGGCCGGGAATCCCATCGCCGGATTCTCAACCTTGTATATCTCCAGTGCGGCCTTAATCGCTTTAAGATCGGCCTGTGCTACGGCGGCCCTTGCCTTCTCCGGCTGTTGAGCATATTTGGGGACCAGTATTGCGCCCAGGATTCCGATCATTAAGACCACTATGAGCAGTTCCACTAGCGTGAACCCAGCATCCCTCTTTAGCACGTGGACAAACCCTCCCCTCTAATAGATGCTCCAGATCATATCAAACATCGGTATCAGCACCGCAAACAGGATCAAGGCCACCACCCCACTAACCCCTACCAGTAACGTGGGCTGAAGTATGGTGGTGATCCTGGCCACCTGCCGATCCGCTTCTTGATTCGCGTAGCAAGCTACACGGCCTAACAAAGAATCTAAGGCACCTGTTGCCTCACCCACCGCAAGCATCTCCGATACGATTCCGGGAATCAGCCGTTCCGTTTTAAAGGCATTCGCCAGTGGTCTCCCCTCACTGACTTCACTCCTTGCCCTGACCAGCACCGGGGTCAGTGCCTGGTTACCGGTCAAGCGTTCAACGATCTCCAAAGCGGAAATAATTGGTACTCCACTAGCAATCAATCCGCTGAGCGTATCACAGATTCGGGAAACAGCACTGTGGAGAGCTAGACTGCCAATGACCGGAATGCGTAAAAACAGCCGGTCTAGGATGAGGCGTGACGGCTTGTGGTTCCAATAGGCTATGGTTACCGCGGTCAAGATGGTCGTCATTATCCCGATCAGCAACACTGTGTGTTGCTGAACAAACAGACTGACCGCAAACACTGCCGCGGTGGAGGCCGGCACATCCGCATTCAAAGTGCTAAACATGTTGTGAAAGGTGGGCAGAACGAAGGTAAAGAGGGCAATTAGGACAGCAGCAGCGACGAAACTTACCAGCGTGGGGTAGGCTAGAGCCTGAAGAACCCTGGAGTTGATTTCGGCGTCCCGCTCGTAATGGCCAGCCAGCCTGTTGAGAGCAGTGACCAGTTGACCAGTGAACTCTCCAGCTTCAACGATACTGCTGAAGGGGCCGGAAAAGACTCTCGGGTGCGACGCAAAGGCTGCGGATAGACTCACCCCTTCGTCCAGTTGCACAAGTACTTCCTGCAGGGTTCGGCGCAGATCAGGTCTCGTCCCCTCACGAGCAAGGACTCTAATCGCACCCCTCGGCGACACTCCGGCCTGAACCAGAGCGGACATCTGGTGGCAGAAAGTGGCAAGTTCTAGAGCCGAGGTCCGGTTACGGAAACGGGTTTTCAGCGTCCGCCTTGGGCCGATATCAATAACCCATATCTGACGCCGAACGAGAAGTTCTACCGCTTCGCTCTTATTGCCAGCCGTTACAGTGCCGCGAACGGGTCCGCCATGCCAGCCCCGACCGCTGTACCGGTATACACATGCCACTGGAATCCCCAGCCTTCAAATTACGTTTGGATCACTAATTTCTCCAAAGGTATCGGGGAATTCCTGCCTGATTGTGTAAATTAATTCCACTAAGAATGTCGAAATAGCGGTAATCTCATCGTCTACACGTTGCTGTGCCGGATCCGCATCAACTCACTGAGAGTAGTGATACCTTGGGAGATCTTCGCAAATCCGTCGTCAACCAGCGAAACCATCCCGGCAGAACGGGCCGCACCATGGAGTGTGGCAAGAGGCACCTTTCGACAGACCAGATCTCGCAGAACGGAATTCACGACCAACAACTCCGCAACCGCCACCCTGCCCCGGTACCCCGAACCATCGCAATGGTCACAGCCTACTGCCCTGAATATCGGGTTTGAATCACTATAATGGGTACCCATGAAGAAGCGCTCTCTTGAGTCAGCTTCAGGCACATACGGCTCCCGGCAGTGCGGACATACCACGCGCACCAGCCGTTGAGCCAGCACGGCTAAAACAGAAGAGGCTACCATAAACGGTTCGACCTCCATATCGGTAAGCCTGGTCAGCGCACCAGCCGCGTCATTGGTGTGCATTGTGCTAAATACCATGTGACCGGTAATCGCCGCCCTAGCGGCTATCTTTGCGGTCTCGACATCGCGTATTTCCCCGACCATGATCACCTCTGGATCCTGTCTCAGGACGGAGCGCAGGCTCCGGGCAAAGTCCAAACCGACCTTGCGGCTAATCTGAATCTGATTAGCTCCCTTTAGGATGTATTCGACTGGATCCTCGATGGTAACAATGTTAACCCCCGGCGTGTTTAGCTCCTGAAGAATAGCATAGAGGGTAGTAGTTTTGCCACTACCTGTCGGTCCAGTCACCAGGAACATACCATACGGATCCCTGATCATCTCGCGCATCGTTTGTAGGCACGTTCCGCTCAGCCCCAGCTCATCGAGTCCCAGCAGCAGTCTGGAACGATCCAGCAACCGAACCACCGCCTTTTCTCCATACACCGTCCTGATTGTGGAGACACGGAGATCCACCTCTCGTGACCCAACCTGTACCTGTACACGTCCGTCCTGAGGGAGGCGTTTCTCCGATATATCCAGTTCAGCCATAATCTTCAGACGCGCGATCAGGGGCGTACTCACTCCGACTGAGACATCCCTCACCGGCTGAAGTATTCCATCTATTCGAAAACGCACTCGAAGCCCATCTCGTCCAGGTTCGAGGTGGATATCGGTAGCATCGCGCTGCACCGCCTGGATGATTAGGGTCTGCATCAATCGCGCCACCGGTCCTTCTCCTACCACCGCTTCGACCGATTGGTAACGCCCACCCTTAGCATTCCCTCCGACTTCCTCATCGGGCCTGCAGCTCTCCACCAACCGATCCAGCAATGCACCTCCGAATAGCCTTTCAATGGCCCGGTCAACAAGCTCCCGCGGTACATAGAGCGGATTGATCCTCCTACAGCCGCTTGCCAGGCGTACATCATCTGCGGCGTCCACATTCAGCGGATCAGCCATCGCCAGTACCAGCTGCCCGCCTTCCATCAGAAGTGGAAAAACCTGATGCCGACGCATCAGGTCCTCAGGGATAAGCTCAATTATTGCGGCATCAGGCGATAGCATGGGTAGAACCTCACTCAGAGTCTCATAAAACTCTACGAGGTCGGCGGTCGTTATCCAACCCTGCGCTACTAACACCTCCGGCAGCGGTTCTCCGTTTGATTTCGCGATCTCCGCCGCCTCTTCCAACTGACTGGGCTTGATTACACCCGTTGACACCAGGAGATCGGCCAGTTTCCGCTCAATCTCCATTCAAATCCCTCCCTCACTTACAGCACCAGGTCCAATACTTCGGTCGGAGTGGCCGGATAGATGGAGGCCTGCCCAATGGCCCTCGGGACGATGAAGTTGATGCGCCCGCCCCGGGCCTTCTTGTCGTGGGCGATCGCCGCTTCCAAGCTCGAGCGCCCCAATTCTGCTGAAAGAGTGACCGGCAGTCCCGCCCGTTCGAGCAGGCTCTTTATTCTCTCGACATCCTGTGCGTCCAGATAGCCCAGTCTTTGCGCGGCCCTGGCCGACAGCACCATCCCCACCGCCACGGCCTCACCGTGCCGGAAGACCCCGTACCCGGTGAGAGACTCCAGAGCATGTCCCATGGTGTGGCCGTAGTTCAGAAGCTGCCGGACGCCCTTGGCGCTCTCGTTTTCGTCTTCCTCGACCACAGAGGCCTTGATCCGACAGCAGACCTCTACCAGGTGGCCTAGTGCCTGCTCATCCAGTCTGAGTATCGCCTCCAGGTTCTCCTCCAGCCAGGCGAAGAAGGATCCATCGCGGATTACCGCGCACTTGATCACTTCCGCCAAGCCGGCCGCAACTTCGCGTGGCGGCAGCGACTGTAGAGTGCTGATGTCAGCCAGCACCAGCCGGGGCTGGTGAAAGGCCCCGATCACATTCTTGCCGCGGGGATGGTTGACCCCCACCTTACCCCCCACGCTGGAATCCACCTGTGCCAGGAGGGTGGTGGGAACCTGGACGAAGGCGATACCGCGCATATAGGTCGCGGCCACAAAGCCGGAGATATCCCCAACCACTCCGCCGCCCAAGGCTACGACCGCCGATGAGCGGTCCAGTCCGGCCTCGAAGGCGTGGTCGTACAGGAATGCTACCGTGTCCAGATTCTTCAGGCTTTCGCCGTCCGGGATCTTGACCCAGGCAAACCCCAGTCCGGCATCGATCAGGGACTGGGAAAACTGCTCGCGGTAGATAGCAGATACTACCGGATTGCTGACCACCAGCAACCGCCCGGAGACAGCCTCAGCAATCCGGGCCCCGGCCTGGGCCAAGAGTCCCGGTCCGACAAGAATCGGGTAAGACCGTTTACCCAACCCGACCGTCAACTGCCTCATCATCAAATGTATCCTCGCTCCCTCAGATAGTCCACAATCGCTCTGGCGTTTTGCTCGGGTGTGCCGAAGTTCGTATCCAGCGTAAACTCGGCCACATCGTAGGCTCCGGCGCGCTCACGGAGCAGTTCCTTAATCCGTTCCAGCTTGTTTCCCCCACGCAACAGCGGTCGGTTTCCCCGAAGGCCAACGCGCTGCAGGATCACTTCGGGATCGGCGGACAGCCCGATCAGGATGCCGGCTTCTCTAAGTCTATCCACGTTTTGAGGGTTGAGCACGATTCCGCCCCCGGTAGCGATCACAAGACCCTCCTGCCGGGCCAGTTTGGCGCACAGAATGCTCTCCTCGGAACGAAACCGCGCCTCTCCTTCTTCCGCGAAGAGCTGTCTGATCGACTTCCCGGTCGCACGTTCGATCTCGGCATCCGTATCCACAAAATCCCGTTTTAAGATGTGCGCCAGGCGGCGTCCGACCACCGTTTTACCCGTGCCCATAAACCCGATCAAGATAATGTTCTTCAATCTAGACCGCCCTTTAATGAAGCCCGGTAACGCTCCCAGTTCCCTTTAAGCTCAGCAAATGTATCCCCGCCGAACTTCTCAACGGCGGCTACAGCCAGTTCCCAGGATACTACCGCCTCCCCGATTACGCCGGCGGCCGGTACCGCACAGATGTCCGATCGCTCATAGGCCGCCTCAACGGCTTCCCGAGTGCTGATGTCCACGCTCCTGAGCGGTCGGCGCAGGGTCGGAATCGGCTTCATCGCCGCTCTAATGATGAGCGGTTCACCGTTCGTCATCCCGCCCTCGAGACCGCCGGCCCGGTTTGATTCCCGGTAGTACCCCCGGTCTTCATCATAGAAAATCTCGTCCTGCACTTCCGAACCCGGACGGGACGCTCCCTGAAATCCAACACCGATCTCGACGCCCTTAATGGCCTGAATGCTCATCAGCGCCCCGGCCAGACGCCCGTCCAACTTACGGTCCCACTGAGCATAGCTACCCAGTCCCGGCGGCAGGTTAAATACCCGGATCTCAAAGACGCCGCCCAATGAATCTCCTACGTCACTAATACGGTCAATGTGCTCCATCATTCTGTAGCTGGAGACCGGGTCAGGACACATTACGCTGGAAGTCTCGGCCCGCTCTTTAAGGACATCCGGCGGCAAATCCGGAATATCGGCTTCGACCTTACCAATCCGGCGCACGAAACCGATGACCTCAACGCCCATTTCAGCTAGGAGGCGGCGGCCCACGGCTCCGACCGCCACCCGGATCGCTGTTTCCCGGGCACTGGCCCGCTCCAGGACGTTACGTAGGTCACGGTGACCGTACTTCATCAACCCGGTTAAATCAGCGTGTCCCGGACGCGGACGGGTCACCACCCGGTCATCCAGGCGTGCCGACACACCGGGATCCATGGTCTCTTTCCAGTTCACCCAGTCCTTGTTCTCAATCTGCAGGCAGACCGGCGAGCCCAGGGTGACCCCTCCGCGCACGCCTGCCAGAAAGCGCACCCGGTCCTGCTCGATGCTCATTCGCTTTCCCCGGCCGTATCCGCCCTGACGACGGGCCAACTGCCGGTCTATGCAGTCCGCCTCCAGAGGCAGGCCCGCGGGTAGCCCTTCAATGATTGCCGTTAAGGCCGGACCGTGGGATTCACCGGCCGAGAGATAGCGCATCAAAACACTCTCACCTCATCCAAAACTTTATCTTTCAGTTTTAACTGCCGCCCGGTTGTAATGCTTCATGGAGCGCCTGCCGCATCACCGCTAGTGGTGCCTCACGTCCGGTCCATAATTGAAAAGAAAGTGCTCCCTGATGGAGTAGCATCCCAGACCCGCTAATGGTAGTAGCCCCGGACTGGCCCGCGATCTCCAGGAACCTGGTCCGGCTGGGGTTGTACACCATATCGTACACTAATTGGCCCTGCCTAAACCACCTGGGATCAACAGACGGACAGCTCTCCACTTCGGGGTGCATACCAAGGGTTGTGGTCTGAACCACCAGATCCGCGGAACTCATTTCCTGTTTCAGCCGACCGCTCTGCTCCCACGAGAGGGCCGCTGCCTCCACGCCCTGCTGGCTTACCAATTCCGCCATGGCCTCTGCCCTGGCCGGTGTCCGGTTAACAAATACCACACGCCCGGCCCCACTGATAGCGAGTTGCACCCCAGCCGCTCTGGCCGCGCCGCCAGCTCCGAGAACCACCACCTTTGTTCCAGGAACGGAAAATCCGGCTTCGGTCAGGGAACGAAGAAAGCCCCCCGCATCCGTGTTGTGACCCACCAGCTTCCCGTCCTCCAGCACAATGGTATTCACGGCACCGATCAGCCGCGCCTCTTTAGCGAGTTGGTCAAGGAACGAACCTACGGTTTCCTTATGGGGAACCGTGACGTTTACTCCACCCAGATTCAAGGCCTTAATCGCTGCCACCGCACTCTCCAAGCCTTCCGGAGGAACCGGGAAGGCTGCATACACGCCGTCCAGTCCCAGGGCCGCAAAGGCCGCGTTGTGCATCGCCGGTGAGACCGAATGCCCCACCGGGAATCCAAACAATCCGTACACCCTGGTCCGTCCGCTAATCACGACCGGGTCTCCGGCTCAGGCCCACCCGCCGCCTGATCCTGGGCATGAATATGCGCTCCAACTGGCGCGTGATCAACGTGGTGCCGATAAACTCCTTACCCTTCATCGGTACGGTCAGAATGGTAAACATCCCTAAACGATTCCCCCCGACAACATCACTGAAAATCTGATCGCCAACAACCGCCGTCTCACGCGGATCGGTGCCGATCATGCGCAGAGCCGCCTTAAAGGGAGTCCGTCGGGGTTTGACCGCATTGAACACGGCGGGGATGCCGGCCTCTTCGACCATGCGCTCAGCTGTTCGAGTCCGGTTGTTGGACACTATTGCGATTTTCAGGCCGCGCTCCTTCAAGGCGTTCAGCCATTGAATCACCTCGGCTGTAAACTCCGGGGCACCCCTTTCGATGATCGTGTTGTCCAGGTCGAAGATAAGGCCTTTGATGCCCTTGCGTTCCAGCTGCGAAATGTCGATATCAAAGATGCTGGAAACATACTGGCTTGGATAAATGAGTCGGTGCAACACTAGAGTCCTCCTTACGGCCAATCTTGATCAGATAATGGGTAGACCAAGCCTTTCGATTATGGCTCGGGCCAATCCATGCGCATCATCCCGGTCAAAAGCGGGCACGTCCAGCCCAGGAGGCACATCGCCCGCCACCGCAAATATCCCCTCCGGATTGCCCTTCCAAGGGATGCCGGTACTTACCAAAATCTTCGGATGGGGGAGGTACTTATACCCCTCCACCAGCACCATATCCGTACCGTTGAAATGAGCCACAACCTCTTCCAGTGTTGGCTCCCCCTCTTGGGCGCGGAATAGGGCCATTCCTCGAGGACTGACCACTGCCGAGACCTCGGCCCCGGCCTGGGCGTGTTTCCAAGAATCCTTCCCCGGCACATCCAGATCCGCTCCGTGCGGCGCATGCTTTACGGTACCCACCCGAACCCCGAGGTGCTTTAGCTCGGTGACAATCTTCGTCACCAGCGTCGTCTTCCCTGAATCCGAGGTACCAACCACACACACCATGGGCAATGTCTTGGCGCCGGCCTGTTCTGTGTCTGCTGGCTCCGACTGTTGTACTAATTCCCGCACCCTGGCCCAGTCCTCCGGGTAGTTAACATTAAAGAAAATCTTTTCGGGTTCGCCCAGTTTCCGGATTTCCGATTCTGAAATATACTTTACCCTAACTGTGGAAAATAAGTCAGCAACCCGCCGCCGGCCGCTGGAAAGAAACTCCTGCACGTGGGGTAGGCAGTTCTTCCCATAGACGGCGTACAGCGGCTCTGGATGGCTCCTGATCACCGGCACCACACAATCATATCCTTCGGCCTGCGCTACGAGGAATGCGGCCACCCGGACGCTTATGAAGGGCATGTCACAAGCCACTACGAACACATACGGATTTACGGCGTGCGTTAGCGCGGCGTGAATTCCGCTCAAAGGGCCCTGATACGGGATGACATCCGGAATCACACGGGCTTCGAGGTGTGCATAGCGTTCCATCTCATTCGCAATCACCAGGACCTCGTCAAAAGTGCTGTACAGACCGTTAAGGGTGCGTTGAATGATCGGGCATCCGTCGACCGCCAGAAAGGCCTTGTGCGTCTTCATCCGGGTGTTTCGTCCCCCGGCCAGGATAGCCGCCGAAACTGCAGCGTCTGCCACGGACTATCTGCCTCCTCTGTTTTAGGTGAATGCTATCCCTTTTTCGTCAGTGATCGCCCTACTTCCTGCCCTGGCTTGTTCCAAAGTCTCTCCAGTAGACGGAAACCAGTTATAGACAGGCACAATTCGACACATGCGGCCATACATTAACTTACAGTCCATATTTACAGGAGGTATGCTAATGCTCCCTCTTGCTTTGCTTGGCATTGGTCTGGTGTCCCTAATCAACGGTATCACCCTGCTCCTCTCCTACATTACTAACAACACTTTTCCCCAGCCTCTTTCACGCGAAGAGGAAAGAAAGTACCTGCAGCGCATGCTGGCCGGTGACACGGAGGCTAAGAACGTGCTCACCGAAAGAAACCTTCGGTTAGTTGCACACATCATCAAGAAATACGACAACACCGGGGAAGACATCGACGACTTGATTTCCATCGGTACCATCGGCCTGATCAAGGCTATCAACACCTTCAACCCGGACAAGGGGGCCAGGTTAGCTACCTATGCCGCCCGTTGTATTGAGAATGAAATCCTCATGAGCCTGAGGATGGCCAAAAAGACCCGTTCGGCTGTGTCCCTTCAGGATCCCATCGGGGTGGATAAGGAAGGCAACGAGATTTCATTGATAGACGTTATGGGAACCGAATCCGACATAGTGGAGGATGAAGTCGAGTCCCGGTTTGAGCAGCAGCGCCTGCGTGAGAAAATGAAGAAACTATCCCGACGGGAAAAACACGTCTTAAGTCTCCGTTTTGGACTGTGTGACGGTATCCGACAAACCCAGCAGGAAATTGCGACCGACATGGGGATCTCCAGGAGTTACGTCTCCAGAATCGAAAAACGAGCGATCAATAAGTTAAACAAGGAACTAGGTTTTGAGGGCACACCCTAATCCGCACAATCTTACTATTAAATACAAAGCGCAGGATCGAAATCCTGCGCTTAATTGGTGTTTACAGTCTCTGGTAGCGTTCGGTCAAATGGACCACAGACTACTCATCCAGATCGATGACTAATGCGCCTTCCTTTTCATCGTACTTACAGGCATACTTGCCCTTCGCGGTAATGTCAAAGTGACTGCGAAACCTGTTAGCTAAGACTTTATTCTTACTGACCGTAAAACCTTCTCCCTCTGCCTTAGCAATTTTAACCTGTTTACTTTCATTGTCATAGTACAACAGAACGTTATTGGCGTCCAGGGCAGTCGCCGCTTTGGGAGACAATGTAAAGTGGTGCTTACTGAGGGCTACGTACATTTCCGATGTTTTACGTGGTCTGAATACCTGCCAAGCCATGAAACTACCTCCAATTACAATATAGTTGTATTATAACCAGGACTCTGTAAATTGTAAACCAATGTACACAATAATATAGTATTCCGGACGCCCTGTCATAAGAGAGTGTTTATGAACACTTGTCGGAATGGTATCTTGTTTAATGTCCAGAACCCCCATCCAGGCAACTCTGGCACCAACGCTAGTTACCGAATTGCCTGCACTTGTGACAAAAACTGTGTCATAATACAAAGATAAAGCTCAGGATTAACGGCCCAGAGAACAACGGTTATTGAACCGTTGAGATTGGCAGAATAGGATCAATGGAGCAAGGAGGGACTTAGGTGGTTAAGCGAAAGATTGTTCGTATTGATGATGACCTCTGTGACGGCTGCGGCCAGTGCGTATCACCGTGCGCGGAAGGCGCAATCGAACTTCGTGATGGTAAAGCTAAAGTAATCCGGGATGAACTCTGCGACGGAGCGGGGTTTTGTTTGGGTGTCTGCCCAACCGGAGCCTTATCCATCGAGGAGCGGGAGGCCGCAGCCTTCAACGAAGGGGCAGTGGAAGAGCACTTGGAAAGCTGCCCCAAGACAGAAAGGTTAGGCCATGAAATTAACTGCCACAACTGTGGTGCTGATGACACCGACCGTGCCCTGTTCCCGATCCGCAAAGGCGGCGAAAGCACCTGGGTATGTGTCCGCTGTCTTCCGGCCCTGATTCACGGTCACTAGAACCGACGATTATCTGTTGGATAGGAGGTGAATGAGCTGGGCAAAAAGCGTGATGAACTGGACGAAAAACTGGTGATGCTGAACAACGACCCGCCGGGCCGGTTGGAAGTCGAAGACTACAAAAACCGAATCGCCGCCACCAGACCTGTTGTTGAGCCGGCAAACAAGAAAAGAACCAGGAAAGAAGATACCGAGCAATGGCCACCCCGATTCTAAAACGTGAGAACTGTGGAGGTGGAAAAGCGGGACAGGGTGGAAAACGGGGACAGTCGCCCATTCCGTCTACGACCGGCACCACGAATGATGAAAATTGATACTCCCTATCGTTTGTTCCGGCAATACCCTCAGCGCGCACTGCACCTTCCAGGTGTTGGTATTGGAAGGTAGGCCAGTGACAACACTGGGGTTGTCCAAGCGCTTTGGACCTCATCGAGGGCTCCCAGTGAGGACTGGGGGTCAAATGCCTGGTTCAGAAAACTGGGCGCCTTAGTAAAGCTGTTGCCGACGCCGACTTTCTCTGGAGAGTTGATCCAAACCGTTGCGCCATAAGGACAACCAATTCAGGAATTCCCGTGCTGTTCCCTTAAAGGTCATCAAAACCATCTGCCTCGCCCTCCTATTGCACTAAGCTTTACCAGTTTGCCAATTACTATGAGGCCGTGTTGACATAAATGTCCATTATGGCATTCTCCAGCAGCTAGTAATGGCAAGGTCGCCGTACAGGGGGAGATGGTCAGAAGCCGAACTGGCGAATACCTTGACCGCCTCCGGTCTAAAGGGTTCGGACACAAAGATGTAGTCCAGTCGCTTCTGTGGATCTGTAGAAGGATATGTCGGGCTAGATGCGGGTTCTTCCGAGACTTCGCGAAACCTGCGCAGTACAGGCTGCAGTTCAGATGCTCGCGGCCGACAGTTGAAATCACCGGCCAGAATCACGGGTATCCTTACCCGATCAAGGCATTTCAGGATTGCAGTCACTTGGCCCGAACGTTCTTCCCGGTTTAGTCCGAGGTGTGTACAGCCGAGCCAGACCTGCAGTCCATCAATGTCAAGCCATGTTTCAAGCAAACTGCGCTGTTCGGCGATACCGGGCAGGAGAGTTCGACTGTATTTCGCGATCGTGAAACGGCTGAGCACCGCATTGCCATAAGCACCGACACCCTGAAAGCGCCGATTTTCCCCAAATACATAGTTCATTCCCAGTGCCTCTCCGAGAATTCGGGCTTGGTCCCTGAAGCCGGATCGGGTACGAAACCGGTCAACTTCCTGAACTGCTACTAAATCCGGGCGAAGCAGCGTCAGTGTTCGAATGGTTCTGTCCAGTGAGACCCGACCGTCGATGCCCCGCCCATGCCGGATATTGTAGCTGATGATGCGAAGCAAGGTCTGCACCCCCATCGGAAGATATACCCAGTTTATGCAGCCTGCATCTTCCCGACACGACCAGTCGGTAAGTCACAAGAAAGAAAGCACAACCCCCGGTCTTTCTAACCGGGGGCACTTTCCCTCCCTAGAGGCGCTCCGGAGGGTCATCCATGCCAAAGGGTAGCGGCACCGCGTAGTTCACCGGGATCGGTCTAAATCCTCCGACGACACCCCCCTCTTCTTTGACTATTTCTATCAAGTCTAAGGCACGTTGCACGCGTTCCTCCAGTGTGCCGGTCAGTTCCGCTAATCGGGATGGCTCAACCAACCCCCGGACTACGGTACGAATCAGCCAGTCCATCTCGTCCCGGTAATCCACGTTCGTGCTACGAAACCCGTCTGCGTGGAGCGGTATTTCAGGGGGGATGTAAAACACCACGTCGTAGGAGCGGCTATGCTTCTCACACTCCAGATAGTAGCCGAGGTTGTCGTGACTGGAGGAACGCCCCGAACGCCACTTGATCCAGTAGGCGGCGTTGTCCATCACCGTGCGGTCAGCGATAAAGGCATCAAGCTGTTTCTCTACCTCAATCTGACGGATCAGGCATTCCCACTGAAAACGCCTGGAGAGCTGCGGTCGTCCTTTCAGGTTACACGGACGTTCAAGTCCGAGATCGCGAACCACCACCCTGGCCTGTTCTTCGATCAGCGGGAAATCCAGGCGTTTGGATAGTTCTCGGGCCAGCGTAGTCTTTCCCACGCTCTGTGCCCCGGTCAGGCCGATACGCACGGCAGCGCCTCCTTGGCAATGGTATTGATGCTATGTTGCCCATTGCCAGATGGATCAACCGCCGCCATCAAATTACCTTTCTCTCAGCGCGGTTTCGGCAACGGACTGCACGTAACGTGGGAACTGGCCATCATCTCCCGCATCTACAAACCGGTGGAGATGCCGGTCCCGCCCGTGGTTAAGCCTGAAGAACACGACCGAACCGCCTCATCGAGCTAAACTGTCAAACTTACCAGTTAGTGACCGAACTCTGAATCCGAACCCCAGGCTATCAGCCTTCAGTCTACACTGCTCAAGGTCAACCCCCGGCCAGTTCACCACCGTCAACACGACATTGGGGATCAAGCGCCGACACTCCTCCGTGAACTCCAACAGCGCCTGATAAGCGCCTTCACCACCGGCCGGTCGGCACAATTCGTTGTAGACGGGTCCATCGTGGGCATTCAGGCTGATCGAGATCGAATCCACGTATGGGGCAAACTCCGGAACCACATTTCGACCGTGAATCAGGTTGGCCTGCCCGTTGGTGTTGATCCGGATTTTGAGCCCCTGTTCTTTCAGAAACCTGGCCACATCAGTCACGACGTCCGGTCGCAGCAGAGGTTCCCCGTAACCGCAGAAAACAACCTCCGGGTAATTCGGATACCCCGGCGCAGACCGAATCGCCTCGATAACCTCTGCCGCATCGGGCTCCCGAGGCAACCAAAGCTCGACACCCAGCCCGTCTGACGTGTCCCTGATACAGAACAGGCACCTGTTGGTACACCGGTTCGTGATATTCAGATACAGCCTTTCGCTGAGCAGATAGGCAATGTTCATCTCGTTTGACATAAACCTCTTTCATCAGACATAAGAATGATTGCAAAGCTTAAGAGGAGGAATCTGAAATGACGCTGAAGAGTGAGGCATCTCCCTCACAACCGCTAAACTTCCCAGCAATGGGCAAAGGACTCGTAGCCACGCTGGTATTAACCGTAGGGCTCATTGCAGTGTCCGGGCTCATCTTTCACTTTTCGAGTGCGTCCGAGAATCTCCTGCCTTGGGTAACCGCCTTAATTCTCTTCTTTAGTGTATTGGCCGGTAGCGGACTAGCCGCAATGCAGGCCGGGACTAAAGGGCTGGTACACGGCATCGGCGTTGGTATCCTGTTTTTCCTCGCCATCTGGTTTCTGGTAGTGCTTCTGCCCGGTTCTTTCGCCGTCGTCGGTCTGGCTTATAAGCTCCTGATCGCCGTAGCCGCCGGAGCCTTGGGCGGTGTTCTGGGTGTGGCCCTCTCCTAGAGGCGACAGATTGCATCCGGATAATTCGTGAATCGCCGAACCCCCTGGCCGGTAATCGCCACGGTGTTCTCAATACCGACCAGGCCCTGCCCGGGAAAGACAAACTTAGGCTCGAGGGCCAATACCATCCCGGCTTCCAGGGTACTCTCCACGCCCTCTGCCACTACCGGCATTTCGTTAAGCTCAAGCCCGACACCGTGCCCGACAAACCGAACCTGGTGCTCATGTCCCATGAAGTGACGTCCCAGACCAGCCTCGTCCGCCATCCGGCGCGCCAACTCGTACAGCCGCCCCAAAGGTACCCCCGGAACACACTCGCGGATGATCGCATTCTGGATGGAGAGGGCCACATCGTGCGCCCTCTCCATTTCTGACGGCATTTCGCCGATCACAAAAATGCGCGTACAGTCTACGGTGTAGCCTCCGAACACACCGGCATAATCAACCATAACGGGCTCTCCGGCCAACAGACGTTTAAACGATGGGCCGAATCCGAAGCTCTGGTCAAGTCCCGGCCCTGCACAAACCCCATCAAAGAACCCCGGAACAGTGGCATTGACCCCGGTGAGCAGTCCTCCCCACCATACTCCAACATCTGCACCGCGCCAGCGAACCATTCCCTGATGCCCCTGCGCCCTGGCTGCAGCCTCGAACCGCCCGGCAAGCGCAACCTCCGTCGCCCCTTCCTCCAACAACCCTGGAATTGCAGAAAAGGCGGCGTCCATGCGTCGACCGGCCTCGGCCAGAATGTCCAATTCAAAGTCCGACTTGATCATCCGCAGCCTGCGGATGATCGGCCAGCAGTCCACCATCTGGGTGTTTGGAAACAGGCGGTGGTAGTAGAGGTAGGTCGATACCGGCAAGACATCGAACTCCAGACCGATGCAGGCCGGAAGGGCGTGCCCGTGGTCGGTGATCAGCGCCGGAATCTCCTTAAAGCTTCGGATCGGTACCACGTCCTCAATGGCGGCATCCATCCTGGCTCTGCTGAATTCTCGCTTCACCATCAGGAGCGGCGTTCCGGCGGCCGGGATGAACAAGTGGGCGCTCTGAGCGGTACCCGTAAAATAGTACATGTCCGCCCCGTTCACGATCAGCGCCGCCTCGATGCCCGCCTTCCGCAGGCCGTCCTGAAACCGCCCAATCCGCTCCGCACACTCCAGCCGTCTTCGCTGCTCCTGAGGATCCATACATCAGCCGCCTCTCTCAACTACTTGTCCCGATTCTAATACAGCTTCCGGGCAATGAACAACCTTTCTACGGTAAGTGAACAGGAATCACGGTTCAATGGGCCGATTGCAAGTGACAATAGTTGGTTCCCACCTTGATAGCGCTACAATCGGAACAGCCGGTACCCTCTCTCAAGCATCCTTAGGGCGCAAAAAACGGGCCGCTTTTATTGCAGCCCGTTTAGTGGTATTTCTACTAAAGGTGCAGTGCACTACCGTTGGACAACCGATCAGTACTGTTCCAGGGATGACTACGCGATCTGAACCATCAAATGCTCCCCGTTGCGCTTGGCAATGGCTTCATTATACAGCTGTTGGTATTCCACGGCGGAGCGGGCCCAGGAGAAGTCCTGCTCCATGCCGTTTCGCACCAGTCTCTGCCAGGCGTCCGTGTCCTCGCGGTAGAGTTTCAACGCCCGCGCAATAGTGCTATAGAGTTCCCGTCCGGAGTAATCCCGGTGCACAAACCCGTTGCCGCCACCGGTCACCGGGTCGTACTCACGGATCGTGTCCGCCAGGCCTCCTGTTTCGCGCACGATCGGTACAGTACCGTAGCGGAGCGCGATCAATTGCCCGAGACCACAGGGTTCAAAGCGAGACGGCATCAGGAACATGTCCGAGCCGGCGTAGATTCGCTGGGCCAACACCGGGTTGAACCCGATATGGACGGCCAGCCGCTGCGGATGCCGCATCTTCATTTCCGTAAAGAGCCTGTGGTAATGCTCATCACCCGAGCCGAGCATCACAAACTGGATATCCAGACGCATTAATTCTTCGCTGATTTCCGCAATCAGATCCAGTCCCTTTTGGTCTACCAGGCGGGTCACAATACCCAGTACCGGCACTTCGCGTACCGGCAATTGCATCTCCCGCTGCAGGGCATACTGGTTTTCCTTCTTGTGTTCCAAAGACTCGGCATCGTAGTTGCGGTGGATGCGCGGATCGGTCTTCGGATTGAACTCGTGATAGTTGATGCCGTTCACAATCCCGTAGAGATCATTAGAGCGTCTGCGCAGAAGTCCTTCCATCCCTTCACCCAGTTCTGAGGTTTGGATCTCCTTAGCATAGGTTCTGCTCACGGTGTTGATCAGGTCGGAGTACAGGATGCCGGCCTTCATGAAGCTGATATTGCCGTAGAACTCCAGCTCATCGGGATGGAAGTATTCCTGGCCAAGCCCCAGCATTCCCAGGGTTTCACGCGGGTAATTGCCCTGGTAGAAAAGGTTGTGAATAGTCTGCAGCGTGGCGATTTTAGCATAGAATGCGTTGTCCTTGTAGTGGGTCTTCAGGAAGAGCGGAATCAGGCCGGACTGCCAGTCATTACAGTGGATGATATCCGGTTGCCACCCAAGCTGCGGCAGCATCTCCAGCACCGCCTTGCAGAAGTAAGCATACCGCTCAGCCTCATCGTCGTAAACGTAAATCCGGTCCCGGTAGTAGTAGTGGTAATTGTCGATCATATAGACCGGTATCGTATCGTGGGCGCCCTCGTAGTGAGCTTCAATCTCCTTATGCTTAATCACCGTGGTTCGGTTCCGCCCGTTGAACCACACCGGGAAATCGGTTACATACTGCGCTTCCTCAATCATCTTGTACCGAGGCATGACTACCCGGACATCGTTATGGGGCAACCCCTGGCCCACCACTGTGGATAGTGCCTTAGGTAAGGAACCGGCAACATCGGCTAAGCCTCCCGTTTTGGCGAAGGGTACCACCTCGGCTGAGACGTACAAGATCTTCAGCGGCCTGTCATACATTAAGCAAAAGCCCTCCCTTGTTGTAGTCTACGCAGCGCGATTGGAATATGAAAGGGGATCGAAACCTAATGGGAGGGTACACCGGTTTAATTTTATTTATTCAGCCCGGGAGGAAAAAGTCACATCCAATCGAAATACTGTAGGAAATGACTGGTATGCGGGGGTTGACACATTTTGCCACAAGACGCTGTACAGATCAAGGGCAATCGCCAAGGGTTAGTAATCCGTCTCTATCCGAGGGCGGATCTGCAGGCCATCAAGACCGACCTGACCAGTAAACTGGAGAGCGCTAACGGCTTCTTCGCAGGGGCCAAATTTTCGCTGCACCGGGATCAGCAGGCACTTCCGGCGAACGAACAGCAGGAGATTGAAGAGATTCTCCGCCGCTATGGATTGGTTCCGGCGATGACAATGCCCCTGACCACCCCCGAGCCGTCACGAAAGGGCAATCCTGTCGTCACTCCTGAACGTCCGCTGCCGTCCGGCACCCAGCCGGCCCAGATTGTCCGTCAGGGTCTACGGTCCGGGCAGTCTGTGACCTATGCCGGATCCGTCCTGGTCCTGGGAGACGTAAACATGGGTGCCAAGGTTGAAGCAGAAGGCAGTGTTCTGGTTTTCGGGCGTTGCCGCGGAACAGTGATGGCCGGTACCAATGGGAACCGCAAGGCGCGTGTGGTCTGTCATTCTTTTCACGGCACGCTGGTAGCCATCGCCGACATCATCGGCTACCCTGAAGCACCGTCCGAACCAAATCAGTTTATCGCCGCCTCTTTGCAGGGCGATCAGATCGTAGTTAACCCCGCATAGACCCTTTGGGCCAGAAGGAGCCCCACGATTGACTTGGCGTCGCAGATCTCCCCCCGCTCCACCATCCCCACCGCTTCGCTTAACGGGACTTTGGTCACTTCCACAAACTCGTCCTCATCTGGGGCCTGATCACCTGTCTCCAGGCCTTGGGCCAGAAACAGGTGCATGTATTCACTAGTAAAGCCGGGCGTGGAGAAGAAACGGAGCAGGTTCGTCCATTCACGCGCACGGTATCCGGTTTCCTCCGCCAGTTCACGCTTCGCACACTCCAGCGGATCCTCGTCCGGGTCAATCTTTCCGGCCGGTATTTCCACCAGTTCCCGACCCACCGGGTAGCGGAACTGGCGCACTAAGATCACATTTCCCTGCCCATCCAGCGCCACCACCGCCACTGCTCCGGTGTATTCAACGACTTCCCTGGTACTGGTTTGCCCGTTTGGCAGTTCCACCGTATCGACCCGCAGGTTCAGGATACGGCCCTTAAAGGCATACTCGGATTGCAACCTTTTCTCGGTCAGCTTCAATCCCGATTCACTTCCATTCCAGAAACTTGCCGGATCCGACGCGCCCCGGGTATATTGCTTTTGGCGCGGGGTACCTTAAAACTGAGCTTATCATATTTGTGCCTAGGAGGTTTCAAAATGAGTATCAGACGCTGGGATCCGATCTCGGAACTCTCCACCTTGAGGGATCAGATGAACCGAATGTGGGACTCGGTTCGCCCCGTGATGCGTGAGCCCCAGGCACCGCGCATCGACCTGCACCAGACGGAAGATGAGGTCATCGCCATCGCTGAACTTCCCGGAATCGAATCCAAGGAAGACATTGAGGTCGAGGTAACCAAGGAGGCCATCTCCTTGCGCGGAGAATTCCGGCGGCACCAAGATGTACCCGACGAAGACTACATCCATTCCGAGCGCTACATCGGGAGCTTTTCCCGTACCATACCTTTACCTGTGGAAGTAAAGCCGGAAGAGGCACAGGGCAGCTTCACCAACGGGCTGCTGGAGATTAGAATACCCAAAACCGAGGCCGGCAAGCAGAAACGCTCCTACCGAGTACCGATCGCCTAGCAGACGTTGCGTACCTGCAACCGGCAAGACTAGCGTCGCCAAAAACATACCAGCAACAGATCCTTGGGGCAAACAAACCGAGAGGCGGGGCTTTTACCCGCCTCTCATGCTCCGGCTAGCGACCAAACCCATCAGAATAAGCTCTGGCCAGGGGTTCTGACTGAGAGCCCCCTTGTGTGTCCCGATGAGTGCCCTATTGAAGTTGTAATTGAAAAGTATTGAGCTATTTGCGATGCTCGGAAACCGGAGTAAATAGGGCGTTTTAGGGCAGAGGCAGAAACATTTTACCCCGGCCCGATCCAGGTTTTATGCGGGTTGTGGGGATGGGTAGCCGGCGGATTGGCAAAATTGACCCCAGAGGAGAAAAGCGAAGAAAAAGCGAAAGAGAATGAGAAATAAGAAGGAAAACCCCCTTTTGTGGAGAATTCTTTTTGTTGAAGCTAAAAAGAACCACAAGGAGGTTTTCCCTTATGGCTATTATACCACAACAACGCCTTTTTGGGTGGCGGGAAATTGACGAACTGGGTGACTTGGAACGTTTTTTGCTCGTAAGAAGATGAAGCTGCGACTTGGGGAATACCCATGCCGGGCGTGGGCATTGCCCTATCGGGGGCAAAAATGGTTACAACGCAAAACGCTTAGTGAGCATACCCCTTGAATACCTTGAATTCTTGTCAAGGGGTATGCTATAGTATTTTCTGGTAGTTTTTTAAGCGGTTTTTAAGTTCAGTTTATCAAAGAGGATAATCTTTCGTGCACTAATGGATATGGTCTGGGTTCACTCCGTTAAATGCCAAACGGCACAAAACCTCGGTGAGAAGGGTAACCAGGGTACCTACCCCCCCCCAATTTCTTCCATTTCTGAGGCGGGAACCCGCAGGAACGCCTCCACCACGAGCGGGTCGAATTGCCGCCCTGCTCCCCGGCGCAGCTCCTCGATTGCTTCTTCGGCCGTGCGTGGGCGCCGGTAAGGCCTGTCGGAGGTCATGGCGTCGTAGGCGTCGGCCGCGCCGATAATGCGCGCCAGGAGGGGTATCTCCTCCCCGGCCAGCCCGTCTGGGTAGCCGCCCCCGCCGTAGTTCTCATGGTGGTGCCGTATGGCAGCGACCACCTGCGGAGGAAACCCGGACGGCTCCACGATTCTGGCCCCCACCACAGGGTGGCTCTTAACCTCCTCCCACTCCGCCGGCTCAAGGGGTCCGGGCTTTAAAAGAATGCTCTCGGGCACGCCGATTTTACCTATGTCGTGCAGGAGCGCGGTCAGGTAGAGCTGCTCCTGCTCCTCATCGCTTAGGCCAAGGACGCGGGCGCACGCCTGGGCCAGCTGGGCCACCCGCACGGAGTGCCCCCGCGTGTAGGTGTCCTTGGCCTCCAGGGCCGCTGCCAGCGCCTCCAGGGCGCTCAGGTAGTACCGGCGCAGGGACTCGTACAGGCGGGCGTTTTGCAGCGCCAGCCCCACCTGGGCCGCCACGGTGGCCAGATACCCAAGCTCCTCCTTTGACCAGCGCTTTGGTTCCGGAGAGTAGACCTTCAGGGTGCCCAGTATCTTCCCCCCCGTTCTTACCGGCGCCACGGCCATTGCCCGCACCTCGGGTGCGTAATAGGGCAGTTGCATGCCGGGCCCGGCAGCGGCCGTATCGTCCACCGCAACGGGCTCCTCTCTCCGGAGCGCTTCGCCCAGCAGGCTGCCCTCCGGCCGGGCACGGGCCGCCCTCTCCTGCAGCTCCGCGCTCATACCCGAACTGGCCTTGAGCACCAGTTCGCCCGTCTCCCCGTCAAGCAGGCGCAGCACACACCATTGCGCGCCCAAGACATCCCTCACCCCCACCAGGGCCGTCTCGAGTACCTTGCCCTCATCAAGGTGGCCAGCCAGCGCCTGCCCCAGGTCGACCAGGCGTTCCAGCATGGCCGCCTTTGCCTGGAGCCAGCGATAAAGGCGGGCGTTCTGCAGCGTTAGCCCCAAGCCCGCGCCCAGGGTGGTCAGGAAAGCGGCCTCGTCTTCGCTAAAGGACGCGCCTTCAGGCAGGCCCGCTACGGTCAGCACACCCGTCACCTTGCCCCCTACCGTGAGGGGCACGGCTATCGCCGGCCTCCTTTCTGCGGCCGTACCGGCCCCGGGGCGGCTGTCGAAGTGTACGGCGCGCCCTTTCCGCTCAACGGCGGCAACAACTTCACCAGCCGGCACGATCCGCAACTCGTCGCCGCGCCCCAGGGTCGCCGCCGTCTCGGCAGCCACGGCCGCGGGCGTCTCCTCGCTCAGCATCACCACGGACCCGCTGGTGGCGCCGGTCACCTTCAGCACCGCCTCCAGGGCCTGCTGCGCCACCTCGCTTACTTCGAGGCTGCCGGACACCGTCCGGAAAAAGTCGTAGAGAAAGGCGAACTGGTCCGCTTTTTTCCGGGCGCCCCGCGGCTCCGCCTCCCTGGCAAGCTTGTCCCTGTACATGGCGTCGTCGGCATCCTTGTATGCCTCGACCAGCGAACGCCCCGGGTCTTCGGCCGTGGCCGTGCCCACCGAAATGCTCAAGGGGAACTCGGGGCGCCCCGCATTATTCTCCTCCACTGCCTGGGTGATGCGCCGCGCCACTTCCTCCGCTGCCACCCGGTCCGTTTGCGGCAGCACCACGGCAAATTCATCTCCGCCGACCCGGGCCACCAGTTCGGACCCCCTGACGCAGCTGGCGATCACCCGGGCGGCGCGGCGCAAAAGCTCGTCACCCCGCGTGTGGCCCAGGGTGTCGTTAACCATCTTCAGGTCGTCGAGGTCGCAGAGGATGAGACTTACAGGAAAGGAGCGACCTTTCTCCAGCCGCCGCAGTTCCTCCTCGAAGAAGGCACGGTTGTAAAGCCCGGTGAGAGCGTCATGGGTGCTCAAGTGCCTCAGTTCATCCTCCATCTGCTTGCGCTCGCCGATGTCGCGGATGCACTGGGCCGCCCCGAGCAGGTTCCCCGCCTCATCATAGATTGGCGCCGCAATGGTCCAGAAATAAAGGCCTCTGCCGCCGTAAGCGTAAGGGGCAAAACCTTCGCCGGCAAGAACATGGTCCTTCCTCTCGATCTTCTCGTATCCAATCTCCCACTCTTTGCCGTTGCCGAGCAGAATGTTCACGAGGATGGGCCTGCGTTCCCCATAAAACGGGACGGCGTAGGCGTATTCACCCTTGTCCAGCACTTCTTCCTTCCTGACTCCCGTCATTTCTTCTATGGCCCGGTTCCACACGACCACCTTGCCTGCACGGTCGACGGCCAGGACGCCATCCGGGAAGGAGTCGACAATCCTCTCGAGAAGACCCAGTTCCCACTCTGTTTTTTCCGTTCGCTGTCCTGATTTCACGCTATCCACCATCCCTTAAAACGTTTTTCTTTTAATCTCAGTATGAATTAGGCTTGGTTGCCGTACCACCAAAAGGCCTCAAAAGCCTCCGTTTGTAGGCAACATCGGGTCTTAACAGAACCAAGCACTTTTACAATACCTTGCTCAGCATTTTTTCTATGCACTCCTCATCCTCTAAAAACAAAACATTTCTGCTTTCAAATTCAGGTCTTTTAACTCCATAAAAGGCACTGACGTCCGCCGCAGGTGTACCGGACATGATAAAGGAATTTAAAATAATCTGTTTTTCGGTACATAAAGGTTGTAACCGGTCTTCCAGTTCTTTTATGATCTTGTAAAATTGTATTTTGGGATTATTGATATTCCTTTCCAACATCATGATGCCCTTTGGGTCAATAAATGTTATATACTGCTTGTTAGTTTCACTTCAACTTTGACACCCTGCCCCATGGAAATCCAGTGAACTCAAGGCTTTCAGGGCATGTAAAAGAGACGTACCACTACATTCCCCCAATATATGCCAGTGCTTAGCGGTTAGTCGGTGTCAC
>Ga0180017_100034_pt1 | contig 57000 bp, 58 predicted proteins | sample KR46_S_MetaG_FD_129674 | JGI IMG/M metagenome (GOLD analysis project Ga0180017, IMG submission 129674) | Groundwater microbial communities from the Olkiluoto Island deep subsurface site, Finland - KR46_S_MetaG | ecosystem: Environmental > Aquatic > Deep subsurface > Groundwater | place: Finland...
CCCCGCCACAATCCCAAAGAGCCCCAGGAAGACCGCCAGCAGGAGGTACACAAAGCGCAGCATGCGTACGGATACGGACAGTTCGTAGTTGGGTATGGCAAAAGAACCAAGGGCGGTCACCGCCACAACTACAATCAGAATGGGACTGACAATATTGGCCGCCACCGCCGCCTGGCCCAGGATTAAGGCGCCGACGATCCCCAGGGTGGTTCCGACCGTGCCCGGGATACGGATCCCAGCCTCCCGGATCAGTTCAAAGGCCAGCTCCATCATCAGGATTTCCAGGATGGTCGGAAAGGGCACCGCCTCCCTGGCACCGGTCATGGCCAGCAGGAGATCCGTAGGGATGAAGTCCTGGTGATAGGTCACCGCAGCCACGTAGAAGGCCGGCAAGAGCATAGCCACCGCCAACCCCACGTAGCGCACCACGCGGGCGAAGGTGCCTCCCGGCCAGCGGATATAGGCGTCCTCCGCAGCCTGCATCAGTGAAAAGAAAGTGGTTGGAACAATCAATACCCAAGGGTTTCCGTCCACCAGGATAGCCACTCGGCCCTCGATCAGGTTGGCCGCCACCCGGTCCGGACGCTCGGTGCTCAGCGCCTGTGGTGACAGAGGCGTGTCCGTGTCCTGGACCATCTGCTCAAGAATGCCGCTTTCGTGGATGAAGTCTGCTTTCAGAGACTGCAGCCGACGGAGGACTTCTTCGACCAGTTGTGGATTAGCGATATCGTCCAAGTACATTATGGCGCACTGGGCTTGGCTCATCTCACCGACCTTTACAAACTTGCTCACCAGCGAAGTCCGGCGCAGGTATTTCCGCACCAGGGTGATGTTGGCGCGGATCTGTTCGGTGAAGGCTTCCTGGGGACCCCGAATCACCGCTTCCACTTGGGGGGTGGAGATGCCCCGGTGTTCCCAGGCCCGGGTCTCCACCGCCAAGGCCCGGTCCTGCCCGTCCACCACCACCACTGTCAGGCCGTTCATTACGTTGTCTGCCAGCTCCTGGTAGTTGCGCACGGTGACGACCTCGTTCCCTGGCAGCAAGCTTTCCGCCACCCGGTCCATGAGGCTGTCCACCAACTTCTTTCCCGGATCAGGCCGCAGAGACGGAAAGAACATCAGGGGCTGCAGAATGGCCATGTTCTGCGTCGATTTATCCGCCAGGCCGTCGTAAAAGACCATCAATGCCTGCAGCGGCGGCTCCATGCCGATGATGAACTGCCGGATGACCACGTCGTTGTTCTCCGGGGAGCGGAAGAGCTTTCCCAGCGTCTGTTTGATCTCCTGCAGGTCGGTCGGCAGGGGCACATCCTGGTTGATCAGATCCGCCAGCCGTTCGGTCTCCGCCTTTTTCCGCTTAAATTGTCGCCTGTCCCCCGCCGGAGCCTGTTGCTGATCCTCCTGCGACCCCGACTCAAATAGCGACTGGTATTCCTGCGGCTCTCGAAACAGTACTCTACGAGAAAGCTTAGAGAAAAGAGACAATAATCATCACCTCATTTCGGGTCTACCGATAAGGTTTCCAAAGGTGCGTCGGCTATGTACCTTTGCCTGAAGGCTTGGTGCGAAGGCCACCCCGGGCCGCACCGGACCGGGGCCCGTCTCCGGACTTCAGCCCGCCTTTCTGCTGATTCTTCCGGCTTCGCCAAATTTCCGCCGCCAGGAGCGTGCCCACGACCAACCCCACCGGTACCACCGACCAAGTGATCAAAAGGTTAAAGGAAATCTGAACGGCGGAAATGATGTTCGGGAATAGGAACGACACCGCGATGACGATTACGGATATGGGGAACAGGAATGGACGGTAGTAGGGCATCTTTAGGATGCGGGCAGTTACCGCCGCCGCCCCGTACAGGCCTGCGGTCATGGAAATCAAACCGGCGAACATCCAAAGCGGCAGGAAAATGGTTTCGAGGCGTACCAAGAACCGGCCGAGGTTTATCGCCCTGCTGACTTCGAAGATCGGGAGAACCAGCTCGTGGGCTACCGGGAACGGATATACCATCGAGGTCACGAGGATGATGGAAAATACGGTCAGACCGGAAATCAGAACCGTAGCCAGGCCAACGGTGCGCATCACGCCGGAAGCCAAAAAGGGGGCGATAATAGCGAGCAGGATGATATCCGAACCCACCCCCAGGGTGCTACCCACTCCCTTGACCAGTCCCCAGGGGCCGGGACCCAGTAGCGGATACAAGCCGTGGCTTTCCCAGAGGTTTGCGGTGAGGGCCAGGAGCACAAACACCCCGAACAGAAAGGGCAGGAAGAAGAGCCAGGCCACCCGGGCCAGGGTGTCGATACCCATATAGGCCACCGCCAACATGGCCGCCATAAAGGCTAGTAAGACTACACTGAGGGGGGTGTTCGGCAAAAACGCGGTCAGCAGAAACTCGCCGAACTGGCGCAGTTCAAGGGCGACCAAACCGATCAAGAAGATTAGCAGCATCAGCGCTAGGAAAATATTGGGGATGGGGCCCACCAGTTCTTCGCCGATTTCCACGATCGTTTTTCCGGGATGCCGGTTGAGCAACCACACCAGGACCAGCACCCCGACCACGCCCAGAGGAAGATGCGCCAACACGATCAGCCAGGTGCCCGACAGGCCCCAGTCAAAGATGAATGCCAAGTATGGAATAAAGGCCTTGGCCACCAGGAAGATGGTCAGGAGACCCACGGCCTCCCGCAGCCCGATTTTTGGTGATTCGCTCATCCAATGCCTCCACAAAACCTCTTAGCGGGTAACATTCCCCATTGCTGCCAGAAGAATGTGAAAGTAGAATAAAGGCTTCCAACTGAACCATGCCGCCTGACAGGGCCCATCCGCGTATCTTGTCGAGCCCCTTTAAACCGCCGGAAATACTCGCTAGCACGCATACTTACCTACCCGGTTGCTGAAACTAAGGAACAGCGGCTCAGTCGGCGGAACGTTCATCCTGCCGACGATTCTGAGGAGGTACGGAATTGCAGAGAACAGAGCAAGACACCGTTTTCGTTGGATTCCTGGGAGGCCTGATCGGAGGACTGGCCAAGCTCGCCGCTGATGTGGCCTTTTTTATCCTGGGCATCGCTAAGACCACAGAGGCCCATTTAGCCGCGCAGGCCTTTTTGCCCACCGGTACCGCAATCACGCTGTCCGCTCTGGCTTTGGGGGTCGCTGTGGACTTGGGCATTGCGGTGGCGCTGGGAATCGTTGCCGCCTATATCATCGCTTTCACCGGCCGGGACTACCTACTGCTCAAAGGACTGATCTTTGGTGCTCTGTTATATGTCTTTGGCTACGGCTTAGTGGCCCAGGCCTTCTTGCCTACGGTCGTGCTGCGGCCTGACTTAGCTACCAGTGCTGTGTTTCTCTTGACCCATCTGGTGCTGGGTGCGGTGACCTTCCTGGTCATCGGCCAGTTTCAGACTGAAGTGTGCGATGCTCAATGAAGATTAAACCCGAGCAATTAAAGGATATGGTCAGGCTACGTCTTCAACCCTCAAAGGGCCGTACCCAAATTAGTGATGCAAAAGCGCAGCCCGGTCGGGAAAAGCCTCCCCTGGTCTGGCTGGAGACCAACACTTGTCACGGCAATATCTTGTCAGTGATGAATATCGCCAACCCCACCTTCCCGGAACTCATGGAAGACATCTTCGACCTACGGTACAGCAACACCCTGATGTTCGGACAGGGCAGCCAGCCCATTGAAGTACTGGAGGCGGTAATGGCCGGGGAGATCAAAGACTACTTCCTGGTGGTGGAGGGCACCGTACCAACTAAAGATAACGGCATCTACTGTGTAATCGGCCTAAAAGACGGACAGAATTACACGGCCCTGCAGGCGGTGCGCGACCTGGGACCTGAGGCGAAGTATGTCATCGCCGTGGGCTCTTGCGCAGCCTGGGGACTGCCCTTTGGTGCCTACCCCAACCCTTCTGGATCAAAGCCAGTGTCGGCGGTGATCAATCGGAAGGTGATCAACGTGCCGGGCTGTCCGACCAACCCCGAATGGGCGGTCGGCACTCTGGTTCACCTGGCTATGTACGGTGAACCCGAGCTGGACAGTCTGAACCGACCGGTGATGTTCTACGGCGAGACCATTCATAACCTGTGCACCCGGCGGCACTACTACGAAAGCGGCATCTTCGCCAAAAAACTCGGGGAGCCCTGGTGTATGTTCAAGATCGGGTGCAAGGGGCCGGTCACCTATGCCGACTGCCCCAGTCGGCAGTGGAACGGGGAACACGTAAACTGGCCGGTCGGGGCCAACACCCCGTGCATCGGCTGTACCAGCCCGGAGTTTCTGGAACGAACGGCACCGTTCTTCAAGCACCTTCCGGATATCCAACTGCCCGGGGTGCGGGTGGCTTCGGACCGGGCAGCTCTAGCCACCGGGGCGGTCACCGCCCTCGGGATCGGAGCGCACCTGGCTGGACAGATCGCCACGGGCAGGCTACAGAAGACACTCAAAAAGGGGTTCTCCGGCTCGTTCCGGATTAAGAAGGGCAAGCCCAAATGATGTCGCTGGCCCGCAGAGAGGTTAGTGCACTTATGGCCCGTAGCAAGATCACAATCAGTCCGACAACAAGATCCCTCGGTCCAGCCAATCTGGAGGTATGGGTCGAACAGGGCCGGGTGGTTGACGCCCGCTGTGCTACCGGGGTCTTTCGTGGCTTTGAGTTAATCCTTAAGGACCGGGACCCCCTGGATGCCCCCTACATTACCCAGCGCATCTGCGGCATCTGTCCGGCGGCGCACAGTACGGCGGCTTCCCTGGCCCTGGAGAACCTCACCGGGGTACGACCTCCGTGGAACGGCAACGTCCTGCGTAACCTGCTCCTGGCCGGGAATACACTGCAGAACCACCTGCGTCACTTCTATTTTCACGTTATCCCGGACTACGTCCCGGGGCCGGAAAAGCCTCCCTTTGTGCCCCGGCCGACCAAAGACTACCGGATGGACAAAGCGGCCAACAAACGCCTGCTAAACCACTATTTTGACGCCTTTACCTACAGCCGGATGGCTTACGAATTGGATGCCCTGCTGGGCGGCAAGGGACCCCACCCCCACTCCATTCTCCCCGGGGGGAGCACCGTTCCCCCGACAGCTCCGGTATTGATGGATATCCAGGCCAGACTGAACCGGATCAAGCGGTTTATCGATGAATCTATGGTTCCGGACGTGCATACCCTGGCCCAATTCTATCCGGAATACTACCAGATCGGAAGCCGTTCAGTGAGGCTGTTGGCCTTCAGTATGTTTCCCAAAACACCTGAAGACAGGGAGGACCGGTATTTCCCGGCAGGCGTTGTCCTCGACGGGAAGACTTTGCCGCCAGATCCAAAGAAAATCCGCGAGCATTTTCGATTTGCTTACTTTAAGGATCCGGGTAAACCTGAACACCCCACGGCAGCCAGTACGAAACCCCGGCCAAACAAAGAAGGTGCTTATTCCTGGAGCAAGGCACCGCGTTATGACGGCATGGGTTTGGAAGGGGGGTCACTGGCACGGCTCTGGGTCACCGGTGATTACCGTAAGGGAGTATCGGTGATGGATCGACTGGTGGCACGGGTGATGGATACCCGGATTATTGCGGGGATGATGATTGAATGGCTTGACCAGTTGAAGCTGGGGGAACCGATCTTCAATCATTTTGAGGTTCCCAGCGAAGGGGAAGGTCTGGGACTGACCGGAGCAATGCGCGGCCCGCTGGGACACTGGATAAAGGTAGAAGGCGGGCGAATCGCGAGTTACCAGATTATCACCCCCTCGGCCTGGAATTTCTCCCCGCGTGATGACCGGGGGAACCCGGGACCTTTTGAGGAGGCACTGATCGGAACCCCTATTGAGGATGAATTGCTGCCGGTCGAGATCGGGCGTGTGATGCGGTCTTTTGACCCCTGCATGGCCTGCGTCACCCACGTGTACACTCCCAGCCGTCTAGTACAGCGCTTTGTTATCTAGTCTCAGGTATTATGTAGCCCAGGCAGAGGAGGGCGTCAACCTTGAAAACGCTCCGCCACCCCTTCCCGATCCGCATCTGGCACTGGCTGTTTGCCCCCGCGATGATCCTGGAGGTCATCACTGGCCTGTCCCTTTCCTACCCCAATCCGGCTCCCGGCCTTCCCAACCTGCGTTCCGTTAAGAAGGCCCACTTTACCGTCGGGTTCATCCTGGCCGGACTCTACATCGCGTACCTTTTCGACCGGCGCAAGTATCCGGACATCTTCCCCACACCGAAGGACCTCTTTATCGGGCTGCCCAAGTTTCTGTCCTACGAGTTTTTCCTGACCAAGAAGAAACCCAAGTTTGAAAAGTATAACCCCGGGCAGAAATTCCTCTATACCCTCTGGCTGTTTCTGATCCCCTTCTTGCTTGTCCTGGGCCTGTTCCTGTATCTGCCACGCCTGTTCATGCGCCCCCTGGCTTGGATCGGCGGACTCAACAATGCGCGCCGTCTGATCCACCTGGGCACCGTAGTAATGGCCGCCAGCATATCCGGACACATCTTCTTCGGGCTCACCCACAGCATTGAGGTTTTAAAGTCGATTTTCATCGGTTCCTTCAACCCCCAAAAACAGTAGGGTCAAACTAGCGCTGAGGCGCGTTTTACTTAGTCTTCCGGTTCCTACTTCCGTCCTCTTTTCCTCCCCAAGCCAGCCCGGCGGCGGTCATTCTACGACGTACGTAAGCCAGTTGATCGCGCAGGGGCAGGTCTTTGGGACAATTGTCCATGCAGCCCATCAAGCCCATGCAGCCAAAAATCCCGTCTTCCGACCCCAGCACCTCGTAGTGCTGTGCCTCACTGCGCTCGTCACGCGGGTCCAACAAGAAACGGGCCAGGCGGTTGATGCCCGCTGCCCCGATGAACTCATCCTGGACGTGTACCTTTGCACAGGCCGCAATGCAGCAGCCGCACTCGATACAGCGATCAGCTTCAAAAATCTTCAGTGCCGTCTCATTATCCATGCGTTCCTCTAGGATACTGTGTGCGAATGCCCGTGATGTGTGCAGCCAGGCCCCGGTTCGCAGGGCAAGAAGGCGAAACCAGGTACCGGTGTCCACCGAAAGATCCCCGATCAGTTTAAAAAGGGGCAGCGGAAATAGCGTCGTCCGGGCCGGGAGATCCCTGGTAAACGTCTTGCACCCCAATCTGGGTTTCCCGTTGATCAGCATCCCGCAGGAACCGCATAACGCTGTGCGGCAGACAAAGTCAAATAAAAGGGACGGATCGTGTTCCTCACGGATTCTGGTCAGGGCGATAAAGACATTCATACCCGGTGTTTCTTCAAGTTCAAAGGTCTGCATTCCCGGCTTTGTCCAGCCTGCAGACGGGTTATAGCGGAAAATGTCTAGGGTAAGCTTACGGCCCATATCTCGACCTCTTCTGTTGTTTAGGTAATTGCCGTACCGTGGTTAACCGCTCCCCAATGACGGGGTGGACGCGCGGTTACCAGGCGGCAGTTCGGTAATGACCACGGGTTCGTATTTCAAAACAGGCTGTTCGGCCCCAGGCGGCCAGTAGGCCAGGGTGCGCTTCAGCCAGTTGACATCGTCACGGTTCGGGTAGTCCTCGCGAAAGTGGGTGCCCCTGCTTTCCGTTCTGGCGAGAGCGCCGCAGGCGATGCAAAGGGCCAGGCGAACCATGCCCGGTAATCGTAAGGCGCTACCCAATTCGGGGTTGGCCCCCCGGCCGGTAGAAATAAGCTCAACCCTTTCCGCACGTTGATGCAGTTCCTGGAGTTGGGCCACCGCGTTATTGAGCCCGCCACCCTTTCGAAATATGCCGACATGCTCCATCAGGATGCCCTCCATCCGTCTCTTCAACTCGTAGACGTTTTCCCGCCCGTTCTCTCCGGAGACAATGCTCTTTATACGATGCTCCTGTGCCGCCAGGCATTCCTCCACTATCCGCGAGGACCACTCCAGGGTGTGTCCCAGGGCGTACTCGGCAACCCTTTTCCCGACAACCATCCCGGCCACAATCGTTTCGGCCAGGGAGTTGCCGGCAAGGCGGTTGAACCCGTGCAGATCCCAGCAGGCGGCCTCGCCCACGGCGAACAGCCCTCTAATACCATAGGCCGCGCCGTCGATGTTTGTTCTTACCCCACCCATTATGTAATGCTGGGATGGACATACCGGGATCAGTTCCCTGGCCGGGTCGATGCCCCCGAAAACCCGGCAAACCGTGTCTACGCCTTTCAGGTGTCGGTCGATGTGTCCCGGCCCAAGGTGACGGATATCCAGCCAGAGGTGAGGGCCGTGCGGCCCGTCCACCCCCAGGCCCGCCCGGATACGCTCCTGCATGTACCGGGCGGTTTCATCCCGGTAGGGCAGTTTCTTGTTTTCCGGCTCGTATTCAGGTACAAAGCGGACGCGGTTACGGTCCAGCAAGTAGCCGCCACCCCCCTCGCTGACGGGGATCCAGGTCGGCGGCATTGTCTTGGGGTGGAATTGCACGGCCTCCATGTTTCCCAGGCAGGCCAGACCGGTATCCAGCGCCAGGGACAGGCCCGTGCCCTCGTTGATGACGGAATTGGTGGACACGCCGTAAAGGCGTCCACAGCCGCCGGTGGCGATAACGGTCGCCTTCGCCAGGTAAGCCCGCAAATCACCCGATCTCAGGCATCTGGCTACGGCCCCCAGGCATTTCTGACCGTTGTGAATCAGCGAGACCGCTTCCGTACGGTCGTGCACGGTAACACCCAAGCTGAGTGTCATCGCGTCAAGAGCGTAGAGCAGACTGTGCCCCGTACCTTCAAAAACGTAGCAGGTCCGCCACTTTGTCGCACCCTTGGCCTTCTTTGAGGCGATTAGTCCGGCGCCGGCCTCAGGCTCTACCACGATGCTGGCATCCGGTGTCTCCCTCCGACCAGCCGTAATTCTGGTCCAGGGCACACCCCACTGCTCCGTCTGCCGGACGGCGGCGGGGACCGTATTGGCAAACAGGCGCACCACGTTCTGATCACAGCCCCAATCGGCACTCTTTACCGTATCCTTGAAATGGATGTCCGGGCTGTCTCCCAGGCCCATTGTGCCGTTTCCCAGCGCGGCCTGCAGCCCTCCCCGCGCCACCGTGCTATGTGAGCGTCTGGGTGGAACCAGGCTAAGAACCGTGGTCTTCAACCCGCGGGAGGAGACTTCGATAGCCGTGCGTTCGCCCGCCAACCCGGACCCGATGATCAAGACATCCGTAAGATGGATATCGGCCTTTGTCACCGAATGCATCCCAGCCTGAAGAGCGCCCAGAGGGCCCCCACGTTCACAGCTAAGATAAAGGCGATAGCCGCACCCACGGCAAGACCGAGGGAACGCCGGCGGATTTTCGCCCACTTCACAAACTGGCGGTATATGCCGACCCCGGAGTGGTACTCGGCAACCAGTAGCAGGATAATGTAGAACAAGAGATAGTCGGCCTGAACACGCCGGGCGCTCTTGACCGCCTCGATGGGCCAGTCAATCAGTACAACCCAGATGTGAATCGCGGCTAGAACGAGAATGGCCAAACCGGTGACGACTTGCAGAGCCCAGCCATACGTGTCCGTATGTCTCATCATTCCTGCGACCCGCCAGACAGACCGGTGCTCCCTGAAACCGGTCGGAATCCGGCGCGCCACACTCCCGATATGAGCTACGGCGATCAGGAATACCAACGCGATACCCACCTGAGTCAAATAGTATTGCTCCAAGAACCTCGAAAGGGTGTTAAAGGTCGAAGCTCCGAAAATGACGGTCACCACGAAAAAAGCGTGGACCCAGAGAAAACCCACCAGCAGAATACCGCTGGTAAACCCCGTGAGTTCCAAGTACATGTCGGTCCTGGGGTTTTGATCCAAAGCTTTCGCCCGCACCATCGTCGATCATTCCTTCCATCAGTTCCCCTGGGTGATGGCATATGCTATCCGGCCTTCCCGTTGAAGGTCTCCGCCGTGAATATCATTGTTCACCACTAGAGGGAGATCAACGGCAGTGTACTCGTATATGGCTTCCGCCCCCAGTTGAGGATATGCGGCCAGGCGTACCTTCTTTATGTACATGCTCAAGAGGGTCGCGATGCCGCAGGTGGCACCGAAATAGACGGCCCGGTGATGACGCATGGCCTGCAGCACTTCGGCCTTACGGTAGCCCTTAGCGATAACACCCTTCACGCCCTGGCCCAGCAGGGCCGGAGTATAGTCGTCCATGCGTTCCGCCGTAGTCGGGCCGGCCGAACCCAATATGCGGCCCGGAGGCGTCGGCGTTGCCACCGCGTAGTAGATGACCTGATTGGACAGATCTACGGGGAGCTTTCGGCCGTAGCCGAGATACTGTACCAGTTTCTTGTGGGCGGCGTCACTGACCGTGTAGATCTTCCCGCTGAGCGCCACGTGATCGCCCGCTGCCAGGGTTTGCACCACTTCGTCGGTTAGGGGTGTGTTGACCCTTTTAATCACCAAATCCACCTCCTAAACTTGCGGTCTATATTTCCGCTGTCTTGTAGCGGGCCGCGCAGCACAGCAGGTTCACCGCCACCGCCATGGAGGCCATGTGGGTGGGGTAGGTTTCAATATGGACGTCCAGTACCGTGATCCTGCCCCCGCGGCCCATCGGACCGATACCCAGCTTGTTAACGGCGTCGAGCAGTTCATCTTCCATGTGCGCCTTGATCTCTTCGGGGTGCCTATGCCCAACGGGGCGAAACAGGGCTTCCTTGGAAATCAGGGCCGCCTTTTCCAGTGTCCCGCCGATCCCGACGCCCACGACCAAAGGAGGGCAGGGGTTCGGCCCCGCCCGTTCCACGGTGTCAACAACAAATTCCTTGATTACCTCCCACCCTTTCGACGGGTTGACCATTTTGGCCGTGCTCATGTTCTCGCTGCCCGCACTCTTAGGCATGAGCGAAATCTTAATCCGGTCTCCGTCAACGATGCGGCAGTGAATTACGGGAGGGGTATTGTCCTTGGTATTAGTTCGCTCAATGGGGTCGTTAACCACAGATTTGCGGAGGTAGCCTCTCTGGTAGGCGTCCCGCACGCCCTCGGTAATAGCCCCGTATAGGCTACCCCCGGTCACTTGCACGTCCTGCCCCAGGTCGATGAACACAACGACGATACCTGTATCCTGGCAGATAGGCAGCCTGTTTTCGGCAGCAATAGCCGCGTTGGACAGTAACTGGGCAAAGACCTCCTTCCCGTAGGGGGAGATCTCCTCCTCGAATCCTCTTTGAAAGGCTGAGTGGATGTTCTCCTCTAACACGAAGTTCGCCTCTTCACAGAGCCTCGCCACCACCTCGGCGACCAACATGGCCTCGACAGTACGCAATTCCCGAAACCTCCCTTGCGAAGTGGTACCACTCACAGTACTGCGGTTGTTTTTTATTCTTATCAAAGATTAGCCGGGGTATGTAAACAGGAGTCTGAATCAGTATTGCCTGCTCCAGGAGCATAGTAGTGCCTGGTTACCATCCGGACTGCTCCACAGCGGTGGCTGGACAAGTTGTTAGATGCCAATCGGATACAAAAGAGCTCTTGTGGGTATGCCTAGTCAATCAAATAGTTCCCGGCAACCGGGACAGAGCGGTGCCCCCAGACGGCCCAGGAGCAGGCCGAGAGTCCGGCAGCCGGGTACCCCAAGCCACAGCGGCGGGTAAAGGAAACCCATCGCCATAAACCCCAGGCTCCCACCCGCTCCGCTCAAGAAAGCCGTTTTCCACATCGGCAGGACATTCTCAATCTGTGCTTCGCAATGAACACAACGCAACAGCCTTCACCCCCTGGTTCACTGCAAAAACTAAAACAACTAAACCCTGACCCGCGGTTTCTGCTATACTCGACGTATGATCGGTCGAGTATCCGTCACAACCGTCGTTATCAAAGGGGTCAACGGTTACGGTGTCCGTGTTTCCGACCCCGCGGCCACCGTTCAAGACTACCTGGACGTGGTAAATGAGGCTATTGAACGCGGTAGACTATTCCGTGGGCGGGCCGAACGGGCCGATTGTCTGGGCTGTGATCTCTGCTGCCAAGAGCGGATTCCCCTGACTTCCATAGATGTGCTGCGGCTGTACAGCCCGCTTGTACCGGAGCCACTGACCGCGTTTATTCGCAAACACGCTCATATATCCGTAGACGGTGGTGCCGTGGATATCACCCTACGCCGGGACCGTCAGGGACGCTGCCTCTTCCTGCGTCCGGGTGAAGGGACCTGCCGTATTTACGACCTCCGTCCCTTGGTTTGCCAGACTTTCATCTGCTGTCCTCAAACCAAGCGCGCCCGTAGGCTTCGCGAACAGATCGTCAACGTGGGCGAGGACGAACTGGTTCGTCAATGGCTTATGGAAAACCAGCGTCTGAACACCACGCCGCATATCGACGAAACATCCGGCAGACACCGGGTTAGGCTGGATGATTGGCCACTCACCCCGTTTAGCGGCAAAAAAGCCTATGATGAAGTGCTGCTAAGGAGTGTGTGCTCACCCGCGGTGTGGGGCGACATCATTGCCTGAGCCGCATTCCTCATCCATTCTATGATTGAGCCCTTGGTTGCGGATACCCTGTCGCTAGGCAACCCCCCCCATGAAAACGGCAAGGGCTCTTATGAAGAACCCTTGCCGTTCGAAAACACCTGCCGTTCGGGAGCGGAGCCTTACCACTCCTCCAGCCCGTATTTCTCAAATTCGCTGGTGTGAGCTGCCAACTGACTGGCCAATTCGTTTCTTTCCCGTTTCAGGCGCTTCACGGTGGCCTGCAGTTCGGCCACCTGCGCCGAGCCTTCGGACACCGTTGCTTCACCATTCCTGGAGCGAACCAGTCGGACACAGATGTCTTCGATCTTGTACAAGTGACGATGCAGTTCGTCTAACTCCTTAACCGGTCCAACGCTCCGGATTTGGTTGATCTCATGGTGCATCACCATTTGCGCCAGAAAATCCTTGGTGCTCATTCCCGATCGCTCTACGAGTTTCGTTAAGCGATCCCGTGTCTCCTGATTCATTTTTACGGAAAACACGACGTCTGCCATTTACCAGATGCCTCCCATCATAATTTGGCTGCTTACCGGCAGCCCCGGTAGACTTTTAGTATACTCCCATGGCGGGGATAGTCAAGGGGCGGACAAGATAATTTTTAACAAAAAGGTCCAAGCCTCAGCACGGGTGCTGTGGGAGTTTGTCACCACGCCTCCGAAGCGTGTTTGAGATGGGTTGATGTCATAGCAAATTCTCATAAGAGCTATTGATCTTTTCGGCCCGTTTGTGTATAATACTCTTTGTGGCGGCGTAGCCAAGTGGCTAAGGCGACGGTCTGCAAAACCGTTATTCGGCGGTTCAATTCCGCCCGCCGCCTCCATATGAAAATGGTGAAGGCAAGGCTTCCGAGATTGGAAGACCTTACCTTTTTCTTTTGTTGCCTTGCCTCACATTAGTTGTGAAAGTCCCTAAACCCCGCTACCGGACTGCCGGCGATGCTAGTTCCCAATACTTCCTCACAGAACTCCCAGTTTCCTGTCAGGTTTACATAATTTCCCTGCACGTTGGATAACAGGGCTCCGGCACTAAGTTACGCCTCAAGAGTTCGTCGTCTACAGGGTCGCCCAGGGAGTCACTAAAGATGAACCGTGCAGGATCTTCAATGTACTACCCATGCCGCCAAAGCGGCCTTCAGATGTTCCAACCGAATCTTTGAGGACAAGTCGAGTAAGCCGTAGATACAGGGCCGGCCGCATTACCTTTGCCAGCCCGTACGAACAGCATTGTGTATACTGAATCTGCGGATTACCTGAAGACCGATAGACGTTCTACAGAATTCGTCCCATTTCGTCATTTTGTCCCCCTTGTTGAAATGTGCTGCTAAATCATACAATGTCTAAGGTGGTATTTGTTGATAAATATGCAAATGTAGATGCATTAACAAACAACTCTACCTATCCTGATCAACGCAAAGGAGCCCTTTTGTGGCAGTTGCAGCATCATCGGTACGAGGGTTTCAAAACAATAGTAAGCTAAATGAGTTAATGCGGACAGCACCGAACAGTTTCTCCTCCGTCCTCAATACCATTAATGCGCTGGTTATGGTAATGGATCAGGAAGGGCGCATTATCCGCTTCAACCGGGCCTGTGAAATAACCTCGGGCTATACCCTTGAAGAAGCAAGGGGGAAGTGCCCTTGGGACTTTCTCCTAATTGCGGGGGAAATGGAACCGGTCAAGGCCGCAGTCGAAGAACTCGGTATCGGGATACCTCACAACAAGTTTGAGAGTCACTGGATGGCGCGAGACGGAAGTCTGCGGTTGATTAGCTGGTCCAACACTGCTCTGTTTGGAAAAGAGGGTCTCCCTGAATACACTATCGCCACCGGAATCGATATCACCGACCACAGGCGGACCGAGGGTACACTTCGGGAAAGCGAGGAACTGTATCAAAGCCTGGTGGATGCCCTTCCCGATATTATTGTACTGATCGATCTTCAGGGCAATATCGAAATGACAAATCATCAGGCAGCACTGGCGCACGGTTATGCCAGTGCCAGCGATTTGAAGGGCCAAAATGTCTTTGATTTTATTGTTCCTGAAGAACGAGAGCGGACCATGGAAGGAATGCAGCGGGCCCTGGAAACCGGGACTGTCCGCAATGCTCAGTATCATCTGATCGGCCCTAACGGCACGCCGTTCCCGGTAGAACTGAATGCCTCCCTAGTACTGGACCGTACTGGACAACCCAAAGGCTTCATCGGCATTATCAGAGACATTACTGAGCGCAAGAACATGGAGATGGAAATTGCCCGTCTGGACCGTCTAAACTTGGTCGGGAAGATGGCGGCCGGGATAGCCCACGAGATCAGGAATCCGATGACTGCCGCCCGCGGATTTATCCAACTGCTCCGGGAAAGAGAGGAGTCTAAACCGGTCAAGGGTTATTATGACCTAATTACCGAAGAACTAGACCGGGCCAACTCAATCATCACCGAGTTCCTATCGCTGGCAAAACATAATCTTGTCTTTCTTCGCCCCCATAATCTCGGTTCTATTTTAGAATCGCTAGCTCCAATAGTGCAAGCAGATGCCGCAACTCGCGACATGCAGGTCGAAACGGCCCTTCAACCCGTCCCGGATCTGCTCCTCGATGAAAGAGAGATCCGCCAACTTATATTAAACCTCGCCTCTAACGGCCTGGATACGATGGCTCCAGGAGGGGTTTTGACTCTGGGCACACACGTTGACGATAAGGGTCAGATTGTACTGACCGTGCAGGATCAAGGCCCGGGAATGGAGCCGGAGATCCTGGGCAAGTTGGGCACACCATTCTTTTCAACCAAGGAGCAAGGCACCGGATTGGGGCTGGCTGTGTGTTTCTGTATCGCGCATCGGCACAAGGCCTCAGTGAACGTCAAGACCAGCCCCACGGGATCAACCTTCCTGGTTCGCTTCGAACAACAGCAGGTTAAGCCTGAACCCATCTCTCCAACCGGTGTACTGCCTCCGCCAGGGCCAGATCGTAAACCACAATCCTAAGGCCATTTCCGAAGGTTAAAAAGTTAGAACCTTGTCCGCACGGGCGATCAGATCCAAAAACTTAATCAAGGATGTTATCATCCTAATGGAATATCAGTGGCTTATCCACAGAAATTGGCGGTTATCCACAAAAGTAACCCGTCCCCCTTTCTCCTTTTTCTAGTGGGAGTGGGGTTCTGCGTATTCCACGGCATTGTAGGATTCAACGGCCGTGCCTGCCTCGTTCACGATCTGCATATCGAATTCCCAGGCGAAGTGCTCGGTCATCACAATGAAGGAAGCGGACTCCGGGACCTGCAGTTTGTAGGTGGTTCCGGCGGGTTCAAGGGCTAGATTGTAGGCTGCGCCGTCAACCACCTGGATCTCCGTTCCGGGGGAAACCATCGCCGGGACAGCCTCCATTAGGTGTTCAGTAGTATGCTGAGCTACCAAGTCGTCACCTTCGGCATTGTAGTCTCGGGCGTCCAGGAAAACAACCATAATGGAGGGATCACCCTCACTCTCCTGAAAAACCAGATCATAGGTGCCAGCCTCCAGGTCGTACATCGCACTCCATTCCACTAGTCCCTCATGATGATGTTCGCCTTGCGGCTCTTGTGGGGCACCCGGGTCTTCCGAGGCGCTGGGATTGAGCTGAGACTGTCCGCAACCCACCACTGCAACGCTGACCAGCATCACGGACAGGACCAAAACGAGTAACCGCAGGGATATCTTTTGAAAGATCATTTTCTAACCTCCATCATTTAAAGTGTTTTAGGCAACCGATAGTAACCACTTTCACCCCCTCTTTAAGTCGACCGCACAATAACAAAACCACAGTCGACCCGGCATTCCCCAATGGGAACGTCAAAAGCCTCCGTGGCTTCAGTATCCGCTTTCAGCTGTCTGTTGAAAAGGGGTTCCGGGGAGAACGGCCTTCATAACCGCATTGTGAACCAAGATTATCACGGGTTTCTGCGCAGCGTCAATAGTATCCGCGTAGCTTCTGGAACGAACCTGTTGACCGAGGGCGGAGTACGTGCTAAACTGCACACATAAAGGCAGTCATGGAGACGGCCACCGATCCCTTCCCGATCCGCCAATTTCAATACTACGAACCAAAACCACGAAGGTTTTATGTCCCCCAGCAGCGGGGGCGCAAACACGTGGTTTTTCTTGTTTTCGGAAGGGAGCAAGGCGGTTGCACATCGCAGACGGAGTCCTGGGCACACCTGTGGTAGCCGCGGCGGCAGTGGTCGCTGCCGGTACGCTGGTTTACGCCGCACGGGGCATGAAATCTGAGGATGTCCCGCGGGTGGGCCTGCTGGCTGCCGCCTTTTTTGTGTCCTCCCTGTTCCGGATCCCAATGGGCATAACTAGCGTCCATCCGGTTCTGATCGGCCTCACCGGAGTAATGCTGGGTAGGCGGGCTCCGCTGGCCATCTTCTTGGGGCTCCTGCTTCAGGCGATGCTGTTCGGTCACGGCGGCCTGACCACCCTCGGCGTGAACACCCTGATCATGGGCCTGCCAGCGCTCTTTGCGGGTTGGGCCTTTGCGGCTACCCGCCGGTACCCGGTCTTACCCCGCGGATTCATGGCGGGAGTGGTCGGTGTGATCGGTGGCACCCTTCTGGTCGTGGCCTTTCTCAGTCTGAGTAGTGAAATGTACAGCCAGGGCCCGTTTTCGCTCATCAACCTAGTACTCCTCACCCACCTGCCCATTGTGATCATTGAAGGATTCCTGACCGGTTTTGCGGCCAGGCTGCTCTACCGTACCCGGCCGGAAGTGCTGGGAATTGAAGAGCAACGGAGAGAGAATCGTGCCGAATAACGGGGAATCATACTTGAAGATTTAGTCGCGTAGATGAACAATGAAGGCTTAGAACGCTTCGAAAGGGATTGATCCGTTGAGCACTCTGCACATCCAACAAGAGGTTGACACCTACGCCGGTTTAGATTCCTGGATGCACCGGTGGGAACCAAGGCTGAAAATCGGGGCCGGGCTGGTATTCGTTGTCGGTGTGGTGCTCCTGCAGTCGCCGCTGCTGGCCGCGGTCGCCCTGGGCATAGCGGTCGCTGCCGCAGTGTCTTCCCGCCTCCCGCTCTCGTTCCTGATCACTAGGTGGCTGTGGGTGCTCCCCTTCTTGGCGATAATGGCACTTAGCCTCTCGATGGGCGGTGGACTGGGAGCCTCTGGGGAAGGGTTGACGCTGGCCTTCCTCGTATCTATGAAAGCACTGACCGCCCTGACGATAATGATCACCCTGGTCGGAACCCAACCCCTTTCCGCTTTGATGAACGCCTTTACCCAGATGCGCCTGCCGCACCTGCCGGTGATGGCTCTCCTGCTCGCCTGCCGCTACCTGTTTTGCTTCCGTGATGAGCTTCAGGTGAGACAGCGTGCTTTCGCCGCCCGGGCCTTCCAGCCCAAACCGAACCGCCGGACGGTCTCGGTGTACGGGGAGACCACGGCCTCCATGCTCCTGGGTGCCCTGGACCGTTCGGAACAAGTGCACCGGGCAATGGTCGCCCGCGGTTTTGACGGCCGGCTGCGCACTTCACCTCCGCGGGCCATTAATTACACCGACCTGGCCAAGGGCGTGTTCTCTGTGGCGTCGGTCACCCTGCTGCTCCTGGTTGACCGGGGGTTCCCTATTTGAACGCGCTCGAGATCACAGATCTTCACTACACCTACCCCGACGGCACCAAAGCATTGGACGGAGTATCGCTGACCATCCCTCACTACGCCCGAACTGTGCTGCTCGGTGCCAACGGAAGCGGGAAAAGCACCCTGCTCCTCCACACCAACGGACTCCTGCCGCCTAAACGGGGCCGGGTTCAGGTTCTGGGTCAAGAATGGGCCGGAAACGATATGCGCCGACTGCGTGAACGCGTGGGAATGGTTTTCCAGGATCCCGACGACCAACTGTTCGCCACGACGGTGGCGGACGATGTTGCCTTTGGACCGCGCAACCTGGGTCTGGACGAATCCACTGTCCAGGAGCGCGTCCACCAGGCTCTGAACGAGCTGGAAATCCTGGACCTAGCCCACCGGCCGCCACACAACCTGAGCCTGGGCCAGAAGAAACGCGCCGCCATCGCCGGAGTACTCGCTATGCAACCGGAAATGCTGGTGCTGGACGAGCCCACGGCCAGCCTCGACCCGCTGGCGGTACGTCACCTGACCACACTCCTCCACACCCTGCACCGTCAGGGCCGTACCATCATCCTGGCCACCCACAACGTGGACTTTGCCTATCAGTGGGCGGATCAGGTGATCATCCTGCACCGTGGCCAGGTTCTGGCGAGCGGAGACATCACCCTGCTTCAGGACGAGGCCTTGTTGGACAAGGCTTCCCTCGAACCGCCGCTCCTACTTCAGGTTTTCCGGGACACCCCCCACCGCCCAAGAAACACCGCCGAAGCGAACCAAATCATCCGGAACACCCTGTTAAGTTAACTAAAGGGTCTTTGTTAAGTTAGTGTCCTGGCCCCCTTTGTTAACACGTTGCGGGGTTGGGTTTCTGATGCTAGCATGAGGGTAAATGGAGGTGTTGGAAAATGACGAGTAAATTTGATTTCTTTCCTCGTCCGAACGCACTGGTGGAACTTCTGCGGATGCTGGATGATAATGCGCCCTTCCGCTACCGTCGGGTTCCGGTGGATGTGCACGAAACGGGCCAGGAGGTCGTGGTTGAGGCCGATCTGCCGGGGTGGAAAAAGGAAGCGCTTTCCCTGCGGTTGGCGGGTCGAGTGCTCCACATTTCGGGTACCCGGAAGGTGGGGGAACAGACAGGGCAAGACTATTTCCGAAGTGAACGCCGGCTGTCTGAGTTTAACGAGGAAGTGGAACTGCCCGCCACGGTGCTAGACCAGAACATTAAGGCCCGCCTCGAACAGGGGGTCTTGGTGATCAGGCTGCAGAAGGCACAACGGGAAGAAGGCCAGGAGATCGTCATTGAGTAGGGGTTAGTAAGGCAGGACCTCTACTCCCGCTTCCTTTAGGAGGTCACCGGAAAACTCGTCCGGGTAGCCCTCGGCAAAGACAATTCTCTGCACCCCCAGCTGCACCAGGAGCTTGGCACAGGTGAAGCAGGGGAAGTGGGTCACATACAGGGTGGTGCCGGAACCGGAAAGGCCGGTGATGGCCAACTGGAGAATCACGTTCTGCTCGGCGTGCAACGCCCGGCAGATCTCCTGTCGCTGTCCGCTGGGCACTCCCAGCTTCGCACGCAGGCACCCGCCCCTCTCCTCGCAGTGCAACAACCGTGAAGGCGGCCCGTTGTAACCACTGGCCACGGCTCGGTTATCCCGCACTAGCACGGCTCCCACCTGTCGCCTCAGGCATGTCGAGCGGCGCGCCATCAGGCGGGCCTGTCCCATAAAGATCTCATCCCAGCTCGGTCGCAATTCCACTCACCTCACCATCCTAGTATTCCTTGCCGGGGAATTACTTCCTGCCGATGCCGAGTTATTTGTCCGAATCGGGCATACACTTTGAAAAAGCTGGTCATTTGCCGAAACAGCCTCGCCAATACTTGTCCGGATACATATGGAAATGTTATCTTGACAATAAGGATTTGCACGATGGGGATGAACAATGTCGGAACGTAACGATGTCCGTGAAACAGAACTTCGCAACCTGATGGCTGGCTACATCGATAAGATGGTTTGGCCTACGCTGTTGTTGCTTCTCGTAGCCAAGCCCGCCCACGGTTACGAGCTGATTCGCGCCCTGCACGAAATGGATACGATAGAGGGTGATCTCGATCCGGCCACTGTATACCGCAACTTGCGGCGTATGGAGGAGGACGACCTGGTCTCTTCATATTGGGAAAGTGGTGCGGCTGGTCCGGCCCGGCGTTTGTACCAGTTGACCGAACGGGGTGAACTGGCGCTGCATCTGTGTGTTCCGCTCGTCGACAGCCGGAAGGACAGCCTGGAAAGGTTCCTGCACAACTACTCCGCCGTCAGCACGGACATCGGAAAGGAGAAACCACCCAATGAATAAGATACCTCTGCTTATTCTGCACGCCGGCGCGCTGCAACACCCGATGGAGCGCTTTGCCCGCGAGTTTCGGAGCCTCTTTCCGGAGGTGGAAGTGCGTTTGGAATCAGCCGGATCCCGGGCCTGCGCCCGGAAACTCCTGGGTGGTTATCAGGCGGATATCATTGCCCTGGCCGACCCGCTGCTCTTCGACGAACTGCTTCTCCCCCATCCCGTTCAGAAATACTACATCTTTGCCACGGATCAGATCGTAATCACGCACCAAACCGGTGCCCGGGGATCAGCAGACATCAACCCCCAGAACTGGACTCAGATATTGCTGCGTGACGAGGTGTCCTTCGTCCGGTCTGACGAAAACCTCGACCCCTGTGGCTACCGGACGCTGATGGTCTGGCAACTGGCGGAAAAACACTACGGTGTTCCGGGGCTGTACCAGCAGTTGAACTCCAAGTGCACGGCCGCGTACGTCTACCCCAAGTCTCTGGATCTGGGTGCCGTCCTGCAAGGCCGGGAAGCCGACTACGCCTTCCAGTACCTTTGCACGGCTAAGCAGTATGGCCTGGATTATGTAACCCTGCCGGAAAAGATTAACCTGTCCAATCCGCGTTGGGCCGGTCTTTACGGCCACGCCACGGTGGAGGTTGAAGGGAAAACACCCGGTTCGAAAACCATCCTCATCGGTGAGCCGATCGAGTTTGCGGCGGCTGTTCCGTTAAACGCCCCACACCCCAAGGAAGCCAACGAGTTCCTGCAGCTGACCCTCAGCCATACGGGACAAAGGATCCTGGAAGAATGCGGCCTCGTGGTTTACTAGTCATCCACCGGAAATAAGGATTGCAGGTGACATTTTTATCTGTTATTCTATATGCAAGCTGCACTTAGTTGCAGCAACAACCCAAGCAAACTACAAACCTACACCCACGAAAAAAAGAGGAACCTGAGAGGAGTGTGCAGCCCATGGTGTTCCCGGTTTCGGGTGTCGAGGTCCATCCCCTGATCCCTCTGCTTGTAGGATTTGTACTTGCGACCTGTACCACACCGGCCGGTGTTTCCGGTGCCTTTCTGCTCCTGCCCTTTCAAATGAGTGTTCTCGGCTTCACAAGCCCGGCGGTTAGCGCAACCAACCTGGTGTACAACATCGTGGCCATCCCGGGAGGGTTGTCACGATACATTCGCGAGGGCCGGATGGCCTGGCCCCTAGCCTGGGTGGTGATTATCGCCACCTCGCCCGGTGTTTTCCTCGGCGCTTTTGCACGGGTTTTTATTATGCCCGATCCACGCACCTTCAAGCTGTTCGTAGGACTGGTCCTCCTGTACTTGGGTGTGCGCCTGCTCTATGAATCCAGCGGACGATACCTCAGAAGCCGCAAGCAGATGCAGGCCGTGCAAAATAAGTTCCGGGAACGGGTTAAAGAGCTTAAGCAAAGTCAGCAGTCCCGAATTGTGGCTGGCCTACCAGCGGATGCGGTGGTGAAGACGGAGTCGGCTTCTCTGCGCAGTGTTACATACACCTTCTGGGGTGAGACTTTTTCCTTCAAGCCCATCACCATCGGGATCCTGTCCTTCTTCGTCGGCATCATTGGCGGCATCTACGGCATTGGCGGCGGCGCGATCATCGCCCCCTTTCTGGTCTCCGTTCTGGGCCTGCCCGTATACACCGTAGCGGCGGCCGCTCTGGCCGGCACACTGTTAACCTCGGTCGCCGGAGTCATCGTCTACACCGGCCTCGCCGCCCACGTTGGCGAGCAGATGGCGGTAGCCCCGGACTGGGGGCTGGGGATCCTTTTTGGGGTTGGCGGTTTCCTCGGTACTTACGCCGGTGCCCGCCTGCAAAGCTACCTTCCCGACCGCTTGATTCGCGGGGTACTCGGGGCCCTGGTCACTTTCCTGGCGGTACGCTATATCACCCAGTATTTCTTCTAAACGATCCAGCCAGTTGCTCGGCATAAGACCGCCGGACGTTTTCCACCCATCACATCGACATACGTGGGGCAAAAAAAGCGGCCTACCGTTTGTGACGGTAGGCCAAATAATTTAAGGAGGCAACATATATGAGGAGGGGGGCCCCTCTTTTCGTTTGTGGTTAGTTCACAGTGATGTAGTGTTTTGCTACGATGGCCTGGCCCTCAGCGCTCAGGCAGAAGTCCGTGAAGGCCTGGAGCAGCGGGCTGGCTTCACCCTTGTACATAAAGATGAACGGACGAGAAACTTTGTAGGTTCCGGCCTTGATGTTATCCACTGATGCTTCCACACCGTCAATCTTAATCGTCTTGACCTTGTCGTCCAGATAACCCATCGACAGGTAACCGATAGCGTTCTTGTCACCGGCCACGGCCTGGTGGATACCGCCGTTGGACGGCTGGACGATGGCGGCGTCGGAGATCTTGGCGTCCTTCATTATCATTTCCTCAAATGCACCACGGGTACCGGAACCGGCTTCACGGGTGACCGCCATAATCCGGCTGTCCGGACCGCCGAGGTCTTTCCAGTTGGTGATGTCACCGGCAAAAACCTTACGCACGTCTTCGATGGAGAGATCTTCAATAAAGCTGTTCTCGGGGTGTACCACCACGGCGATACCGTCCAGGCAAACAACCACTTCGGTCAGTCCGTAGGCCTTTTCCTCGTCTTTCAGGTTACGGGAAGAGGCACCGAAGTCCGCGATGCCTTCATTTGCCGCTTTGACTCCCTGGCTGGATCCGCCGCCCTGGACCATTACGTTGGTGCCGGGATACTTGGCCATGAAGGCCTGGGCAAACTCTTCCGACAACGGTTGAACCGAGGTTGAACCGGCCGTGGTCAGGGTACCTTTGATGGCGGGTTCCTCACCGGGCTGCTGGTTGTCCGCGCCGGGATCCGGGGTTCCGCCGCCACAACCCGCGACAACGAAAGCAGCTAGCAGGCTCACGATCATAATAAGCATCCATTTGGATTTGAAACCGATCTTAATCATCATTCTTCCTCCCTCAATCAATTAAATGTCTTGATCAGCACATTCCCGTTCGGGGTCAAACTATTCCTTTCATCTCCCCTCCTTCAATCCAAACCACCGAAACTTATCTCTTAGAGACAATACTAATCGGTAGATGTTAAATAGCTGTTATCGGAGTTTTAAGATTGGGTTAATTCGCGAAGCGGCGCTCAACGTCGGCCGTGGATCAGGGTTTCGCCGAGGCTGGGCGGTAAACCGACGGTCCAAATCGCCTGGATCACACACTCGATGTCGTAGTCTATCCGATAGATACGTGCGCTCACTTGGTCCTGGCCGTCTGTGCTAAACAGCGCAAAGGCCGCGCGGGGGTCGCCGTCCCGGGGCTGGCCGACGCTGCCAGGATTGACTACCATCGCGGAATCAGCCTTCCGCACGTAAGGGCGGTGGGTGTGCCCGGCTACAAGTACATCGAAGTAGAACTCCTGCTTGAGTTCCGGAAACAGGCCTGAGATGTTCTCCTCATACAGATACTCGTTTAGGGCCCGGGGGGATCCATGTACCAGCAGGATATCCGACATTCCCAGCGATACCCAGGTTTTAGCCGGAAGGTTGCGTAAGAAGTCCTTGTTCTCTTTGAAAAGATTAGCCTTTGTCCAATGCATGGAGGCGACGCCGACGGCCATGGTCTCGGGGTCCGGATAGTCACAGCCGCAAGCCAACCGGTCAAAGGCCACTCCATCGTCATAGTTGCCCAAAACCGTTGGAATAGCACGCTTCCGAATTAGTGCCACCACTTCATTCGGGAATGGCCCATACCCGACCAAGTCTCCCGTGCAAAACACCCCGTCCACCCCGATGCGGTCGATCTCCTCAAGGACGGCCTCAAGGGCCGGGAGGTTCCCATGGATATCCGATATCACTGCAATCCGTTCCATTGTTCTCACCTCAATATGATTTACCGATCTCTAATGAGAGGTGGGACGTGAGAATCTGAAAGTGAGACTTAAAGGTTGGAATTCGTAGTGCGAATTCCATCGAGTATCTCACACCTCACACTTCTCAGTGAGCCCCGGCCCCCATCCGTTTGGTAATCATGTAGCGTACCAGAAGGTTGGTAATCAGGTTTACGCAGAAGATGAGGATAATCAACACACTGGCTGTAGCATATCCCATCTCAAAAGATACTCCTTCCGAAACCAGGATGTACAGGTGCAGGGAGAGGCTACGCACGGGGTCCATTATGGACGTGGGCAGTCCCAAAGAGCTACCGGCGGTCAGCATGATTGCCGCGGTCTCACCCACCGAGCGCCCGATACCCAAGATGATCCCGGTCACGATGCCCGGAGCGGCGGCGGGCAGTACCACCCGCGCCACAGTCTGCCATTTGGTGGCACCGAGGGCCAGGCTGCACTCGCGGTATTCGTAGGGTACGCTCTTGATCGCTTCCTCGGAGGTGCGCACGATGACCGGCAGAATCATAAAGGCCAGTGTCAGACCGCCGGAGAGAATGGACCAGCGGAAGCCGCAGAAGATCACCAGGAAGGCAAAGCCGAACAATCCGAAGACGATGGACGGCACCCCGGCCAGAGTGTCGATGGAGAAGCGCACCGCTCTCATGACACCGCTCTTCCCAGCATACTCCGCCAAGTAGGTGGCAGTCAGGATCCCGATCGGTGCGGCCACGGCCACCGCCAGCGCCACCAGACAAGCAGTACCCACAATGGAGGGCAGGATGCCACCCGCGCGGCCCATATCCCGCGGGTAGGAAGAAATGAACTCCCAGGTGATCAGCCCCACTCCGTGCGAGAGGATGTGCCACAGGATATTAAACAGCGCGAAGACCACACAGATTACGGAGAAGTAGATAAAGGCCTTGACCAGGGTCTCCTCGATCCTCAAGCTGCGCCTTTGCATTTTCACTCCGTCACCCGCCTTTTTAACCGCGTGACCAGGGCGTTAAGACAAATAATCAGAACAAACAACACAATTCCGGTCGCAAACAGGGACGAGGAGTGGTCGCCGTAGGCATAACCCATTTCCAAGGCGATGTTGATGGTCAAAGTGCGAACCGGGTCGAGCATCGAGGTCGGAATCAGGGCCGTATTTCCGGCGACCATAATCACGGCCATTGTCTCCCCTATAGCTCGTCCCATACCCAGGAAGATGGCGCTGATCAGGCCTGAGCGGGCACCAGGCAAAATCACGTACCGGATGGTCTGCCAGTGCGTCGCCCCCAGTGCCAGAGAGCCCTCCTTGTACTGCTTTGGAACAGCTCGGATCGCGTCCTCGGAGATATTGATGACGGTAGGCAAAATCATAATCGCCAGCATTATAGAGGCAGCCAGGATACTGAAACCCGGTACGTCAAAATGGGATTTGATGAAGCCGACAATCACTATCAGACCGAAGAAGCCGTATACCACAGTGGGGATGCCCGCCAGGAGCTCAATGATAGGCCGGAACAGGCGGGCCAGGGGTTGCGGAGCCATTTCGGCCAAAAAAATAGCACAGGCAACTGCGATCGGGACACCGATGATCAGTGCCCCGATAGTGACGTAAAAGGTTCCAATAATCATCGAGAGGATTCCAAACTCGCCGTAAGCAGGGTCCCAGACCTTACCCGTGATAAAGCTCGTGATCCCGTACTTCGCCAGGAAGGGGAAACCCTCCAGGAAAGTGAAAACCGCAATCAGCATAACGATCAAGGTACCTACAATCGCGCTGAGCAGTAAACTCTTTTCAATTAGCCACTCAATTCTCCGTCGCACTGCGTCACCCACCGGAATGGTTTCCTTCATCGTAATCAACCAATGTTAAAACAACGTTGCCGGCGTGTTAACTTTGTGTAAAGGAGCCGTTGGGTGGCAGCAGGGCACGAAAAAAGAGGCTTGATATGAGCCTCCTCCGTTGGGGCTGTCCTGCGTTTCTTAGGTCTGGCGCTATTGCGGCGGCAGCGGGGAATTGACGGCGAAATTGGCGCGGTTCATAATGTGGTCGAGATAGGAGCGCGGTCCGTTGTCCTCTTCCAGAGCAATGAGTGCCTCCAGTTCCCTGAGCCTATCCAGGATCGGCTCCTGATGCTTGGGTGCGTAGTAGTAGAGCGTTTCCAGCAGGTTCTGCCGCTCCCGGAGCAGATCAGCCATGATACTGCGGTACGGATGATGCAATGAGTTCCACCTCCTTATAGTCCGGACGTAACCTTAAAGAACATAACTCTATTCTATGCGCTAACCCTCGGTATATGCTACTGGTTTCTTTGTCGATAATCCGCTTTGAAACGGTTCATCCGTCAACCACTAGCACCCGCATTACCCCACCACCTACCCGCCAGTCGTTTCCAAGGGTAATGATAGCTGCGGAATGTGAAGAAACCATTATACCAGTCTTAATTTTGAGTTAACGGCAACACGTTCGACGGAAAGGGTTGTGCGCTTGCCCTGCCTGTGGCCGATCCGTTACCCAACGAAGCAAACACAAACAGCTTACACAGAAGAAAAACCTCCTCATCAGAGGAGGTTCCCTTAATCTTATGGAGCGGAAGAAGGGATTCGAACCCTCGACCCTCGCCTTGGCAAGGCGATGCTCTACCACTGAGCTACTTCCGCATTTAAAACCATTATGGTGCCAAGGGACGGAATCGAACCGCCGACACGAGGATTTTCAGTCCTCTGCTCTACCAACTGAGCTACCTTGGCCTAAAATACCGGCAGCCCACTGTCTGCCAACGGACGTACCGCAGAACTCATTTTAGCACCGTTCACGCTTTTTTGCAAGTGCCAACTCTGCTCCCGGTCCCCAAAAATAAGCAAGGCATTTAGCCTTGCATTAGTGACTTAAAGTGGCGGAGCTGAAGGGATTCGAACCCTCGATCTTCTGCGTGACAGGCAGACATGTTAGACCTGACTACACCACAGCTCCGTGCCGCAAGCCTTAGTATACCGAAGGCCCAAATAAAAGTCAACTGTTATGATGTTTATTGTTCTCCACAATTTTGATTTTCCCCCGTCTGCCCGCACCACAGCAAATTATGGCCTCTCTAAGTACTTTAGCCGCCAGTGCCGCGGTTCGTCCGGACACGTCATAAGTGGGGTTAACCTCGACAATATCCAGCCCCACCACATTGAGATCATATAGATAGTATACCGATTGCAACAACTCGCGGGAATCAATGCCGCCCGGCTCCGGTGTGCCGACACCGGGCGCAAAGGCCGGGTCCACCACGTCGATGTCCAGGGTAAGGTACACAGGCCGGCCCTTGAGGATCGGGGTCACTTCCTCCAGACCGCCGAGGACATCGTCGATGGACATGTACCCGTTGTCCCGGGCAAAGATGATCTCTTCCCGGGTGGCCGAACGCACTCCGAACTGAAACAGGTTGGACGGGCTGACGATCTCACTCACCCGGCGCATCACCGTGGCGTGGGAGAGCTTGGCACCCAAGTACTCCTCGCGCAGGTCAGCATGGGCGTCAAGGTGGATCACTACCAACTCGGGATAGTGCTTGGCCACGGCCTTGACGATCGGCAGGGTGATCAGGTGTTCTCCGCCCAGGAAAACCGGAATCTTGCCGTCGCCCACGATTCGGTCGGCCACCTGCTCGATCCGATTTAGACTTTCCTCCAGGTAGCCCAACGGGAATTCCAGATCGCCCGCGTCAAAAAAGGTGACGTTCGAGATTTCGCTGCCTAACTCGATGCTGTAATCCTCAAGATTGTAGGACATCTCACGGATCGCCCGCGGTCCGAGCCTGGTGCCGCCGCGGAAAGAAGTGGTACTGTCCAGCGGTGCCCCGACGATAACCATGGAAGAACGCTGATAGTCCGATCCCGCAGCCATAAAATCGCATTGTTTGGTGGTCCATTTCAGCACGGTCTTAACCCTGCTCCTTCAGTCCATCCAGAACAAAGCGCGGCAACACGAAGGCACCTACATGCAGTTCCGGTGTATAGTACCGAAGGCCTTTGATTTCCTCAATCTTGGCGGGGTCCACTTTCTTCGGGTCGTATTTCTTGGAACCGATGGTGAAACTCCACATCGTTCCGGGGTAGGTCTGGATATGCGCCAGGTAGGTACGGCTCAGCCCGAATAACTCCCTCAGATCCCGGTTGATCCGGGCAATCAGTTTCAGTTCATCGTTCGGTGACTCGCTCTGGGCCACAAAGAGCCCGTCCTCTTTGAGCGCACGGTGTACTGAAGCATAAAACTCACGGCTGAAAAGACCGACGGCAGGACCTACCGGATCGGTGGAATCGATGATGATCACGTCAAACGTGTCCGGGTGATCCTGGACATACTTGATCCCGTCATCAATAATCAACTCACCCTTGGGACTCTCAAAACCGCAGGCAATCTCGGGAAGGTACTGCTTGGAGACCTCCACTACTCTTTCATCGATCTCAACCTGGATGCATTTCTCGACCGCTGAGTGCTTCACCACTTCACGCATGGTTCCGCCATCGCCGCCGCCGATGATCAGTACCTTCTTCGGGGCCGGATGGCTGTTCAACGGCACGTGCGTGATCATCTCGTGGTAGATAAACTCATCACCGATTGTGGTTTGGACGAATCCGTCGAGCACCAGCATGCGCCCAAACGGCACGGTGTCCAGCACCGCAAGGTCCTGAAAAGGGGTCTGCTCTGCGTGCAGCGTCCGGCGGACACGATAACTGGTCGCCAAAAAGTCACTCTGTTTTTCTGTGAACCATAAATCCAATGTATTTCCCTCCCTGCGGCAAACATTTATAGGATGGTCAATGTCTTCTTAATACCACAATGGAACAGCAGCTAAGCAGCACCCTACCTGGTTCACCCGGTGCTCACAGGCTGCAATCTTCCTTTCCACGATTTTCAGTCCGCGCGTGGCAAAGACCTCGTCCAGCATCCCGCTGACAGCCGCATGGGCCTCCTGGCCGCTACATTTCCCGGCGAATTCCATAATCACTCCGAAGGTCTCGCTAACGGCCACACCAACCGCCGCCGCAATCAGTTCACCGGGAATGTCACTGGTGATGGAACCGTAAGCCGTCGGGACCAACGCGCCTAGTGGAAACCGGAGATCGGCGTCAAACTCAGCATCCGGAGGTAAAATACTGGAAACCCGGATCAGGTTAATGTTTCCGATTCCGGCCTGGAGGAGAGCGTTGTCAAAAGCATTCAGTTTGCTGGTACCCTCGGCACCGGCCGCAGTTACCATGTATTTCTTAGGAGTAGGTAGCACCGCCAATAAGCCCCCTTTCAAACGGGTCGAATTAGGAAACCCGTTTACCTGGTGAGAGAAATTCTGCAACGGAAACTATTATATAGTAAGGTAACCAAAAAGCAAGCAATTTTTCAGTTTCATGCCCCTATGGCTGCATAATATGTCTGCTGATAAGTAAGTGCATCTTCTGCTTGGGTTCCTTTTGACTCGCAGATCAGAATGGGGGCATAACCACGCTCCGCCAACTCCTCCGCCAGCGGCCAGAAGTCCGGCCCATAGCCGTCTTTGATCGACCAGTGCTTCCGTTCGCCGACCGCTGTGAATTCAACCGGGCTGAAGTGCATATGCATCCGCCTGGCCCGCTCTTCACCCAGGCGCCCCACGACCCGGTCAAGGACGGCTGCGTACGCCTGACGGTCGGTGAGGGATCCCTGAGTGATGGCGTGGATGTGGCCGAAGTCTATGGTGGGAAGCATTGTCGGAGACAGGGTGCACAGCTCCAACACCTCGTCCAGCAGTCCCAGATAAGACATTTTACCAAGGGTTTCCGGGGCCAGAACAATATCATCAAGATTTTCGTCGGCAGCCTGGTCGATGACTTGAGCGACCCCCTCTTTGGCCCGTTCAAGCGCAGCCACACGGTCCGGGCCGGCCGCCCCGGGATGGAAAACCACCCTGGTCGCCCCCATCCACCGTGCCGCCCGTAACGAATTCAGGAGGTGCTTTTTTGTTTTGACGAGCAGAGCCGGGTCACTCGTCGCGAAATTGATATAGTAAGGGGCGTGAATGCTTAGCGCGATTCCGTTGCGGACGGCCTCTTCACCCAGCTTAACCGCCATGGCCTCTCCGATGTTTACGCCCCGGACACACTGGTACTCATAGGCGCCCAACCCCTGTTTCCGAATCCATTGCGGCGCGTCGAGCGAGGACTTATGAGCTTCATAGAAGGACTGAGAATTCCCGCCCGGTCCGAACAATATACCCACCCTAAACTACCTCCACTCGATTCGCAATCTGCCCCAAATAGTTAATGAATGCCTGACATTTTAGCATTGACCACTTCCCGGAAAATAAACCGCCGGGATTATCCCCCATCCATAACATTACATTCAGGAAGGTATTTCCATATATGGGACGAATACTATAGTTAAACCGCAAAGGGGCTGGAATCATGCGTTTGACCTTCCGTGCCATCCTGGCCGCAGTGTTGTTGCTGTCGGCTATTGCCTTATTAGTCAAGCCGGACGGCGAACTACCGATGGAAGCACCCGACAGCCTGGTTTACATTCTAACGGCGGAGCCGGCGACGCTGGATCCCAGGCGGATTAGCGACGAAACCCCGATCCCGGTTCTAATTAACGTGTACGAGGGGTTGCTACGTTTTAAGCCGGGCAGCAGCGAGGTGGAACCGGCTATCGCAAGCAAATACGAGATCTCAGGCGACGGTCGACGCTGGACATTTCAGATCCGCGAAAACCTCCGGTTTCATGATGGTACGCCTCTGGATGCCAACAGTGTTAAGTCCTGTATCGAACAGCAACTGAACGCCGGAAGTGAATTGTATCCCTATGCCGGGATCATCTACGAACCGATCGAAAAGGCTGAAACCAAGGACGACCTGACCCTAGTGCTGCAGCTGCGCTATCCCTATGCACCTCTGTCCCAGAACCTGGCCATGCCCGCGGCCGCAATCGTAAAGTCCGGGTCGGAACCGGATCGGCCGGTAGGATCGGGTCCGTATCGGATCGCAGAGGCTAATGCCGAAATGGTCTTGTTAGAGGCCTTTCCGGAATATCGAACCGGCGCCCCGCGTACCGAACACATCATCTTCAAAACCATAACTGAGCCAAAAGCCCGCCTCAAGGCGCTCAACGACCGGAAGGCGGACGTTGCCGAGGGTCTTGGAATGGTTGACACCATCGGCAGCCGCCAACTAGAGACTGTGGAATTAGGCGCCCTGGATCTGAGTTACCTTGCATTTTATACCAACCGCAAGCCCTTTGACAATCTACAGCTACGTCAGGCCGCGGCTTACGCGATTGACCGCAATGCGATTATCAGGGAACTCTACCCGGGCGAAGTCGTCCCGGCACGCACTCACCTGCCGCCCGGGGTCCTGGGACATACTTCAAAGACCAAAATGACCTTCAACCCTGAGGAAGCTAAGCAGTTACTCACTGAGGAGGCCTATGACGGTACAGAAATCACCCTGATTACCTATCACGGCACCCGTCCCTACAATCCGGCGGGCGGTCTTGCGCTGGCCGATGCCGTGGCCGTTCAGTTAGAAAAAGTCGGTTTTAAGGTGAAGATTACGGCATACGACTGGGAGGAATGCAAGGAAGCGATCAAAAATCAGGACGGAGACGCCTTTTTGTTTGGCTGGATCAGTGAAAACGGTGACCCGGATGACTTCCTTTATAACCTCCTTTCTACCCCACAGATTGCCAACGGGATGAACGGGGCTCGGTATTCCAACGCCCATGTGGATGCGCTGCTGACCCGGGCCCGGCAGGTTTCGAACCGGGAAACCCGAGCGCATCTATACGAGCAGGCTCAAGAGATAATCATTGATGACATTCCATGGGTGGTACTGAATCACAGCATCCACTCCGCCGCCTACCGACCGGAGATACACGGCCTGATCCTCCAACCGACCGGTGGCTTCTATCTTGCCGATGTTTACAAGAAATAGCGGATTTGACCATGATGTTCCACTAATATTGCTGGTAATAAAGTGAATAATAAGAAAAACGGCAAGAAGGAGGCCTTCAACTATGTTCCAAATGAACCAGATTCAGCAGCAGCTGAGCAACATGCGTCAGGATCTTAACAACATTACCAGCATGGCCAACCAACTCTCACAGGCCGAACAGCACAATGCGGCACAGCTCCAGCGGCTGAATCAGATCGCGCACAGCATGAGCACGAGCATTAACCAGCTCTCCAGCATGGCCCAACAGTTGTCCCCCATGACGCAGAACACCCAGTTCGGAGCCGGTACCGGAGCAGCAGGCTACCAGACCACGCCCAATTACGGTATCGGCCAGCATCAGTTTGGCGCGCAGCCGTACAGTCAGTACGGTCAGTACGGTGGAACCGGCCAGCTTGGTAATCAGGGCGGCTACGGCACCTTCGGCTCCGCGTTTGCCAGCCCCTACAGTAGCAACATCTACGGCCAGAACATCGGAACTGCACAGAGTAGCCCCTATGCGGGTGCCAACTACGGAATCTCGGCCGGTCAAAACTTCGGCGGTCAGTACGGTCCGAACCTTGGGGCGTCCTCACTCGGTAATCTTGGAAACTACAGCAACGCCTTTGCGACCAACGCCAACCTGGGATCTTTCGGCAACAACGCGAACCTGGGGAACTACAGCAACATCGGCACCAACGCTGCGAACATGAGTAACCTCAGCGGTACTTTCGGCTCCAATCAAATGAGCGGAATGGCCAACCAGAACATGGCTTCCGGTAGCCTTATGGGACAGAACATCGGCAGTGCCGGAAACACCAGTTTCTGAACCCCGGCTTACAACAACGTTTGATAGAAAATAATGGGCCCGGTCGGGTCCATTATTTCTGTATTTACTATTAACATATTATGGATATTGTGGTATAATCTGACCCAGGGGGTGGGTGCTTTGACTAAGGCCCTGCGCGAGGGTGCGACCTACAGTCAGAAGGATGTAATGGACATGCTCATCGACTTTTCATCCTTCAAGGATCGGGTGCATCGCAAGTTCAAGAACCTAGCCGGCGAGTTGGTCGGCAAGACCAATGAGCACGAACTGTGGGTCAACCTTTACTTGGTCTCGAGTGACTACGCAGAAGACGCCGTAATTCGCAATAAAAAGAATCATAACGCAGAACCCGCGCATACAATTGGATTATAGGGGTTAGTTTTCACCATTAAATTGAATACCTTCAGGCGACCCCGTGCCTCGGCGCGGGGCTCTTTTTTTGCAGCCCCCGTTTCACAACCTTTCCTGGAGTCCCACCACTTACCGTTGACCTTACTAGGAACATTCGTTTATACTCTTCAACTGAGCCACGTCTAACAAACGAAGGGGAGTAAAAACGATGGCTATTAACTTTATGTGGCAAAATTCAACCCATAGACGCATTGCCACAGCCTGTGTTGCGTACCTGTTTGCGTTCTCACTGACGATTGGTATCGCCGGCTACGCCGCAGCCAATGAACGGGTGGTGCCTGTTCAGACGGCCGCAGCCGTGGAGGAGGCAGTGGAAGCCGACGCGAGTCGAAACGAATCCGCAGCAAGCCGTGGAATCAAGGTAAACCAGGATGACAAGATACTGCTGGCCAGAGTGATCGAAGCGGAAGCAGCTACGGAGTCTCAGCCCGGCAAGGTCGCAGTCGGTGCCGTGATATTGAACAGAGTGGAACATAAGGACTTCCCGAACACCGTCAAGGGTGTTGTGCACCAGCCCAAGGCTTTCTGTACGGTGTCGAACGGCAGCATTTGGCGTTCTGTCAGTACGGAATCGATGGGCGCCGCGGAGCAGGCCATCGCCGGCCAAGATCCGAGCGGAGGTGCCCTGTACTTCTGGAACCCATATGTGAAGGTCAATCCTTGGGTTTGGAGCCGTGACATCATCACGCAGATTGACCGGCACGTCTTCGCTCACTAAGAGCTAAAGCCGACCGAAGATGAAAGACCAGGGGCCAAGCCATGCAACCTGTACAGCTTGCGCCCCCGGTCTTTCTATGCTACAATGGTTTTCGCACGGGCCCGTAGCTCAGATGGGAGAGCGCTAGACTCGCATTCTAGAGGTCAGGGGTTCGATCCCCCTCGGGTCCACCATAGTAAACACGAGGCTTCCGATTTATCGAAGCCTTTTTTTGCACCTTCCAGAGTCCGTACTGTAGCCAATAATATGCCACATCCTTACTGGGCCTAAACTGTAGTTCTTTCTGCAAGCCGGCGGAGCACTGCCGCCAACACCAGGCCAAACACAGAAGCACCCACGAAGTCATTTAGTGCGGTATCCAGCCTGACCGGAATGGTCTGGTGCACGTTAAACAAAAGGGTAATGCCATACAGCGAAAACCATACGGCAGCCCCAAAAAGCCATCCCCGAAGAAGGAGATTCCGGCTGGAGATGGCCCGAATCAGGTAAGCAAATACCACACCGAGGATACCGACGAAGATGATCTGAACCATCAGGGCAAAAATAGCCTCGGCAAAGCTCACCGGCTTTGTGCCGTAGATGACGATAGCGGCCCAGTCCAGGTAGCGGAGTTCTCCGATGCCCGAGTAGAAAGCAGCTAGGTTCACGACGTTCATAGCCACACCGGCGGTTAGTCCCGCGATCAAGCCCATGGCCACTCTGTCATTGAGATTCAACGCTGGATCAATCCCTTCAAACCCTCTTCTATTTCTGATACCCTAGATAATACTAGTCTTTCTGAACTGAAGAGTGCTATGCAGGGATGATACCCACTTGCCCTGCTGAACTATGGGGAGACGCGGGTGCCGTCCTTGACCTCCGGCGGCGGGTTGACGATTACCGTCTCACCGGTCTTAATCTCACCGCTGACTTCGATCAAACCGCCCGCGCGCCGGCCGGGTACCACTTCGACCAGTTGCGCCTGCCCTTGCCGAACCACAAACAGCACCGTCCGACCAGCCTGGCGAAACACAGCCGACTCCGGAACGACAGCCGCAGCCGCCGTCTGGTCGACCAGAATTTCGATGTTTACCCCATAGCCCGCTTTGAGATGCTCAATCCCGTCCGTAACATCGATCTCGATCTCAGCCTTGGCCTCTTTCACCCCCAGGGGAGAGACCGTGGTGATCCCGGTCGTGGCCACCCGGTTTACCACACCGGTTGCCACGCTGGCCCCACCCGCCAGGTGGGTGACCCGGACTGTCTGTCCATTCTTCACCGCAGTTGCATCCCGCGGTTCAATGCGGGCCTCTATGGTCAGTGCTTCAGGATCACCAAGAGTGAACAAAGCGGTCCCCGGAGCAATGACTACTCCCGGGTCTACGTTTCGAGCCAGGATCACGCCGTCGATACCGGCACTGACCCGGGCCAGAGCCAGTTCCCGTTCAGCCTGGCGAACCAGGGCAGTAGCGGCCTGCACTTGAGCGGCCAAGGTTGCTACGCCCAATTGTCCCACTTCGGACTGTTTTGCCGTGCGTTCGGCTACATTCCGGGCCAGCTGTGCCGCTTCCAGTTCCCTGTTGCTTATGGCCGCCTGCTCGTGCAGGAAAACCGCCCGCTCCAGGTCGGTCTCGGCCTGCTTCAGCGCGAAGGTCGCCAGTTCCAGCGCAATGCCGGTTTGTTCCCGCGCTTCGGCCAGCTGCGCCTCCAAAGCCCGGCGTTCCGCGGTCAGTTGGGTTAAGCGGCCTTCAAGGAACGCCGTATCCAAAGCGATTATTAAGTCGCCGGCAGCCACGCGATCCCCTTCTTTGACCGGAACGGTCGCCACCCGGCCGCCCACCTCGGAAACAACATAGACCGGGTCTCGTAACTTGACCTCCCCTGTACCCCGTACGGTGACCGCCAGATCGCCCTCGGATATCCGCGCTGTTTCCACCGGAACCCCTTTCAGGCTGCCCGCCAGGGATACCCCGGCGATCACCGCTGAGACCAGCGCCACCCCGAGCCCGATTTTCCACTTTCTTGTCAGCATGATTTCACGCCTCCTACTCCCGCTGTTTTGATGCTTCCGCCAGGTCGATACCGCCGGCACTACGGATGGCTGGGATCTGGGCCAGTGCCACCGCCAGGATAATTCCGATGAGCGCTATAAAGATGGTCGCCGGATAAATCACCAGTCGAATCGTAAACATGTCACTTTGGGACGCATATGCCGCCGCAAAGGCCCCAGCCCACGCATATCCGAGCAATACTCCCAGCCCAAGACCCGGCAGCGCCGGCAGCACGCCCTCGGCGGCCACCAGGATGCCGGTTCCCTTCCGGCTCATACCCTGCATTCGGAAGATGCCCAATTCCCGCATCCTCTCCAGCGCGGTAATCGAGGTCATACTGTACACGATGGCGCCAGATAGCAGCATGCTGAAGAGCAGGGAAATCCCGATGAAGGCATACATGATATCGAGGCTTTCCATTATCTCGGCTCGCATTTGGCTGATGTCCTGCACACCGGCCACCAACGGCAGCGTTCGGGTGCGTTCCCGCAACTGTTCCAGCCCGCCCGGGGTGGTCGTAACCAGTACCGCAGAAATCGGAGAGCCCGGTCCGCGGATGGTGCGCACCTCATCCAACGGCAGGAAGCCACCGGCCCCAATGAACAGTTCCACCGTCCCCGCCACCGGCAGCGTCCGAGATGGTAGTCCTTCAATCATTGGCTCCAGGATAATCGCCTCCCCAACCCCTACGCCGAGGATTTCCTGGAGGTTGGAGGAAAGCAACACGCCGTCTGGGGTCGGGAAAACCCGGTTTCCGTCCGCGTCCTGCAGGGCATAGAGTTGGGCTTCTTCCTGCAGACCGGTGAGTACGCTCTCGTGCACAATGTGCCCGTTGCGGTAGCGTACCGGGATCTCGATCAGCGCTTCCGCCCGGTTCACCTCGGGCCAGAGGACGATTTCATTAACTGCGTCCCACCCGGTGGGGCCGGTAAGACTGATGCGGGCATCATAGGCCACCATCTGGCCGAAGTAACGGTTAATCACGCTGTCGAACAGGTTGTAAAATGAACCGACCAGAATCAGGAAGCTTAAGGCCACCGCTACCCCGATTGCAGAGAAATTGAACCGCCAGGGGTTGCGGGTAATGTTGCGGATCGGGAACTTCCACAGGGCGGGCATCTCGCGCATCATGCGCACCCAGCGTTCCCCCCAAAAACGACGTCCTGGAGGCGGGGCGGGCGGGCGCATGGCTTCCACCGGCTGAATGGCGGCCGCCTGCCAGGCGGAAAACAGGCCCGCCAGCAGACAGGTGCCGATCCCGAGAAGGGCGGCGGAGAGTTGGACGTCCCAGTGAAAGGCCCCGGTCAAATAGGGGATATTGTAATACTGGCCGTACATGTCGGTTAGCCCGACCGACATCCAGTGTCCAAGCAGGATTCCGAGCAGTGAACCGCTGACGCCCACCAGAAAGCAAAAACCCAGATAATAGCGCAGGATGTCCCCCCGGCTGTACCCCAGGGCCCGCAGAAGCCCGATATGGGGACGTTGCTGGCGCACAATCCGAGCCAGAAGCACCAGGATGATCATCACTGCGGCACCAAGAAACAGGGTGGGCAGCATCACGGACCAAGTGGAAAGATCCCTGAGTTCGCTCTCTAGCAGGCGGTAGCTCGTCTGATCCTCAAGTTCGACAATCGTCCGGTAGCCATACCCCGAGACAAGTGTGCGCAGGGCGTCCTTGGCGCCCTGCCGATCCGCCCCGGGGTTAAGCAGCAGCAGAATTTCGTTAATCTGCCCCCCGGTACCCATGATCTCGGCCATGGTCTCCCGGGTCACGAACAGCACTCCGAAAGTACGAGCCGTCGAGAACAGTTGCCCCGCGTCGGGAGCGGGGAAGAGGTATTCGGAACTGATCACCAAACCCTGGATAGTCAGTTCCTGCCGAATTCCGTTGATCACCGGGTAGATCCGGTCGCCGGGTCCCAGCCCGTGGAAGCCCGCGAAATCACTGGACACCAAGACGCCGCGCCGGTCTCCCCCATCAAGCGGACGGCCCTGCACGAAATGCAGGTCGTTTACCGGATCCTCTCCGGGACCGGGAAGGGAAATCAGCCTCGCCGTGATCCGTTCCCGACTGCCATCCAGATCTAGGGCCACGTCTTCCACCACGCGGCCTGCTGCCATCTGCACCCCGTCAATCCGGCGGGCCTGAGCCACCAGACCGTCCGGTGCCGACGCAAAATAGGCGGTGAGGTGGGCGGCGTTGAGCCGATCGAAGCTGGCCTCCGCAGAATCCCGAAGGTTAACGTAGGACAGATACATCGCACTAAAAAGGGAAATGCCGAGGGTAACCAGCAGCACCAGAGCGGCGAACTGGCCTTTATAACGTAAGAGGTCGCGTAATAGCTTGCGTATCAGCATATCATCACCAACTGATTACAGAGGGATCAACCGTTTTTTCGTTCACAACAATACGATCGATGAGCCCGTCGCGCATGGTGATCACCCGGTCCGCCATTGCTCCAATCGGCACGTTGTGGGTGATGATCACTACCGTCTTGCCCATTTCCCGACTGACCATATGCAGCAGGCGGAGCACCCGGATTCCGGTCCGGAAATCCAGCGAACCGGTCGGTTCATCACACAGCAACAGATCCGGTTCCTTGGCTAGAGCCCGTGCAATGGCCACACGCTGCTGCTCCCCGCCGGAAAGCTGCGCCGGGAAACTGTTCTGCTTACCGTCGAGCCCGAGACCTTCCAGGATGGGATCAAAGGCCGAACGCCGCCCAGCGATCTCGGCACCCAGAGCCACGTTTTCAGATACAGTGAGGTTGGAAATTAAGTCGAAGAACTGAAAGATAAACCCGACATGGTGACGGCGGTAGGCGGTCAGGGCATTATCACTGACACCCGTCAGGTTTTTCCCTTCGTAGAGCAACTGTCCGCCGCTGGGCTGGTCGATGCCGCCCACGATGTTGAGCAGCGTACTCTTGCCGGAACCGCTAGGGCCGAGGATAACTAAGATTTCGCCCCGGAACACGTTCAGGTCGGTCGGTTTCAGGGCTGGGACCTCCACCTCGCCCATCCGGTATGTTTTCCAAACACCCTTGAGTTGGAGCAATACTTCTCTGGCCATATTGTTCTCCCGTAACAGCGGGTGGCGTTTTGGTTAGATATATGATAACAGAAACCAAATTCCGCCGCACGAACCAATTGAACTCCACACCAGGCAGAGAAAAACCGCCCACCCTTTATCTAGGGCAGGCGGTTTCCGGATGCTGATGTTCAAAGCTTAAGCAGGACCGTTGCTTAGTTAGTCACTTTTCCAAAGTCCTTTTTCCTTGAGGCACTGCCAATCGGTGATCAGTATCATTCTGTCTCCGTTTTCGGAATGGATTATTGTCTGTTTTATGTAACCTTCGTCTATCAGTTTGCTCAGGGTCATCGCCACCGCCGCACGGTCGATGCGGTAGTACTCAGAGCAGCGACCAACGGTTGTCCCAAAAGTCGGATCAAGCTTTTTGAGCCTGGCCACATTAAGCGTGGCTAATACTTCGCGGTACCTGTACTCTACCGTCCGTTCGGTTCCGATTACTTTAAACCAGGTTGCACACTCCCGGAGCTGAGCGCTGAATGAGCCGTGGACTCCATAGACCCCGACCGTCTTATCCATAAAGGTGGTCAGAAAGGCAACCACGTTATGGAAGTGCCCGTCACCGGTCACCAGGACGTACTGCATAATCTCCGGCCGTTGGATGATGGTTCGGTAGATGTGATCCAGCATAATGAAGTCGGTATAGTCCTTCTTTGATTTGTTGTCCGGATGGGAACAATCAATGATGTTTGTCGTAATCGTCCTTAGTTTAAACCTTTCCGGCTCCAGATCGGGCTTGGCAAAATCGGCGAAGAAGTAAATCTGCTCCAGATTACCGACCTGCTTCACATCCTGAACAAACTCTTTTAGATCCGGGGACAGCCCGTAATCACGCAATCCCCAAAACCACGACTCGTAATCCACAAATACAACTGTCAACGGTTTAGGCGTTTCGTTTTTCGTCTGCAACGACATTTCCTCCTACTCGTCTCTGGAGAAGTCTCTATTCAACTGTCAAAGAACGGTACGTCCAGGTAAATTATACCTTATCGTTAGTTGACAGACAAGCACCGGCGACATAGAATGGGGGAGAAACATATGAATGGATGCTCATTTATAGTCGTGGGGGTAGAGGTAGGAATGGGTTTGGACGTTAAAGAAAACGATATCTGTGAGGTCAACTACGTCCACGAGAGCGTGGTGCAGGAAGTTCGGAGCCGAATGCCGGCGACGCATGAAGTGGAGCAACTGGCCGCCCTGTTCAAGGTGATGGGTGATCCAACCCGAATCCGGATCATCAAGGCTCTATTCCTGCACGAACTGTGTGTCTGCGACCTGACGACCGTCCTGGGGATGACGCAGTCGGCCGTGTCGCACCAACTGCGGGTATTACGAGACCACCGGCTGGTGAAATTCCGAAGAGATGGCAAGATTGTTTTCTATGCCCTGGACGACCAACACATCATCAACCTCTTCCGGGAGGGTTTGGCCCACGTTCTTCACGACTAACGCTAGGATGAAAGCTGTGAATTTATAATGATTGAACTAAGAACACCGGCATTAGAGGAAGCCAAACAACCCCGGGGCGTTAACGAGCGTACCGAGAAACCGGCCTTTGGCAACGAAACCCGCGAGACTGTCCTGCGCCTCTCCGGCCTGGACTGTGCCGATTGTGCTGCAAAGCTCGCCCGTCGAATTCAGGGGACCAAGGGCATCACCAAAGCCGAAGTTAATTTTGGCGCGTCCCGGCTTACCGTGGATCACAGCGCCCCTCTGGAAACCATTGTGCGCATCGTAGAGCAGGCTGGTTACCGGGTCGAGCCCGACCGGAATCACGACCGGGTTTCGATTTCAGAGCCACGTCTGAACCCGCGGGTGATGCTGACCATCCTTTCCGGAATTGCGCTCGGCCTGGGGTTTGCCGCAACGGTGGCGGGGACTACTGACTCGGTGACCGCGTCCCTGTTTGCGTTAGCGATTCTGGCCGGTGGGTATATGATCGTACGCGGCGCTTGGCAGTCTCTCCGCGTATTCACATTGGATATGAACGTGCTGATGACTGTGGCCGTGATTGGTGCCATATTACTCGGCGAGTGGGCTGAGGGGGCCACTGTGGTGTTTCTGTTTGCCGTGGGCAATGCTCTACAGGCTCATACCATCGGCCGCACCCGACGTTCAATCCGGAACCTGATGGATATGTCGCCGAAAGAAGCCGTTGTGAAGCGTGCGGGGCAGACGTTCACGTTGCCTGTGGAGCAACTGGTGGTCGGCGACATTATCCTGGTACGGCCGGGGGATCGGATTCCGATGGACGGCGTGGTTGTCGCCGGACGCTCGTCGGTGAACCAGGCTCCGATCACGGGCGAGTCCCTGCCTGTTGCCAAGTACCCCGGCGGAACAGTGTATGCCGGAACCCTGAACGAACGGGGCAGCCTGGAAGTACGGGTTACGAAGCTGGCTGCGGACACCACCCTGGCCCGAATTATCCACATGGTGGAGGAGGCTCAGGCCCAGAAAGCTCCGGCCCAACACTTTGTAGACGTGTTTGCCCGGTATTACACGCCGGTGGTAATACTAGCCGCGCTGGGTATCGCGGCACTCCCGCCTCTGCTGCTTGGTCTGGAGTTTGCGGAATGGTTCTACCGGGCCCTGATACTGCTGGTGATTGCCTGCCCCTGTGCTCTGGTCATCTCAACCCCGGTGGCAATTGTCTCGGCTATCGGCAATGCCGCTCGGAACGGGGTGTTAATCAAGGGTGGTGCTCAGTTGGAGGCTTTGGCAAAGGTCCGGGCTGTGGCCCTCGACAAGACGGGTACGGTCACTATTGGACGACCGGCGGTTACGGACGTGATTACCGCCACTAATATCACCGGTGCCGAAGCGGTGCGTCTGGCCGTTTCCGTGGAAGCCCTATCAGAACATCCGCTGGGTGAGTCTATTGTCCGGTATGCGGTGGAATCGGGGATTGCGCCGCTCGAGTGCACCGAGTTTGAGTCTCTGATCGGCGAAGGGGCACAGGCCTCTGTATGCGGACAGACTCATTACATCGGCAGTCCCCGTCTTTTCCGGCGGCTGGGCGTCGATCAGACCCCGTTCTCTACCGACCTCGGCCGACTGCAGGGAGAAGGCAAGACCGTGGTCGTACTGGGTACCCGAAACCGGGTTCTGGCTCTGATCGCCATCGCCGACCAGACCCGTGCCGGTAGTAGCAGCGTGATGAAGGCGCTCCGGCAGGAGGGCATTCGCGAGTTGGTGTTGCTCACCGGGGATAACCAAGCCACGGCACGCACCGTAGGTTCAGCACTGGGTATCGGCAACGTAAAAGCGGAACTGTTGCCCGGGCAGAAACTGGACGCCATCAAGCGATTGCGGCAGGAATACGGATCGGTGGCCATGGTCGGCGAGGGTGTGAACGATGCTCCCGCCCTAGCGGCCGCTGACGTGGGGATCGCCATGGGTGCCGCAGGCACGGACACTGCTCTGGAAACAGCGGACATCGCCCTGATGAATGATGACCTCGCCAAACTGCCCTACACGTTGCGGCTGAGCCGGCGCACCCTGAGGATAATTAAGGAGAACATCATCTTCGCCATAACCGTGAAGGCCGTCTTCATCCTCCTCACTGTGCTGGGACTGTCCACCCTTTGGATGGCGGTCTTTGCAGACACCGGTGCGGCCTTGATCGTGATCGCCAACAGCATGCGACTGCTCGGCGGACAACACACCAAGGCCCGCGGACCGTCGCCGGGTCTCGCCCGGGCGGCCTAAGATACCGTTCGTTTCCTTTTCCAAGGGCTGCCTGTATAATGGACGTAGGACAATTTAAGGAAGTGACCGGAAATTGTTGATGCTAATTTCAATCCTGATGGTGGTCATCGCCACCGGGCTTCTGTACAAGGGGCACATTACAAACAGCAGACCAATGCTGCTGGTGGCCCTGGTTCTTTCGTTCAGCGGGGTGGCGTTGCTCTACTACTTAGCTGGCGGGAACCTGTAATTGTGGACAAGCTGACAAAGTGTAGATGGGGTGGATAGAGCAGTGACCAGGAGCATAGAAGTCCCGCAGAAGACCCTGGAACTCCTGACCAGCCGACTGGCGTCGATCGAACAGGAATTGAGGGCTGTCAAACTGCAGATCCGGAACCTGTATACCCTCGGGGAAAAGGAGATTATGGTACACACCGTGCGCTGGGTAGCCCCCCTCGCGGAGGTTGAGCGTGCCGGTGGTGTGGTGACCCCCCTGGAACTGAGCTGGTTCTGCCGCAAGTATGGCAAGAACCCGAAGGGCGTGGCCGGGTATTTTACCGGATCCAAACCGAGTATGCGATCGATAGGAGATCAGCGCTCGATTACCGAAGACGGGCTCGCCCGCATCCGGCAGATCGACCTGGAGTACGGCGAAGACTGGGTGGACAAGATCCCCTTGGATCAGGTCGGCGACCCGGAGGTAGATCCGGACAGCATCATCTACATCTAGCAAAAAGGGGACAGTCAGGCGAGTTCGCCTTTCCTTCGGATCAGCGGATTTAAGGCCGTGGCGCCTCCCTTGGGGGAGCTTTGTGCCTAGTTTGTCCGCCAGGTGTCAGCATAGTCCCCAACGGTAAGAATAACAGCAGGAATTGTTGGTTCAATCGCTAATTATAGATGTAGAGGGGGATTGATAATTTGACTGTTTTGATGCTGCTTTCGGCTGCGGCCCTGGCCTATACGGTCTACTGGATGCGGCGCGAAAATCGCCGGCACCGGCGAGATGAAGTCCTGATCGCCGTGGGCTTTTTCTTCTTTTTTGCCTCGATGTTTGTAGAGTCGATTTTTGAAGTGCTGGGGACGCCCCCGCTGATGCTGTTTGCCCTACCGGCGCTGCTGGAATTGCCGTTGCGAATCCTGGCTCTGGTTCTGGTGATTCTGTTTGTCTACGCCTACAACCAGATGCGTGAGTTTACCCGGGAAGCAGAGAATGTGAAACACCCCGAACTCGTGCGCATCGGCTTGTACGGTTATCTGCGCCACCCGGTATACCTGGGGGCGATTTTCTGGGTAATCCTGGCTTTTGCCTTCGGCCCAACCATAATCAAGGCGATCACCCTTCCGGTGAGTATCGCCTGTTTCCTCACCGGTGCCAGGCTGGAGGACAAGCTGAACCTAGAGAAGTTCGGGAAGTCCTACCAAACATACATGGACGAGGTAACGGGATTCAACGTTATCTCTGCGCTCAGGGCCTGGGCAAAAAAGCCCTAGATGGGTAAACTGGATTTATAGACCCAATGGCTTGTACTTGAGGAGGAATCGGATTGTTCCAACGTTTAAACTGGCCCGCAACCGTTATCATCCCGATGGTCGTGGGCATGGTAATCGCTATCGTCGGAGTAACTCAACCGCAGTTACCGCGAAACCTCTTCATCTACGGGTTTATCTTTGCTCTGGTCGTCTTACCCGGTATCCTGGTCGCCTTAAAGGTATATTCTTCACCAACCACTCGGGCCGAGGCCTCACTCGCGGGGATTGAGCCGGGCGGGCACGTGAAGTTGCGCTTCTCAGATCATTCGGAACGGAGCTATCAAGCCCCTGCCCTAAATCGGGATGTCATTATGGGCAAGGTCCGTCAAGGTGAACGCCTGAAGGTCTTGATCAAGGGGGAAATCGTGTTTAAGTGGGAACGCGCCGATCCCAACGTAGACTACTGGCCGGAGTGACACCCCATTGTGTTATTAAGGGGAATCGTCGAGGGCCATTCAAGCTAGGGATTTGTAAACAGTGGTGTGGACAGGTAGCGTTCACCGCTGTCGGGTAGTAACACCACCACCAGTTTGTCCCGGTTTTCGGGTCGGGCGGCTACTTGAAGCGCCGCGTGACAGGCCGCCCCAGATGAAATGCCCACCAGTAGCCCCTCTTCACGGGCCAGCCGCCTGGTTGTATCCATGGCCGCCGCCCCTTCCACGGTAATCACCTCGTCCACGACCTCCCTGACGAAGATTTCCGGCACAAACCCGGCGCCGATACCCTGGATCGGATGGGCTCCGGCCTTTCCGCCGGAAAGCACGGGTGACTCGGCGGGTTCCACAGCCACGGTACGAACCTCCGGTTTCATCTCCTTCAGGTAACGGGAAACACCGCTTACCGTTCCCCCGGTGCCGACCCCACCCACAAAGATGTCCACTCTTCCGCGAGTGTCTGACCAGATTTCCGGCCCAGTGGTCTGGTAATGGGCCTCGCGCACCGCCACGTTTCGGAACTGCTGGGGGATGTATGCGCCCGGGCGACTCTTGGCCAGTGCTTCGGCCTCCCTAATCGCACCGCTCATACCGTCCTTACCGGGTGTAAGCACGACCTCGGCTCCGAAGGCCTCGACCATTCTGCGCCTCTCAATGCTCATCGTCTCCGGCATAGTCAGCACTAAGTGGTAGCCCTTGAGGGTGCAAATCCAGGCCAGTCCGATCCCGGTGTTGCCGCTCGTCGGCTCAATGATCGTACTTCCGGGGCCGATCAGCCCGGCTTGTTCTGCCGCTTTCAGCATGAACAAGGCCGCTCGATCCTTGACACTCCCCCCCGGGTTGAAAAACTCAAGCTTGGCCACCATGGTGGCAGGCAGTCCCCGGCCAATGTGCTCCAGCCTTAAGAGGGGCGTATTGCCGATGAGCCTTGTGAGGCTGGGTGCAATTCCTGCGCTGTTCAAAACTACAAATCCTTTCCGCAAAGCCGCTATTCCCCTATCTTTCCCGCGGCGGCCTGTTATTCTCATCCTGTAGGTCGAGATCCGAATAGGTACAGGTACGGCCCTGCCCGCATACCACACAATCATCGTCACAGGGCTCGATGTGGATCAAAACCTGGGAGTTTGGAAATACCTTGACAATCTCACGCTCCACGCGGACACAGAGAGAGTGGGCCTCGGCGACCGGCAGTGCCGAGGCGGTCACGAGGTGCAGGTCGATGTGCTGTTCCGAACCGGCCTTACGCGTCCTTAGGGCATGATAGTCCGGAAACTCCGTGGCAAACTGTTGTAGCACCCGGTGGATCTTGGTCTCATCGTCCTCCGGCAGGCGGGCATCCAGAAGACCGCGCACGGAGTCCCGCACCACTCCATACGCGGCGCGTAAGATGATCAGCGATACGGCAATCGCAACCAAGGGGTCAAGGATGGTCAGACCGGTCAATTTGATCAGCCCGAGACCGGCCAACACTCCCACCGACGTGTACACATCACTCCGTAGATGCCAGGCATTCGCCTTCAGCGCGGGCGAGTCAGTCTCGACGGCGACCCGCATTATATGACGCGAAACCAAGGTGTTCAATACGATCGCCGTGCCGATAACCACGCCGCCGAGCCCCAGAGCCTGCACTTCAACCGGGTTATACAAGCGCGGCAAGGCGTTCGCGATAATAGCCACCGCTGCCGCAAAGATCAGCAAACCCTCAACCGTTCCGGCCAGGTTTTCAAACTTGCCGTGACCGAAGCGGTGCGTATGGTCGGCTTGCTGGGCGGCCTTGCGGACGGCGGCAAAGGCGATCAGTGCCGCCACCAGGTCGAGACCTGAATGAATCCCGTCCGAGATCACACTGATCGAACCCATATAGAAACCGGCGGTCAGCTTGCCAACCACCAGGAAACTGTTGGACGCCACAGAAACCTTAGCCGCCCGAATTTTCTTAAGATCGTTTGCGGATGTAACGGCCCTTTTTTGCATTCCCAGGTTTACCCGCCCCTCCACAATACTGCTCAGCCGCAACTGATACATCGGCTTACTACTAAGAATATACTGGAAACGCTAGCTTTAGTATAACACCGCCGATACCGATGTCAGCCCTTCCCCAAATTCTTTGTGCTTGCTATTTTGTTGACGCAGGATTATACATATAGCAGATACGAAATCAGTGAGGGGACTTTTGCGGTGCGCATCACCATCATCGGAGCCGGCAAGGTGGGCCTGGAAATCGCTCGCCGCCTGGATAAGGACAACCACGATCTAGTGATCATCGACCGTGATGAAACAAGACTGGTACAGATCGAGCAGCAGATGGACGTTCTCTGCGTGAAGGGCAACGCCTCCAGTGCCTCGGTACTCAAGTTGCCCGAGGTCCTGCAGAGCGAACTGGTGGCCGCGGTGACAAACTCAGATGAGGTGAATATGATCGCCTGTCTGATGGTCAAAAAGCTCGGGGTGCCCCGGACTGTGGCGCGCATCAGAGACCCCGTTTACGCCCGGGATCTGGTGCTCTCCAAGGAGGATCTGGGTTTAGACCTGATTATTAACCCCGAATACAGCGCTGCCCTGGAGATCGCCCGACTACTGACCGTGTCGCTCCCGATGCATACCGAACCGTTTGCCGACGGCAAGGTGCAGATGGTCGACTTCATCGTGGACGACTCCCATCACCATATTGTTGACCACAAAGTAATGGATATTGACATCCCCCGATCCTGTCTGATCGTGGGTATTTCACGCAAAGGGAAGATGATTGTCCCGGGCGGGGCGGACAGGATTCTGACCGGGGACACCCTGTACCTGATCGGACACGTGGACAGTATCAAGAAGTTCGCGGCGAAGTTTAAGCGCAAGCGCAACCACGGCGCCACCAACGTAATCATCCTGGGCGGCGGGCGGATCGGCTTTTACCTGGGGGAAAAACTCTGCTCGCTTGGTATTAGACCCAAAATCATCGAACAAAACCCAAGGCGCTGCCAGGAGTTGGCAGAGAATCTCCCGGACGCGCTCGTCTTGCAGGGAGACGGATCGGATATTGAACTCCTGAAGCGGGAGGGAATCAGGGACACCGATGGCTTTGTAGCGGTCACCGGCTTCGATGAGGAAAACCTGCTCCTTTCCCTGTTAGCTAAACAACTAGGTGCAAAGCAAGTGATCGCGAAGGTCGGGCGTCCAAGCTATGCGCCCCTCATCGAACAACTGGGCGTGGATGCCGCCATCAGCCCGCGCCTGATCATGGCCAGCGCTATTCTTCGCTACATCCGTGGTGGTCGGCTGCTCTCCTTGGTCTTGCTGCTCAACGGCCAGGCCGAAGTCATCGAGTTGATCCTGCACCCGGATAGCCGTAAAGTCGGTAAGCTGGTCAGCAAACTCGGTCTGCCCCAGGGGATCATCATCGGGGCCATCAAACGGGATAACGAGATTCTTATACCCAAGGGCGATGTCGTGCTCAATGGTCAAGACCGGCTGGTGGTCTTCACTGTCGGCCATAACCCCGGTGAGATCGACGGTCTGTTCAACGTAGGGAGAGGTCTGTCTGAATAAGCTCTTGATCGGCAAGATCCTCGGTATTCTACTGTTGGGCGAAGCGGTAGCCATGTTGGTCTGCCTGGGGCTAGCCCTGTATTACCGCGGCCCGGATGTCTCAGCCCTGGCCCTAAGCGTGGTGATTACGGCTCTGGCCGGGGCCGCCCTGGCTGTCCGCAAGGTCAACTATCAGGACATTGGTTATCGTGAGGGCTTCGCCGTTGCCGCTCTGGGGTGGTTCGTGACGGCTGTTTTCGGTTCGCTGCCCTTTGTCCTGAGCAGTGCTATTCCCCACCCCGTGGACGCCTTCTTTGAGACGATGTCCGGCTTCACTACCACCGGGGCCTCGATTCTCACCGACATCGAAGCCTTGCCCATGGGAATCCTGTTCTGGCGCAGCCTGACCCACTGGATCGGGGGTATCGGCACCGTCGTCCTGCTCGTTGCCATAATCCCCTCGCTACGCATCGCCGGGATGCAGTTTTACCGGGCGGAAGTCAGCGGCCCCACTAAGGCCAAGGTTCTCCCCCGGGTGGCTCAGACCTCGCGCCAGTTGTTCAAGGTCTACCTGGTCTTCACCCTATTGCAGGTCGTGGCCCTGCGCCTGGCCGGGCTACCCTGGTTCGACAGTCTGACCCATACTTTCGGAACCGTTGCTACTGGCGGCTTTTCAACCCGGAATCTAAGTGTCGGAGCCTACAACAGCGTGGCGGTAGAGCTGATCATCGCCTTCTTCATGCTCCTCTGCGGGATCAGCTTCGCGCTGCACATCAAGGCGATGCAGGGCCGGCCCCAGGTGCTCTGGAAAGACCGTGAAACCCAGGTCTTCCTGGCCGTGGTGGTGGCAGCAGTGGCCGTGATCAGCGTCAACCTGATCACCGTAACCGAAATGACCACAGGGACATCGGTGCGGCAGTCCCTTTTCCAGGTTTCGTCCATCGCGACCTCCACCGGTTTCGCCAGCGCCGACTACGACCAGTGGCCTGACCTAAGCCGCCTGGTTTTGGTGCTCCTGATGTTTGTCGGGGCCTGTGCAGGGTCAACCGGTGGCGGCATTAAGGTCATCCGCATCATGGTTCTCTGGAAGCTCGGCACCCGACAGCTCCAAAAACTGATCCACCCGCAGGCGGTAATTCCGGTAAGAATCGGCGGTTCAGTGATTCCAACCGAGGTTACCGACACTGTTCAATCATTCCTGATCCTATACATGGGCCTTTTTGTCGCAAGCGTGGTGCTGATGGGTATGCTCGGGCTTGATCTCATCAGCGCAGTTACCGCGGCGGTCGCCACGCTCAGCAACATCGGCCCCGGACTCGGGATTGTCGGCCCAATGGCTAACTACGCTACGATCCCGGTGGTCGGCAAACTGATCCTTTCTTTCAACATGCTTGCCGGCCGCCTGGAATTGTTCACCGTGCTCGCCCTCTTACACCCCGGGTTCTGGCGCAAATAGCAAAGCTGAAGCATCCTTGAAGTAAGGTAACAAAAAACCGGATCCCGATCAGATTGACCGGAATCCGGTTTTAGTGTTACCTGGGAGTAAACACCCAACCCATCAGGGTTGTTTACATCATATCCATTCCGCCCATACCGCCCATTCCGCCCATACCGCCCATGCCTGGCATTCCGCCGCCGCCCTTCTTCTCGGGCCTCTCGGCTACCAGGGTCTCGGTGGTCAGGATCATGGCTGCGATACTGGACGCGTTCTGCAGTGCGATCCGGGTTACCTTCGCCGGGTCAACGATACCGACGGAGATCATATCCACGTATTCGCCGTTTAAGGCGTTGAAGCCGACTCCGTTCGGGCTTTCCTTGACCTTCTCCACGACGATGGCACCTTCCACGCCGGAGTTGTTGGCAATCTGCCGCAATGGGGATTCGAGTGCCTTTTTGATAATCTCGATACCGGTCTTCTCATCCGGGTTTTCTGCGTTCAGGGTGTCCAGAGCCGGGATGATGTTCACCAGTGCGGTGCCGCCACCAGGGACGATGCCCTCTTCTACAGCCGCGCGGGTTGCGTTCAGGGCGTCCTCGATGCGAAGCTTCTTTTCCTTCATCTCGGTCTCGGTCGCCGCACCCACATTAATCACTGCTACGCCGCCGGCCAGCTTGGCCAGACGCTCCTGCAGTTTTTCCCGGTCAAAGTCGGAAGTGGTGTCGTCAATCTGCTTCTTAATCTGCGCGATCCGCTTGGTGATGGCGTCGGCGTCACCCTTGCCGTCCACGATGATGGTCTCGTCCTTCTTCACCCGTACCTGCCGGGCGGAACCGAGCATCTCCATGGTCGCTTTTTCGAGCTTTAGGCCAACTTCCTCAGAAATGACCTGCCCGCCGGTCAGAATCGCGATATCCTCGAGCATCGCCTTGCGGCGGTCACCAAAACCAGGTGCCTTAACGCCGACAACACTCAGGGTGCCGCGCAGCTTGTTGACCACCAGGGTGGCCAGGGCTTCTCCATCTACGTCCTCAGCCACGATCAGGAGCGGCTTGCCGGCCTGGAGTACCTTCTCCAGTAGCGGCAGGACATCGGCGATGGCCGAGACCTTCTTGTCGGTGATCAGGATGTACGGATCCAAAAGGGTGGCTTCCATCTTGTCCGGGTCCGTGATCATGTACGGGGAGATGTAGCCACGGTCAAAATTCATGCCTTCCACGATTTCCAGAGAGGTGCCGATACCCTGGGATTCCTCGACGGTGATGACGCCATCCTTACCGACCTTCTCCATTGCGTCGGCAATTAAGTTTCCGATTGTGGCATCGTTGGCCGAAATCGACGCGACCTGGGTAATCGCTTCCTTAGTCTCTACGGGCTTGGCCAGGTTCTTGATCTCCTCGACGGCCTTTTCCACGGCCCGCTCAATACCGCGCTTGACGATAATCGGGTTAGCACCGGCGGCTACGTTCTTCAGGCCCGCGCGCACTATCGCCTGAGCCAAAACAGCGGCTGTGGTGGTGCCGTCACCGGCAATGTCGTTGGTCTTGGTCGCGACTTCTTTGACCAGCTGGGCACCCATGTTTTCAAGCGGGTCTTCCAACTCAATTTCCCGGGCAATGGTCACGCCGTCATTAACAATCATCGGCGAACCAAATTTCTTCTCCAGGACTACGTTGCGGCCCTTCGGGCCAAGCGTTACCTTAACAGCATCGGCCAGAGCGTTCACGCCTCTTTCCATCGCGTTGCGCGCTTCTGTACCGAATACGATATCCTTACCAGCCATTTGTTTTCGTTACCCCCTCTTAATTATTCCAAGACGCCGAGAACATCGGTCTCACGGAGAATCAGGTAGTCAACATCGTCAATTTTGACTTCGTTGCCGGCATACTTTGAATAGAGAACCTGGTCCCCAGGCTTCAGATCGATGGCCACACGCTGGCCACTGTCCAGCAAACGCCCGGAACCGACAGCCACTATTTCACCCTTTTGCGGCTTTTCCTTAACCGTATCCGGAAGCACGATGCCTCCCTTTGTTCTGTCTTCGAGCGGCAGCGCCTTCACCACTACCCGGTCTCCCAATGGTCTGATCACTAAGTACCCCTCCTTGTGCTGATGGTCTATTCCATATTATCTCACTAATTATTAGCACTCATTCATGGTGAGTGCTAATACCTTTATGATACGTAGGCTGGCCCCCAAACGCAAACCTTGGATTTTCAGCGAATTCAGCCTTGCACCACAAATTTGGGTGCCAGACAAGCTATTCCGGCATTTTTCTGCCTATTGCTTGTTTTTCCATTATTCACAGGGGTTGGCGCCTCTGGGTTAATTTTTTCCGGCCTAAAGCTGGATTATACAACTAAGGCACACCCTGCCAAAAGAAAAAGCCCCCGGCATTTACCGAAGGCCCCGTACTGTAGTTCCTTAGATGTCGGCCATTCCAACGACCGGCACCACCAATGATGAAACTTGTTGTGAGGTGCAGCGCGCTTTCCTGAGGGATTGCCTACGCAAACACGTACGTGACAGATGAATCTGCTCGTTCGCCTCGGGCGTCGCTGAACTCGCTCGCTACGCTCACTCAGACAGGCGGTCGACGCTGATCCGCGGCTCACTGCGCATTTTTGATCTTACTCCCTATCGTTTGCTCCGGCAATACCTCAGCACGCACTGCACCTTTTTGGTATTTTCAAGTTGTGCTTAAAAACAACCCAGCTCACAGCTATGGATCTTGATATCCTGGCGGTCGCAGGCCCGGCCGATGACCCGGGGCGGCACACCGAAGTCTGCCGCCAGCTTGCGCGCCAGGGTGCAGGTCATCTTCCCGCCGGGAGCAGCCTCGCGCACAGCCTTCATAATCTCAGACGATGGTTCTTCCAGCGCATACTCTCTCTTTTCTCCCATAAAGCCGTCTCCTCTCTGACCTGGTCTTGGAATCGGATTAATCAGTCTGTTGACGAAGGTACGCCTGCCCCTATCATAGAGCAATGCGGTGGTGCCCGTCCAGATGACTTACTTCCGCAGAGACAGCCTTTTACCCCCGGAGCGGAACAAAATCGGCATCGTAATGTTGCGCCGCGGGACCTTGAGCGTACGCGACTCGGTGATGATGTAGTTTACGCCCCGGTCATGGGAATCAGGGTGTACCGTTTCCTGAACCTGAAAGTCGTAAGCCAGACCGGCCTTCACCGCCCGGCGCCGGATACCCCGCAAGAAGCGGTCGTAATAGCCGCCGCCAAAGCCTAAGCGGTAGCCGTCCAGGTCATAACCCACACCGGGCACCAGGATTAGATCGATTTCTTTAACATCAATCACCGGCAGTGCCGGATTCGGCTCAGGGATGCCGTAGGCTCCGACTTGCAGATCCCCCGGAAGGTTGGTTATCTGAAGTACGGTCAGCCTCTTCTGCTCCCGGTCGACCAGGGGCAACCCCACCCGTTTCCCGGCATCCATCGCTGCAGCGATAATTTCCCCGGTCTGTACCTCGTTCCGAAAGTCGGCGTAAACCATCACGGTTTGAGCATCCTGGAAGTGCCTGAATTCAAACACCCGCTTTGCCACGGCCGCACTGTGGGCAGCCACGTCCGCCGGATCCATCGCCGCCCGCTGCTTCAGCAACTCTTCCCGCAACTCCTGCTTCTTCCCCATCACTATCACCTCCATAAAGAAAAGGGGACAGGCTACTTTTGTTGATAACATAGAATAATGTGGATAACTCAGGCGGAAACGGGGTGACTCGCTGAGTTCCACTATATAGTGCTACCTTGTAAATGGCTTATCTCAAAAAGTAGCCTGTCCCCCTTTGTGGATATGTCCCCCTTTGTGGATAATGTTTATAACAGGCGGACTTCTAGGTCTAGGGCGTCCGCGATTTCACGGTAGTGGCGGCCGGTTAGGTCTAGGCCGCGGTAGTCGAAGGCCTTTTGCGGCAGGAGGACACGCTTCACCTTGTTGGGGTTTGCGGAACGATCCTGTTTTAAGGCATCCAGCATGTCATCAACCACCAGCAGACCGGCGCAGCCGATCGAGCCGCCAAAAAACCGGTTTTCGATGGGAAGCACCCGGCAATGACCTTCTTCAATATCCTGCTCCAGAACGCGTGCCATTAATGCACCGGCTAAGGTGCCGGTAACTACCAGCCCCTGCCCTACCCCTCGGCGAATTGAGTGCTTAAGTGCCTCCGCCTGATGCGGGTCAAAGTCATAATCAAAGACCAGACCGGCGGACAGCCCCGTCCGCTTGTCCAGGCTTATGGTCTTTTCCGCGCCTCCGCGAAGCAGCAGCACCTCCGGGCTTTGTGCCTGAAGTAGTTGTTGGTGGGCATCCACGCGGGAATATGGTTCACACCCGTTCACCCGCCGGATCACATCTGTGGCTCGGATGCCTGCTGTGTGGCCTGGTGATCCGGAGATTACGCCTCGCACTTCCGGTGTCAGGTCGGTGAGTAGCGGCGGCTCCAGAACAACGGGCACTCCTAGGTTCCGGCATTCCTGGTTCAGATAAGCGGCCAGCTTCTGCGCGAAATCAACCGAAAAACGTAAGTTATCCGGAGCCAGGCGGGTGAAACCAGGGGTGAACACCCGTACCATACGGGTACCGGCTCGGGCCAAGTCGGCAATCGTCTGCCGCAGGTCTTCCCATCCGGTCAATTCAGGCATGGCGACGATACTGCCTTCGAACGGGATCCCGGCCGCTCCCAGTAGCCCCAACCCTCGCAAGGCACGGGCAGGCTCCGGGTCGCGCATCAGAAGCCTTCTGTTTTCCAGATCGCTGGAGTTGAGCGATAAATACACCGTCACCGGCCGGACACTATCCAGCAGACGACCTATTTCCGCAGTCAGCAGACTTCCATTCGTGGTGATTTGCAGCGGGGTATGCGGCATCCGGCGGCGCAGAACGGTCAGGATGGCGGCAATCTCCGGATGGAGCAGGGGCTCCCCTTCGATAATGCGGGTGGCGGACTCGCCGATGACCACTGTTTGCTGCGGATCCAGCCACTGCACCAGGTCCAGGATCTCGGCCACGGAGCGTGGGGGCATCCGGTAGGCCAGAACCCCCGGTGGATTCTGGTGGTGACTGCAGAAGACGCAGGAAACGTTGCAGGCTGAGGAGACGGGCAGGATGTTCGTTTCCTGTACCGTGCGCATGATCAGGGCATTTAGATAGTCTGCGGATTCCGGCAAAGCATTCACCGCTTTACGAACAGGCCCAGACCCTTAGCCGCTACGGCGTTCAGTTCGGGACCGGCAAACTCGCCGCGCAGGTATTTGTAGTAACCGACACAGGCTACCATCGCGGCATTATCCGTGCATAGAACCAGCGGGGGTACGGTCAGTTCATAACCACCGGCCCTGGCCCTTACACCCAAGGCTTCACGCAAGGCGGAGTTCGCGGCGACCCCACCGGCCAGCATGATCCCGACGGGGTGATACTCCCCGGCGGCAGCCATAACCTTGTCCACCAGGACGTCAGTAACCGCCTTCTGGAAGGAGGCGGAGACATCTGGGATGGACACTTCCTGCCCTGTCCGACGGGCCCGTTCCAGATAGTTAAGCACTGCGGTTTTAAGGCCGCTAAAGCTGAAGTCGTAGGTTCCTTCCTCAAGATAAGCCCTGGGGAAGTCTATTGCTTTGGGGTTGCCGTCCTGCGCCTGCCGTTCAATAAGCGGACCGCCCGGATAACCCAGACCCATTACCCGGGCCACCTTGTCAAAGGCCTCTCCGGCCGCATCGTCCCGGGTACGCCCGAGCAATTTATAGTTTCCGTGATGAGTAGTATAGAAGAGATCGGTGTGACCGCCGGAGACCACCAAGCAGAGCTGGGGGAATTCCAAGTCCGGCCGGGTGAGAAAATTAGCATAGATGTGCGCTTCCAGGTGATTGACGCCAACCAGCGGAATCGCGCGGGCATAGGCCATGGCCTTGGCCGACATGAGCCCAACCAGCAGGGAACCGGCCAGCCCCGGCCCATAGGTCACGGCAATGGCGTTAAGGTCGGGAAAACCGATTCCCGCCTGCTCCAGTGCCTCCGCCACGATCACGTTAACAGACTCCAGGTGCCGCCGGGAAGCAACTTCCGGTACCACGCCTCCGTACTTCCGGTGGACCTCGACCTGGGAGGCGATAACGTTCGACTTTACAACACAGCCATCGGCCACAACGGCGGCCGAGGTTTCGTCGCAGGACGTTTCTATGCCCAGAATGATCACACTCATGGCAATGCCCCTTTCAGGCAACATTCTAACACACATTACGAAAGCCCGGAATATTCCGGGCTTTCAAGGACTAACATCCGGTTTTCTTATGAAAAGACTTAACGGCTAACATTGGATTTCTTCTGAAAACTGGGTCTCAAGCGTCGAAGAGTCCTGCCAATGGCTGATCTAATACCCGTAACTACATCGATCTGTACCTGTTTTAAGGAAAACTCGGGGCGGAAGTAGAGTTTTTCTCCCCTGGTGACCGGCCCCTGGTGACCCGAGTGATGGTCGGCAATCCGTTTCAGAAGGACGGAGAGATTACGCTGTTCATTATCCGTGCTCCGCTCCCACAATTCCTGGAGCAGGCGTTGTTCCCTGTTCTGCGGGTTGAACCGTTCGGTTATAACCATACCCACACCGAACCAGCAGGCCAGGTTTTCAAAACGGCTGTGAACATACCTGGACGAAGGAACGGTCTTTACTTCTCTCCCGATCAGTTCCTTCCATTCGTGACATCTGGTTTCGGCATCCATCCTTATTCATCTCACCTGCAGTAGAAAGTCAGTGGGTGTCGGGCTTTTCAGTACGGATGGCCGGTCCGGGACGCCCAGCGTCATTATCGACCATGCGCATTATGAGGGTCGTAAGTGCCCGCTTTTCACTCTCGTCTCCCTGCTCCCACAATTCCTTAATGAGGCGTTGTTCGCGGTTGCCGGGGTCGAAGTGATCCGCCAGGACTCCACCGATCCGGTAGGCCAGGTCAGCAATGTTCTTTTCGGAAACCCCCAGCGCTTCACCGGCGTGTACGGCCGTACCGAGAAGTTTCTTCCAGGCGTGC
>Ga0180017_100036_pt1 | contig 54958 bp, 50 predicted proteins | sample KR46_S_MetaG_FD_129674 | JGI IMG/M metagenome (GOLD analysis project Ga0180017, IMG submission 129674) | Groundwater microbial communities from the Olkiluoto Island deep subsurface site, Finland - KR46_S_MetaG | ecosystem: Environmental > Aquatic > Deep subsurface > Groundwater | place: Finland...
TGTTATGTAAAGATGGACCTAAACTGGTGGAATATAATGCTCGATTTGGAGATCCTGAAGCCATGAATGTATTACCTCTTTTAAAAAGTAGCATGGTGGATATTTGCCAGGGTATCATTGAGGGTAATCTACGTAAAGCGGATTTTGAAAGAAAAGCTACGGTTTGTAAATACATTGTACCGCAAGGATACCCGGAAACTAAAGTAGCAGGGGAAAAAATCCAGGTAAATGAAAAGGAAATTGAAAAGGCCGGGGCTTTAGTCTATTACGCTGCTGTTAACCAGGAAAATAAATCCATATACACCTCCTCTTCCCGGGCACTGGCCCTGGTGGGGCGGGGAGATAACATTCAGGAAGCAGAAGAAATCTGTGAAGAAGCCACCCGCTATGTCGCCGGGGATCTCTACCATAGAAAAGATGTGGGGACTGCTGCTCTTTTACAAAAAAGAATAGATCACATGAACCAGTTAAGGGGGAATTGATTCCCTTAAGGTGGATATCATGCCTAAATTAAAACCCTATATGGAGTATCTGGAAAATATAGAAGAAATCCAAGAAATGGATAAGCAGACTATTGACCTGGAACTGGATAGATTAAATCAGGAAAAAAAGGATATTGATAAAAAAATCAGCTCTCTAATTGAAAAAGATGATATCCTATGGGAACAGGAAAAAAAGAACTGGAAAACCGATTACTGGTTCTGGATGATAAGATTTTTTTAAAAGATATGGAACTATTGAGGATACTCGAAAACAGGAAGGAAGCAGTAAGAAGGGGATTATCTGACTTATACCATCAGGCACATCAGGAATATGAAAAAATCAAATTTGAGTGGATTAAATATACTGAAAAAGCTCTAAAGACCCATGAAAAATTAAAAATTAAAAATAAAGAGGTAGAAGCAGTTTAAAACGCTTTTAAACATGAATTTGGGGATTAATAAAATTATTTTAAGTCGGTCCTCGGACGGCATAATCATTATAGCAATTCCTGGAATAGGATAATAATTTATTATATGTTCCTTACAATTATCAATAAATATTTTATATTTGGAGATGGAATTTAAATGAAACATCTTTTATCGATTTGCGATATTCAGCATCAAGTTTCACCGTTACTGGAAATAGCAGATAAATTTAAAAAAAACCAGATGGAAGAAAATCCATTACAGGGAAAGACCCTGGCCATGATATTTGAGAAATCCTCTACCCGCACCCGAATTTCTTTTGAAGTGGGGATGAATCAGTTAGGAGGCACCGGACTCTACCTGTCCACTGATGATTTGCAGATTGGTAGAGGGGAGCCCATCTCAGATACGGCCCGGGCCATGAGTCGCTATGTGGATGGAATAATGATACGAGCCAGTAAGCACACGGATGTAATAGAATTAGCTAAAAATTCAACTGTGCCGGTTATAAATGGCTTAACTGACCTGGAACATCCTTGCCAGGCCCTGGCAGACATGCAGACCATCAAAGAACATAAAGGAAATTTTAAGGGCAAAATAGTATTTGCAGGAGATGGGAACAATGTTTGCAATTCTCTGCTTTTAATCTGTGCTATTTTAGGGATGGATATGACGGTGGCCTGTCCTGTGGGTTATGAACCTTCGGGTGAAATAATAAAAAAAGCCACCAGCATGGCCTTGGAATCAGGGGCCCATCTGGAGATAACTCCGGATATAAAATCTGCAGTAACTGATGCAGATGTGATCTATACCGATGTCTGGGTGAGCATGGGGGATGAATCCCAGATAAAAGAACGGATCGAATCTTTTAAACCATATCAGGTTAATGAGGAATTGATGTCCATGGCAAGAGAAGATGCTATTTTCATGCATTGCCTTCCCGCCATTCGGGGTCAAGAAACCACAGCAGAAGTAATTGACGGCCCCCAGTCAGTGGTATGGGATCAGGCCGAAAACCGATTGCATGCTCAAAAGGCGGTTTTGTATTCCTTTTTAAAGTAATTTCTTATAAAATAAGAGGGATATTTTTAAAAATCTTTTTTTAATCCCCTTAAATATACTTAATTTTTAATAAAAATACTAAAATAAATCCCTTTTTATATTACATGGATTCTGGGGCAGCTATACCCAATAAATCCAGACAGTTGTGAAGGGCTATTCGGGAACGGTCCACCAGTAATAGCCGGGCATTTTCATGAGGTGAATCAATAACGGGCAGGGCTTTGTAAAATTTGTTAAAGGCACTGGCCAGATCCTGGGCATACTGGGCCAGGTTGTGTACCCTGAGAGCGCTTGCTGATTCATGGACTCGCTTAGGGAACCGGGACAATGTCCGTATTAATTCCACTTCCATTTCGTCCATATCCCAGCCGGCTTCAATTTCACTTATATCCAGCTGCAGGGTTTTGTCTTTAAATTTACCTGATTTTTCCAGTAATTTACAGGAACGAGCATGGGCATACTGGATAGAAGCACAACCCCTCTCAAAGCTCAGGGCTTCGTCCCATTTGAATACTATGTGCTTTTCAGGGGAGAGCCGGGCAATATAATATCTTATGGCCCCAATACCAATTTCTCTGGCAATTCGGCTTATCTCTTTTTCATCAAGATCAGATCTTCTTTTTTCTATTTCTACAAAAGCCCGGCCGGTGGCTTCCTCCATTAAATCGTCCACTGAAATAAAGACACCACGTCGGGTGGACATGGATCCTTCCGGGAGAGTTATAAATTCATAAAATATAACTTCCGGGGATTTACCTTCCAGGAGTGCCATGGCAATCTTTATCTGATCAATGGCCAGTTTGTGATCAGATCCTAAAACATCCACCACCCGATCACATTTTCCTGATTTTTCCTGGTGGTAAGCCAGGTCTCTGGTGGAGTAAAGGGAGGTGCCATCTGATCGGGCGAGTACCAGTTCTTTTTCCAGTCCGAATTCCTCCAGATCCAGGTAAAGGACCTCATTTTCCCGGGTATAACCACTTTCTTTTAATTTTTCCACCACCTGGGATACGGAACCATCCCTTACAAATTTTCCCTCCCACACAAAGGTGTCGTGATGTACATTCAGTCTGTTTAAAGTAATCTGCATCCCTTCCAGGCAATCTTCCACCGCCCTTTCAAAGGAGGCATTAAGATCATCTTCGCTACCATTTTCATAGCGCCGTATGAGGCTATCTATCTCTTCTTTTAAGGCTGGATTTTCTTTCAGGGTTTCATTAACTTTAAAGTACAATCTACCAATTTGATGGTCTTTTTTATCATTTTCACTGTATTTTGAAAGATCAAAACCAAAATTTATAAGCCCCCATACCACCATGGCAATTTGCCGACCCATATCATTCACATAATACTGGGTTTCCACTTCGAAGCCAGCTTTAAGCAGAACTCTTTTCAGGGAGTCTCCTATAATTGCATTTCGAATGTGTCCAATATGCAGGGGGCCATTGGGGTTGGCGGAGGTATGTTCTAGTATTATTTTCTCTTTCAAAGGGGGTAACTGCCCGTAATCTTCACCAACGGCATCTAAAAGATGAGGTGAAAATTTTTCATAATCAACAAAAAAGTTGATATAAGGTCCTTTAGATTCCACCGATTGGAATAAATCTGGAACATCCAGGACCTGAAGCAGGGAACTTGTGATTTCTATAGGAGATTTTTTTAGTTCTTTGGCCAGGCTAAATGATATGGTGGAGGCTAAATCTCCCATCTGAGGATTAGGGGGTTCTTCCATTTTTATTTCAGAAGGTATGGGATATTTTAATTGTTCTAGGGCCATTTTTAAAGCATTAACGGCTTCCTTTTCTATTTCCGAATACATAGTTTCACATTATAAAAATTTAAAGTATTATCTGTAAAATTGAAATTAATTTTAAAACCAGTAGCAAAATGCGTGATAAATAAATAGGGGGATTAGAAATTCATAATCCTCTAATCCACAGGGTAAGGTATCCGATTCTAGGTAAGAATACAGGTTGATTACCAATGGCTATCACCCGGGATTTAACCTGTTCGGGATATACCGGGCCCTGATCAGGGGTGGGGTTATTATCTCCCTGGGTCACATAAAATTTTCTCCCATCTGCATCGGTTCTCACATCTATTATACGGTGTATAACTGGTTCAGGGAACCAGGTGGCATTATAAATCACTATTTCCCCTACATCTAGTTGTGCAGGATCAAATTCCTGGATTCCAAGGAAGTTAGTTTTCTGGATAATTACGATGTCTCCCCGGTGGAAAACCGGCTCCATGCTCCCGGATACCACTACATTCATGTGATGGGCGGCAATTATACCCACCACTATTATGATTATATAAATGATTATTTCCCGGCTGATGTTCATTGATTCACCTTTTTGGACTTCTAGATCCGTAAATATTACCTTAAAATAGCTCCCTTGTCAGCTGAGGTGGCCAGTTTCTGGTATCGTGCTAACCAACCCTTTAATTCCCGGTGAGGTTTTTGGGAGGATGCAATCCTATCTTCAATCTCTTGGGGTGATAGTTCTATTTCTAACAGTCTGGCAGGGATATCTATATGTATCATGTCTCCCTCTCTAACTGCAGCCAGGGGTCCATCGGCCATGGCCTCGGGAGAAACATGCCCGATACACGGCCCCCTGGTACCTCCTGAAAACCGGCCATCGGTAATAAGGGCCACGGACTGAATCCCCATTCCAGATATGGCTGAAGTAGGATTCAACATCTCTCTCATTCCAGGACCACCCCGGGGACCTTCATACCGGATAACAATAACGTCGCCTTCTTTGATTTTTCCCTGGAATATGGCTTCCACGCAATCTTCTTCTGATTCAAATACTCGGGCAGGTCCACTATGGGTCATCATATCTTCTGAAACCGCACCTTGTTTTACCACAGATCCATCTGGTGCCAGGTTACCTTTTAAAACTGCAATACCTCCTTCTCTATGGAAAGGATTATCTAAAGGTCTTATAACACTTTCGTCTCTAACTTCTGCGGTTTTAATATTTTCCTGGAGGGTTTTACCTGTACAGGTGATGGTTTCCAGGTCCAGTTTACTTTCCAGCACTTTTAAAACAGCGGGTATTCCTCCGGCCTGGTGCAGGTCGATAATCATATGCTCACCGGCAGGACTAATAGGGGTGAGGTGGGGTATTTTTTTACTCATCTTATCAAAAAGGGATAGATCCACTTTGACTCCCTTATCCTCCAGTTCACTGGCTATGGCAGGTATATGTAGTGCAGTGTTACTGGAACCACCTAAGGCCATGTCCAGGGCCACTGCATTTTCAAAAGCAGTTTGATTCATTATTTTTGAGGGTGTGAGGTCTTCAGCAATCATTTCCACAATCCGGGCCCCGGAAGATCGGGCTATCCTCATTTTTTGCGCATCCACTGCGTGTGTGGTGGCACAATCAGGCAGACTCATTCCCAGACCTTCAGTTAGACAGGCCATGGTGTTGGCGGTAAATAAACCAGCACATGATCCGGCTCCAGGACAGGCACAACGTTCCAGTTCATCCAATTCTTCCTGACTCATCTTACCTGCTGTTACCGCACCCACTCCCTCGTAAACATTGATGAGATCCACTGACTTTCCTTTGAATTTACCAGGAAGCATGGGGCCTCCGGTAACCACTATACAGGGAATGTCAAGTCGGGCAGCAGCCATTAACATCCCGGGCACCACTTTATCACAGGTAGGTAAGAGTACCAGACCATCCAGGCTATGGGCCTGGGCCATACTTTCCACGGTATCGGCAATTATTTCCCGGGAGGGCAGTGAAAAACGCATCCCGGCATGGTTCATGGCAATACCATCACAGATGGCCATGGTGTTGAATTCAAATGCAACACCTCCGGCCTGGTCTATACCTCCTTTAACTGCTTCAGCCAGTTCTCTAAGGTGGATGTGCCCCGGGACAATGTCGGTAAAACTATTGGCTATTCCAATAAATGGTTTTTCCATGTCCTCATCAACCACACCACAGGCCCTTAACAAGGATCGGTGAGGGGCCCTTTGGAGTCCTTTTTTAATATTATCACTTCTCATTTAAATCACCCTGATTAAATATCATTAATGTAATTGGAGATTCCAGTAATGGTGGATATAATATTTTATAATTTAAGTCCATTACAGATTATTATCTCACCATCTTATATTTAATACTTTTTACTTTGAAATTAATATTACTTTTTATAATCCTTTTTGAATATTATTTAATAGTTGAAACTTATATATTTACACATGGATGCTCTCCTTTTTATAAAATTTATTACTGCCCTGGCCATAGGGGCATTAATTGGAATTGAAAGGGAAAGGAAATCCACTAAAACAGAATTTGCAGGTGTAAGAACCTTTATTTTAATAGCACTCTGGGGTATCCTTTCTGCCTATCTCTCAGAATCATTTCCTTATTTTATCCTGGTAGCCTTTATGGCACTTTCAGTATTGATTGGCCTGGGGTACTGGCTTACTGTAAAAGATACCAAGGATTTAGGTCTCACCACCGAGGTGGCAGCATTATTAACATTTATATTAGGGGCTTTATGCTACTATGAGGAAGGATACACACTCTCAGTAGTACTGGCCATTGTGGTAACCACCTTACTGGCGTTAAAACCAGTTTTACATAAACTGGCCCAAAAAATCAGTGAAAAGGAAATGATTGATACCCTGAAATTTTTAATCATAGCCTTTGTTATTTTGCCCCTGCTTCCCAATGAGACCCTGGGACCCTGGGATGTTTTTAACCCGTACCAGGCCTGGCTAATGGCGGTATTTATATCTGGAATCAGCTATGCCGGATATATTGCCATGAGGTTTCTGGGACCCCAGCGGGGATTGGGGATTACCGGGATTATCGGGGGACTGGTATCCAGCACTGCGGTGGTAACTGCCATGGCCGCCCGAGTTAAAGAATCACCTTATCTATTAAGGGCAGGTGTTTTCGCCACGGTGGTGGCCAGTTCTATGATGTTTTTAAGGGTTTTCTTTGAAGTACTGGTAATAAATCCTGCCCTGGCACCTTCATTGGCCGCCCCTATGATCATAATGGGGGTACTGGGTATTTTACTGGGCTGGCTGGTATGGCGCAGATCCACAGTTAAAGGAATTGATTCAAAAATCAAACTGGATAACCCCTTTACCCTTAAACCAGCCCTTATATTCGGAGCCTTATTTATTGCCATCTTATTTTTAAGTAAAATTGCCAATATATACCTGGGTAGCAGGGGTGTTTATCTGGCCAGTATAATTTCCGGGGTGGCTGATGTGGATGCCATTACCATCAGCATGGCGTTTTTAGCTCGAAGTTCCACTTTATCATCAGATACTGCTGTTACAGCCATAACCCTGGCCACCATATCCAATACCGCGGTTAAATTTGCCATTGCACTCTTACTGGGAACCCGCCATTTTGCCAGGAATGTAGGGATCCTATTTGCAGTTATTGTTACCGCAGGTATAGCGGCGGTTATATTAATTTAATCCAAAAAAAATAAATTTTATAATTTTTAAGACCGGATCATGGTCAAAATCATCTTATATTTTTCTACTGCATGCAGGGCATGGGGTTCATTTGCAGGCATGATAATCATATCCCCTTTTTTAAGGAGATTCTTTTTACCAGATATGGTTATTTCTGCTTCTCCATCCACAATCTGTACCATAGCATCAAAGGGGGCGGTGTGTTCACTTAAGCCCTCTCCTTTATCAAAGGCAAAAATGGTCACCGTACCTGTTTCTTTTCTTATAATTTCCCTACTAACCACCGCTCCGGGTTGATAGTCAATTAATTCTTCAATTGCCAATACTTTGGATTTTAAATCATCCTTCATTTAATCACCTACAATATTCTTAATTATCTTTTCTTGCTTAGACTATATCAATCTTCATATTATCTTAAATTGAATAAAATTTATACTAAAAGTGTATTTCTTCACTTATCCTCGGGGAATACCAAAGGAATATCTAATAGAACCTTTTTTACAGTCCCGAATACAATCACCACAAGATATACAATCAGAATGACTAATAAGATGTTCATCTTCCATTTCTTTTACCAGTTCCATCATCTCTAGCCCCATGGGACAGACCCAATTACAGCGCTGGCAACTGTCACATTTTCCAGGGTCTGCTTTTAAGTTCAAAGAAGGTATTTTAATTATTCTGGAAACTTTCTGGGCAATATATAAAAAAATTGCCTGTGGACATAGATAACGACAAAATGCCCTATTTCCGGCTATGCTGGATATTCCGACCACCATCATAAAAGATATAACCATAAGCATAATCCCATAACTATTTATATTTAAAAAATTAACTTGATCACTTATTAAAAAGGGATCAAAACCATTATTACCCTCAATTACTCTTCTTGAATATATTATTAGCGCTAAAAAACCTGCAAAAGATAAATATTTAATTTTTGATGCAAGAGGGGAGCGGGCTTTTTTATTCATTAACCATCCCCCCATTACTTCTGATAATGCTCCGTAAGGACATAGATAACCACATGATCCTCCTCGACCTATAAATAATGCCGATATCATCCATAAAAGGAAAACCACAGAACTAAATGTCATCAATCCATTCAATGAACCCATAATAATTTTCACTGGGGAATAAATAATTATTAAAATAGGAAGTAGCAGTACCAATATCAACATGATTGGACCGCGAAAACCTATTTTTCTTTTTATAGACTTTAATTTGAATTTCATTAAAAGACCTTTAGATAATCCTCGTGTCTTTCACTGGTCGAGGGACTTTTACTACTAGAAATCTAAGATCTTTCTGACTTTCATTATACCAGCAGTGGAGTATGTTGGCCGGACTCTCAATTAAGCAGTCTTTTCCAACTTCTTTTTTTTCCTCTCCAATTTCCACAATTCCCTTACCTTCCAGGACATAGAAAAAAACATCCACGGGAGTTATATGTCTTTTTAGTGATTCACCTGGCTTTAGAGTAATATGTACTGCCACTGCATTTTCAGTATCATATAATTTACGTACATCCACCTTATGAGGTGTATCTGATATAGCTACCTTTTCCAGTTCCAAGACTTTCATTTAAATCATTCCTTGTCTGATTCAATGTTAATGATCAAGTGCAAAACAGAAGTTGATCACATTTACATAATAAAAAAAAGAAATTTAAGGCCCTGTATCTAAGGGCCTTAATTCAGGTGAAATATTTTTATCCTAGAATTTGTTTTATATCCTCTTCCGGGTCACCTATAGGGCGCAGGTCGTAATTTTCAACCAGAACTTTTATTATGTCGTCGTTAGCCCATCCCGGCAGTATGGGTCCCAGGTAAATTCCCTTTATATCCAGGGCCAGCAGGCTCCATAAGATGGCCACTGCTTTTTGTTCCATCCAGCTGCAGACAATGGTGAGTGGCAGTTCATTTAACTCCACACCAAATAGTTCGGTAAGAGCAACTGCTACATCCACCGCCACGATAGCGTCGTTACACTGTCCTACATCTATGAGCCGGGGCACCCCTTCAATGTCCCCTAAGTCCATGTCATTGAAACGGTATTTACCACAGGCCAGGGTGAGGACCACCACGTCTTCTGGCAGTTTTTCCACAAATTCAGTGTAGTACTTGGCCTGGGCCAGTGGGGAATCACAGCCTCCCACCAGAATAAATCTTTTAATTTTTCCAGCTTCCACCAGTTCCTTAATTTTGGGTGCCAGAGAAAGGATGGTTGACGCTCCAAATCCAGTGGTTAAAACAGTATCTCGAGGTTCTTCTTCCAGATCCCCCAGTTCCAATGCCTTTTCAATTACCGGGGTGAAGTCATAGTCTTCTATATGCTGTACTCCTGGTAATTCGGCCACTCCGCTGGTGAACATTCTTTCTTTGTATTCGTCCCGGGGAAGGAGTACGCAGTTACTGGTTCCCAGTATAGCCACCGGATATTTGGAAAAGATTTGCCTTTGATCAAACCAGGGCCCTCCCAGCTGACCCACCAGGTGCTTATATTTTTTAAGTTCCGGATATCCATGGGCCGGTAAAAGTTCCGAGTGGGTGTAAACATTTATACCCTTATCCTCGGTTTGCTTTAAAAGTTCAGCCAGAGCTTTCATACTGTGACCGGTGGCCAGAATCCCTGGACCTTTAACTGCTCCTACCGGTACTTGGGTGGGTTCTGGTTCACCATAGGTTTCAATATGGGCTTTTTTAAGTAAAGCCATGGTTTTTATATTCATGTGTCCTGCTTCTACTGCCATTTCCACAAATCGGCCCGGGTCGAAATTAACATTGGTTAAGGTGGAGTAGAAACCCCGCTCCAGGAATGCGTCCACCTCTTCATCGGTGTATCCCAGTTCCCGGGCATGGTATAGATAGGCAGATATTCCTTTTATGGCAAATAACAGGTTATCCTGCAATCGGGCCACGGTGGGTTCTTTTCCACAAACTCCTCTCACCGTACATCCCGTACCCCGGGCGGTTTGGGAGCACTGGTAACAGAACATATCTAAAGCATCTTTTTTTTCCATATTATTTCCTCCATCTAATTCAGGATTATTACATCCTTTTGATTTTTGCAGGTATGTGATCTAAAAACTTCATTTTAATCTTCTTTTAAATTTATTAGCATGGTTCGAACTGATCTTTCCCTACCAGACATAAGGGACAAAGCCAATCATCCGGTAAATCCTCAAATGAGGTGCCTGGTTTGATTCCAGACTCAGGATCCCCGTCCTGGGGATTGTAGATGTATGCGCATACAATGCACCTATATTTCATGAAATGCCTCCACATTTTTCCCTATTATAACATGTAAACAGCAAACTATAAATAATTTTTGTCACTAATAGAGTATAAAATAAAACAAATAATGGAAGGGATATTTTTACTAAAAATAAGGGATTTGAAAATAATTTAAAATTTTAAAAAAAATGGGGAACTTCAATGACTAAAAGGAGATTAAAATGTCAGTAGATAAAAAAACATGGAATGCACTGCAGATAATGGGATTAAATGACTACCAGACCCGTACCTACCTGGCACTCACCTCCATGATTTCTGGAACTGCCACCGAGATAAGCCTCCAGTCCAAGGTGCCTCGATCCCGAATTTATGATATACTAAAAGAAATGGCTAAAAAAGGTTTTGTGGAAATTGAAAGGGGCAGACCTTTAAAATATTCAGTGGTACCCCCTCTGGAGGTATTCCAGAGGAATAAAAAAAGACTACTGGAAGATATGAATGAGGCAGAAAGAGAACTAACAGCCATATACGAAAGCCAGATTTCCCAGCTACCGGCCCCTATCTGGCTCATACATGGACCAGAGAAGATTATAAAAAAGGAACTGGAAATTATTTCCAGGGCTAAACAAAACATAAATATCCGGGCAGGGTTCATGTTTAAAGGCGAAATAGAACTATTAACTGAAAAAATTAACCAGGCAGCTAAAAAAGGGGTTTTAACCAGAATAATGGCTGCTCCCCATACCATGCTTGATCATCAGAAGGTTGATATGGCCCAGGAACTCTCCGGGATTTTGGCGGAAGTTAGAACCTATCAGATACCCTTTGTTAAGATGATTGTACGGGATGGAGAGGAAATGATGTTAATCTTTTCCAGGTTCTCTCCAGAAGATAACCAGGCGGTACCGGTAAGTTCTATTGGGGTATGGAATCAGTATAAGGAAATAGCCCAAAATTATGCTCAGGTATTTGAGGAGATGTGGAAAAAAGATATGCCCCGGCGGGGATAAACTTAACTAAAAATTATTTTTTTTAATTAAATTCATCAGGGGAATCAACTTAAAAACCAGGATAATATTATACCATATAATTTATAATTAAGAGAGTAGCACATATGATTTAATCATATTTCTATCTGGACTTACCAATAATTATTATATCAAATTTTTATTAAGGTGATTGCATGCGTGTACTGTTAATTCATTCTGATTATTTAAAGTATCAAACTAAAAACAAAACCCGAATTGCTGAGGAACTTAGAGAAGATCAAAAGGAAGGATACTTCACCGATTCCCTGGTGGTTTTCACTGCGGTAGAAGCAGAAGACGAGGAAAAACCACAGGAAATTGTGCAAAATGTGGTAAAAGAAATAGAAGATGTTTTTAGTAAAATAAAAGCTGAAAACATAGTAATATATCCCTATGCTCATTTAAGTTCTTCTTTGAGCTCTCCAGACACTGCTAAATCAGTATTAATGGAAATGGAAAAAGAATTAAAAAATAACGGATACAATGTTGCCCGGGCACCCTTTGGATGGTACAAATCTTTTGAAGTATCCTGTAAGGGCCATCCCCTTTCTGAATTATCCCGGACCATCACCACCCAGAAGGTTTCCTCACAAAAAGAGGAAGAAGAAAAAGAAGAATCCCAATGGTACATCCTGGATGAAGGTAAACTCACTCCCCCGGAGGACTTCAAATTTGAAAATGAGGAACTGCGCAAACTAACCATGTATGAACTGGGAAAGACCGAGTCCAGTGGAAAAGAACCACCTCATGTAAAACTCATGCGGGAGAAAAATTTGGCGGATTATGAACCTTCAGCTGATGTGGGACACCTCCGATGGTATCCCAAGGGTAGATTAATTCGGGATTTACTCTCGGACTATGTATATCTCCTGGTTACAGAAGAAGGAGCCATGCCGGTCGAGACCCCTATTATGTATGACCTGGCTGATGACGCCATTCGGGTGCATGCTGAGAAATTTGGGGAGCGGCAGTACCGTATGGGAAATAACAAGAAGGAGTTAATGTTACGATATGCCTGCTGCTTCGGTGCTTTCCGGGTTTTATCGGATTCGTTTTTGACCTGGAAAAACCTTCCGGCCAGAATTTATGAACTATCCACTTACAGCTTCCGGATGGAGAAAAAAGGTGAAGTGGTTGGATTAAAAAGACTAAGAGGATTCACCATGCCGGATCTGCATACAGTATGCCGGGATCTGGAACAATCTCTGGAGGAATTTGACCGGCAGATTGATATGTGTCTGCAGACCGGGGTGGATTTACAGGTAAATTATGAAGTGATATTCCGGGCTACCACGGATTTCTATGATAAGTACCAGGATTGGATGCATCAGGCTGCCCGTAAGATTGGTAAACCGGTCTTAATGGAGATATTACCTGAGAGAAAACATTACTGGATTTCTAAAATGGACTTTGCTGCTATGGACTATCTGGGAAGACCTATTGAAAATCCCACCATACAAATTGATGTGGAAAGTGGGGAGAGATTCGGTATCACCTATCTGGAAGAAAACGAAGAGGAAGGATTCCCTATAATTATTCACTGTAGTCCTACCGGGAGTATTGAACGGGTAATTTGTAGTTTACTGGAGAAGACGGCTATTGAAATGAATGAAAAGGCCCCTATGCTTCCGGTATGGCTTTCACCCACCCAGATAAGGGTGTTACCCGTAACTGAAAATCATCTGGACTTTGCTCTGGATGTGGCCCGCAAATTAAAAGATCAGAATATACGGGTGGATGTGGATGATCGGGGGGAACGGGTTGGTAAAAAAATCCGGAATGCTGCCCAGGAATGGGTTCCCTATGTGGCGGTTATTGGTGATAATGAAGTGGAAAGTGGTAAACTCACCATAAATATTCGTGAAACTCAGGAAAAAAAGACCACAGATCTGGATGGTCTGGTGGTCATGGTTCGTGAGGAAACTAAAAATATGCCTTTCCGGGCTCTACCTCTTCCTCTTTTAATATCTCAACGGATAGCATTTTGATTCTTTTTTAAAGAATTAAATTCTCTTTTTTTTATTTATTTTGTCACCTTAATCTACTATTATTCTTCTTATAAGTTATAACTTATAAGTTATTAGAAAAAACTTATAACTTATAATTAAAAATATATTCTATAAATTGATTACAGGGGAGGTATTTTTAGATGGGAGAAATAATTTCAATAATAAATCAAAAGGGGGGCTGTGGTAAAACTACCACCGCGGTGAATCTATCCACTGCACTGGCCCTGTTAGATAAAAAGGTACTGCTAATTGACATGGACCCTCAGGGCAATGCCACCACCGGTTTTGGTATTCAAAAAGCGGACCTGGAAAAAACTATATACACGGTTCTCAGCCGTAAAGACACCACCCCGGAGGCCATACTCCCCACCATGGTGGAGGGTCTCTATATCTTACCCAGTAATATCGCCCTTTCTGGGGCGGAAGTGGAACTGAGTAGAGAAATAGGCTATCATTCCATTTTAGAAGAGACCTTAAAAGAGGTGAAGGATCTTTTTGACTACATACTGATTGATGTACCTCCCTCCCTGGGCATTCTAACCTTGAATGCTCTGGTGGCCTCTGATAGTGTTATTATACCAATACAGGCGGAGTACTATTCCTTGGAGGGAATGGCTGATTTAATTAAAACCATGAATCTTATTGAAGAGCGTTTGCAGAGTCCATCTCCTATTAAAGGTATTTTAATGACACTTTATGATTCCCGGACCCGGTTGGGTCGGGATGTTCACCAGGAGGTTAAAAACTTCTTTGGTGAGAGGGAGTACATATTTAAAACCACCATACCTCGTAATGTACGTTTAGCTGAGGCCCCCAGTTATGGAAAACCCTGCATACTTTATGACCAGGAGAGTAGTGGTACCATTTCTTATATGAAACTGGCCCAGGAACTTCTTAAACGGGAGGAGGAATAATGTCCCGGAAAAAAACTAAAAATGCCGGGTTGGGAATGGGGCTGGAGGCCTTAATTAAATCCAAAACCAGGGACAAACCAGAAAGTGAAGCACTATCCCCTCAGGAAAAACCTGAAAAAAAGGATAAAAAAGTATCTCAGGGTCCTGATGATGATTCAAACCTGAATGTGGTGACCATGGAAGTTAAAAAAAATCCACGGATAACTTTATGGTCCGCCCGATCAGCAGCAGTTCTACGTTACCTTAAAAAAACTCGTCCAGAATTTAGTATCAGTAAAGAAGCCTCCAGGCTAATAGAAGACGCAGTCCAGGAGAAGTACCCGGAAATCTGGGAGATGTTCTCAGAGATATAAATTATTTACCTTTAGAAACTATTCAGACTCTAAAAACTATTCAAACCCTTAGAAACTATCCAGAGAGGACTGGTAATTTCCTTCCAGTTTGATAAAGGGCTCTGCACGGTGCACCACCACTCCGATTCTTTTTAATTCTTCTAATTTTTTAAAGGGATATTTTTTTCTAATGGAGATTATTCTCCGGGCAGATAAGGGGCCTATTCCTGGGACCCGGATTAAATCCTGATAAGGCCCCTGGTTAACTTCCACCGGAAAAATATCCATATTTATGGCCGCATTATATTTAGGGTCTAAAGTAGAATCCAGGAGTCCATCTTCCTGGAAAATTAATTCATCCACCTTAAATTTATAGGAATTCAGGAGTGCATCCGCCTGATAAAGCCTTGAAGAACGGATTGGATTACCACCTGGTCTATTTTCCAGAGGGGTTTCTTCTAAGGGTTGGAATGTACTGAAATAACTTCTCCTTACATCCATCTTATCATAAAGCCATTTCACCCTTTTTAGAATATCTGCATCACTTTCATCATTGGCCCCTACAATAAGCTGGGTGGTCTGACCAGAGGGGGCGCACTCCAGATTTTTTTTATGTATAGACCGTATCCACTTCAAGCGCCGGAGGATGTCCTTATGATAATCCTTGGTGGAGCTAATCTCAGATAGACCGGAAGGTGTGGCTGCTTCAATATTAACACTCACCCTATCAGCCAGGCCCATGGCCCTTTTAATTATGTCCCGGGAGGTTCCGGGAATGATCTTAAGGTGGATGTAGTCCTGGTATCCATGTTCCCGGCGGAGTATTCGGGCTACCTCCACCATCTTTTCCATGGAAGAATCTATATCTCCTGAAATCCCGGAACTTAAAAACAAACCATCCACGTATTTTTTTTGATAGTAATTGAGAAAAACCCGGGTTAACTCACGGGGAGTTAACTCTATGCGGGTGAAATTTCTTTTACTGTTATTGATACAGTACTTACAATCATTACAGCATTTGTTGGTCATTAAAACCTTAAAAAGAGGTATTTTACATCCTGAACCGACGGTGCTGTGGTATATTCCTGGTAGATTAGCTGAAGAACTGGTGTGGTGATTCACATAATCGCAGAGGTCATACTGGGCAGAATCACTAAGGACCTGCATCTTGCGCATGGTATTCATTAATTAATATTTTATTTTGCTGGCCTTATAACTCCTTTTGCCCAGGAGGTGAAAAGTATTATTCCTGGATTTTATTTTTTTATAATAACCAAATCTTAAATAAAATGGGCTATGATTATTAACCATGAGAATAGTGCTGGCCGGTACTGGAAGTGCCGTAGGGAAAACTACAATTTCCACTGGAATAATGAAAGCATTAGCTGAAGAAATGAATATTCAGCCCTTTAAAGTGGGCCCGGATTACATTGATCCCACCTATCATACCCTGGCTGCTGGAAACAAATCCAGAAACCTGGATTCATTTTTTATGTCCGAAGGACAGATAAGAAAAGCGTTCACCCAGGGATTAAAATCTTCTAACTCTAAAGCAGGCATAATTGAAGGGGTCCGGGGTCTTTATGAGGGGATCAGCCCCATAGAAGATGTGGGAAATACGGCATCCATTGCCAAGGCCCTGAATGCGCCGGTGGTTCTTATTATGAATGCTCGCAGCCTGGTTAAAAGTGCAGCAGCAGTGGTACTGGGATTTAAGAACCTGGACCCTTCTATTAAAATTGAGGGAGTTATCTTAAACCAGGTTAAAAATAAACGCCATTATCTAAAGGCCAAAGAAGCAGTGGAAACCCTTACCTGTACCAGGGTCATTGGTGGCATCCCTCGCAGCCCAGATTTAACGGTGGAACAAAGGCACCTGGGACTGGTACCGGCGGTGGAAAGAGAAAATTTGAAGATATTTATTGATAAATGGAGCCAGGTGGTGCAGGAAAATATAGACCTGGATGCCCTGCAGGATATCATGAAAAACGCCGGCAAAATACCCTCTCACCAGGAGGAACTCTGGAAAAAAGAAAAGGGCCCGGGGGTGAAAATCGGGGTGGCCCTGGATGAAATCTTCACCTTCTATTATCAGGAAAACCTGGAATCACTCCAGGATAATAATGCCCGCATAGTGCCTTTTAGCCCTTACCATGATCCGGAATTACCAGATGTGGATGCAATCTACATTGGAGGAGGATACCCTGAGATATTCTCCCGGGAACTGGAGGCCAACCATTCCATGCGGAATTCCATCCGAAAATTCCACCAGGAAAACCGACCCATCTACGCTGAATGCGGGGGATTAATGTACCTCATGGATTCCATTAACCAGCATAAGATGTGTGGAGTGTTCCCTTACCCGGCAGAGATGACTTCTCATGTACAGGGACTCAGTTATGTTATAGCCCAGGCTCAGAAAGATAACATCATCACCCAGAAAGGGGATGTGTTCCGGGGGCATGAATTCCACTATTCCCGGATTAAACTATCTGGTGAATCAGGATTTGCCTTTGAAATATTAAGGGGAAAGGGAATAACAAACTCTAAAGACGGTTTAATTGATAAAAATGCCCTGGCCAGTTATGTGCATACTCATGCCGCGGCCTGTCCAGGATTTGCATCTAACTTCACCCGAAATGCTGCTGAACTTTAAATAAGTTATAATCTGGTTTCTAAATAATTATTATAAGATGCGATTAAATGAATCTAAAATCCACTTTTAACAAAATAGATATCTTCTCCCCTTATCTGGTTCTGGTGGGGATAGCACTGTACCTTTTACTGGCTTTAACTGCCTTTAATTACCAGATCCAGGGCCTGGAACCACCTTCTAATAATGTTTATTTCTATTTCTTATATGGGTCTCTATTCTATCTACTGGGCATTCTACTACCTTTTATTATTTATAATGGTTTTAAATATAGGGGATTTAAGGAGTTTTTAGAAAAGTCGAAAGAATTAACCATTAAGAAGTATCCTGGTGAGAAGGTACTCCTCCTGGTGGTTGTAATAGGATTAATCTTTCAATTCTGGAACATTTATTCTTCTGGAGGTATTCCCATTTTAAGTGGATACTTAAAGGCCAGTTCCGTTACCAGGGTGTGGCTTTTATCTTATGTCTTATTTCTACCTGGAATTAATATGTTACTGGCTATTTACCCTAAAAAATCATATTACCTTTTACTGGGGTTGGGAATATTTTTATTTGCCCTTACTGGTTATCGCACCACTCCCATTGTCATTTTATTATCATCATTTATTACCCTCTACTACACCCGTAAATTCCAGGCCACCCATATCCTGTTATTTGCCGCATTTCTATTAATTTCGGGTCTCCTGGTGGGTTATGTGGCGGTCCAGGCAATTGAATGGCAACAATGGACTTTAAATCCTTTGGAACTATTTTTTTACCGGGCAGGTTATACTTTAAGCGTATTTGACCAGCTTTTACCTCTTAAAGGTTCCACTCAAGGGTCAGTATTTTATTACACTCTTACTGGTTACTTCCAGGCTGCAGATCCCCGGGCCCTGGTAGGGGAAGTGGTGCTGGGTTACCGGCACTCCACCACATCTACCATCTTTGGACCGGCCTTACTGGACTATGGAAATCTGGCCCTGGCCCTGCAGATGTTTCTTTTAGGTGGAATATTAAAAATTATGCACACCCTGCAAAAATATAAAAAAGGAATCTTCACCGCATTCTATGGGATCCTGATGGCCCAGACCCTGGTCTGGATTGAGACCGGACCCACAGATTTGGTGGTATGGATATTCTTTTTAATGGCCCTGGGGCTGATGATATATCTTATTTTTGCCTACAATCGTAAAGATCATTTTCTTGAAAAAACTTCCGGGGATAATTTATGAAAATAGCAGTGGCTGCTGAAGCTGCTCCTGCCCGGACCCTGGCCCCTATTTTAGAAAAACTGGAAGTTGAATGCCTGGGTTTAAGTCATGGTCCCGGAGCAGCTGAAATTTTAAAGCCATTTTGCAGCCAGATTTATCCCATAGGGAGTGGCCGGGGCAATTCACTCCAAAAAAGATCCCGAACCCATATCGCATATCTGGTAGCCGGGGACACTTTAAAGGCAGTAAAGGCCTTAAAAGGGAAAAATATTGACCTTATTTTAACCTGTGGCAATGCGGGGGATGTTAGAAAGGGAATATCTGCTGCTAATATTTTAAGAATACCAGTTCTACACCTGGAACAGGATATATACAACCCTATAGAAATGATTGCCTTTGCTAACCAGGTCACCGCCCCTTCTAATAAGTATAAGAAATACCTGGAAGATAACTACCTCCTTAAAAATATTGAAAATATTGGAGGATACCCGCTGGCCTCTTACATTAATCAGATGACTTTAAAAAACTCAGAAGATGTTAAAAATACTTACCACATGGATGATTTTATCTTACTTGCCTTAGGGGGGGATTTAAAAGGAAGCGATATCCCAGGGCTTATAAAAACCATGGAATCATTAGAAAAACCCGTATTAATTGTTCCCTTTCGCTTTAATTCGCTACAGGTAAGAAAAATGGTCAAGTCCCCTTTAATTAAAGTGGTGGATGGATTTGTGGATTTACCCTCCATTATGAAATCCTGCCAGGCTATGGTATATGGGGCGGGTATGGGCATCACCCTGGAAGCAGGGGTTTTAGAGGTTTCCTCTATCAAAATAAAGGGTTTCCACCATGAGCACTCCAGTGTGGATCTGGCCCGGGATATGGGAATTCCGGTGGTGGATATAGATGATATACCTCACACTTTATCTACTGTGGATAAACCACAATCTAAAAACCTGATTAAAGATGCAGAAGTAGCTGTAGATAAATTTGTCAATCTGGTTAATAATTTCAGGGTGGAAGGGACTTCTAAATCAGGATGGTCTACTTTTAATAAGATAGGGAAGGCCCGTTCTAAGTTTAGATAAAAATAATGTTTTTTAATTACCAGGACTTTTTTTACCTTTAAATTTTTGTAATAATTTTAGAATAATTAATATTAAATAGTAGTTTACTCTATTTTCTATTATTACTATTTGAGGTGATTAGTATTAAATTAGAGGAACTCCTTAAACAAAATATTGTAAAACAAAGCACCACCTACAACTGCGGCCCGGCTGCACTGGCCACGGTGATTAAGGCCCAGGGTGTACCTTGTACTGAAATGGAAATTGCAAAGATGGCTGGTACTGATGAAAGTGGAACCAGCATGTATGGATTGATTCAGGCAGCCCGAAAAAAGGCATGGAGGCGGTTGGAATGCGTCTGGGACTGGATAATCTCCAGCCACATAACATAGTTTTTATTAAAATAAATGGCTCCGCCCATTATAGCGTGATAAGAAAAATAAGTCGGAATAAAGTGTTCTTAGCCGACCCTTCCCTGGGTGAAATTGAAATCAATAAAGATACATTTATCCGGATGTATAGTGGCAATGCTTTGGTGGTTAAGTAGTCCATACACCATTTAAGGTTTGAGAATATTCACCTAAAAACCGTGTTTTTATGATAAAATATATAAGGCCTATCCCGGAATGGTCATCATATAAAAACTTAATTAAAATAATTAAATCAAAAAGTACTTACTTATATGAGTATTAACATTTTTTGGTGATTTAATGGTTGTAAAAATTGGTATAATTAAATGTGGTAATATCGGTACATCTCCTGTCCTGGACTTATTACTGGATGAGAGAGCAGACCGACCTAATATAGATGTTTGTGTAGTAGGCTCCGGGGCCAAGATGAACCCGGAAGAGATTGAAAAAGCCGTACCATTAATGCTTGAAATGGATAGGGACTTTGTCATATTCATAAGCCCAAACCCTGGTGCTCCAGGACCGGCTAAAGCAAGAGAATTATTATCTGCTGCAGACGTACCAGCCATCATCATTGGTGATGCTCCTGGACTACGATCCAAAGACGAAATGGAGGAACAGGGCTTAGGTTACATCATTGTTAAAGCCGACCCTATGATCGGTGCCCGAAGAGAATTCCTGGACCCTACTGAAATGGCTTCCTTCAATGCTGATGTAATTAAGGTATTAGCTTTAACTGGCGCCTACCGGGTAGTCCAGAACACTATTGACGCTGCTGTAGCAGATGTTGAAGCTGGAAACGCTATCGAATTACCTAAAGTGGTAATCTCCCGGGATGTAGCTGTAGAAGCTGCCCAATTTGCCAGCCCTTATGCTAAAGCTAAAGCCATGGCTGCCTACGAAATCGCTACCAAAGTAGCTGATATTGATGTAGAAGGTTGTTTCATGGTGCGAGATGCTGAAAAATACATACCTATTGTAGCATCTGCTCACGAAATGATTTTCACCGCTGCTAAATTAGCTGAAGAAGCTCGAGAAATCGAAAAAGCTAATGACACTGTCGTTCGAACCCCACACGGTGGAGAAGGACAGAACATGTCTAAATCAGACTTAATGTCTAAACCACAATAAATTAAATAACAAGTGGTCCCTTGAGGGACTGCTTACTTTTTTTGTTTTATTAAAATTAATACCAAGGTTTATTATCGGTTTTAAAAAATAGCTATTTATATTGGATTTTACTTATTTTAAGGACTTTTAAATATAAAACAGGCTTTAAATTTACTAAAAAATATATATATGCAGGAAGCCCTGCATACAATATCATTCCTTTTCCATTCCTTCTACTTCATCACAGTTGATGATAAGGGCATTATTGGGACAAGCCTCTACACAGGCTGGTATTAAAACATCAGCATCCAGACAAAGGGTACATTTACGGGCTATTAAATCTTCAACATAAAGACTCTTATGGGGACAGGCATCTATACACTTTTTACATCCCACACACTTATCCTGATCAACGATGGCTATGCCATCCTGGAGGTATATGGCGCCCACATTACAGGCCTGTTCACAGGGTGCATCCTCACACTGGATACAGATATGGGGTACTGAATCCACCTTTTTGATACGGCTCTGGCCATGGGTATCAGCACACCTAACAAAACATATATTACATTTGGAACATTTAAGGGGATCTAGAAGATCTATATGAGGGTTCATAAATTATCAACTCCTATTTTTTTTGGAGATTATATCAATTGGGGTGATGGGCCGGGTGGCACACACCCGACCCGGGTAAATTTTTAAAGTATGGATGGTTCCTGAGCCGCCATCCGGGGCTTCCAACCTGCTTCTTTTAATTGTTTTAAAATTTCATCTTTATCTTTAAAGGGTATCTCCTTTTCATCCCGGATGTAGTGGGCCAGATCAGATGGCAGGGTTCCATAATACTTCTGGTGGATATCCACGTAGTTAGTTAACTTTATTAAACGTCCTTTAGGTGTGTCATTGGGCCTAATGCACATCTTGGCGGTCATGGCCATACATTCGTTTATACTTTCAGCAGAGTAGGCCAGATGCACCGGGGCTGGTTCAGAAACCACTGTACTACCATCCCTTTTATCTTTGATGGTTCGGGGTTCTTCCTCATTTCCCAGATACAATCTACGGTACTTGGAGGCCTGGGGACCGATGATGGTGGGTATGCCCCATCGGTTGGCACCGGTGGCAATGGCAAAGGCCTTCTGAGACATGGCACCCCAGGCAATTACACAAACACCGATCCGGTTGAGGATATAATCAGATATCTCCACGAAGTTCTTCTCCAGGGGTACCCGGGCAAAGATATTGGCAATCTTAATGGCACTGCCTATGGCATGGGCATTGGCCACACAAGGCCCCAGACTCAAAAGACCGCCTTTATCAAACCGGTCACTGTACTTCTCATAGAGGGTTTCCCCATCTTCGTCCTTATACAGGGCTATATCCATGGCGGCACATCCGGCTGCCATCACAATATAACCTCTTTTCAAGTACTCTTCGGCAATAAGGGCCACTTCCTTTTCACCCTGAGCATAATTGGAACAACCGGCCAATGCCAGCACCCCCGGTATATCCCCGAAGACAATAGGTGCTCCCACCCGCCGTATTTCCACATCCTGGATAGGGCCTCTTCCAGATCTTATCAGGTACTTTTCAGCTTCGATTTTATCCTGAGCTGCCCAGCATATCAGATTAACCAGAGGAATATCCTGGCTGCACTCTTCCATACATTTACCACAGCCCACACATTTACCATAGAAACTGGCCATTAATTCTTTATCATCTGTTTTAGCATCCTTTAAAGCCTGGGTTAAGGGTAACATTACTGGACATACTCGATCACATTGACCACATTCGATACATTCTTTTATAAGCGCCTGAGGGTCCTCACATTCTTGTCCTGCAAAGTGGTCGGTCAGGGAAAGAGTTTCACCTTCACAGTCCGTACCACAGGAACTGCAGATGTAACATCGTCCATTGGACTGGGTAAGTTTTACATCCTCTGGAGCATTGGTTTTCATTCCCTGGGCGGTTTCCCGGCACTCTTTAACCTGGCGGGAGAGTTTCACTGCCACCTGGCCCACCTTTTTAACATCCCTAATCAGCACTCCCGGTAACTCTCCTTTTAATATTTCATTGATAATTACTGCAGGAGCTTCACCAGTTTTATCAGGAAGTCCCAGAGAACACTTATCACTGGTGGCAATAATGGGGATATGGTTTTCGGCACATAATTCAAATATGTCTGCCCGGATACACTGTTCATCCAGGACCACCACATCCGGTGCTCCGGATTTGATGAACATGAGCTGCCGGGATATGGGCCCCACTATTTTGGATCGGGCAGATGATCTTCCCAGTTCAATGGCAGTGCAGCAGAGTCCACATATCTCCAGGTCCTCTTCCAGATCCATTTTTTCAGCATAATCTATTATCTCGGTACCAGGAGCAATACTATGGCCGATGGCCAGTATAACCGGTTTTTCACGGTCAATAACTCCCATACCAATTTCTAAAAGGGGAGTGTCTTCCTGTCCTTTATTCAAATCATAAAGGTTAATCTGGGCTATTTCAGCTATCTCCAGGCTCAAGTTATCTATCATACCGGCATGAAGGGCTTTGGATTCAAAATCCAGGTAATTTCCTTCCTGCCCGGTATGGGTGGAGGCCATGAGATTGGTTAATTCCTTTTCCACACATCCCATAATCTGTTCCAGGTCAGCGGCGTTTTGGGGTATTATCCCGGTGAGGGTGGTAATGATGGGGGAGGTGATATCAATGGAACTATCGTATTTTAATTCCATTTCCGGGTTATGTTCCAGTAATCTATCCACCAGGTCCCGGGCATGGGCAGCATGGGTGGAGGCACCTATACAGGAGGTAAGAAGTGCTATACGGGATTGCTGCTTTTCCAGGTTTATGCCGCAGGCTCCTTTTTTATTTTCAGATAAATCGCATTTACCATAGGTACACATGCAGCACATATCACATAATGGAGCATAAAACGGCTTAAAATGGGAGAGCAGCTTAAAATCCCATTCTCGTAATTTGGGATAATCTAAGGATATGCTTTTTGCATATTCCTTACTTACTTCTTTTTTTTCTTTTATATAAGAGTCTATATCCTTAAAATCCACATTAAAATCCACATTCAACCCTCGAGCTGAAAATGAACTGCTATCTTTATAGTTACTTGGGGGCAAAAACATCACCTTTAAATACTATCATTATTAATCATTATAATAAGTACTGAGAACACTTCGTATTTAAAGGTATTGGTGATATAATGTCTGCATGGAATCCGGCACTATCATGTGCAAATGAGGCCCAGGCCTGGCCTTCTAAGATGGCGGCCCTGACCCTAAAACAATCCAAAAGACCCTTATTTATTATGGGGTCATTGTTAAATGAAATACCACGGGATATAACTGATAAATCTCTGAAAATAGCTAAAAAAAGGAATATCCCAGTTATTGCTACTGGTGGATCAAATCTGGCCATGGACCGGTCAAAGTTCAAACCAGATAAAACCATGGGAGTAATTGAAATAATAAACCACCTGAAAAATCCCCACTGGAAAGGACTGGATGGGGAAGGAAACTACGATCTGGTATGTTTTATTGGTGTTCCTTATTATCTGGGGTCCCAGGGACTATCCACCCTGAAGAACTTTGCTCCCCATATTAAAACCTTGACCCTGTGTCGTTTTATGCACCCTAATGCGGATATGAGCTGTCCTAATGTATCTTATGAGGAATGGTTGGTCTGGCTGGATGAAGTGGCCCGGTATCTGGATTAATCCTCCTCAGGGGCTTTTTAATCTTTTTTAGAGAATAATTAGAATTACTTATTTAGTTTTCCAGGCTTTTTTATAGTAATACGGCCCAGTATTATTTTTACAGGATGTTTAAAACTTTTTACTTGATGATTAAATCCAGCCATCGATTTTTTTTTTAATGATGGGGAACCATTAATTATTTATTTTTTCATAAATTATACCTAGAGGGCTGTTATTATTTTAAAAGATTCTTTAAACTGATAATCATTTATAACTCTATTTTTATAAGTTTTCCAGGGTAATAACAGGTTATAGGGGGCACTGAATTTTCAGGATGAGTATAAATGATAATTATTACGTTTTTATAGCTTTTTGACTTATTAGTATTCTTTTTAAGGGCATTTATTAATAATTCCTTGATTTTCCCCTAGAAAGTAATAATATAAAAGTAATAAATAGTATTAAATAGTGAGTGGAACAATCGTTACTTTGTTATAAAATACAAAGGAGGTGAAAAGTATTAAAAAACAAGTGATTTTACTAGTAATAACATTTGTTTTCATACTTACTCTCTGTGGATCAGCATTCGCAGAAGAAAATATAACACCTGAGGTGATGCAATCTGATACTCCATTAGAGGATTTACCCGAAAGTGATGATGTTTTACCTGAAATAAAGATCTCAGGTATGGTTCTGGATTGTGAAACTGGTGAACCATTTTCCAATGTTACTATAAAAGCAGAGGGAAATGGTGAAGTTTTAGCCACCACTACCACGGCTGCTGATGGAAAATATGAATTGATCTTCCAGAGCCTTTTAACTGAATTTACAGTCACAGCCAGCTATCAAGGACATAAACCTTCATCTACTATAGTAAGCCCTACTTCCAGTGAATCTGGCGATTCAGATATTTATGGAACTGCAGATTTTGAACTTGGTAAACCGACGGTATTAATCCTATTTCAAGGCACCATAGACCCAATATTTTCGACCGCTGTAGTTGACTCTGACTTCTTAGAAAGTGACATTCGCACTACAACAAACCTTCCCGACACATTCACGGATTACGATCTTGTATTTGTAGACTGGATGTGGAGAGATACACCAAATCTAGACCAAATACGCATATTAATGACAGAAGCAATAGGAAAGGGTATACCTGTCATTTTAACTGTATCCTGGATAGATCTTCCAGAGGGAGTCATAGTGGCCAATGGACACCCAAAACATCAATGGATCAGAACTTACTGGCAAAACAGGGCCAGTTCAATAAATTCAAGGGAGCTTCTAAAGTATCTTGGAGTTAAATTTCTTGGATTAGACCTAGGAGAACTAAATCCTCCCGTTCCTGTTATAAAAACAGGAATTCATCATCCGGATACAATGGAGCTGTTTCACAACTTGAAGGATTATCTTAGCTGGTATGGCTCAATAGAAGGTCAAAAAACGGTCGGAATCTTATTCCACGAGACTGACTATCTAAAGAATGACTTAGAATCAGTAGATGCGTTAATTAAAGCCTTTGAAAATAAAGGTATAAGTGTGATTCCCTATTTCTATGAACATCATGGTAACCCCAATATCGATAAATTTCTTATGATAAACGGTAAAAATGCTGTAGATGCAATTGTCCATTATAAAATGTTTGGATGGTCTGTAGATTCCTCAACAGAGGATGTTATTGACGTACTTGAGAAACTAAATGTTCCTATCATAAAAGCCCAGAAATTTTCTGGAACTTATGATGAATGGTTTAATGGAAAACTGGGACTTCAACCCCCTGCCATTGGGGGCACTATTGTGCCATCAGAACAGGATGGAATGTTTGGTTCCATTGTGATATCCACAAGGGAGGAAGATTCAAGATATTCTCATCTTCCATTTGAAGTAACGTTTTACAAGCCAATTGAAAGACAGATAAATTGGCTGGTGGATCTCAGTATTTCCTGGATAAATCTGAGATATACTCCTAATTCGGAAAAAAAAGCTGCCATAATATATTGGCATGGTCCGGGTAAGGCTGAAGGAGCAGGTGCAGGACATTTAGATGTCTATGCCAGTTTGGCTAATATTCTGGAAGCCTTGAAAAATGAAGGATACTACCTCGGTGACAACCCTCTCCCAAATGAGACAGAACTGACAAACCTTATAAGAAACCAGGGACTGAACATTGGGCTGTGGGCTCCAGGAGAATTAGAAAATCTAATAGAGAACTATCCAGTAATTAAAGTGCCTCTAGACGATTATATGAATTGGTTCAATGAATTAAACGAAGCAAAGAAAAATGAAGTCATCGAAATGTGGGGAGACGCCCCGGGAAACATCATGGTTTACGAAAACATGATAATACTTCCAGTAATCCAGTTTGGAAATATAATCCTTGCTCCTGAGCCTTCCCGTGGATATACACAAGATCATGGGGCAATGTACCACAGTGGTTATATTCCACCTACACATCAATACTTGGCCTTCTACTTCTGGCTAAAACAGGGTTTTGATGCTGATGCAGCTATACACTTCGGAAGACACGGAACAGTGGCCTGGTTACCAGGTAAGACTGGACCTGGTCTGGATCGTGATAACTGCTGGCCAGCTATAGTAAGCCAAGACATACCAGTAATCTACCCCTTCACAGTGGAAGGTGGTGAAAGTCTCTTACCAATAAGACGGCAGACACCGGTAATGATCAGCCATCTTATACCTCCTGTAACCATTGCTGGGTTATATGGTGATCTGGCTTTACTGCACATGAAAATGCATGAATATGATTCAACATTTGATGAAAGTGTTAAGGAAGAATACCGGAAGACCTTAATTGACATGGTTCGTGAACTAAGACTGCATGAAGATTTGAATATTAACCTGGATTCTATAGATGACTTTGAAGCATTTATGGATGATATCCATGAATATTTACATGAACTGGAGAACGCCTTCATTAATAATGGGTTCCATGTATTTGGTATAGCTCCGGAAGGAGATAGGCTATTGTATCTGGTGCAGACTTTATTAGGCCATGATTTCCAGGAATATCTCGATAAAGAATTTATCGGTGATTACCATCTGGTTGATGATCATGAGTTGATACAAGAACAGGTAAAACAACTTCTTCAAATGGTTATATTTGAAAATAAAACTCCTGAAGAAGCACAATTAGCTGTACTTGGTTCATCAACCTCAAAACTCAATGAATACCTAACTCTCGCAATTAAATACTCAGAATACATTAAACAATCAAATCAAGAAATAACCAGTCTTTTAAGAGCTCTTAGTGGACAATACATAACTCCTGGTAATATTGGGGATCCAATACTCAATCCAGAAGTACTTCCAACAGGTAAAAACATTTATTCATTTGATCCAAGAATAATGCCTACGCAAGAAGCATGGAATGTAGCAGTGAAGCTGGTCGATGATCTAATTAATCGTTATCTTGAGGAAACTGGCGAATACCCTCACAAAATAGCATTCATGCTATGGGCAACCCATACTCAACAAGACAGGGGTGTCATGGAAGCTGCAATACTTTACCTACTTGGTGTTGAACCAGTACCAGACCCTGGATTTAAATTCCATTACACAGATGTTAAATTGATAGAAGACCTTGAAAGGCCTAGAATCGATGTTGTAATAACTACCACATCTCTATACCTAAATATGTTTCGTTGCAGGTTAGATTTACTAGATAAAGCTATTAGGCTTGCATCAGGCGCTACTGACGACACTCAACCCAACTATGTAAGAGAAAACTCTGAAGCAATGTATCAAGCGTTAATAGATTTAGGTTTCAGTGAAGAAGAGGCTAAAAGACTTTCGATGAGCAGGATTTTTTCCCAAGAACCTGGAAACCATCACAATGCCATGCAACATGCACTGCTAATGAGTGACACATGGGAAGACGAATTAAAGTTAGCAGAAACCTATATTGGAACGTTTGGCCATATATTCCAAGGATCAGAAAAAGATCCTATTTATTTACCAGACCTGTACAAACTTGCATTAGATGGAAGCGAAATTGCATTGTTTAGAAGAGTCAGTAATGTAAATGACCTAATTAGTGATGATGACTACTTTGGATACTTTGGCGGTCTTGGCCTTACAATTCGAAGCATTTTCGGAAATGATCCAAAGATGTGGCTCATGAATGTCGAGAATCCATCTAACCCAAGGATAGAATCATTAACTGATTCCCTATGGAGAGATCTTAGAACCTCATACTTCAATCCGAGATGGATTAAAGCGATGCAAGAACACAATTCCGCAGGCGCACGAGAAATGACGCATTTCCATAAACATCTATTTGGTTGGACTGTCACTTCGCCGGACTCAGTAACAAACAGCATGTGGGATGAAAGTTACAGTGTTTATGTACTGGATAAACACAATTTAGGCCTTAAAGAATGGTTTAATCAGAGCAATCCCTATGCTTTGGAATCTATGTATGCTCAGTTTATGGAGACCAGTCGTAAAGGGTATTGGGAGACTGATGTTTCTACTAAAACTCATCTGGCTAATGAATGGGCTAACTCTATTATTCAAAATGGTGTGTCCTGCTCTCCACCTACCTGTTCTAATTTGGATATGGTGGAATGGGCCATGCAGTATATGGATGCGGATTTAGCTTCTCAATTTAAAGAACAGATGTATATGGCTACTAAAAATGCCATGTTTGCGCCGGGTGGATCTGATCCTGGTGTTACACCTGGTATTCCTGGTACTACGCCTGGTACTCCTGGTGAGACTCCTGCTGGCGGTTCTACTCCTGGTAGTTCTCCTGGTCAGTCTGCTCACTCACATGATGTTTCGGCTGAAGTGGCTTCTGAGTCTTCAGAGGCTGCAGAATCTGCTGAAGCTGGTGAAGAGAGTTCAAAGTCCTATGAAGTCAGTACAACTGAATCTGCTTCTACTAGTCAGGATAATTCTATGATTTATACCATTATTGGTATAGTTTCTGTTCTGGCTCTGGTAGGTGCTGGTTTCTACTTTGGACCTGGTAGAAAAAGTTAAATAAAACAATTTTCTCTTTTTTTCTTTTTTTTTTAGGAGAATAATACTGGATTATTTTTAGAATCTAATTTAAAAATAGAAGATCTTTAATTTTTACTAATTTAAAAAAAAATAAATAAAAAATATTGTTCACAGTACACCCTTGGTACTGGGTATCATATCATGCTCCACTACAACTGCCTCTTTAAGTGCACGGGAGAGTGATTTAAATAATGCTTCAATCTGATGGTGGTCGTTTTCTCCTTCAAGCTTTGCATTTATATTAATGCCTGCATTTTGAGCAAATGATTTAAGAAAATGGGATACATTCTCGGTGGATAAATCACCAACCTTCTGCTTTTTGAATTCCATATCCAGTACACAGTAGCTGCGGCCACTTATATCCACCGCAACCGTGGCCATGGCTTCATCCATGGGTACCAGGGCATGTGATATTCTTTTTATTCCCTTTTTATCACCTAAACATTTTTTAAAGACATCTCCTAGCAGTAATCCCACATCCTCCACCGTGTGGTGGTCATCCACCCCTACATCGCCCTGGGCTTTTACCATTAAATCAAAAAACCCGTGCCGGGCAAAGGACTCCAGCATGTGGTTGAAAAACTCCACTCCCGTGTCTATGTCGTATTCGCCCTTACCATCCACATTGAGCATAATCTGGATATCGGTTTCCGAGGTCTTACGACTCATCTTTTTTTTTCTCATCTTTACCATCTCTTATGATTTCTATGGCCTCTACCGGGCACTTGGCAGCACATATGGTACACCCATGACAGAATTCTAAATTACAGGCCTGTGCTTTTTTGGATCTACGGTCCACACTCCAAATTTTTCCTCCCTTGGGACACTCTGTTACGCATATTCCACAACCGGTGCATTTTTTTCCGTCTACTTTAATCTGTATGATAATACTACCTCTTTTTGTGATAAGTTATAACTTATAAGTTATAATTAATCAGATTTTCATAACACTGGGGGAAGTGGCCTTAAAACCAGCAAAAACCTGACTACCTAAATCCAGATTAAGTTTTTCCCAGGAATAACGAGTAATATCCACTAAAACTGGTATATTATTCCCTAAATCTAATTTAATCCGGACCATCTTATTTTTAAGTTCCATACCCACTATCTTTCCCGGGAGCAGGTTACGTACACTGGACTCCTGCAGCTGGAGCATGATAAAAATATCTTCCGGGCTTAATAAAATCAGGGCCTGATCCCCTAGCTCCAGGTCATCGGATATAGGTAGTATGACTTCATGATCCCCCACCTGAATAACCATCACCTGATTTTCTTTATCCCGGCTAATGACCTGGCCTTCAATTTCATTCATGTGGCTGTGTTTTTGCAGAATTTCATTCAGTTTCTGATATTCTTTAATAATTAACTTTCCGGTGGGGGCAAGCTGGCTAGCACCACCTCCACCTTTACCTCCCCTCTGGGTGAGAACCACCGGAGAACCCACCACTTTTTCCATAATTTCTATGTACTTCAAGGCAGTGCGGTAGGGTACCTGGGCCTGTTGCGAGGCTCCCCTTATGGAGCCACAGCTATCTATTTTTTTTAGAAGATTAAATTTTTTATCATCAATTAATAGATACTGGTTATCTATTTCCAGTTGATATTCCGGCTGGTTCCTGATATTTGCCATAAGCTATCTCCTAAACAATATTGTATGTACTAAAGTAATTAAATATTTAGCATTATCTGGAAATAAAAAAATGGAAACTTCGTTAATTTACTTATTCTGAAGTAAATCTATCAATAACCACCATAATCCGTTCTAAAAACCCGGATAGCGGTCCTGCTTTTCGGGTTACCTTACGCAGTAAACGCACATCCCTTTTTTCAAAACCCCCCAGGAGTAAAAGAGATACGGTGTATACTACCGGGGAGATGATAACTGCCAGTACGAGTCCCAGGAGGTTCTGGGGTAAAAAGAATATGGCAGCACCCATAACCAGGGAGGCCCCGATTATTTTCCCAAAGGCCCGGAAAGGAGGGTTAATTTTGGTTATTCTATAAGTCTGGATGAGTATGGCCACCATGATAATAAATGCGGCAATGGTAGTGGCCAGTGCTGCCCCTTCAATACCATAAACAGGCACCAGGGCCAGGTTCAAGGCCAGGTTCAATCCGGCCCCGGCTATCAGGATATACATGGGGTGACGGGGGTAGCCAATACCCTGAACAATACTGGAACCCACCATAAAAAGGGTGTAAAAGGTCATCCCAATAACCAGGATACTCAGTGCAACATAACCCGATGTAAAATCACTACCAAATAATTGTCCCAGTATAGGCTGGGAGAAAAGGGCAATTCCCACACACATAGGCAGCACCAGTAAAATAACTATACGATAGGACTGCACCATATAGGTGGTTAAAAGTTCCTTATCCTTAAGTGCAAATGCTTCTGATGCTGCCGGCAAAACCGCAGTGGCCACCGAAAGTGATATTACTAGAGGTAATCGGGCTAAAGGATCAGCTGCAGTATAATAACCTATATCCTGTAAAGCCATATAAACTCCCATCACAAAAATCCCAATATCATAAATTGCCATTTCCGATAGGGCGGTAATTATAACGGGAATAGAAAAGCTAAGCAGGGTCTTAATTAAACCCAGTTCCTGCCGGAAACTAAAGCGGTGCTCGGGATCTATCTCTGGTAAGTACTTCCAGAGATATTTTTTAAATATGATATAAGCACTAAGAGCTGAAGCAGCAAATCCTACGGCGGTTCCTAAAACTGCTCCAGCAGCATAAAAACCAGCCATAACCAGTACCACGGCAAAGGTAATCATGAATATCTGTTCTACTGCCCGGGTGGCCACAATGTATTCCATTTTATATAGGCCCTGGAAAGCTCCCCGGAAAGCCCCTACAATCACACTAAAGGGGGTGATAAGGGCCACAGCCTGGAGGGGATAAGCCACCAGTGGCTTTCCAAAGACTTCATTGGCCAGCCAGGGAGCACTAAAAAACATTAATATGGAAAAAAAGATCCCCAGAAAAATCATAAGTTTTAAGGAGGTAAATACCACCTGACGGGCCATCTGATCTTCACCCAGAGCCTTATGCTGAGCCACGTATTTAGCTATAGCAGGAGGTAACCCTCCCGCAGACAATATCTGAAATATTCCCTGAAAAGGAAGAGTTAAACCCAATAAACCATATCCCTGGGGGCCTAAAAGTTGGCCCATGAGCATACGGTAGATGTAACCCCCGAATCTGAAAATGAGGTTACTGATAATGATAAGGAAACTTCCCTTAACCAGTTTAGAGCTAGCACTTGAACCATTAGATGAAGCCATTAAATCACCCTAATATGAAAGAATAATTACTTTTTATAAAAATAAAAGAACCATATGAATTAGATATTATTTAGAATAATAGCTTATATACTTAATTCCTGAATTTCTTTAAAAATTAGAATACACTCTAAAAATTAACCATTTTCCTTTAAAAAAATAGTAATTAAGGGGATTCCCCTCCCCCATATCTTTTCAGGTAACGGGCAAACATATTAACTGTTTTTTTAAGTGTCCTGAAACCCTCCTTATCCTCTTTCAATCCCTCTAAGGTATCCTGGGACCATAAACACGCCCCCAGATTGGCACCAAAAGAACCTCCACTTACAGGTATGATACCCGAGAGGATGTAGTAGGTGTGTATCTGTTGTATGGCTAATTCCTGACCACCAGAGCGATCTCCCCCTACGGCAATACCCATTCCTATTTTGCCCCGGAGAGAGTCATAGTCTTCTGCTCCCAGTGCCCGGCAGCGATCCATTATGGCCTTTAACTGGGCACTTATAGTACCATTGTACATGGGACTGGCCATTACTATACCGTCTGCTTCTTTTAAGAGTTCAAAAACAGGTAGCATATCGTCTTTCAGGACGCACTCCTTATTTTTCAGGCAGTAGTCGCAGTGGCGGCATGGACCAATTTTTTTACCTCTAACTGCGAAAAATTCGGTTTCAAAACCTTTTTCTTCCAGCATATTCAATGCTTCATGCAAGGCATAATCGGTGGCTTTTTTTCTTGGACTTCCACATATTCCTACTATTTTCATGAAAAGACCCCCTTTATATATAATTTCAAAGTCTATTGATATAATAAGCTATTTCCTGCTCTATTTCCTTTTTATTAGGATTTCCTAATTGATCCATCCAGTTAATTGCATACCATTTATTATTTTTCTCAAAGCGCACTATTCCATTAAAACTAACCTTAGTATTATCTTCATAAAGCAGGTAGTAATTATTGTAGTAGGCTTTAATTCCGGCTATCCGGGTAGTACCATAATCTTCAAGCTGACTGTATCCTGTTTCATTGTAGATTTCCAGGTCACTTATTTCTGTTTCAGCTTTAGTTTCATTTAATGATTCTACAAAGCACCACTGGTTATAACTTCCACGGACCACTGCCCATTAAACTCACTACGGTACCCCATTTCTGTTTCAGTTCTTTGCACCTTATCCGGGGCTTCAGATACACATCCTGATAGTGATACTATACTCAGTATGAGCAAAAAAAATGATAAGATTTTTCATGATATAGTGTAACTCCTTGGGGGATGATTAATTTTATGATTTTTTTTATTTTGTTACTTAAATTATTATTATATGGACCTTTTTTTAAATACGCGGTATCCACATTAGATGAACCTGCTTTTTATTTGATTTTAGGGATGGGCACGGTCCTTATCCTGGGCCTGGTATTTTTGGAGTAATTCCTTTTCTTCTTCCTTTTTAGGGAACATGAAGAAGACCAGAGCCCCTCCCAGCAGGATGGCCAGGATACCTGCCAGGTGGGCCCAGTGTTCCCCCGCCAGGAAAGAATTTTTAGCTGCATTCATGATGGGAGTGGCATATTCGGGATATCTCCGGGCCAGTTCCTGGGCACTGGAAAATGATTTTTGCAGGGTGGCCACCACACTGGCTGATATCTGCGCTTCCTTTTCTGGAGGCAGTCCACTGATTTCTTGGGCAAAAGACCGGGCATATCCGGCGGTGAGCAAGGCCCCGAATATAGAGGTCATGATGGCTCCTCCTAAATCCCGCTGCAAATCAGCAGTCCCTGAGGCCATACCCACTCTTTTTACTGGAACCGAACCGGTGAGAGAATGGGAAGCAGGGGTACCGGCTAAACCCACCCCGATACCGATAAGGGCATAGGTTAAACCCACCATCCAGTAAGGTATCCCTTCTTTCCATAAAAAGAGCATGCTTAAAAAACCCAGAAGACAGAAAAAGTAGCCGGATAATAGGGTGAAGCGGGAGCCATGGGAGTCCACCAGCTTAGCCGACTGGGGAGCCACCACCACCATGAACACTACCGAGGGTAAGATGGCCACCCCGGCTTCCAGGGTGGAGTAGGCCAATACATTCTGCAGGTACTGCTGGCCAATATACATGGCCCCCATCAGGGAGCCGAAGACGATTATCCCGGCAGCAGCAGCCACCCAGAATATACGCCGACTGGCTACTTTAAGATCAAATAAGGGATTTTTAACTCTTTTCTGGCGGATGATGAAGAATAATCCGGTAGCCATGGTTATAAACACTAATATCAGGGCCAGGTTCAGTTCCTGGGGAACCGGGAGCAGGTTGATGGCCAGTACCAGGGTTCCCAGCATGATGAGTGAGAGTAAACCTCCCAGGTTATCCACCGGAGCAGTGGTTTCATTCACATGGGAGGGAATATATTTCCAGGACATTAATATGGCTATAAAAGCCAGAGGCAGGGTAATTAAAAAAACCGATCCCCAGGGGCGGAAAAGTAATAAATATCCAGATATTATTGGTCCTAATGATGCAATAGCTGCCCCTACACCGGACCATAAGGCAATGGATCTGGTCTGAGCATAACCAGTCCATAAAGCGGCAATCAAAGCCAAAGTGGTGGGGAAAGCCATTCCAGCAGCCAGACCTCCCAGGATACGGGCCAAAATTAAAATTTCAATGGTGGGTGCAAAACCCGCCAGTATAGAGGCAGGAATGGCCAGTATGGTTCCAGATAGAAGCATCAGTTTTCTTCCATGACGGTCCCCAATAGCACCGAACCACAGTACCGAGGCGGCCAGTCCCAGAGAGTAACCCACTGCCACCAGGTTCAGGTGTATCTGGGAGGTGTTAAAGGCAGCTCCTATAGAGGGCAAGGCCACATTGGCCACGGAAAGATTCAAATTAGCCACTGCCGCCACCAGAATGAGAGTGGCCAGGACCAGAGCACCGGGGTTATCTACTTTTTTGTCCATGTTTAATCCTCATATGTTTTTTAAATATCTACTTTATACTGATTTTTATGATTATTAAGGATTTGGAGAAATTTTTGATTTTATCCATAGTTCAATGGGATTTAGAATTAGGAAAGGACCTATCCCTAAATCAGCCAGCAGGAGATAATATAACAAAGTTTATAGTTGTTTTGAACATAGTTTAAGCAGGGGTATTATGATAGAAATATTATTATTTTTACTCATACTTTTGCTGGTGGCCCTAATTTCCCACCGATGCGGCCCTAGGACAAATAGTGGTGAAAAATAAGAAAATACCGGGAAAAATCCGGGAAGCATTGGAAGTGGAAAGTGGTTTGAATGATGGATTGGCGGTTCCCTTTTTACTGCTCTTTATCAGTCTGGGATTGGCTGAGGAATTCTTTTCACCAGCCGGGTATTTTATAGAAATAGCCCTGGCACAGATCGGACTGGGGGCCCTGGTAGGTATACTGGTGGGTTTTTTGGGCTCAAAGATGGTGGGTAAATCCCAGTCCCGGGGATGGATAACTCCGGAGTATCAGCGCATAGCTTATCTGGTACTGGCTGTTCTTTCATTTATCATCGCCGATGAAATCGGGGGTAGTGGCTTTGTGGCGGCATTTGTCGGTGGTTTAACCACCGCCTATTTTACCCGGGATGCCAGTAAAGCTCTCCTGGATTTTGCAGAAGCAGAAGGCCAGTTTTTAAATTTAACCGTATTTTATATACTGGGGATAATCATCGCCGGCTTAATCCCTTCTATAACCTGGGAGATTATTTTATATGCATTTTTAAGCCTTACCGTTATACGCATGGTGCCGGTGATCCTATCCCTCATGGGAAGTGAAGTAAGCTGGCACTCGGCTTTATTTATAGGCTGGTTCGGTCCCCGGGGCCTGGCCTCCATCGTACTGACCCTCATTGCCCTGGAGACGGTGGATGTATTCCCGGGACAGGATACCTTTATCCTGGCAGTTTTTATCACCGTACTCTTTAGTGTGGTGGCCCATGGAATAACCGCGGTGCCCTTATCCCAACTCTACCTGAAAAAAATCCAGGGAAAACCATGAATATTTTTTATTAAAAATAAAGGAGAATGTTTTAACATGTTACGTAAAGTGGTGGATATAATTGAACCGGTATATGTACAGGAAGGAGCAGGTGTTTTACTGCGCAGAAGTATAGCCACCTCCCGACTGGATTACCTGGACCCCTTCCTACTATTTGACCACTTCGGCTCAGATGATCCCCGTGACTACCTGGCCGGGTTCCCCATGCATCCCCACCGGGGAATAGAAACAGTAACCTACATGCGGGGTGGTAAGATAAATCACAAAGACAGTCTGGGCAATCAGGGAACCATTGGTAAAAGGGATGTGCAGTGGATGACCTCTGGGTCAGGAATCATGCACGAGGAGATGCCCCAACAACCAGAAAGAGGTAAAATGGAAGGATTCCAATTATGGGTGAACTAACCGGCCCGTTTGAAGATGAGTAGTCCCCGCTACCAGGAAGTAAAAGCAGCTGATATTCCGGAAGTGGAACATAAAGGGGCCCGGGTTAAGGTAATAGCCGGGGAATATGAAGGAGTAAAAGGGCCGGTTAAGGAGATATATGCTGATCCTGAATATCTGGATGTTTATTTACCTGCTGGTGGGGAGTTTAAACAATTTATTACTCCGGGGCACAATGCCTTTATTTATTTATATGAAGGGAGGGGTGTAGTTTCCGGGGAAGAAGTTTTCAGCACCCGGCTTCTGGTACTGGGAGAAGGGGACTACATTCAGGTTGAATCTGAGGAGGATATGCGGTTTTTATTGATATCTGGTAAACATTTAAACGAACCCATTGCCTGGCATGGACCCTTTGTGATGAATACCCTGGAAGAGATCAGGGAGGCCCTGGATGATTTGAGAAAGGGGACTTTTGTTAAGTAATCAGAATTAAAAACTATTACTTTATACTCAGGTCTCCTGGGATTGGCGCCAACAAATAGGATTAGTTTTAAGAAATATTTATGATATGGAATAGAAAAAAGATAAAGTTTGATATTCTTATCTAACCTATTTTGTATTTTCAATCCCTAAATTGGCAGGATCTAAATTTTCCAATTTTCATGGAATCACATTTCATCTGCAGATTTATTTTCTTCTATTATCTTCTTTTCCAGCCTTTTCAGGAAATTTTCAGGATTCATGGGGGATATAAATAACTGGCCACCATAAATTGTTGCTTCATCTGTTTTAATTAGTATTCCTTCATTGCTGGTGTATATAGCATAAAACTTCCCGATTTTTCCATGGGAATAGTGACCCCCCAGCAGAGATATTCCAAATCTTCTGATACTAGTATGGGGAATTATATGGGATTTAAAATCTTCAATTTTCTTATATTCTATGTGTTTAGTTCCAAAAAGCCACTTAGCCCGGAGTTCTTCTTCTACTAGTTCGTATCGAATTTGATAGCCGCTGTAGAAGAGGATGGTTATGCTGATGGCTAAAACCAGAAATATAATTGTAAGCAGGAATTCTTCTCCAGATAAAAACATGAAAATGGCGATAACTAAAAATAGGGTTATTAATCCTCCATAGAGTGCTTTAAAAAGTGAGGATATTTGTGATTTGAATACTTTGTTTGTCATTATAATCACCTCTCGAGTTAGGATATTAGAATAAATGGATTTCATACTGTTTTTTTAAGAATGTGCTTCAGCCCACTCCTCACAGACCACTTTGGCCTGCTCTAATACAATTTCAACAGCTTTTTGAGTTTCATCTGCAGGATATTTATGCTTTTTAAGTATCCTTTTAACAGCTACTCTCATTTTTGCCTGAACATTTTCCCTTAAGGTCCAGTCAATGGTTAAATTACTTTTAATGGTTCTCACCAGTTCCATGGCAATATTCTTTAACTCATCATCACCCAGAACTTCTCCAGCTTCTTTGTTAACCATTAAAGCGTCATAAAAGGCCAGTTCATATTCACTGAGGCCCAGATTATCTCCCCTTTCGTCAGCTTCTCTGATTTGTTTGGCTATGTCAATGAGGTTTTTAATTATTTCGGCACTGTCAATACTGCGGTTTCTATATTTGATTAAGGCATTATCCAGCATTTCAGCAAATGATCTTCCTTTTACCACATTTTTTCGTGATCTGGTGCGTATCTGTTCCTTTAAAAGTTTCTCTAGAAGTTCTGCGGCCAGGTTCTTCTGGGGCATGGCACTAACTTCTTCTAAAAAGTCATCAGAGAGAATAGAAATGTCCTGGTTTTGAATTCCACTACCTTTAAGATCCTTAGTTCCAGTTAAGGGAATAACTCCTTCCGAAGTGATGGCATCAGAAACAATCTGTTTTATGGCCAGTTCCATCTCTTCTTTACTGAGTTTAGGGCCTTCTTCATCATCATCATTTTTCATTAACTGGGCCTTGACCGCTTTAAAGAATTTTACTTCGTCTCTTATTGCTAAAGCCCTCTCATGGGGAACAGATAGGGCAAATGATTTAGAAAGTTCATTTACATTTTTTAAGAACCTATTTTTTCCATCTGATAGTCCCAGAATATGATCCATGCTTCTTAATAGAATTCTCAGTTGTTTAGTGGTATCTGGAGTGAAATAATCATTATAATCAAAGTTGTGGAACATGGATTTAACCACATCGTATTTTTCCAGCATTAAACCCACGGCCTTGTCCTGATCAAAGGCAGGTTTACCTTTACCTCCACCTACCGTGTAAGAGTGAATGGCTTTTTTTAATTCGGCAGCAATACCCAGATAATCAACTATGAGTCCTCCTTCCTTATCAGGATAGACTCTATTAACCCGGGCTATGGCCTGCATCAGTCCGTGGCCCTGCATAGGTTTATCAATATACATGGTGTGTAAATTAGGCACATCAAAACCAGTAAGCCACATATCTCTTACAATTACCAGTTTAATTTCAGAATCTGGATCTTTAAAGGTTTCACCCAGTTCTTTTCTCCTCTGCTTGTTCCGAATGTGCTTTTGCCAGTCCTCACCATCAGCAGCAGAACCAGTCATAACCACCTTTAAAAAGCCCTTATCATCGTCTTCACTTTCCCATTCTGGTTTTAATTTAATTATTTCGTTGTAGAGGTCTATGCAGATTCTTCTACTCATACCTACAATCATTCCCTTACCATCCTGGGCATCTAATCGGGAAGTGAAGTGATTTACCACATCTTGAGCCATTTCTTTTATTCTTTTTTCACTACCCACTATGGCCTCGGTACGGGCCCATTTACTCTTGAGTTTTTCCTTTATTTCTGCTTCTTCTCCTTCAGTAACATTCTCAAAGTCAGGGTCAATTAAAGCCTTCCTGGCTTCATCCATGTCCAGTTTAATGAGTCGGTTCTCATAGTAAATTCGTACTGTGGCCCCATCAGCCACCGATTGTTCTATATCGTATATATCTATGTAATCTCCAAAGACCTGGATGGTATTTTTATCTCCAAGTTCAATGGGAGTTCCGGTAAAACCAATATAAGAGGCATTAGGTAGAGCATCCCTCATATGCCGGGCAAAGCCATCAATAAATTCATACTGGCTGCGGTGGGCCTCATCAGCAATAACCACAATGTTGGTACGGTCTGATAACATAGGGTATTTAGTATCCTTTTCTGGTAGGAATTTCTGGATGGTAGTGAAAATTATTCCCCCAGAGGCCACTTTCAACAATTCCTGGAGTTTTTCTCGGGAATCGGCCTGCTGTGGTTCCTGCCTTAAAAGATCCTTGGATTTGACGAAAGTTCCAAATAACTGATCGTCCAGGTCGTTTCTATCAGTTAAAACCACTATGGTGGGGTTGTCCATTTCTAAAACTAATTTACCTGAATAGAAGGCCATAATCAGACTCTTACCTGAGCCCTGGGTGTGCCACACCACTCCACACTTTCTATCTCCATCGGGTTGGGATGCTTTTATGGTGGCATCCACTGCACTGTTTACCGCATGGTACTGGTGGTAAGCAGCCAGTTTTTTCTTTATTTCCTTTTCCCGTTCAAAAATAATGAAGTGTTTTATTAAATCTAAAATAACTTCCTGGTTGAGCATTCCCCGGAGCATGACCTCTAACTGGAAAGTGTCATCAGTTATGGTCTTACCATCAATGGTCTTCCAGGGCATGAAACGTTCCCAGGAACTGGTTAAAGTTCCAGCTTTTGCTTTCATACCATCAGAAGTTATAAGAATTTCATTAAACTGGAATAGGGAAGGAATCTCGGCCTTGTAAGTTTGCAGTTGTTTATAACCAGTTTTAAGGGTGGCCTTCTCATCAGCCGGGTTTTTCAGTTCTATTACTACCAGTGGTAGGCCGTTTATGAATAGAATAATATCTGGCCGGCGGTTGTGATTATTTTCTATGATGGTGAATTGATTTACCGCCAGAAAGTCGTTATTGGAGGGGTTCTGGGTGTCTAAGAGATAGACTTTATTTCCCCTGATTGTATCGTTTTCCCGGTATTCCACATCTATTCCATTAACCAGTAACTGGTGAAAGTGGAGGTTATTAGATAAGAGATCGTTGGATTTTGATCTTAAAACCTTCTTTACAACTTCCTCTCTGGCCGATAGTGGGATGTTGGGGTTTAGTTTGTTTATGGCCTTTCTTAATCGTTGAGTGAGGACCACATCGGAGTAGAGTTCTCTTTCTGGGGTTGGGCCGTCTGGGGCCAGGTCTGGGCCAAGAATGTAGTTGTAGTTTAGTTCTTTTAGGAGGGAGAGGGTGGCTTGTTCTACCTGGTCTTCGTTTAGGTTTATCATTTTTTAACCTTCGAATGCGATTCATACTTATTAGATGTATTTCCTGATTCTAAATAATCATCATCTAAAATTTTTAAGACAGTCCAAGTGTTATTTGGGGTTACGATAAGTTTCCCTTCACTATCAAATGATATATCATCCAAATCATAACCATCAACAATAGTTTGGATACTATCTGGTGTCATATTCCGATAGAATCCATCCTGCATTATTCTAACCATCTTTCGAGCCATATTGCTATTTTTTTTACAAAAATCAACCAAAGTTGATGTATTACCCACTATATTCCGACCTTCGATTTCTGCTTCACTATTAGTTACTTCATTTTCATAATAATCCGTGAAACTAAATAAATATTCAAAATTTCTTCGATTAAATATAAATACTGTCTCAGATGAATTTTCGGACTCCTCTGAAGGAACTTCATTTCCAATATAAAGTAGTGCATCAAAATTTGGATCAATTAATAATAGATTATCATCAGATTTTCCATAACGACCTTGATTAACAATTTTGGAGATTATTCCTCTTTTTAAAACTCTTTTTGGATCATATTTTCTGAATAAATACAAAGTTTCTCCTTCATTTTCTATTCTAACAATATATCCATGGATTTCTTTACTTTCATCGAAACTAAAATTTCCTAATTCAGAATTTAATTGGTTTAATATTTCATTTAAAAATGGAACATCATTCTTTCCTAATTTTTCAATGTATGAACTATCTGAGCCAGTTAATACCCCATATTCTCTGAAATCTGGCTCTTTTGCCAATTTGTTTTCTATCTGCAATAATGCCTCATCTGAAAGTTCATTGCCTAAATCTTCATCAATTTCGACATTAAGAACATTATAACTTATTTCGTTAGTTGTTCTATCTTTATTTTTCTCTAAGAAAAACAGATTGACACTATTTTCTTCCAATTCTGTTAAAAAGGACGTTATATTCTCCACTCTAATTCACCTCAAAAAAACTCCTCTATCAATAGACTTTAATCGAATCTCTTTATCTAATTCAAATTTATCATTTCTAGAGAGCAAAAGAATAATCTTCTGGGATTTTTCACAATCCCCACGAGATTTACAAACTTTAACTCTATAAATTCGGCATTGAAAAAATGCTAATAAAGGATTAGTATAAATTAAGTCTGAAGTCATGTATACAACAAAAATTATCAGCAAAAAGATTAAAAGGACTGTTACATCTTGCCACTTAGTAAGATTAAAATTTAAAAATGCTACAAGATAAGGTGCTAAATAATTTAAAGATTCATGCGTCTTATTCTCAACATTTAAAATCTTGTAATATTCACCAGGACTCTTTTTTGTATCCCAAAGAATTAAACCCCAAACTAAAAGGCTAATACCACTAACTAATAAGAGTATAGGAATTAAATTAACTGTAGGGTGGTTTTTAATAGTTAATATCAAAAATAGTGGAAAATAGGCACTTAAAAAAAGTGCTAGTTTTGCCCAAAATCTCATTTAGTTTCACCTGATACTCTAATTTTTCCTGACATTAGTTTGGGGAGGAGTGAGTCTCTTAAATCTTTTAAATTTTGATTTTCTTGAACAGATTCATTTATTTTTATTAATAAAGGACTTGAAATATCATCATATTTTTTTACTAATAATTCAGAAGGCATTAAAATTGGCATATCTGCTAATGAATTTTCCCAAACAGCATAAGGCATTGTTGTACCTTTAGAATGAGAATTAGCATATTCAATCGAAGAATTTTGGTTTAATAAAAAAATAGAGTAACTTAAATAATATTCCTTTTTAGGTCTAAGAACAAAAGTTGTAGTTCTTGTGATACCTGGAAATGGTGCCAAGTTTACACGATGAAAATAAACTCGCATAGCTCCTAAAAGAATATCTCCTTTTTCAAAAGCAATTAAACTACTTTTTGCTTCTGAATAATCTTGAAAATCGGAAATACTTAATTTTTTCATTGATAAACAATCAATAGGAACATAGTTTCTGTTTTTTAAATGTTCTCCCGGTTTCAGAGGATTTTTTATATTAAAAATCAGATCAGAGAATTTTCCTATTTCCCAACCCTTCGGTATTTCGCCTAAATCAGAATCAGCCATTTCACCTCCGGTTGACTTGTAAGGTTTTCCTTCCTCATTGGGAAATTCAAAATGGACAAACCAGTGCTTGAAAATGGCCTGGCCGATTTCTTCCAGGGTTTGGTTCATTTTATTATTTAATTCAATTTTATCATCAAAAGAAGAAAGTACTGAAGATATGGCTCTTTGCTCATCTAAACTCGGAAAAGCAAATTCTAATTCTGATAAATATTTCCAAGAAGCTCTAGGCATCCTTGTTCCTTCTGAAGAAAGTGTAGCTAAATCAATAATAAGAGGATTGGCAAAAAAATAATATAAAAATCCATTATCAAAACCTTCCTTTCCATTAATGACAAAAATATCTGTAGAACATACTCCATCAAAATCCGGTCGATATAATTTTCTAAAATAAGGTCGAAGTTTACCAAACAAAATATGACCTTTTTTAAAAGCTAATTTACTACTTTTAACATCTAAAGAAGAACCGATTCCATTTAATGTAAGTGAATTTTCATTAATATGTTCTAAACCGATATAATATCGATTATCGTTTTCATTAGGACTAAAAGATTCCCTTACTTGATGACATGTATCTTTTATTTTTTTTATTTCCCAATCATTCGGAATCAATCCTATCTCTGTTTCCTTAAATTTCCCTTCAGTCATGTTTACACTCTTTTTTACTTGTAAACCCTTAATTCTCATGTTCATGGAAAAAATATGCCTCAATTTATGCCTCAAAAAGTTAGGTTGACTCGGTAGATATGTATCTAGATTCCGCCATTATTCACGCCAAAATATTAAAATATCCGCCAACATAATACCCGCCAGTTTACCCGCCAAAATATCAATATATCCGCCATATCTTACAATGCCTCATATTTTCTATCTTTTGTTTTTCCGATTGGATGAACTTGATTTTTATCTACTAAACCTTTCAAATCTCTTGAAGCAGTTCTATCTGAGGTCCCAAATGTATCCTGATACATTTTATTGGTGAATATTGTTCCATCATTAACCATCATCTCCAAAGCTTTTATCTGTCTATCATTTAATCCCAAAACTTTTAAATCAGTTTTTCTCTCTTCAGGTATGCTCGATACAAGATCTAAAATATTTTCTCCAGGACCATAGAATATAACGGCAAATGATTTATCATAAAGTCTAAATTCAGGCTCAGGAAGCCCATAGTCCTGCATATCATCTATCATCTTATGAATACCCGTACCCAACTTTTCCATATCTTTAGTTTCATGGAAAATTCGACATATGTTTCGATTACGGGCTTCATGCTTTGAACCGATATTTTTGAGGGTTACACCAGATACTAATCCTCCTGGACTAATAATTTCAACTCTATCATCATATATGTAAAAGAAAATAGGTGCTCCAGTACGATTATAATCCCTATGGGCTATAGCATTGATAAGGGCTTCTCTTATTGCAGAATAAGGATATTCTGGAATATCAACTCTTTTGAAATCCACTATTTTATGTGCTGTGCGGGTATTTCGACGGAAAAAATTTTCCACTTGATCTATTATTTGATAAAAAGGACCTTTTATCTCTTGCTTATCAATAACAGGAGCTCCTCGAGTAATCCCATCAAACCGAGCGATTCGAATTTCATTTTGGGGGAAGTAATCTGATGCTTGTTGACTGAAAAAAAGAACGGCAGTTGCCGTGGGAATTGTTTGACCTTTATGTTCTTTTAAAACTTCTAAACTATCTAAAATATTATTTATATGAATATTCGGAACTTTAAGATCCATATTAATAGCCCTTTTTTCCAGAAAATCTTTTACTTCATTCTCATCAATTACATCATAGCCAATTTCTGGATTAATCCTATCATCAAATTCTTCAAAACTAATGCGGCCTTCACTGATTAAAAAAGACTCTAAACTCATTATTATTCCATCTTTAAGGTCTTTTATGGAATTAAATCGTTTATAAACAGATAATTTTTTGGCTTTGTTAAAAAATTCTGTGGTTTCTGAATCTCGCAAACTATCTTCATGACCTTTAATGAATATTAATACTTCGCCATCAGTAACATTTTCTAAAAATGTATCATATTCTAATTCAGTTGCAGAAAATCCATTTTCATTTTTTGGACCGTAAGAATTTCCTAAAATTCCAATATAAATATCGCTACTTTTTACTTCACTTAAATATGTTGAAACGGCGTCACGACCACCTGCAGGCAAATCTTCAAACAAAAAGGGGTCAAAATACTTTTTAATAATAGGAGTGCTTTCTATAACATTTTTAATAGCAAACCTTTCCTCTGAAAGTTCGCTCTGATTCCCACTGACAAAGACCTTAAATGTCATAACCAATCATCTTTAAATTATTACTTATTTCTTTTTCTAATCTATGAGATTCTTTAAATTGTTCAGCTAAATCAGAAGTCAATCTCTTCATTTTTTCCTCGAATTCTTCAGGATCCTCTTCTTCCTCGGCAAACCCTACGTAACGGCCTGGTGTGAGTATGTAACCATGCTTTTTAACTTCTTCGAGTTTCACTGATTTACAGAAACCTCGAACATCCTCATATTCACCAGCTTCCTCTTCACCTCTCCAGGCATGGTAAGTATTGGCAATCTGGGCCACATCTTCCTTATTTAATTCCCTATGAGTCCTATCAGCCATGGCCCCTAATTTACGAGCATCAATAAACAGTACTTCCCCTTTTCTATCCCTGAACTTCCCATTTCCTTTATCCTTGGCCAAAAACCACAAACAGGCCGGAATACCCGTATTATAAAACAACTGCGAAGGTAAGGCCACCATACAATCCACTAAATCATCCTCAACAATCTTTTCCCTAATCTTTCCTTCAACTCCACCAGCAGACATAGATCCATTGGCCAAAACAAAACCAGCCACACCACTTGGCCCTAAGTGATGAATAAAGTGCTGTACCCAGGCAAAGTTGGCATTTCTTACTGGTGGCATACCATAAGTCCACCGCACATCATCCTGCAGTTGATCGGCCTTCCAGTCCTTGTCATTAAAAGGTGGATTGGCCAGTATATAATCGGCCCGGAGGTCGGGGTGTTTATCTTCAATGAAACTGTTTCCCCACTGGATATTGGAGTCTATTCCTCTGATGGCTAAATTTATTTTACATAATCGCCAGGTGGTCTGGTTGGATTCTTGTCCATAGACTGCAATATCATCCAGTTTTCCTTCGTGGGCTTGCACGAATTTTTCACTCTGGACAAACATTCCTCCTGATCCACAGCAGGGGTCGTAAACTCTACCAGAATAGGGTTCAATCATTTCCACCAGAATCTTGACAATGCTCCGGGGAGTGTAAAACTGGCCTCCTTTCTTACCCTCCGCATTAGCAAACTGGCCCAGGAAGTACTCATACACCCGGCCTAGAATATCCTTACTCCGGTTTTCCCTATCTCCCAGACCTATTCCGCTGATTAAATCAATGATTCCACCTAAGCTCTGTTTGTCCAGAGCTTCCTTGGCATAATCTTTAAATAAAACACCTTTAAGATCAGGGTTTTCCTTTTCAATGGCATCCATGGATGAATCAATTAAAATTCCAATATCTGGCTGTTTGGCATTGCTCTGTAAAAAGTCCCATCGGGCTTCTTGAGGCACCCAGAACACATTTTCAGCTTTGTACTCGTCTTTATCCTCTGGATCAGATAGGCCTTCTGGATCGTTTTTTAGTTCCTGATATACCTCGTCAAAGGCATCTGATATGTATTTGAGAAATATTAGTCCCAGTACTATGTGTTTGTATTCAGCAGCATCCATATTGTTTCTTAGTTTATCAGCCGAAGCCCAGAGTTTCTCTTCAAAACCTAAATTAGCACCATTGTTTTTAGCCATGATCATAACACCCTAAATAAAAATTATATTATGGCTCTATTTTTCAATAGTAAACCTTAAATTTTGCTATTTAATCCTGGACAAAATAAGTTTATGATATACTAATGGAGGCAATTAAAAAATAAAAATAAAAATTTTTAAATATCTAAAAAACCCCTACAACCCCACCCTCCTCATAATCCTCTTCACAACAACTATGGTGGTGAGTAAACGACCAATCATGGTCCCGGCAATGATAGAAAGGGTTAAAATCAGTAAAGGCGTCCCCTCAAAGTAACCTTCCAGGAAAAACCGGCGGTAGATAACCACTAATAAATAAAGGAGGAGCACCACCACTCCCAGGCGATCCATATTACTGATAACCTGTGCGGATTCTTCATCCCACTGCAGATGAAAGATGCGGCTGGAAATGATACCAATTACCACTCCTGCCAGTATCCCTAACAGGGCCAGGAACGGATTAAAATATCCTGAAATTACTTCAATAGTTACAATCACCAGAAAAATTAGTGCAATGCCCTTATAACCTTTAAGACGTTTAATTATCTTCTCATCCAGGAATCGATACCGGGGGTGTTTAGTTTTTTTCATCTTAATCTTCCGGGGAGGATTATAAAATTAGTAATTATCAGGGAAAGTTGTAATTATAAAAAAAATTAATCAAAAAAAAGAAAAAATAAAGAATCACCACTTAAAGTGATTCATCCTCATCTAATGCTAAACGCATGGTATCTGGATCTTGAGGCATGTGATCCAAAAAGTACTCAGCAGCCCGGCGTACATCACGGGAACCAATAATGTATCGGCCCACCACAATAATATCTGCAGAACTATCCAGGGCTTCACCCACTTTAGAAGGAGTTATACCTCCGGCTACTGCCACTAACCCGTTTTTACCAACGAGTTCCTTGATCTCATTAATGTTACCCCATTCGGTCATCTCAGATTGTGCTTCACCACGTTCAGCTTTAAGGGTTTCCAGATCCACGTTACGGTGCAACAAGACAATATCCGGTTTGTAGTCCAGGTTCTTTAGTTTTTCCACAAAGTTTTCCACATTCATCATATCCAGGATAGAATAAATACCCTGTTTTTGTGCTTCGTGAATGGCTTTTTCAATGGATTCGGTGGTTCCCAGTCCAGAAATAGCCACAGCATCAGCGGTTTCATCTGCTGCCATTTTCACTTCTATCCGGCCCACATCCAGGGTCTTCAAATCAGCGATGATGAAGGAGTCCTGGCGCAGTTCCCTTATCTTACTGACTATACCCACTCCGAATTTTTTAACCAGAGGTGTGCCTGCTTCTAAGAGTATCCTTTCCCTGTCAGGTAAACTGTTGATGATGCGTTCCATTTCATCCATGTTATCCAGGTCCAGGGCCACCTGCAGGTACGGTGGGTTCCATAGTTTCACCACTCCGAATCCCATGATAGGGTGTGATCCACGGTCTTTTTCACCTAAAACTTTACTGATGGTGGGATAGTCTCCCATAGCTCTTCTTATAGCCAATCTGGTAGCTCCATAATTGTATTGATAGATTTTCCGGTAATCTTCTGCTTCCGGATGGATAAATACACTAACCACCAGAACCAGATCTTCAGCATGATCTTCAGGTATTAAACCTTCTTCTACGGCATCGGCCACTGCTCTTCCCACTGCTGCCTGGGCCGGTCCGAATATCTTCTCCGCATCCTTCAAATCTCCCACAGTTACCTTGGGCACAATGAGGGTGGCGGGTTTAGTCATTAAATTAGGCCGGATAACTGACAACACCGGGGTGTGACCCAGAGAAAGTTGGCTAAGGCCGTTAGCAAAAGCTGTACCGGCTGGTCCTTCTTTATCACCTATAATTAAATCAACATGAGCGATTTCATTTCCGCTTCCAATTAAAGCTTCTCCAATTTTATACATACAAGTCCTCCTAACTAATAATTCTATGATTTTGAATATTTAATCCTAACTTATCCCGGGAGGGTAAGTCATTTAAAATTCTCTTTAAATAGATGGGAAAAGTTCAATTCTTCCATTCCCTCATTAATCATCTATTAATTAGATTAGCTATCTGCTAAAATCAATTTTTAATTTTAAAAATAAGTTTTAACTGCTTTGGGTATTATTCTCTCCATCATCTACCGGGGTGGTATTGCCTGTACTGGCATTATTATTCTTAACCGGGGGTCTGGCCTGACTCACACTTCTCTCAGGAGAGGTATTACCCATACTAAAGCTGGTGCTTCCATTATCTGCAAAACGAATCTGGGTCATATTATTGGTTTTATCATCCTGGTTTTGCATATTCATGGCCACTACATAACCGGAGAGTAAAATTACCACCACAGACATGATGACTATGAGAACAGTTTTATAATTCATAAATTCACCTATTAAATTAAATAACAATAAATGGGTTTTCCTTTATTTCCTATTTATACCTATCGCGTAGGAATTTCTAAAAATAAAATAAGCAGAGTTAAATCCTGAATAATTAAATATAAAAAAAATATTTTAAGAAATATTATTAGTAATATTCCTTTTTGACGATTTTAATTAATTAATATCCCTCAGACGATTTTACCATTTATGTAATCGTCGTAACCCTGCAAATCCAGCATGCCATGGCCGGAGAAGCTGACCACAATTGTTTTTTCCTCTCCGGTCTTTTTGCATTCTCGTGCTTCATCCATGGCCACCTTAATGGCGTGGGTGGTTTCGGGTGCAGGGACCACTCCTTCGGCCTTGGCAAAGTCCAGTCCGCTCTGGAAGGTGTGCCTTTGATGCACAGATCGGCCTTCTACCAGGCCTTCATGAACCAGTAAGGCCACCTGAGGGGCCATTCCATGGTATCTTAATCCACCAGCATGCACCGATGGAGGCACAAATTCATGGCCCAGGCTGTACATCTTCATAAGGGGAGTCATACCGGCAGTGTCTCCAAAGTCATAGCAGTATTCTCCTTTAGTCAGGGTAGGGCAGGAGTGGGGTTCAGCTGCTATGAATTTACAATCAATTTTTCCATCTATCTGGTCTTTTACAAAGGGGAAGATAGCTCCACCAAAGTTACTTCCTCCACCCACACAGCCAATCATAACATCAGGGGTTTCACCAGCAATCTCCAGCTGCTTTTTGGTTTCCAATCCAATCACAGTTTGGTGTAATAATACGTGGTTTAACACACTTCCCAGGGTGTAGTAGACCTTATCATCATTTAAAGCATCCTGCATGGCCTCGGAGATTGCTATACCCAATGAACCGGGATGATTGGGATTTTCAGCTAACATTTTCCTTCCAAACTCGGTTTTATTGCTGGGGGAGGGAATGACCTCTCCATCATAAATCTGCATAATGGTTTTTCTAAAAGGCTTCTGATTAAAAGAAACCCGCACCATGTACACGGTACAGTCCATGTCCAGCATGGAACAGGCCAGTGACAGAGCAGTACCCCATTGACCAGCACCGGTCTCGGTGGTTAAACGTTCAACACCGTCTTTTTTAGCATAATAGGCCTGGGCTATGGCGGTGTTTAATTTATGGCTCCCGGTGGGGGAGTAATCTTCCCGTTTGTAGTAGATTTTAGCCGGGGTGTCTAGCATTTCTTCCAGGCGTTTGGCCCGGAAAAGAGGGCTGGGCCGACCAATCATTTTATAGACTTCCCTTACTTCTTTTGGGATTTTAATCCATCGTTCCTGGGACATCTCCTGTTCTAAGACTCCTTTGGAGAAGAGTTTAGGTAGATTTTCCAGGTTACCTCCTTTTTCAGGGTTTTTAGGGGCAGGCAGAGGGACCGGTAAATCAGGGTTTATATTATACCATTTTTTAGGTACTTCATCAGAAGGTAGCGTTATCTTGTGCATTATATCACCATATTTGTTCAAATCTATTCCTTATAGGGATTACTTACTATGAATTATACTTCACCGTACTATTTAAATCTTTGTTGTACATTTATGTACATAACTTGTCAGTTTCACTATACTAAATTAAATCCAGGGGACTTATAATTTTAACTTACTTACTAGTTGAAAATTGAGAATACACCCTCCACAGCATAATCTTATAATCAACTCCCTCCCAAAGTAGATAATATGAAATTTTTGGCAATAGATGTGGGCACCGGTACCCAGGATATCATGCTCTATGATAATAAGGAGCCTATGGAAAACGCCATAAAACTGGTTCTTCCCTCTCCCACCCGGATAATGGCGGGCAAAATTCGTAAAACTAATACGGATATTTTCCTGGATGGAGAGACCATGGGAGGAGGTCCTATAAATCGTGCTCTCTCCCAGCACATAGATAAAGGATACCAGGTGGCCATGACCAAAAGGGCAGCCCGGACGGTGAGGGATGATTTAGAGCGGGTTCGCTCCATGGGAATAAAAATCGTAGATTCTGAAAAAAACCTGGAAAAAACCTGGTTTAAAAAGATAACCCTGGCTGATGTGAATTTAGAAGCTTTAGCCAGCAGTCTTGCACCATTTAATGTAAAACTGGACTTTGATTACGTGGGGGTGGCGGTCCAGGACCATGGCTACAGTGCCCACATGGGTGACCGGAATTTCAGATTCCTGAAAATCAAAGAAAAACTACATAAACCCCTCTATCCGGAAGAATTTGCTTACACCACCGACATCCCCCCTTACTTTAGCCGGATGCAGGCAGTTCAAAGAACCTTAAAAGATGATCATCCCCTGGTAATGGATTCTAAATTTGCAGCAGTGTGCGGTGCCACCTGTGATCCGGAGGTCCAAAAACTGGATAGTTATGTGGTAATGGATGTGGGTAATGGTCATACCCTGGCGGCTTCTGTTGAAGAGGGTAAAATCAGGGGGATCATGGAACACCATACTGGCATCCTGACCCCGGAAAAAATTGAAGGATATGTGGAAAAACTGGTTAAGGGTACCTTAACCAATGAAGAAATATATAATGACCATGGCCATGGGGCCTGGGTTTTAGAACCGATAAATATGCTGGAAAAAGTTATTTTAACTGGACCACGCCGATCCATAGTTAAAAAAACTAATCTACCTCTTTATAACGCCTCCCCTGCAGGAGATGTGATGATGGCCGGCCCGGTGGGTTTAATCAAAAGTATAAAATATAAAAGCAGACCATAGTTTCAGAAAAAACTACTACTTAAATCAATTGGTTTCAGGTAAAAATACTAATATAATCAAAATGGTTGAAAATTATGATAATTGACCCTCATATTCACAGTATTTATTCAGGAGATGCCACCGGCACACCCCGGGAAATCATAAAAAAAGCCCGGAAGATAGGCCTGGATGCTATAGCCATAGCAGACCATAACTCCCTGAAAGGTTCACAGATGGCCCTTAAAGAAGTAAAGGAATTTAATGACTTGATTATCATACCTTCCATGGAGGTAACAACTTCCAAGGGCCATATAGTAGCACTTGGGATTAATAAAGAAATAAAAAAAGGTTTAACTCCAGAAGAAACCATAGAAAAAATACAGGAAGCTGGAGGGGTATCTATTGTACCTCACCCCTTTGTAAGGTACCGGGACGGTCTTTTAGCCCGGACCAACACCCTTAAAATGGATGCTATAGAGACCCTGAACTCCCGCTATATATTTGGCTACTCCAACTGGCGTGCCAAAAAACTTGCTCAGGAAGAGAACATCCCGGAAATAGGGTCCAGCGATGCCCACTTTGTGGGAGCCATCGGGAGCTGCGTTACCCATGTTCAAGCTGATTTTTCAACAGATAGTATTCTGGAGGCCATAAAAAAAGGAAAAACCACACCCCGGGGCGGGAGAACTCCTCTACCTTTAATCATTAAAGAAGTTATTAATAAAAAGATAAAAAAGGTTCAGGAGTACCAGGTTTAAGACATAACTCTTACTGGAGATAATAACCATGCTGGAACAGATTTCCCAATTTATTCAGGAGCACTTTCTCTATCTACAACCGGGCTACACCCTACTTAACACCATAGTATTTGGTTTGATACTGGGGCTGGTGGTTTTAGGTCTTATAAAAATGTTTAAATGGATCGATAAAGATCCCAAAGACCTCTTCCTACCACTCATACCCTTTATTTTCTTGGGATCCAGTACCCGGGCTCTGGTGGATAATGGAATCTACCCTTTGAACCTTTTACTGGTAACTCCTGGTATTTATGTGTTGGTGGGCATGCTCACCATCTTAGTACTGGGTGGTGCTATTTTACTGGAAAAAAGAACTGGCAGAGACTACCGCCATATGATGTTTTTAATAGGGATGATACTGTGCTTACCTAATATTTTCAACATGGGTCAAATTAATTTCCAGGCATTTTCTGCAATTTTAGGAATATGGTTACTATTTACCGGTGTTTTTTTTCTTTTGGGTAAAAAATGGAAACTATTATCTGATAAATTTAACCTGGCTGCATTATCTGCCCACTTATTTGATGCTTCCTCCACCTTTGTGGCGGTGGATTTTTATGGCTACTGGGAACAGCACGTCCTGCCTGCCGCCCTTACCGATGCGCTGGGAACTGCATTTATCATGTTCCCCTTGAAAATAGGGGTTATATTAGGGGCAATTTATTTTATTGACTCTGAAATAGAGGATAAAACCATTAAAAATATGTTGAAGCTGGCCATATTTATCCTGGGACTGGCCCCGGGTTTGAGAAACTTTTTAAGTTTGATTATGGCCACCTGAAAAACAAAAAAATCCTTTTTTTTAAATCCCTCATATTTTTTTGACACTGTCAAAAACTTGGGGGTTTTTTGAAATTGATGTTTTAATAAACAATCTTTTTTATTTGTCTTAAACTCATTATTTTCAGGAATAGAAACCTAAAAACTTTTATAATGAGGGGAGCATAGTATTTTCTATGACAAAACAAA
>Ga0180017_100038_pt1 | contig 54108 bp, 47 predicted proteins | sample KR46_S_MetaG_FD_129674 | JGI IMG/M metagenome (GOLD analysis project Ga0180017, IMG submission 129674) | Groundwater microbial communities from the Olkiluoto Island deep subsurface site, Finland - KR46_S_MetaG | ecosystem: Environmental > Aquatic > Deep subsurface > Groundwater | place: Finland...
GTATCGCAAACCATTGCATCATGGGGTCAGCACGGCCACAGCCATGACGCGGAGGCTCATGCTGCTGTGCCGGAATCTGCATCACAAACTGTTGCGCCACAAGTATCAGCATCGCAGATCACGCCTAAAAAGCAGGATACCATGACAATTACGCTACGCCCTGGGCAGGGAGCTGAAATCAAAATGATTATGAGCGAAAATGCCGCTGCCGACTACGAGTGGGTATCTGACGGGCCAGTTAACGTTGATGTTCATGGAGAGCCTACGCCCCCCGCCAAAGGCTCTTCTCACAGCTACAGCAAGGAGCGCCAAATACAAAAAAGCATCGGCACCCTCGTAGCGGCATTTGACGGATCTCATGGCTGGTTCTGGAGAAACAGAACCAACAAAGATGTCACACTTCAGCTTACCACCACAGGCGAATATCAAGAAATTAAGCGAGTAATATAGTGTAGATCAGCACGCCTGTCCTGATGTATACAGGACAGGCATCGCTGAGAAACATCAGCTGGAGAGGGCTACAGAATCAATTTTTTTTTGGCGCAGATTGTTAGAGTAGAATGATGTCAAAATCCGTTGCCGGTTTCAAAATAAATTCGACCAATCTATCACATTCGTAAGTTAAAATACTAACTTGATAATTACAGATGTTTTTAAATTGACTCACGAAATTTTCTTTCGAAAGCGAGACAAATTAAAGCGAGAACAAGAAGAATAATGCCGAGCACAACGACTATTGCACGAGTTCCTAGCCATTGAATTAAAAAGAACGAAACAGCGATGGCTCCGGAAATGCTTCCCAAAGTCGAGATCGCATAAACACGACCAGCAGTTCGGCCTATTTCATCCAGTCCAGTGGCGCTCAACTTGATCACGAAAGGAGAAACCATCCCCATGAGCACCGACGGCACCAAAAAAAACAGCAAGCTGATCAGGAGCACGGAAAACCGAAATTCAAGACCAAGATCCGCGATGTACTTGCCGACCGGCAGATAGACTAGCGGAAGGACCAGAATGCAAACCGCAGCAGTCGCCAGTATCTTGGCCAGCACCACCAGACTCGGACGTTTGTCAGCCTGGACGCCTCCGAGCCAGTAGCCGATACTGAGGCCCAGCAGAAAGACGCTGATCAGGCTTCCCCAGACATAAACAGAATTGCCGAAATACGGGGCCAGTATTCGACTGGCTACAATTTGCAGCCCCAACAGTACTCCGCCGGACAGAAACGCCACGCTGTAGGCGAGGAAATCAAGGGGACGTCGCATGTTATTTCTCATCCTTCAAAAAGTTTACCGGCGCTTTCGATCTGACCCCTGGCTTTGCTCGCCGACATTGCAAAGCTGATATTTCGAAAAAGGCAGAAAGCAAAGAAATTTGAGGTATTATCTAGTAGTTTTGTCCGAGGCGAGAAAACCTGATTTTCTGGCCCGCAGGAGAATTTTCTCTGGACCTCGGTCCTTTTGATGGGTGACCCCTTTGCTTTTGCGTAACGCCTCTTTGCTAGGGTCCGCGTAATTCAACTCTCCATTCATGCGAGTCACATCCGCGTCCACGAATCTCACTTTTTTATCGTCGCTCCGATAGAAAACAACTCCTCGCTCTGAAATAAGGCATCGTATCAACAAGGACGCTTGTTGCATAAACGAGGCCCAGTTTCTGACAATTTGAAGGAGGTGATTTCATGGAGAAAATTCTGCCAAAAGCCAGGAATGGACTGACCGGTTACATCCTCGGCAACCTTGAGGAATGCGGGAAAAGTCCTGTCAAATCATTGGGGGGGTTCGTCGCCGCCTGGGTGTTCTTTTTCCTTATCTGGCAAGTACTGCCCAATCCGGAGGGACTGAATGACAACGGCATGGCTGTCTTAGCTATCGTTGTCTGGGCATCGATCATGTGGGTAAGCGAAGCCATGCCCGTGGGTATAACCGGCATCAGTGTGCCAACACTGCTCATCCTGACCGAAGGCATTCCCTACGTGAAAGGCAAGCCACCCATGGACATTGTGTTTTCAGGCTTCACCAAACATGTCGTATGGCTTTGTTTGTTCGCGTTCTTTGTCGGTGCGATTATGCAGCTTATCCGGTTAGACCGACGTATCGCACTCGGCATCCTTGATAAAATCAAGGCGTCGACCGTCGGACGAGTCATCTGGGGGATGTTCTTCGTCAACATCATCCTGGCGTTTCTCATTCCAGCGGCCAACGCCCGCGCTGCAACATTGCTTCCTGTGGTAAAAGGTATCACGAACTTGATGGGGGATACGCCACGAGAACGCGAAGCTCGCAAGGCCATCGTCATTCAATCCCTGGTATACGGCACTATGATTTGCGGTGTGTTTATCATGACAGCACATCTGCCAAACATGATCATGTTGGGCATATTCGACGCGAACGGATACAGTAATCTGGGGTACCTTGACTGGATGTTGCTCCAGTTTCCCTACCTAGGCATGTTCGTACTGACCCAATGGTGGGTGAAATACCATTTCAAGACCAAAGGCGTGAGCGTCGGTGGTGGGCACGAAGCCATCCATAAAGAGTACAAAGAACTTGGACCCATGGGCAAGGCGGAGTGGGTTCTGCTCGGTATTTTCGTTCTCGTCGCCTTTCTCTTCATGACCGGCAAGGGCAGTCCCATTATGGAACTGCACAATCACCAACTCGGCGTCATTGGACTCATCGGCATTTTGTTTCTGTTTATTCCCGGCATTACTCCCTGCTCTTGGAAGGCGATCCAGCAACGCACTATTTGGGGCACCTTCCTGTTGCTTGGAGGAGCCATCACCATGACATCAGCAATGACAATATCCGGCCTTGCCGACTTTCTTGCTCACCACATTCACACGTTTGTCTTGGATATGAACTGGTGGCAGGCCGTACTGGCACTCATGGTTGGAACGCACATCATCCGCATCGGAATGCTCTCAAATGTAGCTGCAATAGCCATGCTAGCTCCTGTAATCTTCGCAATGGCACCTAAACTCGGAGTGCACCCAGTGGCGTTTACGCTACTTGTATGCGATACCGATACATTCGCCTATTTACTTCCCACCCAAATTACTGCCGCAGTCATTGCATCCGGATCGGATGAATTTTCCGTGGCCGACTACGCCAAATCTGGCTGGGTTTGCATCCTTATTGCAATTGCTTATGGGTTACTGGTTATGGCTCCGTGGTATGCATTTTTAGGCATCCCTGTTTGGGACCCGACCGCACCTTGGCCGTTCTAACCTTAACATTAAGAAGGACAAAATTATGGCAAACATACCTGCAAAACGGGCCATCGACTTTCGGCCCAAGAGCGTGGACGACGTAAAAACCATTATTGTTGATTGCGATCTGCTGATTATTGGCGGCGGAAATGCCGGATGCTTCGTTGCAGTGGAAGCTAAGAAAATAAATCCTGAGCTGAAAGTTGTCATCATGGAAAAGGCCGAAATCATGCGTTCCGGCGCATGCTCCGCCGGAATGGATGCCATCAATACATACATTCCGAATGGAAAGACGCCTGAAGACCTGGTCCGCTGGTCTCGAGATCAAGTCGGAGGCGGACCGTTGCGCGAAGATCTCGCCCTATCCAATGCCAAGGAGCTCAACGAAGCCGTTGACGACCTGGAACGCTGGGGATTGCCCGTTCTGCGCGAGGAAGATGGATCGGTGAGATACCGGGGCAAATGGGATATTTCCATTCACGGCGAACAGCTGAAACCCATCATGGCTGAAAAGGCCATCGAATGCGGTGCCGACGTCTATAACCGCATTGCCGCTACAGGTCTGCTCAAGGACGGTGAAGGATATTGCATTGGTGCAATGGGCATACATGTTCGCACTGGTGATTTCTACGTTTTCCGCTCTAAAGCGACAGTCAATTCTACAGGCGGTGCTGGAACTCTATATAAATCATACACAGCAGATTCAACTGATTCCGGCGCACAGATTTGGATGTGTCCTTATTGTGTTGGATCAGGATACGCTATGGGTTTTCGCCATGGTGTTGAGCTTACCAGCCTGGAACAGCGCTGGGTTGCCACTAGAACGAAAGATTTTTGCGGCCCTGTTGATACAATTTCAGTAGGATACAAGGCTCCAATCATCAACTGTAAAGATGAAAAAATTATGGAAGTGCGTTACAAGCACCTTGGTGGCGACTCTGCACCCCGGTATATAAGAGCTAATGCACCTATGGAAGAATGGCTTCAAGGTCGAGGGCCGACGTACTGCGACACGCGCGGGATGGATAAAGAGACAAACTGGCGAATGATGTGTGACTATCTCAACGAACGTCCATCCTTCGTTCTCTTTCTCGCAGCTCGCGGGCAGGATCCAACCAAGGAGCCCATTGAGATATTCGGTTCCGACCCCTACATAATGGGCGGCCACACCATGGGTGGATTCTGGGTCAACCTGGACCGTATGACCACCATGCCCGGACTGTTCGCCGCAGGTGAAACCGCCGGTGGAAACCCGAACAAATTCGTGGGTGGATGTGCTGCAGAAGGCAAAATAGCTGCCCGCGGTGCCATTAAGTACATGGATGAAAATCAGATTTCTCTGCCAAAAGATCTGGACGAAGAGCAGATACGCATTGAGCTCGAACGAGTCTACGCGCCTCTGTTCCGTGGCGGAGATTATGATGGCATCGCCCCCCGAGCCATGAAAGACCGACTTCAGCGTCTAATGGATGAATACGCTGGCGGATCATCCCAGTTCTACCGAACCAACGAAGAACGCCTGGACTACGCCCTCAAGCACATTGCTATTCTTCAAGACCAGTTCAAATACCTCAAGGTTGCGGATCTGCACGAACTCATGCAGGCGAATGAGACCATGGACAGAGTAGATGTTGCCGAAGCTGTGGTTCATCACCTCAAGGGGCGCAAGGAAACACGTTGGGCGGGTTGGCAGACTCGTACCGATTACCCAGAACGTGACGACGAAAATTTTGATTGTTTCATCGAAACTCGTCGCGACCCGCTCACCGGAAAGGTCGAGTGTTTTACACGCCCGTACGTCCAACTCGTACCCGGCGAACGATTCAAAAGCTAAAACATCAAAGGAGGATAATTATGCCCCCACGCGTAAATCTGAACAAATGCAACGGTTGTGAAGGGTTGCCTGAATCTAAATGTGAAGAGGCGTGTCCCGGCGACCTGATGGCCGTCGATCCTCGAACCAACAAGGCGTATGTGCGTTTTGCCGGCGACTGCTGGGATTGCATGTCCTGCACCAAAGCCTGCCCAACTAAAGCAATAGAAACGAGGGTGCCGTATCAGATCGGCTACCATAAGGCCTCACTAAAACCAATTATGGGTTCCAATACCATCACCTGGAAATGTGTGGACATCAATGGCAAGGAAGAAACCTACAAATACCGGAACAGAATGGACAAATAGCTAATAACAGCATGAAGGCGGCTTCCGTATCCACGTCGACACGTAGGCCGCCTTTCGCTACTCTTCAAGCAAACCGGCAATTGTGTCATGGAGATATCCCATGGAGAGGCACTGGCATCTGGGTGAAGATGATTTTTTTGAAGGCCTGGAGAAGGAGCGGAGGAGTTTTTTGTCTGGGGCACGCAGACGTGTCCTTCAAAAAAAGGACATGATTTTTTTCGAAGAGGACCCAGGAGAGAGCTGTTTTTATCTCGAATCCGGCTTGATTAAAATTTTTCAGATAGCTCCGTGTGGAAAGGAGCCAATATTTTTCTTGCGTCGGTCCGGTGAACTCTTCGGACTGGCTGAAGTCATGGACGGAGAAAACCGCAAGGCCAACGCCCAAGCGCTGTCTCCATGTATCGTCTATGAAATGTCTGGTGCTGATTTTGAACGTTTTCTGGCTGAAAATTATCTTGCCGCACGACAAGTCATCCGGACATTGGGACGCCGACTGCGGTACCTCGGAGAAATTGCGGGCAGCCTGATGGTTTGCACCGTTGGCACAAGGTTAGCCAAACTCCTCGCCTATCTCTGCCACGAATACATACCAGACGAGTCCGGCTGGCAACGCCCCCTGACTATTCCCCTGAAGCTGACCCAGGAGCAACTCGCATCAATGGTTGGCTCAACGCAGCAGACCGTCAGCGAACTCCTCAAGAACTATCAAGCGGAAGGTATAATCATAGTCAAAGGCAGGCAGATAACCGTACTTAACCCTTTACGATTACTTAAAATGGTTGAATTGTGAAGTTCTGTTAGCGTAGTTCTTCCCAAGAACACTGCAAAACTCATAACCAATGCTTCTTAACTACCTGAACGTTGCCCATATATAAATGGAAAATCTATCCTAGATTCGAGAATAGGTGACGCTTTCTTTTTCAAACTCCTCCAGGACATCTGCACTTAATGCACTTAAAGACGGAATAATCTTCTGTTTCATATCCACGAATGTTTCCGAGGTTGGTTCACAACCATGAGAGCAGTAACTCTGTAACAACACTTCGGACATGGCGTGGGATCGAAGATTATCTGGCTGGCGTTATACGGCGGGGTTGCTCCGGCGGGTTAGATCCCAATGGGTGATCCCCTTGGTGCTTGGTGCCAAGGTTTATCAAAAGAAGATTTGACCCCTTTGCCTCACGAGAAAGGCAGAAAGCAAAGAAATTTAAGGTATTATCAAGTAGTTTAGTCCGAGGCGAGAAAACCTGATTTTCTGGCCCATGGGAGTACTTTCTCTTGACCTCGGTCCTTTTGATGGGTGACCCCTTTGCTCATGTGCCCCCTTTGCTCGTATGACAAAGGAAGCACTTGCGGTTTTCACGGCTTCTCTTGTAGCATCATCACAGAAAATTTTAGTTAGGAAGAAAGAGCTGGATGAAGGCAAGATTCAAGATCTGACCCTCGCCTTTTTTGACCCTCGCCTTTTTCGCAAACGCTCCAATAACGAAGACACGTCATGAGAGGTGTTACATGCTAAACCGCGTAATGGTCTTGCTGTTGGCGACGGTGGCCGCGGGAATGGTTTCCCTGTCCAATGCGGGGCTCGTGGAATTGGAGTCAGTCCCGGTCAGCAGTGACTCCCAGGATTGTCTCTCCTGTCATGAAGAATTGCATCCCGGGATAGTTTCGGCTTGGCGGCAAAGTCGACACTCCCGGATCACCCCTGGTGAGGCGATGCAAGTCCAGGGGTTGGGGTTGAAGGTCTCAAGCAAGGAGATCCCGGAGCGTTTCCTGAACGTGGCTGTGGGCTGCGCCGAGTGCCACACCCAGCGGGCCGAGGCCCATGCCGGGACCTTCGATCACGGCGGATATGAAGTGCACACGGCTGTCAGCCCTAAAGACTGCGCCACCTGCCATACGCAGGAAGCCGATCAGTTCTCGCGCAACCTGATGGCCCACGCCCGAGGCAATCTTGTTGAAAATCCCCTTTACATGGATCTGGCCAGGACTATCGAAGGCCGGGTTGCGCGCAAAGGACAGCAGCTCGATTTCACCCCAGCCGACCCGTTAACCCAGGCTGAGTCCTGCCTGCACTGTCATGGAACAAAACTGGAGGTCATGGGCTTCAAGGAACGGGACACCCTCCACGGTTTGATGGATTTTCCGGTGGTGAACGGCTGGCCGAACCAGGGCGTAGGCCGGAAGAATACGGATGACAGTTTGGGGACCTGCGGAGCCTGCCACAACCGGCATCAGTTTTCCATCGAAATGGCCAGACAGCCCTATACTTGCAAAAAATGCCACGTTGGCCCCGACGTCCCGGCTTACAAGGTTTATTCCGCCAGTCGCCATGGGAACATGTTTTCTACCCACGGCAAGGAATGGAACTTCACGAACGTCCCGTGGACCGTGGGCGAGGATTTCACCGCGCCCACCTGCGCAAGCTGTCATGTCAGCCTGTTGGCGGACCCGGCCGGAAACGAAATTGTGCCGCGGACGCACCAGATGACGGATCGGTTGCCGTGGCGGATTTTTGGGCTGATCTACGCCCATCCGCATCCCGTTTCCCCGGATACGAGCATTATTCGCAATGACGAAGGGCTGCCGCTACCGACCAACTTTGATGGAACGACCGCCAAAGATTTTCTGATCAATGCGTCGACAATGGCCGAGCGCAAAGAGAACATGTCAACCGTTTGCCGTTCCTGTCACGGCAGCGCCTGGGTGGACGTGTTCTGGGAGCGCTTTGAGCAGACGGTTCAGACAACCAACGCGGACACCTTGGAAGCGACTAAAATCATGACAGACATTTGGAAAAGCGGGTACGCTGTCAACCATCTGGCGGGAGGGAGTCCGTTTGATGAGGCGATCGAAAGGCGCTGGAGCGACATCTGGCTGTTTTATGCGAACCATATCCGCTTTGCTTCAGCTATGGCCGGGGGTGGAGATTACGGGGTATTCGCCAACGGTCGATACCACATCACCAAGGAGATCATGGAACTCAACGAATGGCTCACCACTCAAAAAAAGGTCAAGGGCGGCCAAGAGGGGAAAGAATAGGCTGATATTCTGAATCCGCAATGATCACTCATCGGTGTGACCATAAAATAAGAGGACTAATTCAAAGCCCGGTCATGCAAAAATGGTGGAAAGCAACTCCGCTATTTCCTATTGAATGGCCTGATGGTCCAAATAAGAAAAGTAAGAAAAGTGGTATCAGATCTTGAATCTTGAATTATTCCGCTTTGCGAATAATCTTGCTCACCGTCGAGTAATGCAAACCTGTCGCGGTGGCTGACTTGCGCCTGAGTATAGCCGAACTGGATGCCGATTGCTTCTAATTCCGAGTGTCTGATTTAACGAAGTTTGATAATCAAGGGGGAAACGTGCCCAATATCGTCTGGTCCGATACACTTTCCATAGGAAAAACGGAAATTGACGCGGAGCACAAGCAGCTTATCCGCATTGCCAACTCTCTCTTGCGGGCTATGCAGGAAGGCAGAAACAAGAACGATTTCGCAAAGATTCTGCACGAGTTGCGAGAATATACCGTTTTCCATTTCAACAATGAAGAAGAATATATGCGGTCAATCGGCTACCCTGATCTGAACAAACATATGGAAGAGCACAACATACTTAAAAGACGAGTAAAGGATTTTCAGCATTCCGTGTTCATCGGAGAGAATGTGGAGTTTGGTCTCCTTCGGGAAATGCTCAAGGATTGGCTTGTGGGGCACATTTTGAGCTGCGATCTGCTCATTAAGGAATATTTGGCGTCCAAAGATGTCAAACAGGAAGGCCAGGCGTGAAACAAGCCGGACCTCAAATACCATGCATGGAGCTGCTGGATCAGTTTTTCGACGGTCGAGGCAATGCGGGCAATGGGGTCTGCTTTTGATGAAAGTTTCACCTGAATCCACTTCAGCTTTCGAACAAAAATTCTTTGGAATGTCGCCAAGAAAACGAACGTCAACGGCAACTAGTTATTTTGTCATACATAATTTCAGTATGCACTACCCCGGCATACGTACGTGGACAAACAAAGCCACCCGTTACCGGATGGTTTCATTTCCAATCGCCAGTCTATTCTTACAAACTTCCACCAAAACCCAAAATACCTTATTCTCGGCCAGTCGACTGGTAACGCGAGTAGGGGGGCTGACGGTGCTATAGGTGCGCTTCAGTCGAATCACCGCCCCCATAGAGTCGACAGCGGCGCGGCCAGGAGGTCTGGCCCCAGTGAGAATGTTTCCGCACCGTCGTAAAGAATGCCGGCGTATCCTGCATCCGTCATCAATTCGCTCAGTCAGAAATCGATGATAAGTTTCTGTATTCATGCTTGAATTGATATCTAAAATTGGGATTTTGCCAATTGCAAATTGGGATTTGTTATCGAACAAATTGGGATTTTAAGCTCTAACAATTGGGATTTAACAGGCACCGCCACACGGGTCCCACATCGCTTCGATGCGTTCATGGCGTCTGGCGCCAACCACGTCCACGCATGCAACCACCAACAAACCCAATTCGATTGCGTTTGCCTGTTGGGATTGGTTTTAGTCATTTATGCCTATCGTTTGATTTGTTGAAAACGTGCCGATCGATTTTTCCAAGGCGGAATTAAACTCCTCTACACGATTCAGCATGAGAAAATGATCCGCATCCTTCAGGACAATGGCATCGAAGGAAAACATATGGCGCCGGTTTGCTTCGTAATTGATGGGCCACATGTCGCCGTTCACGGTCATGACGGGGATGCGGATGTCCTCGAATATCCTTGCGGCTTCACCTGTGATGTACTGCGACATCATGTCTTTCATGGCACTCAAGGCGACATCCGGCGATGCGGCAGACATATCGGCAAGGATCCATTCGCGAAGCTTCGCATCGGTGTGAGGCGAAATCATCGCCTCCACGAATTGCCGACAGCCGTTCTGAAAATCCTTTTCGAGCGGTGCGATCATGCCTTCGAATTCTTCACGAGTCATGGAGTATTCGATGTTCTCAAGCGTATCGATACCGACGAGCCCGATCACACGGTCCGCCATGAGCCGGGCAGCCTCGGCGATCACGGAACCGCCCATGGAATGTCCGACCAGGATGACGCTACGACTACCGCTTGCTTCGGTAACCGCTTTCACATCCTCTCCGAATGATATCATGGTGTACTGAGTACGCCCCATGCCCGAATGGCCATGGCCTGCGAGATCTAGCACAATCACGCGGTGATTTTTCGAAAAATGGGGGATTTGTTCACGCCAGTAGCGGGCATCACAGCTCCAGCCATGGACAAATACGAGCGCCGGCTCTCCAGAACCATACGCTTCGAAGAAAATCGGGGTCCCATCTGCAGAAATTGCGAGACGTGGCCATTCGGCTTTGGCGTGGGTTGGAGCTAAGAAGAAAAAGATGAAAGCAAAAGAGACAATCAGGTTTATTGAATATCTTGTGATGTTCTTGTAGAAATTATCGTGATTCATAAAGAGTTCCTTTAAGATACTTTTCATAATATTTATCTGTTTATGGGTAAGGCTACAAAACTAGAGAGCATGAATGCAAAACGTCTTGCAGAAAATCTCAGATCACCTAAGAATCCGTTCCAAAAAAAACTACAAGAAAGGATGTGTCAACGGCAACTGTTTCTTTAGTCACATATATTCCAGTAGCGGGCCCGATGGGACTCGAACTCAATGTCCGAAGAAGATTCAAAAGCAGACTCGGCCCCTTATTGTTCTCAAGTACTACCTGTAACTTCTTAAATTCATCAAGCGTCTTAGACTTATCCCATTTCAAATATATCTCATCGCTTGTGGCCTAAAATTTAAAATTACGACTAAGCTCACATTATATTTAGTGTGTGATTCATATTTATTCGTTTTTATTATATTTTATATTTTTAAATTTAAATATAAATAAAAAGACACTGAACACAATAAAAACATATACTATAAATACAGCGCTTTCATTAAATATCGCATAAAGTAATGCAATAATAAGATATGCTAAAATAATCCACCATGCAAATTTACGATAAGATGATACCGCAATCAAAAATCCAAGAAATGCGTTTAGAAAAATCCAGGCAAGCGACGCGCTTGATCCGAGACTGGTTTTTACAACAGGTAAGTAGACCTGAGCAAATCCCATGGATGTATTCAAGCTATCAGCCCAAAGATGTATACTTATTCCCGCAGCAAATCCTGCGAATGTTGGCGTCGACAGCCAGCGTTTGAGTAGTAGTGGAATAAGAATAGAGTGAGTAATAATCGAGCGGTGATGGAGAATAGGAAGCAGAAGTAGGTCTATATCTGGGGCAAACAACCCCGCATATACACCAAGAATACCGACACCAAAAGATGTTGCTGTTTTAGCTGTTCCCAATTTGATCTCCTATCCGCAATAACGTCAGGATTATTCGGCTAGTATCAAACACCTAAGGACCGCGAGACATCTCGCGCGTAAAATTTAGGGTTAGATCTTGAATCTTGAATCATCCCATTTTACGGATGATTTGACTCCCTTTTGAATAGTACGAGCCTGGACGGGGAAAAGGACCAAACTTCGTTTTGGCTTTTTTTATCACTGCCACACCTTCTTCATGCTGATGGCGTAGTCAGCATTGACTTTCACCTTTTTCTACCGCGCAATTTCTTTTCGCATCTCCGCTACAAGAAAAGTTGCATCAACGGCAAGTCCTTCTTTTGTCATACATATTTTATGCAGAAACATCATGGGCTGTGTCGGTAGATTAGGCAAAACAAAAGCCACCCGTCACCGGATGGCTTTTGTTTCCAAGTCGAAAAAGAGGTTGCTGGAGTCACATAAACCCACACCGGAACCCACAACAGAAAAAAGGGATTTCAGCGTTTAAACTGAAATCCCTTATCTTCTTTTGGCGGGGCCGATGGGACTCGAACCCACGGCCTCCGGCGTGACAGGCCGGCGTTATAACCGACTTAACTACGACCCCGCATTTTGTCTTCGTGGTGGGCGGTACAGGGATCGAACCTATGACCCTCGGCTTGTAAGGCCGACGCTCTCCCAGCTGAGCTAACCGCCCTGTCCCGTCCAACGAGAAACAGTCTTTATAGAGCCACATGCCCGCTGTCAAAGACTTTTTTAGGGGAAAATGGAAATAAGTGAATTGCCATCAAATTGGTCCGAAATGCCTGGGGCAGGGTAGGGGGAGAGGGCAAACAAAAAGGCTGCCCGGGATGGACAGCCTTTTTGATCTTCTACAAACCGTTTTCTAGCCGCAGGAAGTGCAGGAAGTGCAGCCTGAGGAAGAGGCTTTGAGCCCGGACTTGATGTTGAAGCCCATGTGCGGGTGGAATTCCACTTCAATGGGTTTCGATTCTTCCATCAGGGCGGTTTCAACCAGGAATTTGTATCCGTCGATTTCGTGTACTACGTCGTTGTCTTTTTGCTCATCCAGAGCAAGCGCCAGGCGTGGCCCGCCTCAACCGGCGGCCATGTAGACGCGGATCGGGGACACTTCCTTGCCAGCGAAGTGCATATCGAGCTGCTCTTTGGCAGCCTTCGTAAGTTCGAACATGGAATCCTCCTTTGATGTGGGAAAGGGAGTAGTTATTGATTTTGTCGATGTCAATGTCCGGTCGGGCCGGTTTTTTGCGATGCTTCCTTTCAAATCCCGCAAAGCGCCGCCAGACGTGGACATCGGCATGACGAAAAAAGGTACTTGTGTCTTACATAAAATAATGATTATCGTTCCATCATATTCATCAACACAACCCCGACCTGAATATGAGCCCACACAACGCCCGCATCCTGCTTGTCGATGACGAGCCGACGCTGCTCGAACTGCTCGGCGATTTTCTGCGTGAGCAAGGACACGATGTCATTCTGGCGGACACGGGTACCAAAGCTCTCGACCTCTACAATTCCGAGCTTCCGGACTTGGTGCTGCTCGACCTCAAGCTTCCGGACCTGTCCGGCCTCGACGTGCTCAAGCACATTTCCTCCCGGGACGAAGAAACCGGCCTTATCGTAATTTCCGGGGTCGGTTCCACTGATGACGCCATCGAGGCCTTGCGCCGGGGCGCGTGGGATTTTTTGGTCAAACCCTTCCTCAACCTGGAATTCGTGCTGCACTCCGTGAACAGAGCCTTGGAAAAGGTGCATCTGCGGCGCGAGAACAGGCTGTATCACGAGCATCTGGAAGAGGAGGTGCAGCGCCGGACCATGGAGCTGCGCCAGGAGATCATCGCCCGCAAGCGCACCGAGGAAGACCTGCGCCGCAGCGAGATGCGCTATCGCGAACTGAGCCTGACCGATGAACTCACGGGGCTCTTCAACGCACGCCATTTCTTTCGGCAGGTACAGGCCGAGGTGGAGCGGGCCTTGCGCTACAACAGCCCGTTGTCCCTTTGCGTCATCGATATCGATAATTTCAAACAGTACAACGACACCTACGGGCACTTGAGCGGAGACGCTGTGCTCTCCGAGCTGGGTCGAGTCATCCAGAAACTCATTCGCGACGCGGACTCGGCCTACCGTTACGGCGGCGAGGAGTTCATCATCGTGCTGCCGGAAACAAGCCGCGAAGAGGCCGCCAGGGTGGCCGAACGCATCCGGATCACATTTTTCGAACACGCCTTTTACCCCAAGGATGCGCAGGGAGTCCACGTTTCGCTGAGCCTTGGCGTGACCAGCTATTGCCCCGGCGAATCCGTCTCCAGCCTCGTGGACCGGGCCGACCAGAACATGTACGCGGCCAAGAGATGCGGCCGCAACGCCACAGTTTGCCGCTGAGAGCACCCCGGGCCATTGTGGACTAGCCCGCCTCCGGCCTCTCACATAACACCCTAAAACTCTAAAACCCTAAAACCAAACGAAGCTCCCTCTCCTCACGCATCCCGCATAACACCCTAAAACTCTAAAACCCTAAAACCAACGAAGCCCCCTCTCCTCACGCATAACGCATTACGCATCACGCATCACGTTCTTCAACCTACAAACCCCGCATTCCCCGGCCGAGGTCGGATACCCGCAGGTCGTGCATGGCTCTATGTCCACCGTGGTTTCTCCCCGGGGAGCAAATCCGGGTCGTCCATCCTTGATGAATCCGTCGTAAAACCGGATCTTGCGTCCCGGCTGGATGTCCTCCAGGTCGGCCAGCAGCTTCTTGTAGATGGGGAAGCTGGCCTTGGAGCTGTAGGGGCACGGGGCGTAGCCATAGTCGATGCCGGCCAGGAAGCAGAGGTTGGCGGTCTCGAACTCGGTCAGGCGGAAAAGCGGCTTGACCTTTTTGGCGAATCCCTTCTCAGCGGGCATGACCGGTCCCTGATCGCTCAAGAATTCCACATCCCAGCGCATGACGTTGGCGAACAGTCGCGAGGTCTCGTCGTCAAGGTTGTGCCCCGTGGCCAGAACCGTGAAGCCATTCTCCTGGGTGTGCTTGTTGAACAGGTAGCGCTTGGTCTGCCCGCACACCGAACAGATGGGGCGTTTGACCCGCCGTTTGACGTCGCACATGGCCAGACCCAGAGACGCCGTCTCGATGACGTGCAGGGGGATGCCGGTCTTGGCGCAGAAGCGTTCGGTGTAGGCGCGGGCGATGGGCGATGATTCGGGGATGCCCAGATCAATGTGCAGCCCTTCGATGTTGTACCCGAGCTCCTTCAACTGCCAGGACAGGGCCAGGGAGTCCTTGCCGCCGGAGATGGCGATGAGGATGCGATCATCGAGGGTGAACATGGAGTGCTCTTTGATGGCCCGTTCCACCAGGCGGCGGGCGAAAATGAGGAAGCAGTCCTTGCAGAAGGCGGTGTGGTGGCTCGGCAGCGCGACGACGGCGGGAACCTGGCAGCGTTTGCATTTCATTGGGCTATCCCTTCGATCCGACGTCGCGCACGATGATGTGGTCGCCGTATTTTAAGTTCAGGTCCGGGGTGAGCAGCCCGCCGTCACGGATGACGAGGGCGCGACCGGGCTTGCGCCCAAGCTTGTGCAAAAGTTGGGTGACCGTGGCGGCACGGTCAATGGTCAGGTCCCGGTTCTCGGGTTCAAGGCGGACAGTGATCATAGGTTTTACGTTTTTGGTTTCAGGTTTTACGTTGGGAGGTTTGCTCCTAAGTCTAGGCGGACAGGAGATCAAGGCTTTTCGGAGTTATTCTGTCGGGATTTGTCCGCACCCTGGCACTCCAGCACCAGAAAGCCGTCTTCGTCCATGCGGCCTCGGTCGGAGGTCACGAACCAGCGGATGCCCTCGGTTTCGATGACGGATTTGGCGGTCAGGTCCTCGCGGCCGAGATAGCCCTGCATGACCTGGGTGCCGCCAATGAGGATCAGGCCGCATTCGCCGTGGGCCACGTCGGCACGGGTCTGCTGGTCCACAATGCGCAGGGCCGAACCGGGCAGAGGCAGGCCCACGGTACCGGGCTTGCGGCCCTGCTGCACGCTCAGATCCAGGGGGGTGAGCACGTCGGGGGCGTTGATGGTCGCTACGGGCGTGGTCTCGGTGGTGCCGTAGCCGTCGTGGACGATGAGCCCGAACTTGTGCCGAAAGGCCTGCACGCAGTCGTCGCAAAGAGCCTCGCCCCCGGACAGCACGGCGCGCAGCGAGGCGAACATGAGCGGATGCAGGACGGAGCTCGCCGCATACGCTGCAAGCATTCGGGGATCGGCGCAGAGCATGGTCGCCTCGAAGTCCACGCACAGTCGCCCCATCCTGCGCAAATCCATGGGATCAAGGGCGCAGACCATGGGTACGGATTCCAGCAGCGGCAGGAACATGGTCATGGTCAGGCCGAGGGAATCGTGCAGGGGCATGGCGGTCAGCAGCACGTCGTCGCCCCGGGGCGGAAACAGGGACGCCACCTGGCGGGCGTTGGTGATGATGTTGGCGTGTCCAAGGCGCACTCCCAGGGGCATGGGCTCCTGCCGGGGCACGAAGACGATGGCGGCCGTGGCGTCTGGCTCGACGCGCAGGGGCAGGATGAAGCGCAGCAGGGCCACGGGCAGCAGCCGGATCAGGACCCGCATCGGGGCCGAACCGGGCAGCAAGGAGCGGGGCGCATCCACGAACAGGAATGAGACGTGTCCATGAGCGGCGAGGTCTTCCTTCAGACTGAATTTATCGAGATGCTCGCGGGTGGTCAGGATCACGTCGATCCCGGCCTGTTCCAGACAACTGCCGAACGCCAGGGCAGGCAGGGCCGGATCAAGGTTGACGACGGTCTTTCCGGCCAGGAGCACGGCCATGTTGGCCACTGCCCCCCGGGCCCCGGGCGGTAGCAGGATACCCACATTCCTGGCAGGCAAAGGTTTGAGATGCCGGGAAAAACTCAGGGCGGCCAGAAAAAGCTCTTCGCCGGTGAGTTGCAGGCCGCCCGAATCCGCCACGGCCAGCCGGTCCGGGAAACGCTTGACCGCGCGCAGCCATTTTTCGGGGATGGATGTTTGGGTTTTGGCAAACTCCTGCCAGGCAAGGATAGACATGCGGTGCACTGCGTCCTTGACCTCCTGGGCCGTGGCCGAGGAGGGCAGGGGCGGTCCGAAGCACAGGTTAATGTCGCGGGCGAACGCGCCGTTGGTGTTGCGGCGGAAATGCCTGCTTACGGCGGACCACCTGCTGCCCCACAGACCGCGCAGGTAAAAGGGCACGATGGGGCAGGCGCTCTGGGTTGCCGGAATGGAGTAGCCGCGCCTGAACGACCCGAGCTGGCCGTTGCGGCTGATGGCCCCCTCGGGAAAAAGGACCACGCATTCCCCGGCTTGCAGGTATTCGGTGATCTTGCGCAGAGCCGAACTGCTGGCGGCGGAGGATATGGGGATGACCCGGTAGAGGTCCAGGAACCAGCGCAAATACCAGCGGTTGTAATAATGGCGCGACATGACGAAGCGCACAGGGCGGGGCACGGCCAGGTGCAGCACGGCCCAGTCGATCCAGCTGGTGTGGTTGCCGAGCAGCAGCACGCCCCCCTTGGAGGGAATGTGGTTCAGGCCCCGGACCGCCAGACGATAGCGCTGGGCAAAGACGATGCGCAGCAGAAAGCGCATGAAAGATTGGGGCAACCTGCGCAGGGTGTGCACCGAGCCCAGGGCCATGATGGCGGCCAGGGTCAGGATGATGGGAATGCTTGAGAGCCCGGTCAGGGACGCCAGCACCGTGACGCACAGAAAGGAGAGCATGAACACGTTCTGCAGAAAATTGTTCCTGGCCAGGATCGTGCCCAGGTCCGAATCGTCGGCGTTGAACTGGAGCAGCGCGTTGAGCGGCACCACATAGAGCCCGCCGAAAAATCCGTACACGGTCAGCAGGCCACCGAGGGCCACGGTGTTGTTCATGGAGGGTATGGCGGCAAGGCACGCGGTCATGCCCAGGGCGGCCAGGGGTATGATGCCGGTCTCGATATAGGTGCGCGACAGCCGTCCGGCCGTGATGGAACCGATGATGATGCCCACGCCGCCGATGGCGAGCAGCCCCTGGGCCACCACGGTGGAGGTCACTCCCGCAAAATCCTTCAGATGCGCCCCGAAGGCGGCAAAGAGCACCTGGTTGACGGCCCAAAAGAGCGAAAGGCCGAGGACGCAGAACCAGATGGTTTTGTTGCCATGAATTTTACTCAAGTTATCCTTGAGGTATTTGCCACGGACATAGGCTTTGGGGGCAAGGCGCAGGGACGAATCGACGGGCTTGTATTCCGGGATGCGCAGGGCGGTAAGGCTCTGTGCCACGGCACCGGCGATGAGAAGCAGGCCCGCAGGTGCGATGGCGCGCAGGATTTCCTCTTTGGTCACAGCCTCGCCGATCAGAAATTCAAAGAGCACGGAAAAGAGGACCCCGCCCAGGAGAATGGCCACGATGGTCACGGCCTGGACCACGCCGTTGGCCATGCCCAGATTGTCCTTGCCGGCCATTTCCTTGATGTAGCCGTATTTGGCCGGTGAATAGAAGGCGGACTGTGCGGCCAGGATAAGAGTCAGGGCGAAGGCCGCTTCGAACCAGCCCAAAAGGTAGCTGCCGTAGATGAGTATGGTCAGAGGAATGGCGAGACTCGCGGTCCAGCGCATGATGCGGTGCTTGGAAAATCGGTCGGACAGGAATCCGGCCGGGGTGAAGAACATGATGAAGGGCAGCAGGATGCAGGCGTTGACCAAGGCGGTCAGGCCGATCTGCGTGGAGCCGTCATAGCATTTGAAGACCGTGTTCTGAATGATGATCTTGTGCCCGAGATCGAGCATGGCGTTGATCAGCACAACCAGCATGTAGGGCAGAAAACCGCGCATCTCCAGCAAACGCCGATGGCTTTTTTGTCTGCTTGTGTCCATGGTTCAGCACAGCCCCAGCATGCGCAGACAGGACGCGGTGACCTGGGCGTGGGTCTGGGCGGTGATTTCGAGCTTGTTGTAACGGTGCAGCACAAGCGGCTGCATGATGGCACCCATGAGCAGGGCCGCGTAGAGATCCGCGTCGCAGGGCGGAATTTCTCCCGCGCCCATGGCCTGCCCGACAAAACGTTCGGCCATGGCCATGGGTTCCGTATCACGGCTTAAGAGTTTGTCCTCGGGAAAGCCATGCTGGGTCAGCAGAATGAAGGCAAACCGGTCGCCGTTATATTTGTAATGATCGTAAATGGTCTTGATGGCCAGGCCCAGTCGCAGGTTGAAGGGCATGCGCTCGTCGAAGAGCACCTCGGACACCAGGCGGGTGAATTCATCCAGCTCGCGGTTGAAGAGCTTCCAGGCCATCTCCTCCTTGCCGGAATAATAACGGTAAAGAGCGCCTTCAGTGACACCAGCCGCGGCCGCGATATCCTTGATGGTGGTGCGCGCAAGGCCTTTGGTGGCGAAAAGACGAATGGCCGATTCTTCTATGGTCTCGCGCTTCATGACTGGTCGTGACATGGGTGGTCCTCCTTATGTGCGTGAGTATGTATTTACTTATTTCCAATTCACGTCAAGAAAAAGGGCGTGTCCCGGAGAACACGCCCTGCAAAGGAAGACCGTTGTAGTGGATTAGGTGGTACGTCCGGCGATGAGGTCCTGGATGACCGAAGGATCGGCCAGGGTGGAGGTGTCGCCGAAGTCTTCCAGGGCTGTGGAGCCGGAGGTGATCTTGCGCAGCACGCGGCGCATGATCTTGCCACTGCGGGTCTTGGGCAGGCCCACGGTGAACTGGATGACCTCGGGGGAGGCCAGGGGCCCGATCTCCTTGCGCACGTGGTTGCGTAGGACCTTGATCAGGTCGTCGGTTTCGTCCACATCGGCGCGCAGGGTGACGTAGGCGTAGATGGCCTGGCCTTTGATCTCGTGCGGCATGCCGACCACGGCGGCCTCGGCTACGGCCGGGTGCGAGACCAGGGCGGACTCGATCTCGGCGGTGCCCAGACGATGGCCGGACACGTTGATGACGTCGTCAAGGCGGCCCATGATCCAGAAGTAGCCGTCCTCGTCCTCTCTTGCGCCATCACCGGCTTCGTAACGACCCGGAAAACGTTCGAAGTACTGCTGCTTGAAGCGCTCCGGGTCCCCGAACACGCCGCGCAGCATACCCGGCCAGGGACGCTCGATGATCAGATGGCCGCCTTCGTTGGCCGTGGTCGGATTGCCTTCGGCATCGACGATGCGAGCATGTACGCCGGGCAAGGGCCGTGTGGCGGAGCCGGGCTTCAAAGGCGTGGCAAAGGGCAGGGCGGAGATGAGGATGCCGCCGGTTTCCGTCTGCCACCAGGTGTCGACCACGGGCAGCTTGGATTTGCCGATGTTCTCATGATACCACATCCAGGCCTCGGGGTTGATGGGCTCGCCCACGCTGCCAAGCACGCGCAGGGAGGACAGATCGCTTTTCTGCGTCCACTCGGCTCCGTCGCGCATCAGCGCCCGGATGGCAGTGGGCGCGGTGTAGAAGGATGTGATTTTGAATTTTTCCACCAGCTGCCAGAAGCGGGACGGATCGGGGTAGGAGGGCACGCCCTCGAACATGACCGAGGTCACGCCCAGCGCCAGAGGCCCGTACACGATGTAAGTGTGCCCGGTGATCCAGCCGATATCCGCCGTGCAGAAATGGATGTCGTCGTCGTGCAGGTTGAAGACCAGTTGCGTGGAGTGGGCCGCGTAGGTCAGGTAGCCGCCGGTGGTGTGCACGACGCCCTTGGGCTTGCCCGTGGAGCCGCTGGTGTAGAGGATGGAGAGCAGGTCTTCGGAGTCCATGGGTTCGCAGGGGCAGGTGGCGGCGATGTTGGGGTCGGCCACAACGTCGTGCCACCACAGGTCCCGGCCTTCGACCATGTTGATGTCGTTGCCGGCCCGCTTTAAGACCACGCAGCTGGTCACGGTGGGGCAGTCTTTAAGCGCTTCGTCGACATTGCCCTTGAGCGGGATCTTCTTGCCGCCGCGCAGCACTGCATCGGCGGTGACCAGCACCTTGGCCTCGCAGTCCTGGATGCGGTTCATCAGGCTTGCGGCCGAGAAACCGGCGAAAACGATGGAGTGGGACGCGCCGATGCGCGTGCAGGCCAGCATGGCCACGGCCAGCTCGGGCACCATGGGCATGTACAGGGCCACGCGATCGCCGCGTTTCACGCCCAGCTTCTTGAGGATGTTGGCAAAGCGGACCACGTCGGCCAGGAGCTCGCGGTAAGAGATGAGGCGGACGTCGTCCTCGGGCTCACCCTGCCAGATGATGGCGGTCTTGTCGCCGAGGCCGTTCTCTACGTGCCGGTCAAGGCAGTTGTAGCTGACGTTGAGCTGGCCGTTCAAGAACCAGCTGACTTTGGGGATGTTGAAATCGCAGTCCATGACCTTGTCCCATGGCTTGCTCCAGGTGATGAGCTCCTTTGCGCGGTCGGCCCAGTACCCTTCGGGGTCCTGGTCGGCACGCTTGTAGTGCTCCTCGTAGGTGGCCATATCGGGGATGTGCGCCCGTTTGGCGGCGGGGGGGGCAAAAAGCCGCTGTTCGTGCTGCAGGCTCTGGATATTGTCAGGTGTCATGGTGATTCCTCCTTTGCTGTTGATAGGCGTTGTCTGTCAGTAGGATGTAGAAGAAATGGATTTTGTTTTCCCCTCTTTTCTGGTAAATGGCTGATATTGGCGGTTAACGGAAACGCCACCACCTTCATGTCGGTAAACGGAGCTTTTCGGACGATGAGCGTCAAACACCTGGATCTGTTGTTCAAGCCAAATTCTCTGGCCATCATCGGTGCCACCCGTGATCCCAACTCAGTCAGCGCCATCCTCATGCGTAACCTCATGTCCGGGAAATTCCTCGGACCGGTGCTGCCCGTCTCCGGAGCCCAGGAAGCCATTTTCGGCGTGCTGTCCTACGTGGATGTTGCCTCGTTGCCCCTGACGCCGGACATGGCCATCATCTGTTCCCCCGCTCACGAGATCGCCGCCCGCCTGGTCGAACTGGCCGATAACGGCACTCATGTGGCCATGATCATGGATCCCGGTTATGCCCTGCTTGAAGCCAAAGAGCGAGCGCTGATCGATGAACAGGTCCGGCAAGTGCTGCGCGAAAAGGATATGCGCGTTCTCGGCCCGGGCAGTCTTGGCATGATCGTTCCGGCCAGCGGGGTCAACGCGAGCCTGTCCAGGGTGGGTGCCAGGGAAGGACGCATCGCCTTTGTGACCCAGTCCGACAGCCTGTTCGAATCGGTTCTGGACTGGGCCAGGACCAACAACGTCGGTTTTTCCCACTGCGTCTCCCTGGGTCGCCAGTTGGACGTGGATTTCAGCTGTGTCCTCGACTACCTCGGCTCCGACCCGGCCACCAAGGCTATTCTTTTATATATCGAAAACATCCAGGATGCACGCCGTTTCATGTCTGCGGCCCGCGCCAGCGCCCGCAACAAACCTATCCTGGTCATCCGCCCGCGCCGCCTGCCCTGCGCCCTGCGCGACGCGGCCAGCGATCTCACGGAAGTGGACCAAGACCACATCTATGACGCCGCTTTTCGCCGTGCGGGCATGGTGCGCGTGGACGACATCGACTCCCTGTTCGAGGGTGCGCGCACCCTGGCCAATTACAAGCCTTTGCGCGGCAACGGTCTGGCCATCATGACCAACGGCCAGAGCATCGGCCTCTTGGCCGCCGACACCCTGATCGACGGAGGAGGGCAGCTGGCCGCCATCAACGAGGAGACCCAGCTCAAGCTGGAGGAGATCCTGGGCCATGAGCGGTGCTCCGACAACCCCGTGACCCTGCCCTACAACGCCACTCCCGACACCTACGCCCGGGTCTTAAGCGTACTTGTGCGTGCGGCGGACGTGGGCTGCGTGCTGATCCTGCACGTGCCCTTCCAGGGTACCTCAAGCCTTGAAATCGCCCAAGCCGTGACCCAGGTGGCCAAGACCAGCCGTTGTCTGGTGCTGGCCAACTGGCTGGGCGAGGAGACGGTGCAGGACACCAAAGAGGTCTTCGAAGAAGCGTCCATCCCTGTCTTCGACCGTCCGGGCAAGGCCATCATGGCCTACCTGCACATGCTGCGCTACAAGCGCACCCAGAAGATTCTGATGCAGACCCCCGATTCCCTGCCGGCGGATTTCTTTCCAGACACCGAGCACGCCCTGCAGATCATAAAGACCGCCCTGGAAGAGGATCGAAACCACCTCACCGAGGATGAGTCCCGCCAGGTCCTGGCCGCGTACGGTGTGCCCGTGGTCGAGACGCGCATCTGCAAGTCGGCCATGAAGGCCGTAGAGGCGGCCTCGGAGATCGGCTTTCCCGTGGCGCTCAAGATCCGCTCCCCGCAGATCAGCCAGCCCTTCGACATCGGCGGCATCGCCCTCGACCTGACCACTCCGGACCTGGTCTTCGAGGCTGCGGCGAACATGTCGGCCCGCGTCCATGCCCAGGTGCCCAACGCTTACATCGAGGGTTTCACCGTCCAGAAGATGGGCCGCAGGCCGGGAGCACACGAACTTTTCATCTCCGTGTTCACGGACAAGATCTTCGGCCCCGTGCTGCGCTTCGGTCACGGCGGCGTCTCTGCGCCGGTCATCAACGACCATTCCGTGACCCTGCCGCCCCTGAACATGGGCCTGGCCAAAGATCTCATTTCCCGCACGCGCATCTACAAGCTGCTGCAGGGTTCCCGGCGGCAGGCTGCGGCGGACATCGATGACATCTGCCTGGCGCTCATCCAGATCAGTCAGATGGTCATCGACCTGCCTCAGATCATAACCTTGGAGATGAACCCCATCTTTGCCGATGACCTCGGCGTTCTGGCCCTTGGCGCCAGAATCTGGATCCAGACTGCACATGTCTCGGGACCGGAGCGGCTGGCCATCCGCCCCTATCCCCGGGAGCTTGAGGAATTCGTGCGACTCAAAGACGGTGAGCAGGTTCTGTTGCGTCCCATCCGCCCCGAGGACGCCCAGGCCCATCTCGACTTCATCCACAACCTTCCCGAGGAAGACCTGCGGCTGCGCTTTTTCGGGCTGGTGCAGAACTTTGTGCTCAGCGACATGCCCAAGTTCACCCAGATCGACTACGATCGTGAGATGGCCTTCATCGCCACCCGGAACGTGAACGGCGAGCCCAAGACCCTGGGCGTGGTGCGCACTTCCACCAAGCCCGACAACTCCGCCGCCGAGTTCGCCATCATCATCGCTTCGGAGATGAAGGGCACGGGACTGGGCTCGGTGCTTTTTGAAAAGATGATCCGCTACTGCAAGGGGCGGGGCACCCGCTACCTGGAAGGCCAGACCATGCCGCGCAACAAGGGCATGATCGGACTGGCCAAGCGTTTCGGCCTGGCCGTCAGCCACAACTACGAAGAGGAACTCGTGGAGATGCGGCTGCCGCTGTGGGAGTGGGAACCGCGACGTTGAGGCGGACATCCGGAATCCATTCCGGACTGAGTGACTCATTCCCTAATCACTTCGAGCCTTTGTCGCCTGAAAATTTCAGGCACTCCAGACGTCTGGATAATTCAATCGATTTCCGTTAAACGATTTTCCTTAAGTCAACGAGCCTGTCCCCGCGTGAGCGAAGGGCAGGCTCGCAGGCTTGTTCAAGACTGGTCTTTTTCCTGGCGAGGGGAAAGATTGCAGGAGGATTTATGCAAGATAAGAATACGGCCACGCTGACCATCGACGGCCAGACCTACGAGTTGCCCATCGTGCGCGGCACCGAAGGCGAGGTCGCGGTTGACGTGAGCTGCCTGCGCAGCCTGTCCGGGGTTATCACCCTGGACCAGGGCTATGCCAATACCGGTTCGTGTTACAGCGCCATCACCTTTGTGGACGGGGAGAAGGGGATCCTGCGGTATCGCGGCTATCCCATCGAGCAGTTGGCCACGCAGAGTTCCTTTGTCGAAACAGTCATGCTGCTGGTATTCGGCGAACTGCCCACCCGCGAGGAGCGGGCTGCGTTTCGTACCATGCTCGGCGATTCGGCCCTGCTGCATGAAGACCTCATGCATCACTTCGAAGGTTTTCCGCCCAACGGGCACCCCATGGCCATCCTGTCAGCGGTCATCAACTCCCTCGGCGCCTACAACCCCGACCTGCTGGACATCCAGACCGAAGCGGAGTTCCGCAAGGCCGTGGCCAAGCTGGTCAGCAAGGTGCGCACCATCGCGGCCTTCAGTTACCGCAAGTCCGCCGGTCTGCCCATCATCTACCCGGACCCCAGCCGCTCGTACTGCGAGAACCTGCTGCACATGATGTTCTCCGTGCCCTACAAGGAGCACGTGCCCACCCCCGAAGCCCAAAAGGCCCTCTCGCAGTTCCTGCTGGTCCATGCCGACCACGAGCAGAACTGCTCCTGCTCCACGGTGCGCATGGTCGGGTCGAGCGAGGCCAACCTCTTCGCTTCGGTCTCGGCCGGCATCTGCGCCCTGTGGGGACGCCTGCACGGCGGGGCCAACTCCGCAGTGGTGCACATGCTTGAAAACATTCGCGACGGGGATTTCACGGTCAAGGAGTGCATCGAAAAGGTCAAACGCAAGGAATTCAGGCTCATGGGTTTCGGCCACCGGGTCTACAAGAACTTCGACCCTCGGGCCAAGGTCTTGAAAGACTGCGCCCAGAACCTGCTGGCCACCCTGAACATCAATGATCCCTTCCTGGACATCGCCCAGGAGCTCGAAGAGATCGCGCTCAAGGACGATTTTTTCCTGTCGCGCAAGCTCTACCCAAATGTGGATTTCTATTCCGGACTGATCCTGCGCGCTCTGAATATCCCGGTGAACATGTTCCCGGTCATGTTCGCCATCGGTCGCCTGCCAGGCTGGATCGCGCACTGGCACGAGCAGTACCTCGAAGAGAACACCCGCATCCACCGCCCCCGCCAGATTTACGTGGGGCCGAACATGCGGGACTACATACCGATGAAGGATCGCTGAGAAAGGGGGGAGCCGAAAGGCTCCCTTCTCATTTGAAGAATCAGAATTTCTGGGTCATGAGTACCGAGAAGAGGACCACGCAGGCGGCGGCCATCTGCAAGGGGTTCATGGTCTCGCCCAGGAAGGCGAAGCCGCAGCCCACGGCCACCAGGGGGATGAGATTGATGTGCGCCGAGGCCGTGCTCGCCGGCATGCGCGTGATGGCCCAGTTGTAGAGGGAGAATGCGCCAAGAGTCACGCCCGCGCCCAGGAAAATGAGGATGAGCACCAGTTGCAGGTCGAAGGTGGCCGCCGGAACCTCCAGCAGATAGCCCAGGCCCGGTGAAAAGAAGAGGGTGCCGGTGACGACCTGCATGACCGTCAGGGTCCAGGCGTCGTAGCGCCTGCCGAGGATGCGGATGAGGATCATGTTCGAGGCCGCGCAGACCATGGCCATAAATTCCAGGCTGTTGCCCAGCAGCGGCGAGGGGGCGGACTCTGTGGCCTGTCCGCCGAGGGTCAGCACCGCCACTCCCGCCAGGGACAACAGAAGCCCTGCGGTGACACGTGCGCTCAAAGGCTCTTTTAAAATCATCCAGGCGGCCACCGCGACCAGGAGCGGTACCGAGGCGGAGATGATCCCGGCCTGGGCCGAAGTGGTCAGGCCCAGGGCTGTAGACTCCAGCCAGAAGTACAGGCAGGGCTGAAAAATGACGGCGGGCAGGAGCAGCTTCCAGTCACCCTGACGGTACGCGGACAGGTTTATGGTCCGGTACAGGGGCAGGATGCAGGCCAGGGCAATGATCATTCGCAGCCACATCACGCTCCAGGGGTGCAGGTCCTCAAGGGCGATGCGCATGGTCGAAAAAGAGGCCCCCCAGAGCAGGACCGCGCCAACCACCGCCAGGCGTGGCAAAAGGGCGACCGGGGCGGCGGTGATGGCCAGGGATTCGGATTTCATGCAGGCTCCTCGGGATTGATGAAGATGGGCGGGCCCGGAATGCTTCAGGGCAGCAGCGCGTACTGCCCTGGCGTGGCCGCTGTGTAGAGCTTGAACGTGTTGCTGAAATGGGATTGATCGGCAAAGCCCGTGACCTGAGCCACTTCGGACAGGGCCGTGCCTTGCCGGATCAGGGACTTGGCCCGTTCCACTCGCTGCTGGATGCGAAAGACATGGGGAGGAATTCCGGTTTGCCGCTTGAAGGTTCGCAGCAGGTGATACTGGCTCACTCCGAGTTCGGCCGCCATGTCCCGCAATGTTATTTTTTGCTCCAGATTCGAGCGCAGCATTTCTTTGGCATGCCGGACGAGCAGGGGAAGCGCCGGAGATTTGCTTTTTACCCCGCAGTGCGCATCAAGGATGTCCCCCAGGGTTCTGACCAGCGCCGATTCCTGGGCCAGTCCGTTGCTCGTGGTCAGAGTCTGAGCCAGCCCGTACAGGGACATGACAAGATCCTGCCGGTCGCAGATCAGGGTCGTGAATTCGGGCGCCGCTTCGGGCTGGCGGCTCATGTCCTCGGCCATGCTCCGCACCAGATCCGCACGCAGGTAGAACATGGTGTAGGATATGGTTTCATCCGAAATCGGCACGCCGGAGTGAACCTGCCCGGGATTGATCAGACATACCTGTCCCTGCCGCACGGTGGCCTCGGAATGCGATGGGCCGAGGCAGTAGCTTGCTCCCTGATGCATGAGTCCGATGGCGTAAAGGTCGTCATGGAAATGGCGGGGGAAGACATGGCTGCTGCGCGCTACCCGGCTCATTTCAAGACCGGGCTGAACATGAAGGAAATTGATGGACGTGCAGGACATGGGCAAGCTGATAGACCAGAGAGGGGGAGGGCGTCTTGGAAAAAATTGCGCTTTCTCCCGGTTTTTTCACGCCTAAATCATGCGTGTGTGCTCGTAAGTCTGAAATCCTGACAGGAAATTTCAAATAATCCAGGGGGAAATGCCCCGAATGCAATTTTGCCCCTCGGACTTGGCCCGATACAGGGATCCGTCGGCAAGCCGCAGCAGTTCGGCTGGCCCCTGGTCCTTGCCCGGCGTGCTCGACGCCACCCCCAGGCTGATCGTGACCCTGCCGAAGTCGGACAAGCCTACGTCTGATGTCCTGAAGATAAGGTTGATACGCAAAAGTGACGTCTTTTGAAAAGTTGAATTTGCCCATTCTTTCCCTTGACCTCCAGAATGGACGCCTATATTTGAACAATTGTTCAATTATAGTTTTAAGCCATGGGAGGCTCGATGATTGATGTCTGCCAAATCCGCTGCATCCACCAGGACAGCGTGAACAGGGCGATTGGAGGCAGGACCGATGACGGCGTGCTGGAGGAGGCCGCCAGGCTGCTGGGCGTGATTTCCGATCCGACGCGGCTCAAGATCATGGACGCCCTGCGTCTGGGAGAGTTGTGCGTCTGCGATCTGGCGGCGGTGCTTGGCATGTCCGTGTCCGCCATTTCCCATCAGCTGCGCCTGCTTCGCACGTCCTGCCTGGTGCGGGGCAGGCGGGACGGGAAAATCATTTTTTATACGATCCATGACGAGCACGTCGAAAAGCTCATGGACATGGCCCTTGATCACTGCCGGCAGAGGTGCGGGGCATGATGGAGTTTCTGGACGCCTGCTGGGACATACTGGTCGAAAGGCCCCTCGCCCATCTTACCATGGACAACCTGCTGGCCCCAGCACGTATCGGAAACTGACGGTCGAAATCAGGAGTTTTTGAATGCAAAAAATAACCTTTGTCATCAAGGAGATGGACTGCTCCGAAGAGGTTGCGATTCTTAAAAGGGTGCTGCTACCCATCGTGGGCCAGGATTCCCGCTTGGAATTTGATCTGCTCGGCCGCAAGCTGCACGTGGACCTCTCCGACCTGCTCGAAAGCGCAGAGAACGTAGCGCAGGCCATCAATGCGACGGGAATGAAGGCCGAGCCCTTTGTGGACGCACTGCCGTCCTGCGCATGCTGCGGTGGCACGTGCCCCACCAAGGGAAGCCTCTGGGAGCGGCGCGGCCGCGAACTGCTCTGCGTGGTCAGCGGGCTGCTCTGGGCGGGTGGGCTGGCCCTTATGATGACCGAGCACGGTTCCATCCTTGCCGCCTTCAAGGATAGCGCCGCAGCACCCTTCGCCGCTAAGCTGCTCTGGGTTCTGGCGGTGCTCGTCGGCGTATGGCACGTGCTGCCCAAGGCGATCCGTTCGCTTCGCGCGCTGCGTCCGGACATGAATCTGCTCATGGTACTGGCCGTGAGTGGAGCCATGGTTATCGGCGAGTACTCTGAAGGGGCTTCCGTGGCCTTCCTCTTCGCCCTGGCCAATCAACTTGAAGCCTGGAGCATCGGCCGAGCAAGAAATGCCATCCAGGCCCTCATGAGCCTGGCCCCGGACACGGCGCTTGTTTTTTCTCCGTTGTCTCCCTCTGCGCTTGAAACCCCGGTGCAGGATGTCCCTACCGGGTCACGCGTCCTGATTCGGCCCGGCGACCGTGTCCCTTTGGATGGTGTCGTGCTCTCTGGAATATCGGCCGTGGACCAGTCACCCATAACGGGAGAGTCCATGCCGGTGACAAAATCAGTCGGTGATGTGGTCTACGCGGGCACCATCAACGCCGACGGCGCACTGGAAGTGGAAACCACCAAGCTGTCATCCGAATCTACCCTGGCCAGGATCATGCGCATGGTGGAGCAAGCTCAGTCCCGTCGTGCCAAGGCCGTGCAGTGGGTGGAAAAATTCGCAGCCGTGTACACGCCGGTGATGGTCGCAGTGGCCATTCTGTTCGCCGTGGTCCCCCCTGTTTTTTTTGGTGGAGCCTGGGACAAATGGTTTTATGAAGCTCTGGTCATTCTTGTGATCTCCTGTCCGTGCGCCCTAGTGATCTCCACACCGGTGAGCATCGTTGCAGCGCTGGCTTCGGCGGCCCGAAACGGTGTGCTGGTCAAGGGAGGAGTATTTCTGGAAGTACCCGCTACCCTGAATGCCATCGCCCTGGACAAAACCGGCACGCTCACCCACGGCAGGCCTTCCGTGACCGAGGTGACGGCATTCAGCGGCAGCTCCGAATCAGAACTGCTGGGCGTGGCCGCAGCCCTGGAATCCCGCAGTAGCCACCCCGTGGGCCAGGCCATCATGCGGCACGCCTCTTCCATGGGAGTCCCCCTGTCACACATTGAAGACGCGCAGGCCCGGCCGGGCCTGGGAGCGCAGGGACGCATCCGGGAGACCACGTATTTTATCGGGAATCCGCGTTTTCTGGCCGAGACAGGGAACGTTGCCAGAACAGACGAGCTTGAGCAGGCCGTCGACCGCCATGCCCAGTCTGCGGGAACGTTCGTGTTGGTCTGGACGGAAGGCAAGGTGCTGGGCTGCCTCACGGTAGAAGACAGAGTGCGGTCCCAATCCAGGGATGCCCTGAAAGAACTCGCCTTGCTCGGCGTAGACACGATTGTCATGCTTACCGGTGACAATGCCAAGACTGCGGCAAAGATCGCCGCGGAAGCCGGGGTAACGCAGTACAGGTCCGATCTCTTGCCGGAGGACAAGACCCGGGTGGTGACGGAGTTAGTGGCATCCGGCAAACGGGTGGGGATGGTCGGCGATGGGGTCAACGACGCTCCTGCCCTGGCAGCCTCGCATCTGGGCATCGCCATGGGTTCCATCGGCACGGACGTGGCCATTGAAACCGCCGACGTGGCGCTGATGTCCGACGATCTTTCCAAGCTGCCTTGGCTCATCCGGCATTCACGCCGGACACTGGGAACAATCAAGGCGAATATCTGGTTCGCGCTGGGCGTCAAGGCCGTATTTCTCCTGCTGGCTATTTTTCAAATGGCCACGCTGTGGACCGCGATCCTGGCAGACCTGGGATCGTCACTTTTAGTTATATTTAATGGTTTGCGCCTGTTACAAATCAAGCGATAGCAACTCAACCTCTGGCCTGCGCGGTAGCGGCCGACCCCCTATACCTGGCCCTGGGATTTGAAGTGCACGCCTGGCTGACGGACTCCGGTGCCAAGGATGGCGGACTTGTCACCGTTCTGGCCGCCCTGGTCAAAAAAAATCCCCCGGCCACGTCGAGTGACCGGGGGATGAAGGTTTCAGGATGGCGCGGTCTATCCTTTGAGCCTGTCGATGCACGCCAAACCGTCTTCTTCCAGGGCCACAAGGTCGTTGTAGACTTCGCGCTTGCGGATGAGCACGTGCTTGTCGCCCTCGACCATGATTTCCGCCGCCCGCGGACGGGAATTGTACTGCGAGGACATGACGAAGCCGTAGGCTCCGGTGGAGAAGGCGGCCAGGAGGTCGCCCTGGGCGACCTTGGGGAAGGTGCGGTTCTTGGCCAGGAAGTCGCCGGATTCGCAGATGGGGCCGACTACGTCGGCGGTCATCTCTTCGCCGTTACTTTCACGCACCGGAGCGATGCGGTGATAGGACCCGTACAGGGAGGGGCGGACCAGGTCGTTCATGGCCGCGTCGACGATGACGAAGTTCTTGCCCTCGTTGGTTTTGGTGTACTGCACCTCGGTCACCAGGATACCCGTGTTTCCGGCGATGACCCGGCCCGGTTCGAGGATAAGGGTCACATCCAGATCTTTGAGGGATTCGACCAGCGCCTTGCCCAATTCTTCGGGATGCGGAGGCGTTTCCTCGTTGTAGGTGATGCCGAGCCCCCCGCCCAGATCCAGGTATTTGATCGTGATGCCCATCTGCACCAGCTGGCCATGGAATTCCTTGAGCTTGTCCAGCGCTTCCATGAACGGGGAGAGCTGGGTCAGCTGCGAGCCGATGTGGCAATCAATGCCCACGGGTTCGACATTGGCTAGGCTCATGGCCTTGGCGTAGACTTTGAGGGCGTCGGTCCGGGACAGGCCGAACTTGTTTTCCTTGAGGCCGGTGGAGACATAGGGGTGGGTCTTGGGGTCCACGTCGGGGTTGATGCGCAAACTCACCCGCGCGACCTTGTCCAGATCGGCGGAAACGCTGTTGATGCGCTCAAGCTCCTGCTCCGACTCCACGTTGAACATGAGGATGTCGGCGAAGAGGGCTTCCTGGATCTCGACAGTCTTTTTGCCCACGCCCGAATAGACGATTTTCTTGGGATCCACTCCGGCCCGCAGCGCCCGGAAAAGTTCGCCACCGGAGACAATGTCCGTGCCCGCGCCTTCCTGTGCCAGAATTTTCAGAAAACTCATGTTGGAGTTGGCCTTGACCGAGTAGCAGGTCAGGTGGTCGATGCCGTCAAAGGCGGTATCAAAGGCTTTGTAGTGCCGTTTGAGGGTCGTGGCGGAATAGATGTAGAGCGGCGTGCCGTATTCACTGACCAGATCGGCCACGGCGATGTCCTCGGCGTGAAGGTGACCATTCTTATATTGGAAATAATGCATGTTCGTTCTCCTGTCGGGATTATTGGGCTGGGCTTAGGGTGATGATTTCGGACAACGCGGGCTCGATGATGTGGTGCGTGTTGTCCGCCTTGAGGCGAATGCGCAAGGTCTGGGCCGGCAGGGGCTCGCAGATGGTGAAGATGTAGCTGTTCTCCTGGCGATACACCCCGGAACTGAAGGGGTAGTACTTGCGGACAAAGGACGGGGTGAACGGGCAGGTGGGGCAACCGTCCTGCTCGATCTCGACCATAAAATATTCCAGGTTGACGAGCCGTCCGCCGAGTTTGGCGTTGATCATCACGCAGCCCTGTTCCAGGCGGGCCTCCATATGATTGATCTGGATCATCTCTTCGGTGACGATGGGCTGGGGCCATTCCTTTTTGCCGCAGGCGGCGAGGACGAGAAAGAGACACAGGAGAAGAGTACGTTTCATGACGATCCTGCCATTGCTTTCCACTGGTGGAGCAGGGTGGGCGCGTCCAGGGGGGAAAGCTCGTTGACGTTGAGTTTTTTCAAGGCGCTGAGAACTTTGTGCTCCGCGGGTTGCTTCTGCGGAGCCGGGGTGCGGCCCAGGCCGGGCAGGGCAACCTGCCGCGTGATCATATCACTGCGCCTCCCGCCGCCCGGGGCGTGGCGCTCAAGCACCTCCAGCACTTCCTTGGCCCTGACCACGACCGAGGCCGGAACTCCCGCGAGGCGCGCGACCTCGATACCGTAGCTGCGGTCGGCGGGTCCGGGGACCATGCGGCGCAGGAAAACGATGTCGCCCTTCCATTCCTTGATGGCGATATTGTAATTGCGCACGCCGGGCAAGCGCTCCTCAAGCACGGTCAGTTCGTGGTAGTGCGTGGCGAACAGGGTGCGGATGCCGCCCTGGCGCCTGGCCAGTTCTTCGGCCACGGCCCAGGCCAGGGACAGCCCGTCGAAGGTGCTCGTGCCACGGCCGATCTCGTCCAGGATGACCAGGGAGCGTTTGCCTGCCTGGCGCAGGATTCGGGCTGTCTCGGTCATCTCGACCATGAAGGTCGACTGGCCCATGGCCAGGTTGTCCGATGCACCGACCCGGGAAAAGATGCGGTCGCACAGACCCAGGCGGGCCGAGGCGGCGGGCACAAAGGAGCCCATCTGGGCCAGGATGCAAATGAGCGCCACCTGCCGAAGCACCGTGGATTTGCCGGCCATGTTCGGACCGGTGATGAGCAGCACCCGGCCGGAGTCGTCGAGGGTCAGGTCGTTGGGGATATAGTTTGAGCGCCCCTGCACCGCCTCGACCACGGGATGGCGACCGCCCTTGATGGCGATGTCCAGGCCGTCGTGCAGCTCGGGTCTGTTCCATTCCCATTTGCGTGCGGCGTGGGCGAGTCCCTGGGTGAAATCGAGCTCGGCCAGGATCTTGCCCATGCCCATGAAACGGGCCCGGTGTCCGGCCACTTCCTCGCGCAGGGTGAGAAAGAGCTGGTATTCACGGGTCTTGCGCCGGTCCGAGGCGCTTAAAAGCTTGTCCTCAAGGATTTTGAGCTCTTCGGTGATGTAGCGCTCGGCGTTGACCAGGGTCTGGCGGCGGATGAAGTGGGCCGGCGGCTCAAGGGCAACGGCTTTGCTCAATTCAAAATAATAACCGAAAACCTTGGTGTATCCGATCTTGAGCTTGGGCAGATCACAGGCCGCGCGTTCGCGTTCGAGCATGGCGGTGAGGGCCGCCTCGCCGTGGTCGGTCAGCTCCATGAGTTCATCCAGTTCCGGGTCGTAGCCTGGCCGGAACAGTCCGCCTTCAGTGATGACCGGTGGCAGGGAGTCGGCCAGGGCGCGGGCCAGCAGGCCGTGCACGTCGTCCAGGTCGTCCCAGAGGCGCAGCAGATCGGTCAGCTTGGGCGGCGCAGACTCCAGCGCCAGCAGGGATTGCCGCAGCCGGGGCAAAACGCCCAGAGACACCTTCAGGGCACCGAAGTCTTTGGGCGTGGAGCGGTTGACGACGATGCGCGTGCACAGCCGCTCCAGGTCATAGACCGTGTCCAGGGCCCGGCGCAGGTCCTCGCGGACCGTATCGCGGTCATGCAGGTAGGCCACCAGTTCCTGTACCGGCTGGATGCTTCCCAGATCCTTGAAGGGCTGGTGCATGCGGGTTTCCAGCAGCCTGCCGCCCATGGGGGTCTGGGTCTGGTCCAGGACCTGCCACAGGGTGCCGCGGCCCTTGCCGCCGTCCATGGTCCGGAAAAGCTCGAGGTTGCGTTCCGTGACCTCGTCCAGGAGCAGGGTGGCGGAGAGATCCAGGGGAACGAAGGGGGCGAGGTGGGTCAGGTCGCGTTTCTGGGTCAGCTCCAGATAGGTCAAAAGTGCGCCGCAACAGCGGGTCAGAGCGGGCTTGTCATCGAGATCAAGGGTCTGCAGGTTGGGTACGCCCTGGGCGCGCAGTATCTTATCTCCGGACCCGCGGCCGTCGAAATAGGATTTTTGCGGATAGCGCGACAGTCTGGACTGCCACTGCTCCAGACCCTTGGGCAGGGCCTGGGTCTCGGTCAGGAGCAGCTCGCGCGGGTTCATCTTGACCAGCCACTGCCAGAGCGCGGCTTCGTTTTTGGTCTGCATGCCCGACCATGCGCCCGTAGAAAAATCGACCCAGGCCAGGCCGCCGCCCAGATCGGCATCCCAGAACAGGGCACCGAGAAAATTGTGGCCCTTGGCATCGAGACTGATGTCCTCGACCAGTGTGCCCGGGGTCAGCACGCGGGTCACTTCGCGCTTGACCAGTCCCTTGGCCTGTTTGGGGTCCTCGACCTGGTCGCACAGGGCCACCTTGTACCCTTTGTCCAGAAGCTGGCGCAGGTATTCGTCGATGGCGTGGTGGGGCATGCCGCACATGGGCACGGGATTTTCCGCGCCGGGGTTACGGCTGGTCAGGGTGATCTGCAGCTCCCGGGCCGCGATTTGGGCGTCCTCGAAGAACAGCTCGAAAAAATCGCCCATGCGGAAAAAGACCAGGGTGTCCGGATATTCTCCCTTGACCCGCAGGAACTGCTCCATCATGGGCGTGACCTTGACCGTGCTCATGATCCCTCGTCGCTTAAGAGCTGGCGGATAGTGATGGAGTGCCAGGACATGCACTTTGGGCAACAGAAGAAGATCTGCCCGCGTTTCAACCCGCAGCGGCCGCAGACAAAACGTTTGGCTTCCCGCGCCCGGCGCAGCAGAAACTCCAACTGCAGTTCGAAGACCGGAGTCATGTGCTGCTCGGGCAGGGACATGGTCAGAAGCTCCAGGCGTGCGGGCCAGAAGGCCGGGCTCATGAGCAGGGTCTTCTCCTGCCAGGTCTTGGCCTCCTCCACACGGTCGTGGGCGCGCAGCAGGCAACCGGCGTAATGCAGCGGGGCCAAATCCGGGGGGTGCTTGTCGATGACGGCGAGCAGGCCATCCAGATACGATGCCGGGATGATGGCCTTCACGGGAACCCCCGAGTCCTCGAAATCAAGCAGCGGGTCGAGCAGCACAAAACCCAGATTCGGCCCCACGGCCCCAAGCCCCTGATCAAGAAGGACTAGGACATTGTCCCACGCCTCCTGGTTGATCTGAAACATGATCCCTTCGAGCCATGCCTCGGGGGAGGCGGGATGGATTTCCCTGGCCTCGGCCAGAAGCCCCAGGTCCGTCACGCCGCTTCCGGTCGTTGCGGCGCGGACCAGGTAATGCGCCGCCTGCAGGTTGTGCCCCATCTTTTTGTATTGACGGCTGGCGGACAGGAAATCTCCACCTTTGGCGTGCAAGAGGGCCAGTTCCAGGTCCAGGGCTGGATTCTCGCCCCCGATGTCCCGGCACTGGCGCAGGGCCTCCTGGGCCCGGTCCAGAATCCCGGCCCGGGAATAGTCACGTCCGAGTTCGAACCAGACCCGCGCCTGATCCTCGCGGCTTAAGTCCACGCGGTGCAGCAGGGAGCTGCGCATCTGAATGGCCCGATCCAGCTCTCCGCGCATGCGGTAGAGGTTGCCAAGGGCCGAGCAGATATCCACGGCCCCCTGATGGTTGCGCATGGCGCGCGAGAGGTCGTCGATGGCGGCCAGCGCGTCCTGGGCCGGGTTGGGCGGCACGGGCGAAAAAAGATCGGCGTGGTCGTGCAGTCCCAACAGGGATCTGAGCCATTGCATGAAATATTCTCCAGGGTGAACCAATCAAAAAATCAAGGCCACTGGCCCATCCAAAAACCTCTCAACGTACAAACTACGCCTCACACATCACGCATTACGCCTCACGCATCACGCATTACGCCTCACGCCCCCAAATGCTTCGCATACCAACCGCCAGCCTGCGCCAGACCCTGGCGGACGTCCCAGACCGGGTCGTAGCCAAGCAGTCGGCTGCTTTTGGAGATGTCGGCCAGAGAATGGCGGACGTCCCCGGCCCGGAAATCACGGTGCGAGGGTTGGGCCTGTGCGCAGCCGGGAACGAACTTGGCGGCCTCGTCACGGATGAGGAAAAACAGTTCGTTCAGTGAGGTGCGCTGTCCGAAGGCCACGTTGAACACTTCCCCGGCAACGGGGGCCATGGCGCAAGCTGCCAGGATGTTGGCCTGAACGCAATTGTCGATGAAGCAGAAATCGCGGCTGGTCTCACCGTCGCCGTTGATCCAGACAGTTTCCCCGCGCAGGAGGCCCGCGAACCATTTGGGGATGACCGCCGCATAGGCGCCCTCGGGGTCCTGGCGCTTGCCGAAGACGTTGAAGTAGCGCAGCCCCACGCAGTCCATGTCGTAGGTTTTTACGAAAACCTCGGCGTAGAGCTCGTTGACGTATTTGGTCACCGCGTACGGGGACAGGGGCTTGCCTATATGCTCCTCGACCTTGGGCAGGCCGGGGTGGTCGCCGTAGGTGGAGCTTGAGGCCGCGTATACGAACCGGGAAACCCCGCAGTCCTTGGCGGCGACCAGCATGTTCAAAAAGCCGGTCACGTTGTTGGCGTTGGTCAGCAGTGGGTCCACGATGGAGCGCGGCACGGAGCCAAGCGCCGCCTGATGCAGGACGAAATCAACCCCTCCGCACGCATCCACGCACGTTTGCGGGTCGCGGATGTCACCTTCGATGAAACGGAAGCTGGCCCATTGTTCGGGCGTGACGCTCAGCCGGACTTCGTCGAGGTTTTTGCGGTGGCCGGTGGAAAAATTGTCCAGGCCGGTGACCTGCTGGCCGTTGCACAGCAGAGTCTCCAGCAGGTTAGAGCCGATGAATCCGGCCACGCCGGTGATCAGCCAATGGCGCTGGGATTCAAGAGAGGGGAATGGTTGATTCATGATTTACCCGATATGAGGAAAAAAATTGCGTCCCGTAGCGATGAGCCTTGGGACGCGTGACAGCAGAGGGAACGACGGATCGTGCCGGATGCTCAATTCTGGATGTTCTCGGTGGATTCCTGAGTGGTGTACTCGTCCATGGTCTTGGGGCGCAGGGAGGCCACTTCGCGCTCCAGGGCGTCCACTTCCTTCCTGTACTGGCGGCACTGCTTGGACAGGCGGACCTTTTCCAGGAAGAAATAACAGGTGCAGAGCAGGGAACCGATCACAAAAGCCATGAGGATGATCAGGTAGAACGGCATGGCCTCGGTCTGGTACTGCCAGCCGAAGACCTTGAGCTGCAGTGCCAGTTCCTGGATCAGGATCTCATGGTTTTGAACAAAGAAGAGCATGGAGAAGAAGAAAAGGGCTACCAGCCCCAACACCTTGAGATATCGCATCCGTATCACCTCTACCGTTGAAGGTTGTTGAAAAAGGGCTTCAGCCGTTCATAGGTCGAACGCAGATGTTCGGGCAGAACGCTTGTTTCCGACATGACGGCCATGAAGGAGTGGTCTCCGTTCCAGCGCGGCACCAGGTGCACATGCAGGTGTTCCCGGATCCCCGCACCGGCCGCCTCGCCTATATTCACCCCAATATTTATTCCGTGCGGATTGAACGCCTGTTCTAGGATAAAAGCGCACTTTTGTACATAGTCCATAATCTCATGACATTCCCTCGCATCAAGCGCGGTGATGTTGCTGACGTGCCGGTACGGGGTGACCATGAGGTGTCCGCTCGAGTAGGGGAAGATGTTCATGATCACGAAACAGTGTTCGGCGCGGTGCAGCACGAAGCGCTCCGCATCGCCGCCCGCGGACTCGGGCAGGCAGAAGACGCAAGCATCGGGTTTGGGGCCCAGAATGTAGTTGATGCGCCAGGGGGCGTGGATTGTCTTCATAGCTACAGGATCTGGCTCAGGAATTTCTGGGTGCGCGGATGTTCCGGGCTGGTGAAGAAATGCTCCGGAGTGCCCGTCTCCACGATCTGCCCGTGGTCCATGAAGATGACCCGGTCGGCTACCTCGCGGGCAAATCCCATCTCGTGGGTGACCACGACCATGGTCATGCCCTCCCGTGCCAGGGTGACCATGACGTCCAGAACCTCGCCGATCATTTCCGGATCAAGGGCCGAGGTGGGCTCGTCGAAGAGCATGATCTTGGGGTTCATGGCCAGGGCGCGGGCAATGGCCACGCGCTGCTGCTGCCCGCCGGAGAGCATGGCCGGATAGACCTCGGCCTTCTCCCGGATGCCGACCTTGTCCAAGAGGCTGAGGGCCCGCGTCCTGGCTTCGAGCTCCGACACTTTTTTCAGTTTCATGGGCGCCATGGTCAGGTTGCCTATGACCGTCTTGTGCGGAAAGAGGTTGAAGCTCTGGAAGACCATGCCCAATTCCTGGCGGATCAGGTTGATATCGTTGACCTTGGAGTTCACGTCCTTGCCGTCGACCAGGATGCTGCCGCTGTCGATGGTCTCCAGGCGGTTGATGGAGCGTAGCAGGGTGGACTTTCCCGATCCGCTGGGCCCGATGATGACCACCTTCTCCCCGGAATTGATGGACAGGCTGACATCGTGCAATGCCTGCAACTGGCCAAAGAACTTGTAGACGTTCTTGATCTCGATGATGGGCCTAGTCGCGTTCATAATAGTTCAACCTCTGCTCCATTTTGCTGACGCCCTTGGACAGGAAGAGCGTGATGACCAGGTAGACAAGAGCCACCATGGTGTAGGTCTCGAAATACAGAAAGGATTCACTGGCGAATTCCCGGCCCCGGCGCAACAGATCCGACACGGCCAGGATGGAGACCAGGGAGCTGTCTTTCAAAAGGGCGATGAACTCGTTGCCCACGGGCGGAAGGATGGTCCGCCAGGCCTGGGGCAGGATCACATAGATCATGGTCTGGGCGCGGGTGAAGCCCAGGGATCTGGCCGCTTCAGCCTGGCCCTTGTCGATGGAGTCGATGCCGGCCCGGAACACTTCGCCCATGTAGGCGCCATAGCAGATGCTCATGGCGACCACGGCTGCGGTCATGGGCGGCAGCCCTTTGAAAAGTTCGAGACGACCAAGGGCGTAGTAGATGTAGAACAGCTGCACCAAAAGAGGGATGCCGCGGATGACTTCGACATAGGTCGAGGCGATGAGGTTGATGACCTTGTTGCGCGACAGCCGGCCCAGGCCCGTGAAGAGACCGATTACCAGCGAGAGCAGGATGGACAGGATCGTGACCTGGAACGTGACCAGGATTCCGTCGGGAAGAAATTGCAGAATCCGCCAGTAGGGATCGGGCTTCGTCACGCAGAGATAGATGATGATGCCTATGGCCCCGAAGAACGTCAGCCACCAGGCGTTGAAAAGGCCCGAATCCTTTTTGAGGGGGATGGCGGCGCCGTCACCGATGTCGATCTTGACGGGTTTATTGGAAAATTGTGGGTTCATGACTGGCCTTGTCGTACTCGCTGGAAAGAAAAAGGAAAACCGGGGCGTTGGCCCCGGTTTATGACATTATCTGGATCCGAACCATTTGGCGTAGATCTTGTCGTACTCGCCATTTGCCTTGATGGCGGCCAGGGCGGAGTTGAGCAGGTCGATGATTTCCTGGTTGCCCTTGTTCACGGCGAAGCCCAGGTATTCCGGAGATTCGGGGGCGATGAGGAAGGCCAGGGTCAGCTTCTGGGAATACTGCTCGTGCTGCAGGGCGTAGTTGGAAGCCACGGTGTCGTCGGCGATGACGGCGTCGATGCGACCATTATAAAGGTCTTCCACGGCCAGGCCGATCTCGTCGTAGGACTTGGCGGTGGCGCCTTCGATCTTCTTGCACACAAAATAGCCGGTGGTGCCCATCTGGGAAGCCACGGTCTTGCCGGCCAGGTCGGCCACGGAAGCGATGGCGGAGCCCTTGGGAACGATGACGCCCTGCTTCACTTCAAAGTAGGGGTCGGAAAAATCCATGTTCTGCTTGCGCTCCTCGGTGATGGAGACCGAGGAGGCGATGGCGTCGTACTTGCCTGCGGCAAGGCCAGCGAAGATGCCGTCCCAGGCGGTGTTCTTGAGGATCGGGTTGAAGCCGCCGGCCTTGCCCATGGCCATGACGACTTCGGGACCAAAGCCCACGATGTCTTTGTCGGCGTTGATCATTTCCATGGGCGGATAGGTGGCATCCACCGCAAAGACGACATCTTTGGCCAAAGCGTTTCCGGCCATAAGGAAAAGAGCCAGCAGAACAAGAGCAATTCGTGTACGCATACGACCTCCAAACCTGGTAAAATGATGATTTCCCGAAAAGTTTTCCGACAAGCCAAAATGACAAAAAATCGTTAAAGAATTGCCTTGCTTTGGTCAAGAAACGGCTTTGGGGGCAGGATTGCCGCCTTGCAGCGACCTGCCCATGCGCCTGGCGTAGCCCATCTGCTCATCCCGCGTGCGCACTTCGCCGTTGAGGACGGCACGCTTCACCGCGCGCAGGATGCTCGCGAAGTGCGGCCCCGGCTCCAGCCCCATATCCTTTATATCCGCCCCCGTAACCTGGATGCCTACATCCTGCAGGTGGGTCAGGTAGTGGGAGACGGCCTTCTTCTGGCCCGGCTTGCGCTGCTTGGCCATGGTGTAGAGCAGCCCCTCCAGAGACAGGGGGGAGAGTATCTCGTGCAGGTCAGCGGGCTTGCCCTTGTTTTTCTCCCACTGCGCCAGCTGCATGGCCACGTAGCGCAACTGGCGGCGGGTGGACTCCACAAGCTCGATCCTCTTGGGCGCAAACTGCAGGCGCGTGGTCAGGGCCCGGACCTGCTGCGCGTCGAAACCGGACACCAGTCCCAGGAAATAGACGATCCAGATGTCCGGCGACTGTTCGCGGAAAAGGAGCTTGTACCAGGTGATGATCTTTTCGATCTCTTCGAGCAGGGCTTCCTTGGTCTGGGGGAAGCTCAGCAAGGGATGAATCTCCTGCAAAAGGCTCAGGTCGCGCATGCGGATGAGGGCATCGAGGGGGGCGCTGTCCTCGGTCAGCAGGCGCAGTTCGTGCCGGATGCGCGCCCCGGAAAGCTTCTGGAAGATGTTCAGACGCACGGCGTTCTTGATAAGCCGCTCCGTCTGGCCGCCGATTTTGAATTGGAAGCGTTGCTCGAAACGGATGGCGCGGATGATGCGGGTCGGGTCCTCCACGAAGGACAGTGAGTGCAGGACGCGGATCACACCGTCTTTCAAATCCTGCTGGCCGCCGAAGAAGTCCACCAGTCGCCCGAAGTGGGGCGGGCAGATGTGGATGGCCAGAGTGTTGATGGAGAAATCGCGGCGATAAAGGTCCATCTTCAGGGACGACAGCTCGACGATGGGCAGGGCGGCGGGGTACTCATAATACTCCAGGCGGGCCGTGGCCACGTCGATTTTCTGGCCGCCCGGCAGGATGAGCACCGCAGTGCGGAACTTGAGGTGCGGGCGCACCCGCGCCCCGAGTTTGCGCCCCAGATCCTGGGCGAAGAGGACGCCGTCCCCCTCCACGACAAGGTCGATGTCGTCATTGGGATTGCCCAGCAGCATGTCGCGCACGAATCCGCCCACGGCGTAGACCTCAACGCCCAGCTCCTGTCCGGTTCGCCCGGCAAGCTGCAGCAGGGCGATGATGTCCTTGGGCAGGCGTTCGAGAAGAAGTTGGCGGATGTTCTTTTCCTGCCGCCTGTCCGAAAGCAGGGAGTCGGGGATGCGCGCCGGCTCCTGAACCATGAGGTTTATAAGGTCGGTGCGCGTGATGACCCCGACCAGTTCCTGTTCCCGCAGCACCGGAACCAGGCGCTGGCGGTGTCCCAGGATGATCTCCATGACCTGGTAAAGATCCTGCTCCTCGGTCACGAAGAGGAAATCTTCCAGCATGTATTCCGTGACCCGCTCCGCGCCCAGCCCGTGCCCGACGGCCTTTTCAGCCACGCTGTTCTCAATGATGCCGCAAACCTGGTCCCCGTATTCAACCACGGGCAGGGCTTTTAGCCCGTACCTGACCATCACTTCCGCCGCCTGGGCCACGCTCTGCGCCGCCTTGATGCGCACCACGGGCGCGGACATGAAGTCCCGCACGACCATCTGCGGGTTGATGAGGGAGTAGAGCAGGGCAAAAAGCTCATCCTTTACCTGAGATATCGTGCGATCCTTGATGGATGCAGAGGCGGCGTAAATGTGCCCTCCGCCGCCGAAAGACGAACAGACCACCCCCACGTCGACTTCCTGGACCTTGCTGCGGGCCACGAGTTGGATGCGGTCGCCCATGTGTCCGATGGCGAACAGGACGCGGATGTTTTCCATGTCCATGAGCTTGTGAGTCAAGAGGGCGAAGTCGCCGACATAGGCGTCGAGGATGACCTCGGCAATGACGATGTCCACCCCGTTGATGGTGTGCGTGGTGGCAGAGTCGATGAGCTCGGACAGGATGGCGACCTGTTCCGTGGACAGCTCGCGGCTCATGATGTCGCGGATGACGTCGAGATCCATGCCCATGGTCCGCAGCCAGCCCGCAGCCGCGAAATCGTGCTCGGTGGTCGAATTGAAGGTGAACCCGCCCGTGTCTTCGAAGATGCCAAGGCCCATGATGGTTGCTTCGTCGGGAGTGACGGTCAGGGATTCTTCGCGCAGTCTTTCTATAATGATGGACGTGGTCGCACCCCAGGGGCGGAAGATGTCCACGCTTGCGACCAGGGCGCCGTCGGTGGCCGGGTGGTGGTCGTAAAGGTGAATTTCAAGTTTCGGCAGTTCGAACAGGGGCTCGACATGCGAAAGCCGCGAGCGCTGCCTGGTGTCCACCACTACCAGCAGTTCAACCTCCTGCGGGTTGATGTCCTTCATGGTCTTGAAATTAAAGAGGTATATGGCGCTCTGGATGAAGTAGTCCTTGAGCGAGCTTTCCTGGGTGCCGGGAAAGACCAGGACCGCGTCCGGATAGAGCTTGCTGACAGCGATCATGGAGGCCAGGGCGTCGAAATCCGCGTTGGCATGGCAGGTGATGACAGTCTTCTGGGGTGCGGCTTTGGTCATGTCAGGATCGGGGGTGGAATTTGCGGTGCAGGGCGGCCATGCGCGCCGATTGCACATGGGTGTATATTTCCGTGGCCATGATGTCGCTGTGGCCGAGCAGGATCTGCACGGTGCGCAGATCGGCTCCGCCTTCGAGCAGGTGTGTGGCAAAGGAGTGGCGCAGGGTGTGCGGCGAGACGGGCCGATTTATGCCCGCTTCCAGCGCATAGCGGCGCAGCAGTTTCCAGACTCCCTGTCTGGACAGGCCAAGGCCCGAGCGGTTCAGAAAGACAGTGTCAGCCTTGGGGCCAAACAGGGGGCGCCACTGGCGCAGATAGGCCATGAGAAAGCCCACCGCAGAGTCGTGCAGAGGCACGTAACGCTCCTTGCTGCCCTTGCCCAGCACGCGCAGCAGTCCGGCCTGGGGGTCGAAATCGGGCACGGCCAGGGTCACCAGTTCCGAGACGCGCAGGCCGCAGGCATAGAGGAGTTCGAGCATGGTCCGGTCGCGAAATCCCAGGCGGTCGGTCATGATCGGGCGGGCCAGGAGGGCGGTCACTTCGCTCCGGGACAGTACTTCCGGTAATTTACGGACCAGCTTGGGACTGTCCAGCAGAGCGGCGGGGCTACTGGGGATGATCCGTTCCTGGACCATAAATTCGAAAAAGCCGCGCAGACTGGAGAGATTGCGGGCCATGGAGGTATTTTTGAGCCCCTTGCGGCGCAGGTGAACCATATAAAGGAAGAGGGCGTGCTCGTCGATGCCGTGCAAACTGCCGCCCAGTTCGGAGAGAAATTCGCGAAAGAAGAGCAGGTCCGAGCCATAGGCCTCCACGGTTTTTTCGGCCAGGCCGCGAATGACGGTCAGGTGCTGGAGATAGGCGTCGATTTCTTCGTGCATTCCCGCCAAGGTACATCTGGCCCCTTGCCTGCACAAGCTGAAAAAGGTACCTTTTTAGATCAATGCCCAAACTTACCGTCCGCGCATATCTCGGCTTGGGGTCCAACATGGGCGATCCCGTGGCCAATATTCAACATGCCGTAAAAGCCCTGGATGATGCTGCGGGGCTGGCGGTGGACGCCGTGTCTCCGATTTTTCGCACCGAGCCCCAGGGCATGCGTGATCAGGCTTGGTTCGCCAACTGCGTTGCGCGCGTGAATGTCGATGACGCGTTTTCCCCCGAAGAGCTGCTTGATGTCCTGTCCGGCATCGAAGCACAGATGGGCAGGGTCCGCACTGAACGCTGGGGTCCGCGGACCATCGACATAGATATCCTCCTTTTCGGAGACCTGCAGTGGGATTCTCCGCGTCTGCAGATTCCTCATCCGCGCATGTTCGAACGGGCATTCGTGCTTGTTCCGCTCATGCACCTGGCCCCGGAAATACGTATCCGGGATCTTTGTCCTTCACAGTGGCTGTCCCGGCTCCGGTATGAACTGAAAGAAGATCGGATCCTGCAGGCCACAAACGTCATCTCGAGGTGAACAATGCTCAAGTTTGTCATTCTGGCCGTCGCCTGCTTTATTCTTTATAAACTCGTGACCAACGACAAGAAGAAGAAAGTCGATGTCAAGAACAAGCAGGAAGAGAAACTTGCCCAGGAGGGCGTGCTGGTCAAAGACCCCGTCTGCGGGACGTATGTTTCCAAGGAGTCGGACATCAGGATCAAGGAAGGCGAAGAGGTCAAGTGTTTCTGCAGCTATGAATGCCGGGACAAATACCTGAAAATGGTCGACTAAAAGCCCGACCCCAGGAGGGATTATGCAATTTTTCATCGATACCGCGAACCTGAGCGAAATCAGGGCCGCCATGGATATGGGGCTTGTGGACGGGGTGACCACCAATCCGACGCTCATGAGCAAGGAAGCTGCCGACTGGCGCGAAATCGCCGGGGAAATCTGCAAACTGGTGCCGGGACCGGTCAGCCTGGAGGTTATCGCCCTGGATGCCGAAGGCATGGTCCGCGAAGCCAAAGACCTGGTGCAGTACGGCCCCAACGTGGTGGTCAAGGTGCCTATGACGGCCGAGGGCCTCAAAGCCGTGCGCATCCTGAAATCCATGGACATCGAAACCAACGTGACGCTGATTTTCTCGGCCAACCAGGCTCTGCTGGCGGCCAAAGCTGGCGCGGCCTACGTCAGCCCGTTCCTGGGCCGCCTTGATGACGTGGGTCAGGACGGCATGGAACTGGTGCACCAGATCCTGGGCATTTACTCGAATTACGGATTTGCCACCAAGATCATCGTCGCCAGCGTGCGCAGCCCCTTGCACGTCCTGGACGCAGCCATGGCCGGAGCGCATATCGCCACAGTGCCTTACAAGATCCTGACGCAACTGATGGCGCATCCATTGACGGACAAGGGGATCGAGGCGTTTCTGAAGGACTGGGAGAAGAAGGTTGGGAAATGATGGACGGGGATGGACCTAAAATGGACGGGATGAACTAACACGGACTAACACGGACAGTGTGCACCGATAGTCCATTAGACTTATAGGCTTGTTCAGATCGACCGGGTTGGCGCAGAGGCGTTGACCCGGTTTTTTGTGGCGTCTGTGCCAGTCCATTTCGTCCATTCGGGTCCATAAAGTCCACCAGGTCCATCTTCTCAGTGATCCTTTCTTTTGTCTCATAATGAAAATTATGTTAACTTTAATAAACGGCAAGGTTGTGGAATGCCGGAGCATTGCCTATGTCGCTCCTCTTTTGCTAGGAATCGATATGCGGCTAAGCCACGGGCACCGCCTGCTTGAAATGAACCTGCAACATGAGGGTCTCCCATGAAATGCACCCGGATCTTTTTCATCGCTTTGACACTTTTGCTTCTCGGGCTGCCGGCCTTGGCTGAAACGCAGGACAATTCGACCCCGGGCATCGCTAAGCCCGTGCAGGAACAAACTGCTGCCCCCGCGTTGGAGGTCGCTCCCACGGGTGGCTCCACCGGCAAATTTCCCCTCGACATTCAGGGCCGTGGCACCGACCAGAGCGGCACGCTGCTGTCCTACAAGCTGAAAGAAGAGGTCATCGCCAGCAAGCTTTTTGATCTCAAGGTCTCGGAGAAGAAGAAATTCGTCCTGCATGTGATCACACAGGCTGAATTCCCGGATCGGCCGAGCATTGCCTCGCAGTATTCAATTGTGCTGGTATATCAAGAGGATGCTGGAACGTTAACCTATTACCTGAATCATTATCAGGGGCAGGTTCACACCGAGGGGGTTGCTGCGGAAATGCAGAAGATTCTGGAGTGGGCGTATTCCAACCTCAAGCGGTATCATTACCTTCTGGAGGAGTAAGACTCATCTTGCGGATGAAAAAGGGATCCCGGAGCTGGCCATGGCGCGCCGCCTGGCGCAGGAAGACAATGGTCGTCCGGGACAGTTCGTAGCCTTCGGGCACCAGGACGACATCCCCGCCTTCCCGTGTCCCGATCACGGATCTGGCCAGCACCATACCCGGTTGCAGCTTGCTCTGTTCGATCTCTATCTCGCTCTGGTCCATGCGGGTCAGTTCCGTTTCCATGGCTTTAAGCAATGCCTGGGTGTACACTCCCGCGCCGCGCATGCGTGCGAGGATGGCCCCGTCTTCCAGTTTCCCATATCCGGCGAGCCTGAATTCCATGGACATGGCCAGCAGCGCCGAACTTTGAGGGATGCCTGACGTATCCGCGCCAGGCTGCAGGGCCAGGCGCATGAAATCGGCGTATCCCTGCAGGATTGCGACCACCTCGTCCAATTGCGGAAGATGACGAACCCACTCCACGGCGTGTTCCGGATGTTGCGCGAGAATCAGCCGTTCGTCTTCCGTGAGCGTTTCGCCTGCGGCAATTTTTTGCAGCACCGTGGGGGGCATGGCGATGAGCCCGATGACGGACAGAAGAAAGGCCGTCTCCGTCAACGTCGGATCCTTGTGCCGCGTGTTGCGGCACAGTCCGCGCAGCAGGGGCAACACGGGGCTGATCATGTCGCGTACGTCGCCGCGCAGCCAGCACACCAGCTCGTGCACGGCCTTGGCGAAGATGGCGTGCACTTCGTTCATGGTCGCAACCGAGGTCGAGGTGCGCTTGAAGCGGTCGATGCCTTCCTGCACGACTTCGGTCAGGGTCTGCTCGTCACAGGACGCAGGAAGAACATGAAAGACCCTTGCTTCGTTGATTGCCCGCATCAGGTCCCCGGCATCCAGGGCGGCGCGGCTGTAGAGCACGCGGGTGCTCTCGGGACAGAGTTCCCCGGCCTTGGCCATGAAATCGACGCCGTCCATCTCGGACATGGAGAATTCGGCCAGCACCAGCGCAAACGGCCCCTCTTCCTGGATTCGTTGCAGGCCAAGGCGCGGTCCCAGGGCGATATGGGTCGTGAATTTCTTGCGCAGCCTGCGCTGCAGGTCAGCCAGGGCCTTGCCGTCTGTATCCACGATCAGAATGGAATTCATGAATTCTCTCCGTTTGTTGCCCGTCTCTCTGGAACCACCGGGCACGTGGGCGGACGCACGTTGCAGCCCTTGACCCTGCCCACTCCGGAGCTGACCATTTCCCGGACCTGGTGCATGAACACGCCGTAGGCGTAGGTCCCCTGCTCCATTTCCTTGAGCCGCTTTTCCCATTCGCCGGTCAGCTCCGGCGAGGCCACATGGGGGATCAAGGAGCAGACCACGTCCACCGCCCAGCATCCCAGGTCCGTGGCCACCAGACGCTTGCCGTCCTTGGCAATGTACTTCCTTGCGAGCAGGGTTTCAATGATCTGGGCGCGGGTGGCCGGGGTGCCGAGTCCGCGTTCTTTCATGGCCTCCCGCAACTCCTCGTCGTCTACCAGCTTGCCCGCCGTCTCCATGGCCCCCAAAAGCGTGGCGTCGGTGAAGTGCGCCGGGGGCTTGGTCTTGTGCGCCGCCAGTTCGAGGCTCTGCGCCGTGACCGCGTCGCCCTTGCGCAGATTCGGCAGCGGGTTGTCTTCGGAGGCGCGCCAGGGTTCGGCTTCAAGCCAGCCCTTGTCCTGAAAGATTTTGCCTGTGGCCCGGTAGCGATGCCCTTCAACTCCGATCCACAGCGTCGAGCCGGCAAACACGGCGTCATCCATGAAGGCCGCCGCGAAGCGCCTGCAGATCATCTCGTACACCGCCCATTCCTCTTTGCCCAGCGTTGCCGGGTTGGCGCGCAGGGTCGTGGGAATGATGGCGTGGTGATCCGAAACCTTCTTGTCGTTGACGCATTCAAACTTCTTCTTGCCGCTTTTGATATTCGCCGCAGCAGCCTGGGATATTTCGGGAAAATTGGCGTAGACCGCGCGCATGTTGTCCAGGCATTCGGCGAAAAGTTCTTTGGTCAGATACCTGGAATCCGTACGTGGATAGGTGACGAGTTTTCTCTTTTCGTAGAGATCCTGGGCGATGGACAGGGTCTGCTGGGCCGACAGGCCGAGCCTGGAGTTGGCCTCCTTCTGCAGATTGGTCAGGTCGAAGAGCAAGGGCGGTTTCTGCCTGCCCTTCTTCTTTTCCATTTCAAGCACTTCCCCGTCCCTGCCGACACAGGCGTCGACCACGATCTGCCCTTCCTCGGCCTTCCAGATCTTGGAGTCCTTGAAATCCTGCGGCGCATACCAGGTCGCCTTGAACGTCTCGCTCTGGTGTCCGAATTCCCCTTCCACGGTCCAGTAATCCCTGGGCTCGAAATTCTCGATTTCGCGCCGGCGTTCGACCAGCAGCTTCAGGACCGGGGTCTGCACTCGCCCAACGGTAATGAGGCTGCCCGCGCGCAGGGTGAAGAGGCGCGAAAAGTTCATGCCCACCAGCCAGTCCGCCTCGGCCCGGGCAAAGGCGGCGTGGCCCAGATTTCTTTTCTCTTCTCCGCTGACCATGCCGGCGAAGGCTTTTTGCAGGCCCTTTTCGGTCATGTCGTTGGCCCACAGGCGTTTGATGGGCTTGGTGCTTCCGGCCAGCAGGTAGATGCGGCGAAAAATGAGCTCCCCTTCCCGGCCCGCGTCCGTGGCGTTGATCACGGACGCGATGTCGTCTTCAAGCAGGAATTTGCGGATGATTTCGTATTGTTTGGCGGTGGAAGGCAGGATGCCAAGGGTGAAGCGGGCGGGAAGCATGGGCAGTTGGCGCATGGACCACCGGCCCGACCATGCCGGGTTCTGCTCGGCCGGTTCGGCGATGTTGACCAGATGCCCCACGGCCCAGGTGACCACGTACTGCGGGTTCTGCAGGCAGCCGTCCCCGCGCCCCTTGACCCCCAAAACTCCAGCCAGTTCACGAGCCACCGAAGGCTTCTCGGCGATGATCAGCGTCCTTGACACGTGAGCCTCCGGAACCGGGAACGCTCATGAAGTGCGCGTGACGGCCAGACCAGACATTGCCGAAGAAAAAATCCCCGCGCACAGGGATGCGCGGGGATTTGAAAAGCGGGAAAACACATATCAGCTGAAAAGTTCCGGTCGTCCGGTGATCTTGCGCACCAGATCACGGTAATCCTGGGAGCCGTGGGAGCCGGGGGCGTACTCGAAAATGGTCTTCCCGTAGGCCGGAGATTCCGAGAGCCGGACATTGTAGCGGATAGGCGTACAGACATATTCTCCATAGAGGTCTTTGAGCTTTTCGAGGATGGCATCGGGGTTCTTGATGCGCTTGTCCAGAAAGGTCGGCAGGATGTAGTTGAGGGTCACTTCGCTGCGGTATTTCTGGATGGAGGAAAGGCTTTTCAAGAATTCAACCAATCCTTGAAGGGTCATGACTTCCAGGGACACGGGGGTGATGAGCTCGTACACATAAAAAAGGACGTTGACCGTCAGCGGATCCCAGCCCGGCGAGGTATCGACGATGATGTAGTCGTAATCCTTTTCAATGGGTTCCAGCGCCTCGACCAGGGTCAGTTCACCGCCGAAATCCTTGCGGTCGATGAGGCGCTTGACTCCGGCCAGGGATCGTCCTCCGGCCAGCAGCCACAGATTCTCCCGGGCCTGGACGATGGCCTCGGACGGCGGAAGTTCTCCCGTGACCAGCTCTGTGAGGCCGACTTTGGGTTTCTGGCCCAGCAGATAGGCGGCCTGGCCCTGGGTGTCGGTGTCCACCAGCAGAACCTTGTACCCGGCCAGGGCAAGCCCGGCGGCAAGGTTGACGGAGGTGGTGGTCTTGCCCACGCCGCCCTTGCTTAAAGTCACCCCGATCCTGCGCGGTGCGGTTTTTGGAGCCTCTATCTCGGGGGCAGGTTCAAAAAGCGGGAATCGATGGCCGCAGGCCCTGCACTGCGCGACGGTGGCACCCGCCGGTATCTTGGACTCATCGACGTTATGCTCTTTTTTGCACTGCGGACAGATCACCTTCATTGACAGCCTCCTGCCGTTACTTCAATTTTTTTTCGAGGATGGTTTTGATGACGGCGCTATCCACGCCCTTTTCCTCGATTTCCCTGAGCAAAGTATTGACCGCGTAATTGACCAGATTCGATTTGGACGCACGGCCTTTGGAGCCGTCGGGCAAGAGTCGCTTGAGTATCAGCTTGGCCTGGGTCAGCCCGTCGAACACGTCCTCGCGCAGGTAGTGGGTCGTCTTCTTTCTGCTGGCACCCGCCTTGGCCTTCAGGGGCAGGATATTTTTTCTTGGCTTGGGCTTTGGAGCGGCAGATGGCAGACACGCATGAATCAGCGAGTCAAGCTCCTCAAGACCCGGAATATCTGTAACGTACTGATCTCCCCGGAAAAGTTCGCCGAGGATGTCCTTTTGCTCGCTTGCGCTCATGAGTTTTTCCCTTTCAAGAGGATTTTGTCACGCTGGACAGCACGGAGGTCTTGATTTCGCTCATGACCCTGGTCATCCAGTCGATATATCCGGAATCATGGGTATTTATAATTTCCATGCCGCAGATGAGAGTATCCCCCGCGTAGGGAGAGATGTGCACGATGCGCACGTCGACGTGAAAGGAACGGTCGGGAAAGGTGATCTGTACCCCATCCAGAATGCTGCCCACGGTAAATGCGTCCGGACTCGTCACCGACAGGCCGATCCCGTACATGGAGAGGTCCTTGACACTGTGTTTCAGACCGCCATGATCCATGGTGACCAGCCCCTGGGGCACCGGAACGCGAAAAGACTTGCGGACAATCTTCTTGTCCTCTTTTTCTTTTTCGCAGGCGATGAGCAGGCTGGAGTCTTCGCTCCCCGAGTCCATGTTCACGTTCTGATCGCCTTGTCCTACCTTGCTGTTCATGCAACACCTCCAAAGACCGTGGCTGGAAAATTATCCATGACCCGATGCCGGGCCGAAATATTCCGGCGGGCAACGATTGGCAATGCTGTATTATTGCCCTTGATTTTATTGAAAATCAATCCCTCGACGCCAACACAAAAAAAAGACAATCCAGTGTCTCGCCGACCTTCAGCCCGCAGGATTGCCGGAAAAACATGTACAGACTAAAAATTATCGCCGTTGGTAGAATAAAAAAAAATTACTACCTTGAGGCCATTGCCCACTACTCAAAAATGCTCAGGCCAGTCGTGCGCATCGATGTCCATAATGTCAAGGATTGTCCACAGGCTGAAGGCGCGGAGAGAAAACGCCATGAATCCGAGCGCATTCTGGAAAAAGTCGGGCCTCGGGACACACTGGTCGCCCTGCACGAGGCGGGACGGCTGTTCACTTCCGTTGAATTCGCGTCCTTTTTACGCCCCCTGCTTGAAACCCCGTCCGGAGATTGCTGTTTCGTCATCGGCGGGGCCCTGGGCCTGTCGCCGGAACTCCTGGCCCGCTCCAACCATCAGCTCAGCCTGAGCCCCCTGACCATGCCCCACGAGCTGGCCCAGGTGGTGCTCTACGAGCAGCTCTTCCGCGCCACGACTATCATGGCAGGCAGGACGTACCACTACTAAAGACTGGGGTGACGCCACGCCTTCCCCTTTAAAGACTTCAGGCGCAAGTCTTTCTTGTGATCCGGCGTCAAAAAAAGGGAGTGTCGCCTGACACCCCCCTTCTTTCGTACTGCAATGCCGAGCTTACATTATTTAGCCCGGCCTTCCTTCCAGGCCTGCATCAGAGTGTCGTAATCAACGGTTTCACCCTGCGGCTTCTCGTTTTCCAGCTTGGCCTTGGGAGCGCCGGGCTGGCTGAGCCAGTATGCTTCATCCCTGGGCTCGTTCATCTTCGGGCCGCACTCACCCTGCACACCGGCGCGTTCCAGGCGCTCCAGGATCTTGTCCTGCTCAGCCGCCAGGTTGTCCATGGCGGTTTCGGGGGTGACTTCACCGGCAACGGCTTCACCGATGTTCTGCCACCACAGCTGGGCCAGCTTCGGGTAATCGGGCACGTTGGTGCCGGTCGGCGTCCAGGCCACGCGGGCCGGGCTGCGATAGAACTCAACCAGACCACCGAGCATGGGCGCACGCTCAGTAAAGGACTCGTGACGAATGTCGGAGTCGCGGATGGGGGTCAGGCCGACATGGGTCTTTTTCAGGGACGTGCTCTTGGCCACGCAGAACTGGGCATAGAGCCAGGCAGCCTTGCGGCGGTCAACAGGGGTGGATTTCAAGAGAGTCCAGGAACCGCAGTCCTGATAACCGAGCTTCTGTCCTTCTTCCCAGTACGGGCCACGCGGAGACGGAGCCATGCGCCACTTGGGCGTGCCGTCCTCGTTGACCACCGGGGTGCCCTTCTCAACCATGGAGGCGGTGAAGGCGGTGTACCAGAAGATCTGCTGGGCGACGTTGCCCTTGGCCAGACTCGGCAGGGACTGATAGAAGTCCATGCCCAGGGCGCCGGGAGGTGCGTAGAGGCGCAGCCAGTCCATGTACTTGCGCAGAGCATACTTGGCAGCCGGACCGTTGGTCGCGCCGCCGCGGGAGACGCTGGCACCGACCGGGCGGCAGCCGTCTACGCGAATGCCCCATTCGTCCACGGGCAGACCATTGGGAATGCCCTTGTCGCCGGCACCGGCCATGGACAGCCAGGCATCGGTAAAGCGCCAGCCCAGGTCCGGAGCCTTCTTGCCGTAATCCATGTGGCCGTAAATGGCCTTGCCGTCGATTTCCTTGACGTGCACGCTGAAGAATTCAGCAATGTCTTCATAGGCGGACCAGTTGACCGGCACGCCCAGTTCATAACCATAGAGCTCCTTGAACTTGGCTTTCAGATCGGGCCGCTGGAACCAGTCGTAGCGGAACCAGTACAGATTTGCGAACTGCTGGTCGGGCAGCTGGTAGATCTTGCCGTCAGGAGCGGTAGTGAAGCTGATGCCCATGAAGTCTTCGATGTCCAGGGTCGGCAGGGTCACGTCCTTGCCCTCGCCGGCCATCCAGTCGGTCAGGTTGACCGCCGCGCCGTAGCGGAAGTGGGTGCCGATGAGGTCCGAGTCGTTGACATAGGCGTCAAAGACGTTTTCGCCGGACTGCATCTGGACCTGCAACTTTTCGATGACGTCACCTTCCTGGATCAGGTCGTGGGTGACCTTGATGCCGGTGATGTCATAAAAAGCCTTGGCCAGGACTTTAGATTCGTACTCGTGGGTGGGGATGGTTTCGGAGACGACCTTGATCTCCATGCCCTTGAAGGGGACGGCTGCCTTCATGAACCATTCCATTTCCTTCATCTGCTCATCCTTGCTGAGCGTGGAAGGCTGGAACTCCTCATCGATCCATTTTTTCGCGGCGGCCTTCTGTTTCGCCTCGTCAGCGAAACCAAAGGTGCCGGCACCCAAGAATGCCACCATGAGCATTCCGGTCAAGAGAACACGTCGAACTTGCATACGGACCTCCACTTGCGGTTATTCCAACAA
>Ga0180017_100039_pt1 | contig 52814 bp, 51 predicted proteins | sample KR46_S_MetaG_FD_129674 | JGI IMG/M metagenome (GOLD analysis project Ga0180017, IMG submission 129674) | Groundwater microbial communities from the Olkiluoto Island deep subsurface site, Finland - KR46_S_MetaG | ecosystem: Environmental > Aquatic > Deep subsurface > Groundwater | place: Finland...
GCTGATACCGTTCGTCCAAATCCCAGAACCCAGGTTGCCCACGCATCATCCGCTCCCTGCAAATCAAACAAGCCGGATTGAATCACAATTTGCCGAAAAGCGGGAGGTATTTCGAGGCGTCCACATAGGTTTTGCCACCTTCGAGCACAGTGGCAAACCGCGTGGGGCCATCGAGGGTGGTTCCGGAACCATTCAGGTTAAAGCGATTGATGAGATCTAGATGGACTGCCATGACAATACCTCGAATGCTCAAAAAGGGCCTTTTGCCAAAAAAGGGAATTTTTCAGATGTTGTCAATCTCCGGCGGTTATATTTATCGGATAGTTCATCAACCTCATTTATTGTGTCATTTTCATAAAAATTTAAGGATGATTGACTTGGAGATGTCACATTAGATCAGGAATGCCTAATTCTCGATGTTGAGTGGATCATGTCCCATGGCGTGGCTTAGCTTCTGACATCCACGGCCTCTTGACCCCTGCAGTGTTCCAGTCGAGCGCGATACAATCGATCGGTCATCCGCACCAATGGCCGTGCCAGTCTGGTTTGATTTGTTGGGCTGCAGGCACGCCGACAGTGCGGAAAAGACCGGTGGACCGGATGCGGCCATCCTGTAGGATGAAGGCTGGCAACTGCGTTCGGTGTCCTTCCGAGTTTCTCGGTCGCGCCACCACCCATTGAGTCTGACCCCCATGACCCCATTGTTTCGCAACCGCTTGAATGCCGGGCTCCTGGCCACAGCGCTGATCGGGCTTGTCTCCGGTCTGGGGTTGATGCTGGCGGGAATGCACGCCTTCGCCGAGATCGCCTGGAGCGCGGGCGTCGTACCGGTGCTTGTGGCGCTGATCGCCGAAATCGCCCGCAGCCTGTCCAAGGGCGAGGTCGGGCTCGACATTGTCGCAGCCCTGTCGATGTCGGCGGCCTTGTTCTTCGGCGAATCTCTTGCCGCAGCAGTTGTGGCGGTGATGTATTCCGGCGGCACCTATCTCGAGAGCTTTGCCGAAGGCCGCGCCAGGCGGGAGATGAGCGATCTTCTGTCGCGTGTGCCGCGAACCGCGACGCGGCGCCGCGACGGGGCGCTCGAAGAGGTTCCGCTCGACGCCATCGAGCCCGGCGACCTGATGCTGATCCGTCAGGGCGACGTGGCGCCTGTCGACGGCGCGGTGGCGAGCGACTATGCGCTTCTCGATCAATCGGCGCTGACCGGCGAGCCCATGCCGGTTCGGCTCGAGCGCGGCCAGGACGTCATGAGCGGATCGACCAATGCCGGCGAAGCCTTTGACCTCAAAGCCGCGCGCCAGGCCAAGCACAGCACCTATGCCGGGATCGTCCGGCTGGTCGAGGCGGCGCAGCAATCGAAAGCGCCGATGGCGCGGATGGCCGACCGCTATTCGCTGGTGTTCCTGGCTGTGACGGTTGCCCTTGCCTTCGCCGCCTGGTGGTTTTCGGGCGACCCGGTGCGCGCGGTCGCCGTGCTGGTGGTGGCCACGCCCTGCCCGCTGATCCTGGCGGTGCCCGTGGCGCTGGTGGCCGGGCTGTCGCGGGCGGCGCATTTCGGCGTGCTGATCAAGGGGGCGAAACACCTCGAGGCGATGGCGCGGGTCAGCACGTTGATCCTCGACAAGACCGGCACGCTGACCGACGGCCGGCCGCAAATTGTCGCGATCAAGTCCCGCGGCGCGCTCAGCGAGACCGAAATCCTCTATTTCGCCGCGGCCCTGGACCAGGCGTCCAAGCATCCCATCGCCCAGGCCATTGTCGCCGCGGCGGGCGAACGCGGCATGGCGCTTCCGGTCCCCCGGAACATGGCGGAAACGCCGGGAGAAGGGGTCGAGGGCGTCATCGACGGCCGCGCGGTCGTCGTCGGCGGCATCGGATTCGTCACGGGCCTCGTTGACCGGGCCGGGCCCGATGCCGCGGGCAAGGATCAAGACCAGGATCCAGACCGGGAACCCGGCGCGGTTGTCGTGGCGCTTGGCGTGGACGGCAAGATGGCGGGCGAGCTGGTGATGGCCGATGCGCTGAGATCGGGAATCGCCACGTTTCTCAAGGACGTCCGGGCCGTGGGCGTCGACCGCATCCTGCTTGCCACCGGCGATCGCCGCGCGGTCGCCGACGCTGTCACCGAGGGGCTGGGCCTCGATGCCGTCCGGGCCGACCTTACGCCCGACCAGAAGGTGCTTCTGGTGCTGAGCGAACGCAAGAACGGCCCGGTGATGATGGTGGGCGACGGCATCAATGACGCGCCGGCGCTGGCGGCGGCCGATATCGGCGTGGCGATGGGCGCGCGCGGCGCCGCGGCGTCCGCGGAGGCCGCCGACGTGGTGCTGCTGGTCGATCATCTGGACCGCCTGTTGCCTGGCCTCAAGGTCGCACGCGGATCACGGCGGATCGCCATCCAGAGCGTGATCGCAGGGATCGGCCTGTCGGTCGCAGGAATGATTGCCGCAGCGCTTGGTTTCATCAACCCGGTGCAAGGCGCGATCCTTCAGGAGGTCATTGATGTCGCCGTCATTCTCAATGCGCTGAGGGCGTTGCGGATCAAGGCGTGAGGGCATTCTGGTAGCGCACGCTCGATCCGTTTGAAGAACCACCCGCAATGACGATCTGAAACACGGCAGGCAGTCCGGCGTGACACGCAGCCTCTTGCATCACGAGCATCCAGTCTCCATTGTCAGAAGGGAGCGGGAGTGCCTTCATCACATGGTTCGTAAATTCAGTTTCATCGCCTCGTCGACACCAGACGCCCAGGCTGCGGCCAAGCATCTTGCAGCCCTTTATGGCAATGCCCGCCAGGAAGATGCCGACGTCATCGTGGCGCTCGGCGGCGACGGTTTCATGCTGCATACATTGCACAATCAGATGAGCACCGGCCGCATGGTCTATGGAATGAACCGGGGGTCGGTCGGCTTTCTGATGAACGATTATTCGGACAAGGACCTCTCCGGCCGGATCGACGCGGCGGTGGAAAACATCATCCGCCCGCTCGAAATGATCGCGACGGATGCCGACGGGACAGCGCACTCGGCGCTCGCCATCAACGAGGTGTCGTTGCTCCGCCAAAGCTACCAGGCGGCCAAATTGCGGCTCTCGATCGATGGCGAGGTGCGGCTCGAAGAGCTGATTTGCGACGGTGTCATGGTGGCGACGCCTGCAGGCTCAACCGCCTACAACCTTTCGGCCCATGGTCCGATCCTGCCGCTTGACGCGCAATTGCTGGCACTGACGCCGGTCAGCGCTTTCAGGCCGCGGCGCTGGCGCGGCGCGCTGCTGCCCAACAAGGTGACGGTCACGATCGATGTGCTGGAACCGGACAAACGCCCGGTCAACGCCGTGGCCGATCATATTGAGGTCAAAACGGTTGTTCGGGTTCAGGTTGCGGAATCCCAGCATTCGACCACGCGGATCCTGACCGATTCCAGCCATTCCTGGAACGACCGCATTTTGGCCGAACAATTTCTCTATTGAATTGAGGTTCCTGAAAGGTTGAGCCAATGTACCTCCCTGCCCCGAAACTGCTTTTGCTGCTTGCAGGCCTGTTCACGCCACTTGCGCTCCAGGCTCATGCTCAGGAGGACCCTGTGGCTCTGGCCAGCGCGCTGTCACCGCGTGTGCTGTTCATTACCAGCGGCGGGTACTGGGAAGAGACCGAGGAGAGCGAGCCTGCGGCAGTTCCTGAGTCCTCAGACCAAACAAATGGAGAGGCGTCATCCGGCCTGGCCGAGACCGCGCCTCCCAGCCGGGGCTATTACCGTCTGATCGCCATTCGCGGCGAGGACAATCGCTCTCAGGTTCATCTCCAGCACATAGCGCTGACCCCGGAAGGGCCGGAACTGGCGCTCTCAATGGGCATCGAAGAAATAAACTCGCTCGGCGGATATGTGACCGACATGCGGCCCGAGGATTCGACCGGAGCCGCAAGTCAGGCGGGATTTGCAGCCTATATCTATCTCAAGACCGACCCGACCGTGGCAGAGCCCGAGACCTGGGCGGTCTATATCGATGAATTCGGGGATCTTCAGGTGGAGAGATCAAGCAACTGAGCCGCGTGCAGGGCATCTGCCCGAACCAACCGCTCTGATGGCCGACTTTTCGAAATAGATGGGAACCATCTGTTTCAGTCAGACCACTAAAGCGCCGCGCATCCGTCCGGATGCGCAAAGGTCGCTGTAAGTCTTTGAATTGTGCATGTCGCGGTCAAATGAATCCATTTGACCGCGACATGCACTAATCGATATCGGACACACTCTCCGCCCCGCCATAAACCCGCTGGGCCAGCGCTGCTTCCATGAAGTCGTCGAGGTCGCCATCCAGCACGCCTTGCGGATTGGTGCTCTCAGTGCCGGTACGAAGATCCTTGACCAGTTGATAGGGCTGCAGCACATAGGATCGGATCTGGTGTCCCCAGCCGATCTCGGTCTTTGAGGCGGCTTCCTCGCTGGCGGCTTCCTCACGCTTTTTCAGTTCCGCTTCATAGATTCTTGCGCGCAGCATGTCCCAGGCCTTGGCCTTGTTCTTGTGCTGCGAGCGCTCCTGCTGGCACTGCACCACGATCCCGGTGGGAATGTGGGTGATGCGGACGGCGGAATCGGTGGTGTTGACGTGCTGGCCGCCCGCGCCCGATGACCGGTAGGTATCGATGCGGCAATCGCTTTCGTTGATGTCAACGACGATCGAGTCGTCGATCACCGGATAGGTCCAGATGCTTGAAAACGAGGTGTGGCGGCGGGCCTGGCTGTCATAGGGCGAGATGCGCACAAGCCGGTGGACGCCCGATTCTGTCTTCAGCCAGCCATAGGCGTTGTGGCCCTTGACCAGGAGCGTCGCTGACTTGATGCCGGCTTCCTCGCCGTCGTGGACTTCAAGCAGTTCGACCTTCATGCCGTGCTGCTCGGCCCAGCGGGTGTACATGCGCAGAAGCATATTGGCCCAGTCCTGGCTTTCTGTGCCGCCGGCGCCGGAATGGACTTCCAGATAGGTGTCATTGGAATCGGCCTCGCCGGACAAGAGCGATTCGATCTGCTGGCGGGTGACCTCGGTCCTGAGTTCCTTGAGCGCGGCTTCCGCTTCGGTGACGATGGCGCTGTCGCCCTCTTCCTCGCCCATCTCGATCAGTTCGAGATTGTCCGAGAGCTGCGCCTCAAGGCGTTTCAGCCCGTTGATCGAATCATCGAGGTGCTGGCGTTCGCGCATCAGCTTCTGGGCTTCCTGCGCGTCATCCCAGATTGCCGGATCCTCAGCCTTGGCGTTCAGCCATTCCAGGCGCTTCTGGGCAGGTTCCCAGTCAAAGATGCCTCCTCAGCAGGCTTATGGCCTGCTTGATTTCGTCGACAACGATCTGGGTTTCCGCGCGCATGGGATTTCGATTCCGTGAAGTTTCAGACAGCGTTTCTTGCCAAAGCGGGCGGACCATAAGGTCCAGTCCCGGCGATGTAAAGGCACTGCAACAGCTCAATTTCGGTCTGTTCGCGGTTCCCTAATACAGGCCGCCACCGCCAGTGGTGACTGCCTGGTTAGCCTGCGGCGAGATCGTGGTGATGGCCTCGCCAGTGGCATAATCCTCAAGTCCGATGACCGAGTAGACATCGGAGGGGCCAGTGCCGGGCTTGAAGGCTTCCATGATTACGTCGCCCTCGCCTTCGAAGGCCTGCATGCCGGTCTTGCGGTTGATGGCAATGAGTTTCATGCCGTCGGGCACCCGGAAATCGGCGGGCCTTGTGCCCTCGAGTGCTGCCTGCATGAATTCATTGAACACCGGAGCCGCAAGCGCGCCGCCCGTCGAACCGCGTCCCATTGGCGTGGGGTTGTCGAAGCCGATGAACACGCCGGCCACCAGATCGGCGGTATAACCCATGAACCAGGCGTCTTTCTCCTCATTGGTGGTGCCGGTCTTGCCTGCGGTCGGGCGGTCAAGATTGACTTTGCCGGCGGCGGTGCCGCGGGTGACGACGCCTTCCATCATGGAGGTGATCTGATAGGCTGTCATCGGATCGAGCACCTGCTCGCGCGTATCGACCACTTCCGGCTCTTCCTGGGTCAGCCAGGCGCTGGCGACACAGGCGTCGCAGCTGCGTTCCTCATGCCTGAAAATGGTCTTGCCATAGCGATCCTGAATCCGGTCGATCAGCGAAGGTTTGATCTGCTTGCCGCCATTGGCAAGCACCGAATAGGCCGATGCCATGCGCATGACAGTGGTCTCGCCGGAACCCAGCGACATGGCGAGCAACGGCATCATGTCGTCATAAATGCCGAAGCGCTCGGCATATTCTGCAACCAGATTCATGCTCATGTCCCTGGCGAGACGCACGGTCATGAGGTTGCGGGACCGCTCGATTCCGAGCCGCAGGGTCGACGGGCCGGCGGAGCCGCCGCCATAGTTCTTGGGTCGCCAGATTTCCCCGCCGGAGACAATTTCAACAGGCGCATCCAGGATCACCGAGGCCGGCGTATAGCCATTGTCAAGTGCTGCGGCATAGACGAACGGCTTGAAGGCGGACCCCGGCTGACGGTCAGCCTGGGTTGCCCGATTGAACTCGGACTGCGCGAAGGAAAACCCACCGACCATTGCCAGCACGCGACCAGTGTGCGGATCCATCGCCACCAGCGCGCCCTGGATCTTCGGCGGCTGCCGCAGGCGCAGATGCATGACGCCTTCCACTTCGAGCGGCTCGACATAAACCACATCGCCTGCAGCCAGCACCTCGGCCGCGGACTTGACGTTGCGGGGCTTCTCCCCGTCAAGATTGAGGCGGTACGCCCACTTCATATCTTCAGCCAGAATGGTGCCTGTGACCCGTTCGGATCCCACGGCGCCGGACACCTCCGGTTCGGGGCGCAACCCGACCTCAACCTGATCATCGGTGGCGGAAAGCACGACCGCTAGTTCCCACTCGGGAACATCGCGCAGGGGCTCGACTTCGCCCAGCAGGGCGCCCCAGTCGCCGGACACGTCGATGCGCTGGACCGGCCCGCGGAAGCCGCGGCGCTCGTCATAGGAAATCAGACCCTTCTGAAGCGCCTTGCGGGCCAGCGCCTGCAGCCGGGGATCAAGCGTCGTCCGGACCGAGAGGCCGCCCTCGTAGAGCGCGTCATTGCCATAACGGCCGATGAGTTCGCGGCGGACCTCCTCGGCGAAATACTCGGAGGCGAACAGGTAGGAACCTGTCTTGCGCGGCGTCACGCCGAGCGGCTGGCTCTTCGCATCGGCGGCATCGGCGGCGTTGACATAGCCATTCTCGACCATGCGGTCGACGACCCAGTTGCGCCGTTCGATTGCGCGCTCAGGATGGCGGAACGGATGATAGTTGGACGGAGCCTTCGGCAGCGCCGCGAGATAGGCGGTCTCCGCAATCGACAGCTCGTTGACCGACTTGTTGAAATAGGTGAGTGCCGCGCCGGCGATGCCGTAGGCGTTCTGGCCGAAAAAGATCTCGTTGAGATAGAGCTCGAGAATCCGGTCCTTGGTGTAGGCCTGCTCGATACGGAAGGAGAGAATGGCTTCCTTGACCTTGCGCTCATAGGTCTGGTCGTTTGTGAGCAGGAAGTTTTTTGCGACCTGTTGGGTAATCGTCGAGGCGCCCTGACGGCCTCCGGTCTGGATGTTGTGCAGGACCGCACGCGCCAGGCCGACCGGATCCACGCCGGGGTGATGGTAGAAGTTCTTGTCTTCGGCCGAGAGGAATGCCGCCTTTACCCGGTCGGGAATCGCCTGGATCGGAAGGAACAGCCGCCGTTCGCGGGCATATTCCGCCATCAGCTCGCCTGATGCGGCGTGCATGCGCGTGGTGACCGGCGGTTCGTAGCTGTTGAGGACCTCATAGTCCGGCAGGTCCTGGGATACGTCGCCGATATACCAGGCGATGCCAGCCGCAACGACCAGAAACAGCACGGTCCCGATCCCGAAGAAATATCCAATCAGTCGTATCATCAGCCAGCTACCGTTTGCTTTTCGTGTTGACCAGCCAGGCCAAGCGCCCCGGCGTTGGCCGTCCATGTCGTGTGTCCGGTTAGCCCGGACAATGTGAGTAAAATAGGGCTTTCACCCTGAATTGTTGCGGCCTGAACATTCCAACACCCTGCCGTGGCCAATCTGTCACACTGCGGCGGCGGCGCAAACTCCGTGCTTGCTTTATCGGTCATCATCGCCTGCCCGCCAAGATCGTTTTCCGGTAATTCTGAACTGATTGCGCCAAAAGCCTGGCCGTACTCTCCCGCCACGCCTCATCGGTGAGCAATTTTTCATCCTCAGGGTTGGACAAATATCCCATTTCAACCAGAATCGAGGGGACATCGGGCGCTTGCAAAACCCTGAATCCCGCATGGCGCAACGGATTGTTGATGAGCTTGACCTGTCCTTCGAAGGAATTCAGCACCTGCTGGGCAAGACCGGTGGAGAAAACCCGGGTTTCGGTGCGGGCCAGATCCACCAGGATTGCCGCAATCGCTTCCGGGGCGTTCTCCAGCCTTGCGCCGACGATGCCGTCCTCCGTGTTTTCCTGGTCAGCCAGAGATTGCGCCACGGCATCGGACGCCTTGTCCGACAAGGTGTAGACGGTCGCGCCGCGCAGAGACTTTATTCTGATGGAATCTGCGTGAAGGGACACCAGCAGATCCGCCTTTTGCTCACGCGCCAGCCGGACACGGGCGGACAGCGACAGGAACCTGTCATCGGTTCTGGTCATGGCGACCCGGATGCCGTCCTCTGCCTCCAATGCCGCCTTGAACGCCTCCGCGAAGGCGAGCGTGATGTGCTTCTCCATCGAACCGGCAGGACCTTCGGCGCCGCCATCAATGCCGCCATGACCAGCGTCGATCACAATTGTCAGCGTGTCGCTCACCGGATCAGCCACTGAGTTCTTGGCGGTCTCCTGAGCGGGGTTCGTCCAATCCGACGTGGCGACCTGAGCGGTAAACGCCGCGCGATCGATCGCGATTGCATCAAACACCAGCCGATGGATCGCGCCGCGGGCCACCTCGGTGCTCTCGACCAGGTCGATCCGGGCCGGCGATGCAAGCGCGAACACCATCCGTGCCCTACCCTCGCCCGATGCGCCGTAACGGACAGCCGATACCAGGCCGCGCGGTTGAACGGAATCGTCGGCATAGGCAAAAACCGTTTCGGGCAGATCGACCACGACCCGGTCGGGATTCTCCAGATAGCGCAGCGTGAAGTCCGGTTCCCGTTCGAAATCCAGCACCAGCCGGACGCGGCTGTCATCACCGGCGATTCGCGCCGCGATGGCAACATGCCGGTCGTCACTGGCATCGTCGGGTATCGACTGAGACAGGGCCAGCGAAGGCGAAAGCACCAAGACAGCCAGTATAAAAAGCAGAAAACCGGCGCACATATGTGCCGGAGCAACCGCCCCGCTCATGCCAAAGTCCCTTTGAACTGCGAACAGCCGCATTCGTCTGCCTTGTCCCGGTTTGCCGCGTCGCGGCGAGATGTCCTCACGAATCAGCGCCATGACGAAGGCGCCATGATGACCGTTTCTTGCGTTTTCCAGCCTGATGCCAGTTTCGTTCAATCCGGTTAACCGACCGTTTACCATGTTTGCCGGCTCAAAAGGTTACCCTGGGGCACTCTTGGTCAGTGTCGCGTACCGCACCATGAATTCCAGACGAGTTTTCGGCTTGCCAGAGTGCGCATCTCCCCATAGAAGCATTAATGGGTAAGTGTATTGACGGGATAGAACTGTCACCCTTCCGGCCGCCGCCCGTAACGGGTCCACGGCGCCAGGAGTACGGATCGTCCGTCGTCTATTCAAATACCTTCCCCGGAGCTACCGGCTGACGGTTTCCATATCGGAACCCCGATCCTTCCGCTCCTGCAAGGCAATATGGCCAAAAATGCGGCGAGGCATGTCTGCCTGTGGCCGCACCATGGTCAGGACACTGATTAAACCCGGCGGGCGAGGGTACCGCCACAACCTTGGCGGCGATTTTCGCCGCACACCCCTTCAGGGGGTTTCATCGGTCCGAAAGGACTATACGTAAATAAATTTCCGGCCGGCTCTTATGGTGCAAATGCGGATTTCCCCAAGTGTGAACAGGCCCCGGGCGTCAAGCGCCACGGTTGCCGCTCTGTTGCGCACCGCCCCAGGCCGAGCCCCGGAATATCTTTCATCCGGCGCGATCCCAACCGACCATTCCCTGCCCCCACCTTCGGGGCGGCGGAGCACAACGTCGAGGGCGCACCGAGGAGCTTATACTCAATGGCAGAAAAAATGCTTATCGACGCCTCCCATCCTGAGGAGACTCGCGTCGTTGTCGTTCGTGGAAGTCGCATAGAAGAGTTTGATTTCGAGTCGGAGCACAAGAAACAGATACGCGGCAATATCTATCTGGCGAAAGTGACGCGCGTCGAGCCGTCTCTCCAGGCAGCCTTTGTCGATTACGGCGGCAACCGCCACGGTTTCCTCGCCTTCTCCGAAATCCATCCGGACTACTACCAGATCCCGCTGGCCGATCGGCAGGCGCTGCTTCAGGCGGAAGCCGAAGATGCGGTCAATGATCCCGATTTCGAAAGCGCCGATGACGCGGAAGTCGTCCCCGCCAAGGCAAAGTCCAGAGCGAAGGCCAAACCGGCCGAAGCCGACGACGCCGGCGACGAAACCAAGGGCACCAAGTCGCGTCCGCGGCGCAGCCGCCGCGGCAAGAAGACCGGCGACGACGCCAAGTCCGAGGACGACGTGAAGTCCGAAGACGGGGACGCAGCCGTTGCTGCTGAAGAAGCTTCCGCAACCGGCAGCGACTCCGGTGATGACGACACGCCGACCGAAATGGCGGCAGATGTCGAAGCCGATGAGATCTCGGAACCGGTTTCACGGCGCAAGCGCAGAAACGGCAATGACGATTCCGACAATGGCGGCAATGATGACGACAGCGTCGAGTCGGTCGGTTCCGAAGACGCCATGGAAGAAGTTCCGATGCGCTCGCAGCGCAAGCCGCGCAAACAGTACCGCATCCAGGAAGTCATCAAGCGGCGCCAGATCCTGCTGGTCCAGGTGGTCAAGGAAGAACGCGGCAACAAGGGCGCGGCGTTGACGACCTATCTGTCGCTTGCCGGCCGCTATTCGGTGCTGATGCCCAACACCGCACGCGGCGGCGGCATCTCCCGCAAGATCACCAACCTGCCCGACCGCAAGCGCCTCAAGGAGATCGCCCGCGAGCTCGAGGTCCCGAAGGGCATGGGCGTGATCCTGCGCACCGCCGGCGCCAACCGCACCAAGGTCGAGGTCAAGCGCGATTTCGAATATCTGATGCGGCTGTGGGAGAATGTCCGCAACCTGACGCTCAAGTCCACGGCGCCAAGCCTCGTCTACGAGGAAGGCAGCCTGATCAAGCGCTCGATCCGCGACCTCTACAACAAGGACATCTCGGAGATCATGGTCTCCGGTGAAGAGGGCTACCGCGAAGCCAAGGACTTCATGAAGATGCTGATGCCGAGCCACGCCAAGGTGGTTCAGCCCTACCGGGACCTGCATCCGATCTTCGCCCGTTCCGGCATCGAGGCGCAGCTCGACAAGATGCTGCAGCCGCAGGTGACGCTCAAGTCGGGCGGCTACATCATCATCAACCAGACCGAAGCGCTGGTTGCGATCGACGTCAACTCGGGCCGATCCACCCGCGAGCATTCGATCGAAGACACGGCGCTGCAGACCAACCTGGAGGCAGCCGACGAAGTTGCCCGCCAGCTGCGCCTGCGCGACCTTGCCGGCCTGATCGTCATCGACTTCATCGACATGGAAGAAAACCGCAACAACCGCGCGGTCGAGAAGCGGATGAAGGATTGCCTGAAAAACGACCGGGCCCGCATCCAGGTGGGCCGGATTTCGCATTTCGGCCTGCTGGAAATGTCGCGGCAGCGGATCCGGGCCTCGGTGCTGGAAAGCACCATGCAGATCTGCCCGACCTGCGGCGGCAATGGTCACATCCGGTCGCAGTCGTCGGTGGCGCTGCATGTGCTGCGCGGCGTCGAGGAGCATCTGCTCAAGAACACCACGCATGACATCATCGTGCGCACCACGGCTGACACCGCGCTTTACATGCTCAATCACAAGCGTGACACGGTTGTGGACCTGGAAAACCGGTTCGGCGTCTCCATCAGCTTCTCCGCCGACGAAACCGTTGGCGCCAATCACTTCGCCATCGATCGCGGCGCGGCGGTGGAAAAGCCCGTCAATATCGAGCACATCACCGTCAATGCCCCGGCCTATGCCGATGACGACGACGATCCGGAAATCATCGAGGACGTTGATGACGAGAGCATGGAGACCGAGGAGGTCGACCAGGCCGAAGCTGCGACCCCCGCTGGAGACCGGTCGGAACGCGAGGACGGACAGGGCAAGAAACGCCGCAGGCGCCGCCGCCGTGGCGGACGCAAGTCCGATGGCGAGCCAGGCAATGAGGATCAGTCCGCCTCCGCCGACAATGGCTCCGACGCAGATGATGATGGCGACGACGACGCCTCCTCCGATGGCGAGACCTCGGCATCATCCGACGATGGTGACAATGATGAGCAGCGCCGTGGCAAGCGCCGCCGTCGCGGCAAGCGTGGCGGACGCCGCAACCGCGAAGAGGATGGCACTGCAACGGATTCGTCGGCTGACGGCGATGCCGGCGAGAGCGGCGGCGCCCTTCAAACCTCGTCAAACGACGACGCGGCCGGTGATGCGGTAGCCGCTACGGGGAATGGCGACGTGCCGGAAGCCGCCATGGCCACCGCCCCCGTCGTGGAAACGCCCGAGAAGGCCGAGAAGCCTGAAAAACCGGAAAAGCCTGCCCGTCGTCCGCGTCGCACCAAGGCGCAGATTGCTGCGGAAAAGGCCGCGGAAGCAGAAGCACAGGCGGCTGCGGCTTCCGAGGATGCAGCGCCCGATAGCGCTGCCGCCCCTGAGGAAGCTGGTGCCCAGGAAACTGCTGTCGAGGCCGACAAGGAAAGCGCAGAAACCACCGAGCCGGCCACCTCAGCCAGCGAACCTGACCAAGCCGCAGAAGAGACGGGCGCTGACCGGACTGCACGCACCGACCTGGCTGCGATCGCCACCGCTCCGGTGGTGACCTCGTCGAAGCCCAAGGACGAAAGCGAGAAGCCCAAAAAGGGCGGCTGGTGGCAGAAGCGCGGCTTCTTCTAGGCCTCGAGTATCAGCATTCCAGAAACCGGCGGGCGACCGCCGGTTTTTTCATGTCCTGATCCGCGCGACATGGCGCAGATGCGGAAACAGTCGCATCCGATTGTTATCCCGGGCAAATTGCCGGCAGCCCTGCCCTGCCTCGCCAAACGACATTCCCCGCAGTCCCACCGCTCCACCGGCCAGATGGATCAGCGCTTGCCGAGCCAGCCTTCCATGCGATCGAGCGCGCGGCTCATGTCATCATGACTGCCGGCATAGGAAAACCGCATGAAGCGCGCGCCATCGACCGGATCGAAATCCCGGCCCGGCGTCGCTGCCACATGGATGTCGGCCAGCATCTGGCGGGCAAAAGCCATCGAATCATTGGTGTGCCCGGAAACGTCGACCCAGGCGTAGAATGCGCCGTCCATGGGTGCTGCAAACGGCAAGGCAAGTGCGGGCAGCCGTTCGGCGAGCAATGTCCGGTTCTGCCTGTAGCCTTCGCTGACCAGATCCATCTCAGCCGTTCCACCGAGTGCTGCCTCCGCGGCGATCTGGGAGAGTTCCGGCGGGCTGATGTAAAGGCTTTGCGCCAGGCATTCGACCGGACGCACCAGATCCTCTGGCAACACCATCCAGCCGATGCGCCAGCCGGTCATGCAGAAGTATTTGGAGAATGAATTGATCACGATCGCATTGTCGGACACCGACAAGGCCGTCGTCTCCTCACCGCTCCAGGTCAGGCCATGGTAGATTTCGTCCGAGATGAAGGCCACGCCCCGGTCCGCGCACCAGGCGTCAAGCAGGGCGATGGCCTGTTTCGAATGCACTGCGCCAGTTGGGTTAGCGGGACTGGCGATCAGGACGCCCGCGACGCGCGCGCCCGCTTCCCGTTCCGCCGCCTCGATGGCCTCGGGCGTCAGCGCATGCCCGGTCGAAGACCCGACCGGGATCTCAACGACTTTGAGGCCAAGAGCCGAGAGGATGTTGCGGTAGGCCGGGTAGCCCGGCCGGGTGATGACGACAAGGTCGCCGGGGTTGAACAGTTGCAGGAACGCCAGGTTGAACCCGGCCGACGAACCGGTGGTCACGGCAATGCGGCGGGGATCGAGGTCGACATTATAAATGTGCCGGTAACGCGCCGCGATCGCCTGGCGCAGACTTTTGAGACCGAGGGCATCGGTATAGCCCAGGCGCCCGGCCTCAAGCGCGCGAGCCGCGGCAACAAGCGCTGCAGCCGGCGCGGGGTGTGCAGGCTGGCCCACCGCCATGGAGATCACATCCCTGCCCTCACCCTTGAGCCTGGTCGCTTCCGCCAGGACATCCATGGCGTGAAACGGTTCGACCGACGGCTTGCGCTGCATTGCCAATTTCAAGACTCCCTTGCCAAACCCTGTGCCGCACCTGCCGGGAAGCACCCGGCTCCTGACGGCAGCCGCACAAATGCCTGATTGTCATGTCCATCACAAGTGCGGGAAGATGAAGGCTTGAAGGGTTTAGGCAATTGCTTTTCCAGACTGAGCCATTACCTTTTGTGTATGAAGAGGACTTCACTGACAATGGACATGAATTCCGGGAAAATTCGTGCCGGCATCGTCCGCCGCGCCTTTACCGCCTTGACCGCAGCGAGCCTTTCCTGCGCGCTGGCGCTGCCGGCCTACGCCCAGGGCAAGGTCCAGGTGGTGCGCGACGCCGAAATCGAAACGCTGCTCAGGGATTACGCAACGCCGGTTTTCAAGGCGGCGGGCCTGAAGACCAGCCGGGTCCAGATCGTGCTGGTCAATGACCAGAGTTTCAATGCCTTCGTCGACGGCTCACGAATTTTCGTCAATACCGGTGCGCTGGCTGCCGCTGCCGTGCCGAACGAGATCATCGGCGTGATTGCGCATGAGGCCGGACATCTGGCCGGCGGTCACCAGCAGAGACTGCGCGAGCAGATCGCTACGGCGCAGACGCTGGCGATTGTCGGGAGCCTGCTTGGAGCCGGCGCCATTGCCGCTGGCAGCATTTCCGGAAATTCGGGCGGAGCACAGGCAGGCGGAGCGCTGATCACCGCGACGCCCGGGCTCGTGCAGCGTAACCTGCTCAGCTACCGCCGGTCCGAGGAGATGAACGCGGACCAGGCAGCCGCCCGCTATCTCAACGCGACCGGTCAATCCATGCGCGGCATGCTGACCACGTTCGAACGCTTCTCTCAAAGTCTTTCACTGTCCGGGGTTCAGGTCGACCAATACCAGATCAGCCATCCTCTGCCTCGCGAGCGCATCGCGCTGCTGGAAGAACTGGCGCGCAAAAGCCAGTATTTCGACGCGCAGGACCCCCCCGGCCTTGTCCATCGCCACCAACTGATGCGCGCCAAGATCGCCGCTTACACCGGCGGCGCGAGCGCTGTGGCACGGCTGTTTTCCCAGGACCGGACATCTTTGGCTGCGCGATATGGGGATGCGATCGCCACTGATCTCGCGGGCAATTCCGCCGCGTCACTTACGAAACTTGATGCGCTGATCCGGGAAGAGCCCAGGAATCCCTATTTTCGCGAGTTTCGCGGCGAAGTGCTGATCAAGCTGCGCAAGACCGACGAGGCGATCAAGGAATTCAGCCAGGCTGTCAAGCTGGACCCTGCCAGATCACCGCTGATCCGAGCCCGGCTTGGTTTCGCGCTGGTTGCGTCAGGCAAGCCCGGCAACATGAGCCGCGCCATCGACGAATTGCGCGCCTCTGTGCAAAGCGAGCCGGAGAACTTTTCCGCTTACAGACACCTGTCCCAAGCCTATGCCCAGAGCGGCGATATCGCCAACGCCGACCTGATCATGGCGGAGGGTAACTTTCGCGCCGGCAACACCCAGGACGCCAAGGTGTTCGCGGCCCGTGCCCTGCAAAAGCTGCCCAAGGGCTCGCCGGGCGCGCTCAGAGCCAACGACATCTTAACCATCGGAAAATAGAACACTTGTGCGGAGCCGAGGCGCGCCGCGAGGTTGAAAAAGGATCCTGTTCATATGGCAATTCGCACCCGCACCGGTCTGCTGACCGCCCTCCTCCTCGGCATCTCCACGGCCATGCCGCTGCCCGCCGCTGCGCTCGACGACAGCCAGAAACAGGAGTTCGGGGCCTTCATCCGCGAATATCTGCTGGCCAATCCCGAGATCATCGAGGAGATGAGCCAGGCGCTGGAGATCAAGAAGGAAGCCGAAAGCCAGGTTATGGCTCAGGCGGCGATCAGCGAGAACACCGACGCCATTTTCAATGATCCAAATGACATGGTTCTCGGAAATCCGGATGGCGATGTCACCGTGGTCGAGTTCTTCGACTACAATTGCGGCTTCTGCAAACGCGCCCTCAGCGACATGACCAGTCTTCTGGAAAAAGATTCCAACGTGCGCTTCGTGCTCAAGGAATTCCCGATCCTGGGTCCGGATTCGCTTGCCGCGCACCGGGTTGCGATGTCGCTTCGCAAACTCGCTCCCGAGAAATACAGCGATTTTCATATCCAGCTGATGAGCGGCGACGCACGCGCCACCGAAGCGCATGCCATCGAGATCGCCAAGGGTCTCGGCGTCGACGAGGCAGCCCTGATCGCAGGCATGGAGGATCCGGCGATCGGCGATTCCATCCGTCAGACCTATGAACTGGCAAACGCGCTCGGCATTTCCGGCACGCCGTCTTTCGTGATAGGCAACGAAGCCGTTTTCGGAGCGGTTGGCGAGGAAGCCCTGCTGGCAAGGATTTCCAACATGCGTGAGTGCGAAAGCACCCAGTGCTGAGGGTCTTGCGACAGCCTTGACTCGAAAGCGGCCCCAATCGCTTGTGGACAATCCCGGCGCTCAGGTGAAACCCTTCCCTGACAGTTGACAAGCAGTGTATGACTTGGGGTCAAACACCAAGGCGCCCGGGAAGCCGGGCGCGAGCCATATTCGCCGCTCGCAGCCCTTTGCGGACTTGTCACAGGGCAGTTCCGGGCTGTAAAGGGACGGTCAATCCGCGAGACGGCGTTCAACGCGGTCCGCAACAACAAGACAGAGGCAGAAAGTCCGATGGCAACAAGAAAACCGTCGATCGACCAGGATCTGATCCGGGATCTGGCCAATATTCTCAACGAAACAGACCTGACCGAGATCGAGATCGAACAGGATGATCTGCGTGTGCGGGTGAGCCGCGCCGGAACGCCTCAGATGATCCATGCGCCCATCGCGCAGCATCAGGCACCCGCACAGGCGGCGCAGATCCTGCCAGCCGCGCCTTCCGCTGAAGCCACGGCTGCCGCGGCGACCCGAACCGCCAACACCGTCACAGCTCCGATGGTTGGTACGGTCTATATGTCACCTGCGCCAGGCGCCAAGCCGTTCGTGGAGGTTGGCCAAATGGTCAAGGAAGGCCAGACGATCCTGATCATCGAGGCAATGAAGACCATGAACCAGATTCCCGCGCCGCGATCCGGCAAGGTTGTCGACGTGTTGGTCAGCGACGGCCATCCGGTCGAATATGCCGAACCGATGATTGTGATCGAGTAGGTGAACCAGGCCATGTTCTCCAAAGTCCTCATTGCAAATCGGGGCGAGATCGCACTCAGGGTGCTCAGGGCTTGCAAGGAGCTCGGCATCCAGACCGTGGCCGTGCATTCCACCGCCGATCAGGACGCCATGCATGTGCGGCTGGCCGACGAGAGCGTCTGCATCGGACCGCCGCCGTCGCGCGACAGCTATCTCAACATTCACCAGATTGTGGCGGCCTGCGAGATCACCGGCGCGGATGCGGTCCATCCGGGCTACGGGTTTCTATCCGAGAACGCCAAATTCGCCGATATTCTTGAAGCGCACGGCATCACCTTCATCGGCCCGACCGCAGACCACATTCGAATCATGGGCGACAAGATCACCGCCAAGAAGACGGCCGTGTCGCTGGGCATTCCTTGCGTTCCGGGGTCGGACGGCGAAGTCTTCGACGTTGAGCAAGCGCTCGAGGTCGCCAAGGAAACCGGCTATCCCGTGCTGATCAAGGCCACCGCCGGCGGCGGCGGACGCGGCATGAAGGTCGCTCACAACGCCGAGGAGCTCTCCGAAGCGCTGTCGACGGCGCGGTCGGAAGCGCTTGCCAACTTCGGCAATGACGCCGTCTACATGGAGAAATATCTCGGCCAGCCACGCCATATCGAAATCCAGATCCTGGGCGACGGCGAAGGCAATGCGGTCCACCTGGGCGAACGCGACTGCTCGCTGCAGCGGCGCCACCAGAAGGTCTGGGAAGAAGCCAATTCGCCCTCGCTCAATGAAGACCAGCGGATGGCCATCGGCGAAATCTGTGCGGTGGCGATGCGCAAGCTTAAATATCGTGGCGCTGGCACCATCGAGTTCTTGTATGAGAATGGCGAGTTCTATTTCATCGAAATGAACACGCGGCTGCAGGTGGAACACACCATTACCGAAGCCATCACTGGCATCGACCTGGTCAACGAGCAGATCCGCATCGCGTCCGGCGCCGGCCTGTCGGTCACTCAGGAAGATATCCGCTTCCACGGCCACGCCATCGAGTGCCGCATCAATGCCGAGGATCCCTCCACCTTTGTGCCCTCGCCCGGCACCATCACCCATTACCATCCGCCCGGCGGGCTTGGCGTCCGGGTCGATTCCGGCGTCTATCAGGGCTACAAGATCCCGCCCTATTACGACAGCCTGATCGGCAAGCTGATCGTGCACGGGCGGACGCGGGTCGAGTGCATGATGCGGCTGAGGCGCGCGCTAGACGAGTTCGTCGTTGACGGCATCAAGACCACGATCCCGCTATTTCGGGACCTTCTCGCCAATCCGGATATCGCAAATGGCGACTATGACATCCACTGGCTGGAAAAATTCCTTGCGGCCAAAGCTGACAAATAGACCAAAATCCGCTCCGGCCCCGATACCGGCCGGAGGAGCCTGAGCCGTGCGGCGCGGCACGTATCCCCGGATCACGCCTGAACTGTTGCTGCGCGCCTATGCCTCGGGATTGTTTCCTATGGCCGATTCCGCCGACGATCCGGACCTGTTCTGGGTTGAGCCGGAATTGCGCGGCGTGCTGCCGCTCGATGCCTTTCATGTGCCAAAGCGCCTGGCCCGAACGGTTCGGCAGGCGCCTTTCGAGATCCGGTTTGACACAGCCTTCGACGCGGTGCTCGCGGCCTGCGCGCAAAGCGTCGGCAACCGGCCGTCGACATGGATCAATTCGACCATTGCCGAGCTTTACGGCAATCTGCACCGGCTCGGCCACGCCCATAGCGTTGAGGCCTGGCGCGAGGGCGAACTTGTTGGCGGGCTTTACGGGGTGTCGCTGAGACGGGCGTTCTTCGGCGAAAGCATGTTCAGCCGCGAAACCGATGCATCGAAGGTCTGCCTTGTGCATCTGGTCGACCGGCTTCGCGCGCGCGGCTTCGTGCTGCTCGACACCCAGTTCACCACCGAGCATCTCAAGCGCTTCGGCGCGATCGACGTTCCGCGAGCAGACTATGCGGAGATGCTTGAGGAAGCGCTCGAAGGGCCGGATCTGCCTTTCTGACAGAGATTTTAAGCGGCACGGTTATGAAACCGTCCTTTTTGGCTCAAAACTCTGTGAAATCCACGGCCGGAATCCCACCCCACACTCGTTCATGCCCGGTTCAGCCGGAAAGCGGCAAGAAGTCCTGCGCGATCAGCCAGAAATTCGGACCTCCGCGCGGATCCTGCAGTCCAAAGAACCGAACGGACGATGCGGATGGAACCGGAATGGCGGCTCAGGCGTTGTTGCCCGAAGGGTTTTCTCTAAAGGAGTTCGTCTCTTGACACTTACACGGCTATTACTCGCCTCCACCGCCATCAGCCTCAGCGGCCTTAGCTTGGCCCATGCAGGCCCGTTGGCCCATGTCCGATCCTTGTCGGATCCTGGCTTCACCACCTCACAGATCATCATCCAGGTGCAAATGAGCGTTGGCGACGCGGAAGCTGCGCTGGCCGCAGCTCTTGCACGCCTCCAGGAAGCGGAAGCTTCAGGCGGGGACGTTGCCGCTGCACAGGCAGACGTCGCTGCCGCACAGGCAAATCTGGCCGCCGCGCAAGCCACGCCGGCGCCCGAACCAGTTCCGGTTCCAGAACCCGCTCCAGCGCCAGAACCAGCCCCGGAACCTGCACCCGCGCCAGAGCCTGAACCAGCGCCGGAACCTGCGCCAGAGCCTGAACCAGCACCGGCGCCAGCGCCTGAGGCTGCCCCAGTGCCCGAGCCTGCTCCTGAAGCTGCCCCGGCGCCGGTCGTCGAACCTGAAGCTGCCCCGGCTCCAGAGCCTGCGCCTGAGCCAGAGGCCGAGCCGGTTGAACCGCCCGTGGCGGAAGAGCCGGTGCCAGAAGCGGAAGCTGCTCCTGAGCCTGAGGCAGCCCCCGAGCCTGCACCCGAGCCTGAACCGGCCCCGGAGCCGACGGCCGAGCAGCCTGCAGAGGAAGCTCCTGTACCGGAGCCAAAACCTGCTCCTGAAGCAGCGCCGGAAGCCCAGCCTGACGCGACTGCTCCGGCCGCAGACCCTGCTGCCGAACCGGAACAGGCGGCTGAACCAACCCCGGAAACGCCCGCCGCAGAAACAGAGGCTGTAGAAGAACCTGCAGTTGATCCTGATCAGGCTGCTCAACCGGCTGGTGACGGCGAAGCACCGGCTGCTGCTGAAGGCGAGGTCCTGATCTTGCCTGTCGAAGGCGGCGCCCCAGTGCTCGACAGCGCCAAGGAAGAGCCCGTGGCGGGTGAGGAACCAGTTCCGGAGGCATCAAGTGAACCTGCCGCACCGGCACCCACATCTGATGCCGAATCCCAGGCGGCAGCCCCCCGCGGCGAACCGGCTCCCCAGGCACTTTCCGAGCGCGGCGAACGCTTTATCGAAGCGCCGCAGCGTGAACGGGAGACCAACGTCACGATCATCAACCAGATCGACAACCGGACGATCATTGAAGTCGACAACCGCACGATCATCGAGCATGACGACCGAGGCAGGCTTCAGGCCGGCAGCGAGGAAGTCTACTATGAGCGGCTGGGTGGCGGACGGGTCCGCGAAGTCATCGTCCGGCCCAATGGCGTCCAACTGGTGACGATCACCAACCGCTGGGGCGACATGATCCAGCGCAGCCGGATCATGCCGGACGGCCAGGAATATGTGCTGTTCTACGCCGACGCCAGAAGCGATGGTTCGCGTCAGGCATTCGTCGATCCGGGCCGCAACCTGCCGCGCCTGCGGCTGCAGATTCCGATTGACGAGTACATCCTGGATGCGACCGCGGCCGAGCCATCGGCCTATCTCGACTTCCTTATGGAACCGCCAGTCGAGCAGGTCGAGCGTCTCTACTCGGTCGAGGAAGTCCGCCGGTCAGCCCGTATCCGCGACAAGGTTCGCCGCATCGATCTCGACTCGCTGACATTCGAGTTCGGACAGGCGACGATTGCCGAGGACCAGATCCAGCGGCTTTCGGATGTCGCTAACGCCATGACGCGGATTCTCGAGGAGAATCCCGCCGAGACCTTCCTGATCGAAGGTCACACCGACGCCGTGGGCACGGACAATGCCAACCTGCTGCTGTCGGACCGGCGCGCCGAAACGATCGCGATGGCCTTGACTGACGTGTTCGGCATTCCGCCGGAAAACCTCGTGACCCAGGGCTATGGCGAACGCTATCTCAAGGTGGCCACCCAAGCACCGGAGCGGCTCAACCGCCGCGTGACCATCCGGCGCATCACGCCGCTGGTGACACCGGTCGCGTCAAGATAAGCAGGCGCTGAATTTCAGCGCCACCACGACCTGAGCCAAAAAAGCGCGCCCCGTGTTCGATGAACACGGGGCGTTTTCCGTTCTGCAGGAAGATGGTGATGGAAAATCAGTTGCCCGGCGTCGGAGCAGGAACGTCGGACTGCTGCTTGCATTCCTTGAGCCAGACGTCATAGACAGCGTGATCCACCGCGTTGAGGCCGGGTGAATCCGCGAACATCCATCCGGTGAACAGGCGGCGGATCTTGCGGTCGAGCGTGATCTCGTCGACCTCGACGAATGTGGTGGTCTTCGGGGGCTCGGTCTCGTCGCGGCTGTAGCAAACGCGCGGCGTCACCTGAAGCGCGCCGAACTGCACGGTTTCGCCCACATAGACATCGAAGGTGGTGATTCGACCGGTGATCTTGTCGATCCCGGAGAACACCGCGACCGGGTTTTCGATCCGTGCGGCCAATGCCGGCGCCGTAGCGCTCGCCAGGGCCAAAGATAGGGCTACAAGCGCGCCGGCGCGCTTTGGGAAATGGCTTGCATGGATGTTCATCAGCTTCACTCGTCACAATGCCCCTGAGGGCTGCTCCGGCATGTCTAAGCCACCGGCGTCAATGAAGCGTTAACCATGAAATGTGGCATGGCTGCGCCAAAGATTCGGCGGTCTGTCAGGATTTCGGGGTCCAGGCATCGTAGTCGCCGGTCACGTGCGGACGGGCGCCCTGATTGAGGATCGACCCCTTGGGACGGTAGGCACGGCCGGTGCCGGTCAGGTTCTGCTGATGCGCCTTTTCCCAGGGCTTGGCCGCATAGACCTCATCGGCGGGCGAAACATCGGTGCGGTGATGCATCCAGCCATGCCAGCCTCCGGGAATGGCGGATGCTTCGGCTGGACCATTGTAAATCACCCAGCGGCGGGTGCGGCCCTCCGAATCCAGTCCGCCTTCGTAATAGAGGTTGCCGGACTCATCCTGGCCAACATGCTTTCCATGCCGCCAGGTGTGGAACCTGGTTCCGAGCGTCTGACCATTCCACCAGGTGAAAATCTGAAGAAGGAGCGTCTTCATGAAAGCCTCTTGTCCGTGGACCCGGCGACCCTTTCGAAGGGTCGCAACATATCCCGCCTTATGGCCCGCTTGGACCGCATTGTCCAGTGGTGGAGCCAGAGGTTGGCGCCCCTTCTGCTCAACCCAGTTTCATCTTGAACCCGGCATGGCTCTGGGTGAAGCCCAGGCTCCTGTAGAACCTGTGGGCGTCGAGCCGCGCTGCGTTCGACATCAATTGCACCAGCCGCGCGCCCTTGTGCCTTGCCTCGGCGATTGCATGGTTGACCATCGCCTGGCCGATACCGCGCCCGCGCATGTCGCCGCGGGTGTGAACTGCCTCGATGGTCAGGCTCGACGCGCCCTTGCCTGTGAGCGAGGTGACCAGCGTGGTCTGGAAGGTGCCCACCACCTCGCCGCCAAGAACCGCGACATAAAGCGCATCGTTGGAGCTCGCTGCGATCCGGTCGAAGGCTGCGAGGTAGAGCGGCAGATCGGCCGGATCGGCGCTGTCGCCATGCCCGCCCAGCGTATCCTCCGCAAACATTGCAGCAATCGCCGCCACATCGCCGCATTGGGCGGGGCGGATTTCGATATTTTCCGTCATGATTTTATAACTCTAGGTGCGACTGTTCTGAGCGAGGGAGCAGGAACGACCTCTTGTTCCCGAAAGATTGATGCTTGATCTCGACCGGCTTGTTCCGAAACTGAGTCCCCGGCATGATGGCACGAAAATCAACAGAGGAGAGCTTCCATGAACCGGAGAATGGCCGTCGCGGCCCTGTTGTGCACAGTGCTGGCATCATCCACCGTTGCAGCCCAGGATGGACCGATCGGCATTGCCTTTGCGCAAGCACCCGAACAATCGTCAGGCGTCTGCACAGGCCAGAACACCGACAAGACGCTCGCCTGCGCCCGGGCCAAATGTGTCGACGGCGGCGCGCTCGCGGAGGACTGCCTGAGGGTCAAATGGTGCTATCCGGCTGGCTGGTCGGCCGATTTGTTCGTGCAGCACCAGGAGGGCCTGCATTGGCACGAATATCTCTGCGGCTGGGAATCGAGGGAATCGGTAGAGGCCGCCGCCGCGGTTGCCTGCAACCGCGAACTCCGACCCTACATCATAGAGTGTTCGACGGTGCGTTTCTGGGACAATCAGGGCCAGGAAATCGCCGCCGAATGACCCGGCGCGCCATTTATCCGGCTAGCGGCTTCGACAAGATCAGAGCGGGAATGCCGGACTGGCCCTTGCCGCAATTGTCGGTGCGCCCGGTCTCCGCCATGCCGTGGGCCTGATAGAAGGCGATGGCCGGCTCGTTGCCGGGATCGACTTCCAGCGTCAGGCTCCGGGCGTCCGGAAAGCAGGTTTCGATCTCTGCGAACAGATCGCGCCCCACCCCCAGCCCCTGGCATGCGGGCCGCACGTAAAGCTGATGCAGCGATACCGCCTTGGTGTCGGCCGCGTAGCTGGCAAACGCCACACCGGCAATGGTCTTGCCGTCATCGGCCACCAGAAACTCGCTAAGCGGACGCTCCAGAGAGGCCTTGATCGCGGCTTCGGAATGCCAGTCGGCGATGATCTCCTCGACCTTCGCAGCGCCATAGAACGGCGCGTAGGTCGCCCGCCAGGTCTCAGCCAGCACATCGCGGATGGCGGGAATGTCGCGGACGGAGGCGGAGCGTACGAAGAACATCGACTGTTTCCCTTATCTAGACGACTGCGCGCTGTGCAATTGAGTTCTGGTGATCAGAAGAAGGGTCCGATTCAACCCCAATGGGTTCAGTAGTCAACAAGGGAACGAACCGACGGCGGCAAATGATCGGTGAAGCCTGCCGCAACCAACGCATTGAACGCGGTAAACACCTCCGGGCCGATTGGTTGGGGAGACTGGAACCCTTTGTCCGGGTAGGCAGCCATGCGCCACACATCGCCAACCATTTCAGCGGTCAATGCCTCGAACGAATGATTGGCGTCCGGCTGATCCGCGAGTCCGTGCTCCGGAGCGGTAATCATCGATACGAGATCGGGCCATACGATATCAAGTGTCGCGCTCAGCCGCCGCCTTGTCTGTGGCTTCGTCACCCAGATGATCTTTCCAGCATTCGGGATTTCGTCGCGGACATAGCGAATGTTTTCGCCAATGTTGGTCGCCCTCTGTTCGAGTCCTATCGCATTTTGCGGAACGCCCAAGGCAACCGCCCGTTCAGAAAATGCAGCAGCCTCCGAGCCGGCAAACCTGCCGCTTGTCCAGTTGCCCGTGGCTCCGGTGAAAATGATCCGCGGCGCCAACCCACTCGCATGCAACTCGGCGCATCGATCAGCCACGCGGAGATCATAACTGCCCAATCCAACAATGAATTCAGCATTGCCCAGCGAAGTTTCGGTGTTGTGATAGTCCCAGAGAACCCGAACGCTCTCCATCACCGAAGTAGCGCTGGCCGCCACGGCCCTGCCTACTCGTCGACGATGCCGAGCTTGGCCTTGACCAGATCCTGCACGGCCTGCGGGTTGGCCTTGCCGCCGGTCGCCTTCATCACCTGGCCGACAAACCAGCCGGCGAGCGCCGGTTTGGCCTGGGCCTTGGCCACCTGGTCGGGGTTGGCGGCGATCACCTCGTCGACCGCACGCTCGATGGCGCCGGTGTCGGTGACCTGCTTCATGCCGCGTTCTTCAACCACCACGGCCGGATCGCCGCCCTCTTCCCAGATGATCTCGAACAGGTCCTTGGCGATCTTGCCGGAGATGGTGCCGTCCTTGATCAGGTCGATCACGCCGCCGAGCTGGGCGGGGGAAACCGGAGTCTCTTCAATACCTTTGCCGGATTTGTTCAAGGCGCCCAGGAGGTCGTTGATGACCCAGTTGGCGGCCGTCTTGCCGTCGCGGCCCATCGCCACTTCCTCGAAATAGTCGGCAATGGCCTTCTCCGAGACCAGGATCGAAGCGTCATAGACGCTCAAGCCCATGTCGGCCACCAGCCGCGCCTTCTTGTCGTCGGGCAGTTCCGGCAGATGCGCCTTCAGTTCCTCGACAAAGGCGTCGTCGAACTCGAGCGGCAAGAGGTCGGGATCGGGGAAATAGCGGTAGTCATGCGCGTCTTCCTTGGAGCGCATCGAGCGGGTCTCGCCCTTGCCCGGGTCGAACAGGCGGGTCTCCTGATCGATCGTGCCGCCATCCTCGATGATGGCGATCTGGCGCCTCGCCTCGTAATCGATAGCCTGGCCGACGAAGCGGATCGAGTTGACGTTCTTGATTTCGCAGCGGGTACCGAAATCGCCGCCGGGCTTGCGCACCGAGACGTTGACGTCGGCGCGCATCGAGCCCTCGTCCATGTTGCCGTCGCAGGTGCCGAGATAGCGCAGGATCGAGCGGAGCTTGGTGACATAGGCCTTGGCTTCGTCGGCCGAGCGCATGTCGGGCTTGGAGACGATCTCCATCAGCGCCACGCCGGAGCGGTTCAAATCGACGTAGGACATTGAGGGATGCTGGTCGTGCATCGACTTGCCGGCGTCCTGTTCCAGATGCAGCCGCTCGATGCCGATCTCGATGTCCTCGAACTGGCCCTGCCGGTCGGGACCGACCGAAATGATGATCTCGCCCTCGCCGACGATCGGATCCTTGTACTGGGAGATCTGGTAGCCCTGCGGCAGATCAGGGTAAAAATAGTTCTTGCGATCGAATACCGAGCGCTTGTTGATCTGCGCCTTGAGCCCGAGGCCCGTCCGCACGGCCTGGCGCACGCATTCCTCATTGATCACCGGCAGCATGCCGGGCATCGCCGCGTCCACCAGGCTGACATTGGAGTTGGCGTCCTTGCCGAAACTGGTCGAGGCGCCCGAGAACAGCTTCGAATTGCTGGTCACCTGGGCGTGAACCTCAAGCCCGATGATGACTTCCCAATCGCCGGTGGCGCCGGGAATGAACCGTTTCGGATCTGGGATGCGGGTGTCGACGAGGGTCATGTAAGGCTCATGGTCTTGGAAGGAACAGCTCCTTGTCGGGTAGAACAAAGCCCGCCCGACTGCAAGGCTTTCCGGGCTCCGCGCGCCGTTGATGCGCGGAATCCGCATGCAAATTGTTTGACCGAGATCAATGCGGGTGTCGGGCAGCCATGGGATTCTGCGACAACACCAAAGAGGAGTGGATCATGAGCGTTCTCGATATTTTCAACCGGCTGACCCAGCAGGCAGACCTGATGGACGCCATGATGAAGAAACTCGGCGTCGCCGATGAGATTCTGCAATTACCAGACCATGCAGGCGTTCTGCGGCGCGCGGCCAATCGGTGCCTGACCTGCGACCGCCCGGATGCCTGCGAGCACTGGCTGGCCCATGAAAGCCATCCGGATGAAGCCCCCGGTTTTTGCCGCAATCACGACCTTTTTGAGCGGGTGCTCGGCAACATGGAAAAAGACACGCAACCCGCAGCCTGATTTTCAGATCCCTCTAGGCAGAGACTTCTTTGCCCAACTTCAAAACCCGGAACGGGAAACCGTTTCCGGGTCTTTTCTTGGGAAGCAGCAGTGCATCAGGGGCTGTAGAGCCCATCCTCCTCCGGCTTTGATTCCGCACCGGGATCGAACTCCTTGATCATTTCCACCTTGTCGATGTCCTCGTCCAGCGGTTCGGAATAGCTGACGAAATAGGTTTTTACACGGTAGCCCAGGCGCTTGAAAAGCCGGATCGCAGCGATATTGCGGGCGTGGGTGTCTAGCCGCGCAGCGGAATAACCGCGTTGCCTTATGCCCGTTTCGATTTCCTCAAGCAGTGCCGTGCCAATGCCCCTGCCCTGAAACGACGGATGAACCCAGAGATCGGTGATGAAATCGTCTGCCTTTTCACAGGCCCCCCAGCCGGCCAGATCGCCGTGCCACTCGGCAACCAGAATATCGGGCCAGCCGCGGGTACAAAAATCATAATAGGCGTTGCGGGCGTTCTCGCGCAGCCGGCCGGCATCCTCGCCCCACAGATTGATCACATTCTCCCATGCGGCCAGCCCGATCTTGGCGAGATCCTGGGCTTCGGCGGAACTGGCGGGCCGGATGACAAGCATGAAGTCGGTTCCGTCGGGTCGTCACAGGCGTAAATGCGTGACACTCGCGCCGACTTTCGCCGGAATCGGACAATCCATCAAGCCCTGCTTTGTTCGCAAGGCGACGCCGGACACAGCCCACACTTCACCCTGCATCGGATTTGCGGGGGAGTGGCAGGCTCCAGGCAGAGACCATTGCAACGGCACCTGATGATGCCGTGCTGCCCGCCGGGCTCAAGGACGCCAGTTGCCGCATCGGCGCAAACTGGCTGTGGCGCGGCTATTCCACCAATTCGATCCCAATTCTGACCGCGGCATACCAATCGGCCACGGCGCGGATCTCGGCGTCGGTCATGTCGGCGGCGATGGCGGACATGATCTCATGCTCGCGTTTGCCGGTGCGGAACGCCTTGAGCTGGGTGTCGATATAGATGTTGGTCTCTCCCGCCAGGTTGGGCGCGTCCGCGAACAGGTGCAGGCCATCGGCGCCGTGGCAGGCGATGCAAAGCGCCGGGGCGTCATCCGGATCAGCTCGAAGCTCGACAGTGACCGAATGGCCTGAATACCAGGCGGCAAGATCGGCGATCTGCTGGTCGCTGAGGCTGCGCGCGACAATGCTCATCATCTCTTGTTCGCGCGTCCCGTCACGAAATGCGGTGAGTTGCGAGCGCAGATAGCTCTCCGGTTCGCCGCCGATATGCGGCGCGATCGGAATCCGGGCAAAACCATCGAGCCCATGGCATGTGCTGCATTGGCCGGCCAGTTTGCGGCCCTCGGCCCGGTCTCCCTCCGGCAAGCTGTCGGCAAGGACGCTCCCGGCAAGGAAAACCCCGCCGAGAGCTAGGGCAAGAACCGCTCTCATTCGGTCTTGGGATTGTAGGCAATGCGCCAGATGGCGCCGGCGAAGTCGTCGCTGACAAGCATCGAGCCATCGGGCAGGAACGCAATATCCATCGGACGTCCGCGATATTCGCCAGTTTCCTCATTCAGCCATCCGTCGGCGAAGACCTCCCCTCCGGCTGCATCCCCGTTCTCGTCGAGCGCGGTGAACATCACCCGCGCGCCTACAGGCGTCGTCCGGTTCCATGAGCCGTGCTGCGCCCAGAAGATGCCACCCTTGTATTTGTCGGGGAAGGAATTGCCGCGATAGAAGCTCATGCCGAGATCGGCGGCATGTGCCGTCAATTCAAGCTGGGGTTCGACGAACTCCACGCCTTCGGGACGCGGCACGTTCTTGAAGTCCGGCAATTCGACGCGGGAGTTGGTCCAGGGGAAACCGAAATGCTGCCCCGCCGCGGTCTGGCGGTTGAGTTCTCCTGGCGGAATATCGTCACCCATGCCGTCAACCTGATTGTCGGTGAACCACAGATCGCCATTCGCCGGGTTGAAATCATGGCCCACCGAGTTCCTTATGCCGCGTGTATAGACCTCACGGCCGGTTCCGTCAGTGTTGATCCGGATGATGCCGCCAATGCCGATCTCGTCATACATCTCAACCTTCTCTGCCGGCTGCACATTGTGGGGCTGGCCGAGCGAGATGTAGAGCTTACCATCGGGACCGACCCGGCAGACGCGGGCGGTGTGGTTGAAGCTTTCCTCCTCCGCCGGGATCAGCTCGCCCTGTGCCACCACGACGCCCACCGCCGGATCGGGACCTTCGAAGAAGAATTCTGCCGCCGGAAAGACGAGCACCCGGTTGCGCTCGGCGATATAGAGGAAGCCGTCGCGCGAAAAGCAGGGACCATTTGGAATATCGAAGGTAATCGATGGCGCAAAGTCCTTGACGTCGTCGGCAACCCGGTCACGGTCACGGTCCACCACCGACCAGACCTTGTCCTTGCGGGTGCCGACGAAGGTGACGGTGCCCTGAGGCGCGACCGCCATTGAGCGCGCATCGGGCACAACCGCATAGAGGCTGATCTCGAAGCCTTCGGGCACGTTGATATGGGGGATGATCTGGCGCAACGCGTCGGCGGTTGCGCCTTCCTGGGCAATTTGGGTGAATGTGGCATCGGTGCGCTGCATGTTCTGCAGCTTGTCCATGTTGTCCTGCGCCATGACCGGCGAGGTGAGTCCAGAGGCGCATAGCAAGACCGCCCCAATTTTCATGGTTTTCATATCTTCCTCCCGTGGTGTGACTACATATTCTATTTTTATTTTGGATGAAGTGTGCCGATAAACCGGAAATCGGTCAAGCAGTCCGCAATCATGTAGTGCAAATAACGGGCGACGACAGGCGGACAACTTGCGACCATCAACGGGTCTGCGCTGGATGAGGTGGTGGGTGGGCTTTAGGTCGACTTTGCCAAGGACTGATCATCGGGCCGCGGACGCGCGGATCGCGGGAGTTGCTCAGGCCAAAGTGGAAACCGGTTTCCCGAGAACCACAATCGCAATCAAAGCATGTCAGAGAGTGTCTGGATCAGTGTGAACCCTACACTCTATGGCGCAGCCCACAGCGCATCCTGACAAGCGGAACCTCGCGGCCAAGACCTTCCGAGAAGTGTTTCTTTTCATGATCGGGGGCAAAGCCCATGCGCTGGTAGAGCCTGATGGCGCCGGCATTGCGCAGATGAGTCTCGATCCAGGCCTCATGATGGCCTTCCGCGAAGATCTCGCCCAGAAGCCTGCCGATCAGCGCCGTGCCGGCGCCTTTGCCCTGAAACGCGCTGTGTACCCACATTTCGGTGATTTCATTGCCGCCAACGGCGCGGGTGCCCCAGCCGCCCGGCAGCCCGTCAAACTCGGCGATCCAGATGCCGGGCCAGAGATCCAGCGCTTCGGCCTGCTGCCTGTCGCTGACGAGATCGCGATAGCCCGGATGATCTGCGGCTCCAGGTTCCAGGGCCGGGAAATTCGACCAGAAGGCGTTCCGCGAGATCGCGGCGATGACCGGAACGTCGTTCTCCGTGGCGGGACGCAGGGTAAGCAAGAGGCCTGTCCGATCGTCAGATTGTCCGGGTTCGGTCGCGCGACGACCGGCGGACCGTCCGCCACGCGAAGCGCTGTGCACGGCTCGACTTTCGCCGGAAACGAGCGGTTCGGCAAGTCCGGTTGCAATTTTTCGCGCTTGCGCCGGCATTCTGGAAGCGGGCGCAGCGCAGAGATGCAACACTCCTCAAGTATCAAGGCGGCGATGACCGTCTTTCATCTTGACCGGACATCCGCGCGGACTTATCCAGTTGCAGTCCAGCATAGAATGGAGCCCTTTTTGTCTAACTTGTCCGAGTCCCACTGAAGGGCCTGCGTCCCGCGTTGAAAACGCCGCGCACGGCCCTGCAAAAACACGATAGCCGCCGGTTCGCCGAGCCGGCAGATGCTTTTGTGCGCTCATCCAAGCGCTATTTCCGGACTTCAGACAATGGACATATCACGCGCAGAACAGCGCATTTTGCACCTGCTTGCCCAAGGCGGCAGGATTGAACTCATCCGCGACGACAACAGAAAGATCGCCGAGATCAAGCTCATTACCCGCGAGGGCTGGCTGTTTGGCGGCCTCGATCTCGAGACCTTTCGCAGGCTCAAGCGCAAACGCGCTATCAGTTCCCGGCAGGGAAAGCCTTACGCGGTGACCAGACGCTGCCTGGAATTGGTCCGGTCGCAACTCAACAACAGGTAACACCAAAGCGGCGCCTCCGGGCGCCGCTTGCAACCATGAAAACAGGTGGCTTCAGGCGCCTACCACCAGCGCTTCGGCTCGAACCGGCCTGCGGCCTGTTCGATCACATGGGCGGTCTTGAACAGGGTTTCCTCGTCAAAGGGGCGGCCGATCAGCTGCAGGCCGAGCGGCAGGCCCTTGGGGTCGAGGCCCGCGGGCACGGCGATGCCGGGCAGGCCTGCCATGTTGACGGTGACGGTGAAGATGTCGTTGAGATACATCTTGACCGGATCGCTGGCCAGGTTCTCGTCGCCGACCGCAAAGGCCGAGGACGGGGTGGCGGGCGTGAGGATGGCGTCGACCCCGGCGTTGAAGGCCAATTCGAAATCGCGCTTGATCAGGGTGCGAACCTTCTGGGCGCGCAGGTAATAGGCGTCGTAATAGCCGGCCGAGAGCACATAGGTGCCGATCATGATGCGGCGCTTGACCTCCTGGCCGAAGCACGCCGCACGGGTCTTCTCGTACATGTCGGCGATGTCCTTGCCGGGCACGCGCAGGCCGTAGCGGACGCCGTCATAGCGGGCGAGGTTGGACGAGGCTTCCGCGGGCGCGACGATGTAATAGGCAGGCAGCGCATACTTCGTGTGCGGCAGTTCGATGTCGACAATCTCGGCGCCCGCATCCTTGAGCCAGGCGATGCCCTGCTGCCACAGCGCCTCGATCTCGTCGGGCATGCCGTCAACGCGGTATTCGCGCGGGATACCGATCTTCAGGCCCTTGACCGAGCCGCCAAGTGCTGCCTCGTAATCGGGCACCGGACGATCGACCGAGGTGGTGTCCTTGTCGTCGACCGAGGCCATGGATTTGAGCAGGATCGCCGCATCGCGCACGTCGCGGGCGATCGGGCCTGCCTGATCGAGCGAGGAGGCAAAGGCGGCGATGCCCCAGCGCGAGCAGCGGCCGTAGGTTGGCTTGATGCCGACGGTGCCGGTGAAGGCCGCGGGCTGGCGGATCGAGCCGCCGGTGTCGGTGGCCGTGGCGCCGGCGCACAGCAACGCCGCAACCGCCGCCGCCGAGCCGCCCGAGGAGCCGCCGGGCACCAGATTGGCGTTGGAGCCTTCGGCCCGCCATGGGTTGATCACAGGACCGTACCAGGAGCTCTCGTTGGACGAGCCCATGGCGAACTCGTCCATGTTCAGCTTGCCGAGCATCACCGCGCCGTCGGCCCAGAGATTGGCGGTGACGGTGGATTCATAGCGCGGCTCGAAGCCGTCGAGCACATGAGAACAGGCCTGGGTGTGCACGCCCTCGGTGGCGTAAAGATCCTTGATGCCAAGCGGAATGCCTTCCAGCGCGCCGGCATTGCCGGCGGCGCGGCGGGCGTCCGAGGCCTTGGCCATGTCACGGGCCTTCTCACTGGTAACCTTCACATAGGCATTGATCGCCGGGTTGGCCGCCTCGATGGCCGACAGATAGGCCTCTGTCAGCTCTAGGCTCGAAAAGGCGCCCTTGCCCATCTCGTCACGGGCTTCGGCGATGGTCAGGCGGATGAGGTCGGTCATGCGGACAACTTCTTTTCAAAGAACCGGGAATAGCCGGAATCGGGATAATCGAGAACGGCGCCACATTCGGTGAAGCCGTGATTTTCGTAAAGCCGGACCGCGGCGGCGAGCCCCTCGCCCACGCCGGTCTCCAGCACCAGCCGCTCGATGCCAAGGGATCGGGCGCGATTGCTGATCGCATTCAGGAGAGCCGAGCCGACGCGCTGGCCGCGCGCTGACGGAACGGTGAACATGCGCTTGACCTCGCCGGTGCGAACCCCCGCGTCCACGCCCACATCCTTGAGCGCGCCCAGGCCCACGGCCTCGCCGGAATCGTCACGCGCGACAAACACGGTAGTGTCGGCGCCTGCCATTTCCTCGATGTCAAGGCCGAAATGGAATTCGGCCGGCGCCAGCGGAACCAGATAGGCGTCGAGCGCCTCGACCAGCCCCCTCACCTCGTCCTGCAACGGCGATTCAATGGCGACCGAGACAGCCATGGCCTATTCGACCACCTTCGGCACGACGAAGAAATTGTCGGTGCTGTCGGGCGCGTTGGCGACGATGTCTTCAGCCTTCGAGCCGTCGGTGACGACATCGGCGCGTTTCTTCATTGCCATCGGCGTGACCGAGGTCATCGGCTCGACGCCCTCGACATCAACTTCCGAAAGCTGTTCGACAAAGCCCAGAATGGCATTGAGTTCGCCTTCCATGCGCGCCGCATCCTCCTCGGTGACCGCAATGCGGGCCAGGTGTGCAACACGTTTGACGGTGGCAAGATCTACGGACATCGGGTCCTCATCGGGTCATGTGAACAGGTTGCCCCGCTATAGCGGCGAGCGGGCAGCCGCGCAACTGCGGGGTATGGATTTGTCATTGTCAACGCGATCCCGGCCTCGAAAAGCCCGCCTCACTTGATGGCAGTGACATGGAGCCATTGGGTCGGCCTGCGGTCATAGCCACTGCCCATTTCGGTGGTGATCGCCAGATCCGCCCATCCGGAGGCCGCGTACCACTCCCTGAGCGAGCGCTCTGACGGATAATTGTAATACCGGTCAAACTGGTCGCGGCCTTCCGTGTCGCCGGCTTTGAAGCTGGCGTAAAAGACCCCATCTTTCTTCAATGCCGCATGGATGCTCGCGAGGATCCCCGGCAGACCTGCCCTGGGGACATGCAAAAGGCAGGCATTCGCCCATATCCCGTCACAGGTGCCGGTCTCGTCAAGGTCCGCGAACAGCAGTGTCGCAACCGGGATTCCCAAGCGCTGTTCGGCAGCGTCCGCCAGCTCGGGCGTCCCGTCCGTCGGGCGCACGGCGTAGCCGCGGGAGAGCATGAATTCACTATCCCGCCCCGCGCCGCATCCCAGTTCGAGAATGACAGCGCCGGGCGGCAGCAAGGCAAGAAACGCCTCGAGATGCCTCGTATCCGCGTTTTCGTCCCGTGAGGCATAGGCGGGAGCTTGCTGCCCATAGAAGCTCAGCGTTCTGTCATCCTGGGGCATTTCTCCCACCCTGTCTGTCAGACCACAACGCTTTCGCCGGATTTGGGCACGGCCACGTTCGCGGCGTCGTCTTCCATGGCCTCAAGGAAGGCGTCCGCGGTCTGGTCGATGATCGGGAAGGTGCCGTAATGGCAGGGCAGCACCTTGGCAAAAGAAAAGTACCTGCGGCAAGCGAGTGCTGCCACTGCGCCGCCCATGGTGAAGCGGTCGCCAATCGGCACGATGCCGATTTCCGGGCGGTGCAGCTCGTTGATCAGCGCCATGTCGGAGAAGATGTCGGTGTCGCCCATGTGCAGAAGCCCGGGCTCGTCCTCGAAATGCAGCATCAGCCCGTTGGCGTTGCCGAGCGAATGCGACACGCCGTCAGATGTGATGTTGGCCGAGGAGTGCAGCGCGTTGACGAAAGTTGCGGAAAACCCATCGAGCGCAATGGTGCCGCCAGTGTTGCCGGGTTCCAGCTTGTCGAGCCCATGATGATGTCCAAGCCAGGCCGCCAGATCGGCGTTTGCCAGCACCACCGCGCCGGTTTCCTTGGCGATCGCGCCGGTGTCACCGAGGTGGTCGCCATGGCCGTGGGTGAGCAGAATATGCGTCACATCCTTGACCGCATCCTTGCGGTCATTGCCGGCGAATGCCGGATTGCCGGTGAAGAACGGGTCGATCAGGATGACGGACTTGGCGGTTTCAAGCCGGAATGCGGAATGGCCGAGCCAGGTTATTTTCACTTTTTTCTCCCTTGGATGCTTTTGGGCGACCCTAACGGATGAACCCCGACTTGGGCAATGGACGTCCGAACCCGCGGGTGCGGCCTGCGCTCGTGTTGCGCCCGCCGCGCGGGTGGGATATGCGACATCATCCGCGCTCACCGATGGCAATATATGGCGTTGCCGCGCTCGCGCCACCCAAACAGCCATCCCAGCGAGGCATCCATGGCCGATGACGATTATGTCTATGACGAAGTAACCGGCGAATGGCGTCCGGCATCGGAGATGGCGGCGGAAGCCGCCAAGGCCAACGTCGTGGTCGATTCGGCCGGAACAGTGCTCGCCGACGGCGACTCCGTGACGTTGATCAAGGACCTGAAAGTCAAAGGCGCGGGCCAGACGCTGAAACAGGGCACCGTCATCAAGTCGATCCGGCTCACCGACAATCCCGAGGAAATCGACTGCCGCCATGATGCCATCAAGGGCCTGGTCCTGCGCACGGAATTCGTGCGGAAGCGGTAGAGCTGTTCATGGCCGTTATCACCATGGAAGAGCTGGCGACCCTCATCGCCCCGGGCCAAACCATCGCCGGGATCGATCTCGGGACCGAGACGATCGGCCTTGCCGTGTCGGATCTGTCACTCAGCCTCGCCTCGCCCAGGCCGATGATCAAGCGGAAGAAATTCACGCTCGATGCCCAGGTGCTGCTCGCCGCTCTCGAACGCGACAATGCGGCTGCTGCGGTGATCGGCCTGCCGGTCAACATGGACGGATCGGAAGGGCCGCGCGTCCAGTCCACCCGCGCCTTCGTGCGCTCGATGGCCGAGAAGTCCGACCTGCCCTTCGTCTTCTGGGACGAGCGGCTCTCGACGGTGGCCGCCGAGCGCGCCCTGATCGAGATGGATGTGTCGCGCAAGAAACGAAAAGGCCGTATCGATTCGGCCGCCGCCAGTTTCATTTTGCAGGGCGCGCTCGACCGGCTGGCCGGTCTGCGGGCTGCGGCCGGAGCCGGATCTCAGGACATTCGCGAGTAATCGGCATCCCGCGACGACGCGGTTGCGATGGGCGCCTCGCGCTCCTCGGTCCAGCCGAACAGCTTGCGCGTCGACGACCAGATCTGCTTGCGGCGACGCTTGATCACGATGAACCCGACGACAAGAAACGTATCCAGAATGATTGCCTTGAGCACCAGCGGCGGGATTGATTCGGGCGAGATGCCGAGCATGTTGCCGTAGATGGTGAATACCAGGTCATGCAGGTCGCGGGTCAGGATGTGGAAGCCGAAATTGATGTCGTAAAAGGATAGGCCGTACCAGGTGCCGAGCAGCACGATCGGGATGATCCAGAGAACCAGAAACACCTTCATGTGCTCGCCCCGCGCCGGGACATGGAAGCAAGCTGCGCGCTGAAGGCTGCATGGCTGGCGGCATGATCGGCGATCACATCGTCAAGCGCTGAGACGCCGCCATCGGCAGCACTGCCGGTCTCGTTTACAGGCGGAGTGAACGACATGACTGTCAACAGCAAGCCGCCCAACGCTGCAAGCTGAAGCACCAGCAACGCTCCCGCCTGACCGCCCGCCAGCGACACCGCAACGATCAACACCGTGGAGCCCGCGGCGCAAGCGGCAGCGCCTTCGGCCAAGGGCCGCGCCTGACGCTGTTCAAGTTCCTGGCCAAGCACGGAAAACAGCATGGCGAAAAGAGCCAATCCCGCCGCGGCAATATTGAATCCCGCCATGATACCGAAGACGACGCTGCTTGTGACCGGCGAGAAGCCAATGCATTGCATTGCCGCGAGTGCAGCGTCAACCAGTCCGCTGCCTGCAAAGAGCGTGAGCCCGGCAAGCTCCACCCCGCCTTGCGGCGCATAGGTGACCACCAGCGCCAGCAGCGACAGAAAACTGATCCAGAACAACATTATAGCGGTGAAAAACAATCGGCTTGATAGCATTTTGCATCCGTTGGCGGAGATCGGTTATGGTCACTTCTCTTTAGTCAGCATGAACGCGCCAACCGTTACACGCAATGTAAACCATTTGTTAAGGTTAACGACGGCATTGCTCAAAGGTTCCGGGCCGCCTATGACCATGCCTTTCAAGCGCCCCTTGCGGCGGTTTCCAGCCACAATGACCCCAGTCCCCAGCGTGCGATGATTCCGATTTTTGAAAGCATCCTGCCGATCTTCATCATCGTGCTCATGGGCGTGGCGCTCAGGCGCATGCCCTTCATCGATCAGAGCGTATGGCCGGGGCTGGAGACGCTCGGATATTACCTGCTGTTTCCCGCGCTTCTGTTCTTGACCCTGGCAACAGCCGATTTTTCCGGCATCGAACTGGGAACAGTCGCGCTTGTCTCGCTGCTCGCGGTGGCCGTCATGACTGTGCTGCTGATTGCCCTGCATCCGCTGGCCCGCGCCCGGGGCATGTCGGATGCGAGCTACACCACCTTGTTTCAGACATCGTCACGCTGGAACGCTTTCATCGCACTCGCCATCGCCGAGAAGCTTTCCGGGCCCAGCGGCCTGGCGCTCGTCGCCCTGGTGATGGCAGTGATCGTCATCCCGCTCAATTTCATCAATGTGATCGTGCTGGTCTGGTATGGAACCGGCGCGCGCAGCATGGCCACGCTGATCAAGCGGATCGCCGGAAACCCGCTCATTCTTGGCTGCGTGGCGGGCATTGCCGTCAACGCCCTCCCCTTTGGCATCTATGCGCCGGTGGAACAGGCGGTTGACCTGATCGCGCGGTCGTCGCTGGGGCTTGGGTTGCTGATGGTCGGCGCGGGCCTCAAACTGGGCGACGCTCTGCGCCCCGGCCCCGCCGTGCTGACGCCGACGGCACTCAAGCTTATCCTGTTTCCCATGATCATGACCGGTTTGGCGCTCAGCTTCGGCCTATCCGGCGAACCGCTGCTGATCCTGGCGCTGTGCGCTTCGGTGCCGACAGCCATGAACGGCTATTTGCTGGCCCGTCAGATGGGCGGTGACGCACCACTCTATGCCGCAGTGACCACGGTGCAGACGGTCGCATCGTTCCTGACCATTCCGGTGGTCATGTGGGCGGCGGGACTTTTTGCCGGCGGTCAACTCATCGGCGGATAGAGCAGATCGACGATCTGGCGGGCATCGAAGCGGGCGTCGAGCATGCCGTAGGTCGAGCGCCAGGCGCCGCCGAGCCTTGTTTCGACAAAGGCTTCCGCCACGTGGCCGGCACCAAGCCGGGTCAGTTCGGCGGCGGCCGCGGCCAGCGCCAGTTGCTCGGTCAGCATCCGTGCCGCGCCCTCGTCCCGCTCGGCCACCGCCATGCAGGCCCTCAGCACATCGACGGTGCGCGGCCCGGCCGCACCCAGATCGGTGTTGATGCTGCCAAGCGCCACTTCGCACAGTTCGCGGCCGCGGGTGAGCACGCGCAGCACATCGAGCGCCATGACATTGCCCGACCCTTCCCAGATCGCGTTGACCGGCGCCTCGCGGTAATGCCGGGCCACGGCGCGTTCCTCGACATAGCCGTTGCCGCCCATGCACTCCATCACCTCATAGATGACGGACGGGGCGATCTTGCAGGCCCAGTACTTGACCACCGGCGTCATCAGCCGGGCGATGGCGGCCTCGGCGGGATTATCGCGGGCATTGTCGAAGGCGCGGGCGAGCCGCATCGACAGCGCCGTGGCCGCCGCCGTATCGAGCGCCAGATCAGCCAGAACGCGGACCATCAACGGCTGGTCGATCAGCAGTTCGCCGAAGACCCGGCGGTGACGGCAATGATGCACCGCTTCGGCGAGGCTTGCGCGCATCATGCCGGCCGACGCCAGCGCGCAGTCGAGCCGGGTGAGCGTCACCATGTCGAGAATGGTGCGGATACCCTCGCCTTCGCCGCCCAGGAGAAAGCCGAAGGTGTTGTCGAATTCGACCTCCGAGGAAGCATTGGAGCGGTTGCCGAGCTTGTCCTTCAGGCGCTGCAGCCTGAGCCCGTTGAGGTTGCCGTCTTCAAGGATGCGCGGAACCAGGAAGCAGCTCAGTTGGTCGCCAGTCTCCTTGCCCGTCTGGGCGAGCATGACAAAGGCGTCCGACATCGGCGCGGACATGAACCATTTGTGCCCCGACAGCCGGTAGACACCTTCGCCGGCGCGCACCGCCTGGCTCTGGTTGGCGCGCACATCGGTGCCGCCCTGTTTTTCGGTCATGCCCATACCGATGGTGACACCGGACTTCTGCATGGCGGGCCGGTGGCTTGAATCATAGCGGCGCGAGACGATCTGCGGCGCCCAGGCCTTTTCGATGCGCGGCGAGGCCATGATCGCGGCGATCGAGGCATTGGTCATGGTGAGCGGGCAGAGATGGCCGCATTCAAGCCCGGCGGTCAGAAAGAAACGGATAGCGCGGGCCTGGTGCGCAAACCCCTTTTCCTCGCGGCGTCCCTCCCAGACCGATCCCTGCAACCCGATCGAGACCGATCGCCGCATCAGCGCGTGCCAGCTCGGATGGAAATCCACCTGGTCGATGCGGTTTCCCGAGGCGTCATGGGTCTTGAGTTCGGGGATGGAGCGGTTGGCGATGCGGGCCAGGTCCTGCGCCTCCGCCGAGGCCACGAATTTGCCCACCGTCTCGAAATCGTCGCGCAATGCGCGCGGCATGTCGGCGGCGATGTCCTTCAGCAGCGGGTCGGCGCGATAGGCATTGTGCCCGGAAAACGGCGGGCTCTGGTTCTCGGCAACAGGGCCAAAGGCTTGAATTGGGCTCATCAGTCCTCGCTTACAGGGATTCGCGCGGTTTTGCATGGGGACACAGCACTTTTCAGGGCGGGCCGCGCTTGCCCCTGCCCCGGAACCTTTCTATAGACCGGTCCAGACCTCAATCCCATGGGACGCATGATGTCATTTCCGCACCGCCACCTGCTCGGAATCAAGGGGCTTTCGGAGCAGGACATCATCTATCTGCTCGATCGGGCGGACGAGGCGGTCAAGATTTCCCGCCAGCGCGAGAAAAAGACCTCGACACTGCGCGGTCTCACCCAGATCAACCTGTTCTTCGAAGCCTCCACCCGGACGCAAGCCTCTTTCGAACTTGCCGGCAAGCGGCTTGGCGCCGACGTGATGAACATGTCGGTCGCCAATTCGAGCGTCAAGAAGGGCGAAACGCTCGTCGACACGGCGATGACGCTCAATGCCATGCGACCGGATGTTCTGGTGGTGCGCCATTCCTCGGCCGGCGCCGTGGCGCTGCTGTCGCAGAAGGTCGGCTGCCCGGTGATCAATGCCGGCGACGGGGCGCATGAACATCCGACCCAGGCGCTGCTCGACGCGCTGACCATCCGCCGCGCCAAGGGCAAGGTCGGGCGGCTGATCGTCGCCATTTGCGGCGATGTGCTGCATTCGCGCGTCGCGCGCTCGAACATCCTGCTGCTCAATGCACTTGGCGCGCGCGTCCGGGTGGTCGCCCCCTCGACGCTGCTGCCGTCGGGCATTGCCGACATGGGCGTCGAAGTTTTCCAGAGCATGGAAGACGGCCTCAGGGATGCCGACGTGGTGATGATGCTGCGCCTGCAGCGCGAGCGCATGGCCGGCTCCTTCGTGCCCTCGGTCCGGGAGTATTTCCGCTATTACGGGCTGGACGCCGACAAGCTCAGCCTGGCCAAGCCCGATGCGCTGGTGATGCATCCCGGACCGATGAATCGCGGCGTCGAGATCGCGTCCGACATCGCCGACGGTCCGCAAAGCGTCATCGAACTGCAGGTCGAGATGGGGGTCGCCGTGCGCATGGCGGTGATGGAGACGCTGATGCTCTCTGAAGGAAACCAGCCATGAAGCCGCGGGTCCTTGCCAATGTCCGGATCGTCGACCCGTCCACCGGAATAGACGAGATCGGCGACATCGTCATCATCGACGGCAGGATCTCGGCCATCGGCGCGGACGCCGCTGGAATGGCACCGCCGTCGGGCGCTGAAATCGAAGATTGCGCCGGCCTCATCGCCGTTCCCGGCCTGGTCGACGCCTGCGTGCATATCGGCGAACCCGGCGCCGAACACCGCGAAACCATCGCTTCGGCGAGCCGGGCCGCGGCCAGGGGCGGCGTGACCTCGATCATCATGATGCCCGACACCGATCCGGTGATCGACGATGTGGCGCTGGTCGATTTCGTCCAGAGGCTGGCGCGCGACGAGGCGGTCGTGCGGGTTCATCCGGCGGCGGCGCTGACCAAGGGCCTCAAGGGCGAGGAGATGACCGAGTTCGGTCTGCTTCTCGAGGCTGGCGCCGTGTGGCTCAGCAACGGCCGGCACACGGTCGACAACCCGGCCGTGATGCGCCGCGCCATGACCTATGCGCGCGATTTCGGCGCCGTCATCGCCGTGGCGACGCAGGACCAGCGGCTGGGCGCGACAGGCGTGATGAACGAGGGGCTGTTCGCCAGCTGGCTCGGGCTGCCCGGAATTCCGCGCGAGGCCGAGATCATTCCGCTTGAGCGCGACCTGAGGCTCGCGGGCCTGACCGGCGCGCGCTATCACGCGATGAGTATCTCGGTGCCGCAATCGGCTGATGTGATCCGCGACGCCAAGGCGCGCGGGCTCGCGGTCACCGCCGGGATCTCGATCAACCATCTGACGCTGAACGAGACCGATATCGGCGAATACCGCACCTTCTTCCGGCTGTCGCCGCCGCTCAGGACCGAGGACGACCGGCGCGCCATGGTGGCGGCACTCGCCGAGGGCGTCATAGACATCATCGTTTCGGCCCATGACCCGCAGGATGTCGACACCAAGCGGCTGCCGTTCGCCGACGCCGAGAACGGCGCGATCGGTCTTGAAACGATGCTGGCCGCAGCGCTCAGGCTCTATCATTCCGGCGATGTACCGTTGATGCGGCTGGTCGACGCGCTGTCGACACGGCCCGCCCGGATTCTTGGCCTGGAAGCCGGAACCCTGGCTCCCGGCGCGCGCGCGGACATTGCGCTGATCGATGCGGACTATCCGTGGGTGGTGTCCAAGGACGACCTCATTTCCAAGTCCAAGAACAGCCCGTTCGAGGACGCACGCTTCACCGGCAAGGTGTTGCAAACACTGGTTGCAGGTGTCACAGTTCATCGCGCCTGACCGCCGGATTCCGGCTGCTCAGGCGTGTCCCAATCGAGGAGAATAGCGTCGTGCCTGGTCTGGTCAGTTGGTCCCTTTCAGCGCCTGAAATGCTCGTTTCGCTGCTCGTGGGCTATCTGTGCGGGTCAATCCCGTTTGGGCTGATCCTGACCCGCATGGCAGGTCTTGGCGACGTTCGCAGCATCGGATCGGGCAATATCGGCGCGACCAACGTGCTGCGCACCGGCAACAAGAAACTTGCCGCGCTGACACTGCTCCTTGACGCGCTCAAGGGCACGGTGGCGGTTTTAGCCGCGCGCTATGTCATCGGCATGGAAGCGGCGCTGATCGCGGGGCTTGCCGCGTTTCTCGGCCATCTCTATCCGGTCTGGCTCAAGTTCAAGGGTGGCAAGGGCGTCGCCACCTATCTGGGCGTACTCCTGGGGCTGGCGCCGCTGATCGTGCTGGTCTTCGCCGCGATCTGGCTCGGCATGGCCAAGTTGTTCCGCTACTCGTCGCTCGCGGCGCTGACGGCGGCGGTGGCGGTGCCTATTGCACTTTATTTATATGGCCGACCGGAAGTCGCCTCGCTGTTCGTGGTCATGTCGGTGATCACCATCCTCAAGCATCACCAGAACATCAGCCGTTTGCTTTCGGGCACCGAAGGCCGGATCGGGGACAAGGGCTGATGTCCGCCGGCGATGAAGGAAGGCGCGGTGTCGCCCTTTCTGATCGCCAGCGTCTCTCCTGGTTGCGGCTGATCCGCTCCGACAATGTTGGCCCGGCCACGTTCCGCGACCTGATCAATCATTTCGGCTCGGCCGAAACGGCCATCGAGCAATTACCCGAACTGTCGCGGCGCGGAGGCTCGGCGCGGGCGATCAAGGTTGCGAGCGTCGCGGATGCGGAAGCCGAGCTGGAGGCGGCGCGAAAATTCGGCGCGGTGTTCATCGGCATTGGCGAGCCGGATTACCCACCGGCGCTCAGGCGGATCGACGGCGCGCCGCCGCTGATTGCGGCCATTGGCGATCTGTCGCTCGCCACACAGGTCTCGGTTGGCATCGTCGGCGCGCGCAACGCCTCGGTGTCGGGCGCCAAGATGGCGGCGCGGATGGCGCGCGAACTCGGCGCCGCCGGTTACGTGGTCGTCTCCGGCCTGGCGCGCGGCATTGACGCGGCGGCGCACCGGGCAAGCCTCGACAGCGGCACCATCGCAGCGCTCGCTGGCGGCCTCGACCAGCCCTACCCGCCGGAAAACCTCGACCTCTACCGCGAGATATGCTCCGGAAAAGGACTTGCCATCAGCGAGATGCCGATGGGCTGGGAACCGCGCGCCCGGGATTTCCCTCGGCGCAACCGGCTGATCGCGGGCATCGGCCTGGGTTTGATCGTGATCGAGGCGGCGCAACGCTCCGGCTCGCTGATCACCGCGCGGCGGGCGGCGGATTTCGGCCGGCTGGTCTTCGCTGTTCCCGGTTCGCCGCTGGACCCAAGGGCCGCAGGCACCAACGGGCTGCTCAAGGAGGGCGCGATCGTGACCACCGAGAGCCGCGACGTGATTGATGCGCTGGCGCCTTCGAGCCGGATGTTTCCCGATGACGAACCGGTCATGGAGGAACCGGGATCTGGCGATGGCGCGCCCTATGACGAACCGCGCGATGATGACCGCGCCCGCGTGATCGAGGCGCTCGGCCCCTCGCCCGCAGAGATCGACGACATCATCCGGCACACCGGCGTGGCGGCCGCGACCGTCTATCTGGTGCTGCTTGAGCTTGATCTTGCCGGACGCCTGCACCGCCACCCCGGTGGCATGGTGTCGCTGGCATTTGACGAGGATTAGGCAAACCGAGCGCTTTCAGTGCGTGTTCTTGGCCAGGTTCAGCGGCCTGTGGCCGGCCAGAACATCGCCGGCCTCGATATAGGCCATCTCGATCAGGTAGCAGAGCATGTCGGCGTTTTCACTCGCCGCGACCCCGCGCAATTCAGCCAGCATCTGCCTGATATAAGCGATGTTCTGCTCCGTTCGGGCCTTGTCCAACGGACCGTGTGTGGGCCGGATTGGCATCGTCGCTCCCTAGATTTGTCCGCCTCACCGCTCATCCCAAGCCGTCGAGCAGGTCCTTGAGATACGATAGTGAAAATATCTTAAATTGCAATACAGTTGTAATCGCGTATTGGTTGTATTCGAGTTGTGAAATGGCCGTTATTAGGAAGATGGGCTTGACCGCATCGATTTCCCTGTACATTTCGTGGGCCAAATCGGTACGGCGCGAATTCGCGCGGCCTACCGGATAAAGGCCGAATGCGAGCAATCTTATGAATGTAGTGGTAGTCGAATCGCCTGCGAAGACAAAAACCATCAACAAATACCTGGGGAGCGGATACAAGGTGCTGGCCTCGTTCGGCCATGTCCGCGATCTGCCGGCCAAGGATGGATCGGTTCTCCCCGACGAGGACTTCGCCATGTCGTGGGAAGTCGACGCTGCCTCCAACAAGCGGCTCAAGGATATCACCGACGCGCTCAAGGGCGCAGATTCCCTCATTCTGGCGACCGACCCGGATCGCGAGGGCGAAGCCATTTCGTGGCATGTGCTCGAGGTTCTGACCAAGAAGAAGGCGCTGAAGGACAAGAAAGTCTCCCGGGTGGTCTTCAATGCGATCACCAAGAAGTCGGTTCTCGACGCCATGGACAATCCACGCCAGATCGACACGCCGCTGGTCGACGCCTATCTGGCGCGCCGGGCGCTCGACTATCTGGTGGGCTTCAACCTGTCGCCGGTCTTGTGGCGTAAACTTCCCGGCGCCCGCTCGGCCGGGCGGGTTCAATCGGTTGCGCTCAGGCTCGTCTGCGACCGTGAAAGCGAGATCGAGCGCTTCAATTCCGAAGAGTACTGGCAGATCTCGGCTGACCTGAAGACGCCGCGCGGCGACGGCTTCACGGCGCGCCTCACCTCCCATGACGGCGAGAAGATGACCAAGATGTCGGTCACCGGCGCCGACCTCGCAGGACGTATCAAGGAGATGCTTGAAGGCGCGTCGTTCGTCGCCGACAGCGTCGAGGCCAAGCCGACCCGGCGCAATCCCTCTGCTCCCTTCACCACCTCGACCCTGCAGCAGGCGGCCTCCTCCAAGCTCGGCTTCAACGCCTCGCGCACCATGCAGGTGGCGCAGCGACTGTATGAAGGCATCGATATCGGCGGCGAGACCGTGGGTCTCATCACCTATATGCGAACCGACGGCGTGCAGATGGCGCCCGAAGCCATCGATGAAGCCCGCGCGGCGATCGCGGAGCGGTTCGGTGCACGATACTGTCCCGAAAAGCCGCGGCTTTATTCCACCAAGGCCAAGAATGCGCAGGAAGCGCACGAGGCGATCCGTCCGACCGGGTTCGAGCGCGCGCCCGATGACCTGAAGCGCTATCTCGATGCCGATCAGCTCAAGCTTTACGACCTGATCTGGAAGCGCGCCATCGCCAGCCAGATGGCGTCGGCCGAAATCGAGCGGACCACGGTCGACATCACCGCCACCAAGGACGGCAAGACCGCGGGCCTGCGCGCCACCGGGTCGGTGGTCCGTTTTGACGGCTTTATCGCAGCCTACACGGATGCCAAGGAAGACGGCGAACAGTCCGATGGCGATGACGACGACGACGCCCGCCTGCCCGAGATCAACGCGCAGGAAGCGCTGGCCAAGAACAAGATCAACGCGACCCAGCACTTCACCGAGCCGCCACCGCGTTACTCTGAAGCCTCGCTTATCAAGAAGATGGAAGAACTGGGTATCGGCCGGCCTTCGACCTACGCCTCGACGCTCGCCACCCTGCGCGACCGCGACTATGTGGTCATCGACAAGCGCAGGCTGATCCCCGAGGCCAAGGGCCGTCTCGTTATCGCGTTTTTGGAGAATTTCTTCGAACGCTATGTCGAATTCGGCTTCACCGCCGATCTTGAGGAAAAACTCGACCGGATCTCCGCCGGCGAACTGGCGTGGAAGGACGTGCTCAGGGAATTCTGGATCGAATTCCACGCCCATATCGATGAGACCAAGGACCTGCGCGTGACGCAGGTGCTCGATGCGCTCAACGAGGCCTTGGCGCCGCTGGTGTTCCCTGTGCGCGAAGACGGCTCCAACCCGCGCATCTGCCCGACCTGCGGCACCGGCAATCTGTCACTCAAGCTCGGCAAGTACGGCGCCTTTGTCGGCTGCTCGAACTATCCGGATTGCAACTTCACACGCCAGCTTTCCAATGATCCGAACACGGAAGCCGATGCGGCGCTGTCGAACGAACCCAAGGATCTGGGCAAGGATCCGCATACGGAAGAGCCGATCACGCTCCGCACCGGCCGGTTCGGACCCTATGTCCAGCGCGGCGACGGCAAGGAGGCCAAGCGCTCCAGCCTGCCAAAGGGTTGGGCCGTCGACACGATCGATCACGAGAAGGCCGTGGCTCTCTTGAGCCTGCCGCGCGATATCGGCCAGCATCCGGAATCAGGAAAGTTGATTTCCGCAGGGCTCGGCCGTTATGGGCCGTTCCTGCTGCACGACGGCGGCTACGCCAATCTTGAGAGCGTCGAGGATGTGTTTTCCATCGGCCTCAACCGTGCAGTCACGGTGATTGCCGAAAAAGCGGCCAAGGGACCCGGCCGCGGCCGTGGAACGCCGGCGGCGCTGAAAACGTTGGGCGATCATCCGGACGGCGGCCCTGTCACCGTGCGCGACGGCAAGTACGGACCCTACGTCAACTGGGGCAAGGTCAATGCGACCCTGCCCAAGGACAAGGCGCCGACCGAGGTGACGCTCGAGCAGGCGCTGGAAATGATCACGGCCAAGGCCGGCGCTTCGGGCAAGAAGGCACCTGCCAAGAAGGCCGCGCCCAAGAAAGCCGCGGCCAAGAAGGCAACCCCTGCCAAGACTGCGGCCAAGCCGAAGGCCAAAGCCAAGAAACCCGCAGCCGCCAAGGCGAAGAAGGACTGACATTGGCACATCCGCCCCGCACACCAGGAACCAAGGCCGGCAAGCCGAAGCCCGGCAACCCGGACGCACCGGCCGGCGATGACCGCCCGGCGTTTCGCCGCGGCGACCTTCCCGACCGGGACACGATCCTGCGGTTTCTCGCCGAAAACCCCGATCGTGCCTCAAAGCGCGACATCGCCAAGGCCTTCGGGCTCAAGGGCGACACGCGTGCGGAGTTGAAAGGCCTGCTGCGGGAGCTCGAAGACGAGGGGATGATCGAACGCGACCGCAAGATGCTCAGACGCCCCGGCACGCTGCCGGCGGTATCTGTGCTTGAGATCACGATGCGCAGCCCTGACGACGATCTGGTCGCCAGACCCGCCGAATGGCTCGAGGATCATGGCGCGGCGCCGGTGGTGACCGTGCGCCAGTCCAATGCCGGGCGTGATCGCTCCAAAAGCCGCGCCCCGTCGACCGCCGCAGGCATCGGCGACAGGGTTCTGGCGCGGATCTTTGCCACCACCCATGGCGCGAAAACCACCTATACCGCCCGCATCATGAAGGTTCTCGACCGGCGCGAGGGGCTCATCCTCGGCGTTTTCCGCGCCTCGCCAGGCGGTGGCGGCAGGCTGATGCCGATCGAACGGCGCGGCGAGGAATTTACCATCGAAGCCGACGCCGCAGGCGACGCCAGGGACGGCGACCTCGTTGAGGTGGAAACCGCGCGTCCCGGCCGCATGGGCCTGCCGCGGGCCAGGGTGCACGCAGTCCTGGGCTCGGTCGAGGGCGAAAAAGCCATCTCGATGATCGCCATCCACTCGCACGGGATCCCGCATGTGTTCCCTGCCGAAGTGCTCAAGGCCGCCGAGGAGGCAAAGCCCGCGCCGCTGTCGGGCGGACGCGAGGACTGGCGGCATATCCCGCTCCTCACCATCGATCCGAGCGACGCCAAGGACCATGATGACGCGGTCTTCGCCGAGGAAGACCCTTCGCCTGACAATCCCGGCGGCATCATCGCCACGGTGGCGATCGCCGACGTATCCTGGTATGTGCGTCCCGGCTCCGCGCTTGACCGGGAAGCTTTCAAGCGCGGCAATTCGGCCTATTTTCCCGACCGCGTGGTGCCGATGCTGCCCGAGCGGATCTCCAACGACCTGTGCTCGCTGCGCGAGGGCGAAGACCGGCCGGCGCTGGCGCTGCGCATGGTGTTCTCCAGCGACGGCCGCAAGATTAGCCACCGGTTTCACCGGGTCATGATGAAAAGCGCGGCAAAGCTTTCCTACCAGCAGGCCCAGGCCGCGATCGACGGCAATCCGGATGACGCCTCGGGTCCGCTGCTCGAGCCCGTGCTGAAGCCCTTGTGGAACGCCTATGCGGTGCTCAAGCGCGAGCGCACCCGCCGACAGCCGCTCGATCTCGACATGCCGGAACGCAAGATCCTGCTCACGCCCGAGGGCAAGGTCGACAAGGTGATCGTGCCCGAGCGGCTCGATGCGCACCGGCTGATCGAGGAATTCATGATCCAGGCCAATGTGGCCGCGGCGGAGACGCTGGAAAAGCGCAAGCAGCCGCTGATCTACCGGGTTCACGACCAGCCCTCGCTCGCCAAGCAGGAAGTCCTGCGCGAATTCCTGGGCACGCTCGGGCTGTCCTTAGCGCGGGGTGCTGCGGTCCGGGCCGGCGCCTTCAATGGAATCCTCGCGCGCGCCTCGGGCCAGCCCTATCAGGGCATGGTCAACGAGATGGTTCTGCGCAGCCAGAGCCAGGCGATCTATTCGCCCGACAATCTGGGACATTTCGGCCTCAATCTGATGCGATACGCCCATTTCACCTCGCCGATCCGGCGCTATGCCGATCTGATCGTGCATCGCGCGCTGGTTGGGACGCTCGGCCTTGGCGAAGGCGGCATCACGCCGGCGGAGGAGTCGGCGCTTGAGGACATCGCCGCAGAGATTTCGGTTACCGAGCGCCGCGCCATGGCGGCCGAGCGCGACACGGTCGACCGCCTCGTGGCGCACCACCTCGCCAGTCGTCTTGGCGAAGCCTTTGAAGGGCGGATTTCGGGCGTCACCAAATCCGGACTGTTTGTCAGCCTGCCACAATTTGGCGCAGACGGCTTCATACCGGTTTCAACTCTGGGTCTTGACTACTATATCTATGACGAGGCTCACCAGGCGCTGACGGGGGAAAGAACTGGACTTGGCTACCGGCTCGGCGACGAGGTGGAAGTCAAGATCGTCGAAGTCATTCCGCTTGCGGGGTCGATGCGGTTCGAGATGCTGAGCGAGGGACATAAAATGCCCGCCGGCACCCGGTCGTTTCACAAGTCCGGTCGCGCGCGCAGTGGCGGGCCCAAAAAGCCCGGAACACGCCCGCCGCGCGGGCGGCGCTGACACGGCAGGACACGAACAACCAGAGGCGCCCCATGGCGTCGGAATGGAATCAGGAGAAGAGCCATGCTCGAATTCGGCGGCAAGACATCCAGCAACGAGAACGAACCACGCGACACCGCGCGCGCGGTCAAGCGCGGCCTGCTCGGAAAGTGCCCCCACTGCGGCGAAGGCAAGCTGTTCAGGGCCTTCCTGAAGCCGGTTGACGCTTGTGCCTCATGCGGCGAAGAGATGCTTCATCATCGCGCCGATGATTTCCCGCCCTATCTGGCGATTTTCATTGTCGGTCACATCGTGGTCGCAGGCTTCATGGCGACCGACACATGGCTGGTGCTGGAAAGCTGGCAGCATCTGATGATCTGGATTCCGGTCACGGTGATCCTGACGCTGCTGCTGCTGCCGCCGCTCAAGGGCGGGGTCATCGGTTTGCAATGGGCATTGCGTATGCACGGGTTTGGCGGCGAGTCGGAAGAACCGATGCTCGCAGAGCCTGCCTATGAGGATGCGCGATGAAAGACAGCGGTGCCGTGAAGATCGAACTTCTCACGGAGGACCATCAGGCCAGGACCAGCGAAAAGCGCCATGCGCCGCGGACGCCGCGGGACGCGGCCTCGCTGATCCTGATGGACCGAAGCACTGCGGTGCCGCGTGCGCTTCTGGGCAAGCGCGGAAAAGCCCACACCTTCATGCCCGATCTCTATGTCTTTCCCGGGGGCCGGCGCGATCCCGGAGACAACCGTACATCACTTGCGCAGCCCTTGCGCAATGAGGTGTCCGAAAAGCTGATGCAGCGGACAAAATCCAGGTTTCTGCCCTTTGCAGCGCGCGGCCTGGCGGTAGCGGCAGCCCGGGAAATGCAGGAAGAGGCGCATCTGTCGCTGACGCCGCCTGACCGTGGCGATGGCCTGTGCCCTGATGTGTCGCATTTTCGCTATTTCGCCCGGGCGATAACGCCTCCGGGCCAGTCGCGGCGCTACGATACACGGTTCTTTGCCTGTTTTTGCGACGAGCTGGGGCTCGATCCCTCGGCGATCCAGGACAGCGATGAACTGCATGACCTGACATGGCTTCCGATCGACGCCCACGACACCCATCCCCTGCCGCGGATTACCAGGGTGATCCTCACCGACCTTGCACAAGCGCTTGAGGAAGATCCGTCTTTGCCATTTGGCAGGACGGTCCCGTTTTATTATTTCCGCAACGGACGATTCGTTCGCGAATTGATTTAAGGCCGACCCAGATGGATCACTCCTCCTCACGAAACCCGTTGATCCGCGAGGTGATCCATTGGCCGGCATTGTTCGCCGCCATATCGGCGATCACCGCCGTCGGCATCGCCATCGGTCTCGGTTTGCCGCTCCTGTCGGTTATCCTTGAAAAGCGCGGCGTGTCATCCTCGATGATCGGCCTGAATTCAGCCATGGCAGGCGTGGCGGCGATGGTTGCGGCCCCGATCTCGACCATGATTGCGCACCGGTTTGGCGTGGTCACCACCATGGTGCTGTCCATTGTCGCGGCGGCCGTCAGCGCGCTCGGGTTCTATTTTGCCGAGGCGCTGTGGATGTGGTTTCCGCTCAGGATCGTGTTCCACGGCGCCATCACCATTCTGTTCGTGCTGTCAGAATTCTGGATCAACACCGCCGCACCGCCGTCGCGCAGGGGCCTGGTGCTCGGCATATATGCCACCGTCCTGTCGCTCGGCTTTGCCGCCGGGCCGCTGATTTTTTCCATTATCGGCTCGGAGGGCATCCTGCCGTTCCTGATCGGCTCGGGCGTCATTCTGCTCGCAGCTGTGCCCATCATCATGGCGCGAAAGGAAGACCCGCAGATCGGCACGGCCCCTGATCTTCCATTCATGCGCTACATCTTTCTGGTGCCCACCGCGACAGCTGCTGTGTTCGTTTTTGGCGCCGTTGAATCAGGTGGTCTCTCGCTGTTTCCGGTCTATGCAAACCGCACCGGATTTACCGAATCGCAAGGCGCGCTCCTGTTGATGATGATGGGGCTGGGCAATGTGCTGTTCCAGATCCCGATCGGCCTGATCGCGGACCGGATCGGAGACCGGCGGAGGCTTTTGTCGCTGTTCGCGGTCATCGGCCTTGTCGGGTCGATCGCCCTGCCCTTCCTGATCCACAGCTGGCTGCTGACGGCAGCGATCCTGCTGTTCTGGGGCGGCAGCGTCGCGGGCCTCTATACGGTAGGCCTGGCGCATCTGGGCGACAAACTGCATGGCGCGGACCTCGCCTCGGCGAATGCCGCCTTCGTTTTCTGCTATGCGCTCGGCATGCTGGTCGGCCCGCAGACCATTGGCGTGGCGATGGATGTGACCGGCCATCACGGTTTTGCATGGGCGCTGGCGTTCTTTTTTGCGATTTATGTGGTCCTGACGGTGTTTCGCATGGTGCTTGAGCCAAAACGGACTTGACTTTCAGCCGGGCTTTTGTAGTTTCCGCGCAAGTTTCGCCGTGGAGCATAAGGTGCTGTCCGCGGCTTCATTTTTGAAGAAGGCAAGACATCATGGCCAAGGCGACCACTATCAAGATCAAGCTCCTGTCGACCGCCGACACCGGCTTTTTCTATGTTACCAAGAAGAACAGCCGTACATTCACCGACAAGATGGTGAAAACCAAGTACGATCCGATTGCTAAGAAGCACGTCGAATTCAAGGAAGCCAAGATCAAGTAATCGGGCTCCCTACCCTGCCAAACAGCAGGGATCGGTGAATACAAAAAACCCGCCTCCTTCCGGAAGCGGGTTTTTTGTGTCGAAGGCCGATCAAAAAGAATGCGCGGAACGAGGATCCACTGTGCATTGATCTTGATCGGCCACCCCACGACCCAGGAGATGCGGCGGACCTGAACATCATGGGGTATTCGTAAACTCTTGCGACTGTAACCTGTCCTTGTGACAGTGCCAAAACGCTTCATGTGATGAGACTAATTGTACCAATCTTGTAAAAAATCAATAGTTTCTTAACTTTTCCCTGAAACTGTCCACGCTTGTGGTTAATTTTCAATACAATTCTAGGGTCTGTTGACGTTCAGGATTCCCATTTGATGTAGTTTCTGATTCAAGGTTGCAAACGAAGGAGAGCAACCTTGACCAGACGTGTCCTAACCGATGCCCATTGGGAAATCATCGAGCCC